>Ga0207421_10005744_pt1 | contig 13769 bp, 15 predicted proteins | sample SodLakKL_010_SED_4_FD_187542 | JGI IMG/M metagenome (GOLD analysis project Ga0207421, IMG submission 187542) | Alkaline sediment microbial communities from Lake Tanatar, Kulunda Steppe, Russia - 8KL_010_SED (SPAdes) (version 2) | ecosystem: Environmental > Aquatic > Non-marine Saline and...
TGTTTGGAGGTAAAGCAACCGCTGCAGGGGCAATCGCTGCAGGGACAGGGGTAGTAGGGGGTTTTGCTGTTTTAAAAGGGATTTTTGGGGCAATAGGTAAGTTTGCTTTGGGATTAGGTAAAATAGCAGGGGCTTTTTTCTTAATCTCAGATGCTATAGAAGGTTGGAGTATGGCAACTGAGTGGATAGGTGAAGAATCTGGAGAAACTTTTGGAGGTAAATTGCTCTCAGCTTTTTCAGGAGTATTGGCAGGTACTGATACTGGACTAGGTGGAGCATTGAAAGGTGCTTTTAAAGGACTTCTGGTAGGAGGCATGTTTTTTGGACCTTTAGGAGCTATAGTAGGAGCTGCAATACTTGCAGGTATAGGGTATGCTATTACTGGCGAAGAACTTGCAAAATTCCTCGATCAACCAGTTGATGAGTTGGTACTGGAAGTAGGCAGTATAACTTGGGATTGGGTGACAGAACCTATAAATGCACTAGGATTAACACTTGGTGCAGCTACTGGACTTACGTTAAAGTATTTAGTTGGAGGGAAAGTTGGATTAATTGCAGGGATTGCTGCGACGGTGCTTGCTGTATCTGATATAGAATGGGATATAGACGAGCCAGTAAAAAGTTTGGATAAAGCGTTAGAGGAGAGAGGCTTTTTTGAAGCAACACGGGCAGATAAGAAGTTTCATGATGTTTTAGAAGAAGTGAGAGAAGGTTGGCAATATTGGAAGGATGTATTTAGTGGAGAAGAACCTCTTATTACAGGAAGTTATATTGGCTGGGACGGTTTCTTAGAAAGTTTAGGATTGGACCCAGAAAATAGACCTGCTATACTAACTAGTGATTACTGGAGTGAGGTATTCACCTTTGATATAGAATACGATGGACCTGATTGGTTAAAGGATATATTTACTGGCGAGTTCTGGGAAGGTGAATGGAAGCAGTTCAAGAGGGACTGGAGTTCTTTCTGGGAAGATCCTTTCGGTGCTATTCTTCCTGACTTTTTACAAGAACCTTGGGAGAATTTTAAATTATCGTGGAATGAGTTCTGGGATAATGCTTTTGATCTTATAGATTTACCTGACTGGATGACTAAAGAGTACTGGGAAGATTTGCTTCCAGGTTGGCTTGTTAAACTTATTCCAGGACTTGGGGATGAAGGGAAAGATAAACTCCCTATAGATACGATGTCTGGAGCAGCAGATGAATTAGATGAACGAACTCTTGGAACTGGTGGTGGATTCATACTAAGAACTCTCCCAGGGCTTCAGCACGGAGGTATTGTGGATAGACCACAAATAGCAGGGATTGCAGAAGTAGAACCTGAGGCTGTTATTCCATTAACAAAAGTTCCAACAATTTTTGCAGATACCTTGATGGGAGATACAGGATTGCACCGTCGTTTATTCCCAGACATGGAACCTCCTGGTTCATTGGGAGAAGTCTGGGATAGAATTGTAGAAGGTGGAGAAATTGCAAAAGACTTTATTGTAGACGACTTATGGGGATGGGTAACTGGAAGTACCAGAAGACAAGAGCAGAGAACTGACCATTTGAGGAGTTTAATGGAAGATAAGCATGAACGAGAAATGAAGGCAATGGAACGTTATTATGATGAAGATATAAGATTAAAGCAGGATTTAGATTATTATAAGTCTATAGAGAGACCTACTGACCCTCATTGGGTTCAGTCTCAAATTGAAGGTATTAAGGATAAATTAGTAGAGATAGAAGGTCGTAGAGATAAGGATGTTGTTGATTTAATTGTAGGGGCTGGAGGTAGGACACTCCAGGAATCTTTCTTAGATAGTATTATAGAGAAACATTTAATGCCAGGGATGTTCTCAGACCTCAGAAGAGATAAGATGCTTAAAGATGATAAAGACTTTATAGAAAAATCTGTTGATGAAGCTATGAAAGAACCTGGATTACTATCTAAAGTTTGGGATGGGATAGTAGGTTTATATGAGGATATAAATTTAGAAGATGTTCCAGTTATAGGTACTGCAATTGATAGATTAAGTGGTGTTGGAGATGTAGATTCAGAATCTTATAGACCTGAAGTTCACGTAATAAGTGATAATCAGGATGTTGTAGATAGTTTAGATAATAATACTCAAAAGTTAACTAAAAGGGTAGATAGATTAATTCAGTTGTTGGAAGAAAAGGGTGAGCGTAAAAGCACTCTTAGAAAACCCAGGAGAAGTGATTTATTTGGAGATGTAGTGAAATTTAGATAGGGGGCTACTATATGAATATAACAAAAGAGCATATACAAATGATTGTTGTAAATATTATAACAGGTACTGTTATTGAGATATATTTAACCCCTGAAAGTATTTCTGAAAATTATCAAGCTCTTTTCACTGGTATTTCTATTATGGGGAGGAGTTCCCCTTTACAGGGTTATGGAGGGGGAGGTCCTAAAAATGTTAGTTTTTCTGTAGTTGTACATGATGACCTTTGCCCAGAGGGTATTTTAACTGCTGTAAATAAGTTTAAAGCATTACCTTATCCTGAATATGACGCTGCGGTTATACCTCCTAATTGTTATGTAAGAATAGGGGATTTTATTAAATTGTTTGGATTTTGTGAAAGTGTAGGTGTTTCTTGGTCTCCTCCTTATAGAAAACAGAAGAGAGATGGAAAGATGGTATATATGCAGGCTAATGTAGATTTGTCTTTTACTAATTGTGTCCAAGCTCCCTTCTCTGCATCCAGTGTTGAAGCGGGTATAGATACTGACCTTGAGTAGAGGAGGTTAATTCTATGGAAAATAGTTATGAGATAGTGTCTTATGATTCTCCCAGTTGGAGTATTTATGATGATTCTCGTTATAAGGGTTTAAGGGTTATAAAAGATAAAGCAGGTAGAAGGTATGTAGAAACTGTAGAGAATCGGGTAATAAAAGAAACTCCAGAGGATAAATTTCATCAGGTGCAGGTGGGGGAGAAATATAGAATAGATTTAATAGCTCATAAATATTATAGAAATGCAACTCTTTGGTGGGTTATAGCAGATGCTAATAATCTTAATGATGTTTTGTACCTGGAACCAGGAACTTTATTGAGAATACCTGCCAGGAAAACCCTTTTTGGACATGGAGGGGTTTTAGCATGACAAATTTAAATTTAAGGTCTTATTTTATTAGTTTTATGATAGGAGATTATGATTTTGGGGAATTCCCCCTCCAATATATAGAGAGTTTTAGATTTGATAGAACTTTCCTTGCAGGGACTGAGTTTAGTATAAACTTATTCGACCAGACTGCTATGGAAGTGGGTAGGATAATAGCAGAAGGTAAGACAGATATTCAGTTTTCTTATGGGTATTATCCTGATAAGATTTCTCCTACTTATAAGGGGCTGATTATGGATTATACGGCTAATATGAGAGAGGGAGGGGCAACTTTAGAGATTAGGGGTATAACTACAGGTTATACGGATGCTCATACTGTAGTACACCATAGGTCTTACGCTGCAGGTAGTAAGCGTGGTATAGGTGGGGATTTTGATTACGGTATGCCAGTACACGAGATAATAGAGGATATTGCAGAGGAATTTGGTTGGACTTTAGGGGAAATTGAACCTACCGTGCCTATTAAGAAAAAGACTGCTCTGGAGTTAGCGGATGAAGTGTCTGAAATTATCTGTAATACTGGTGAAACTGCTATGCAGTTTATATATAATGAGTTAATACCCAAAGCTATTTCTGCCAATACAGGTGAAGGGGATTATTATTTTGATTTAGTTCATATCAGAGGGGAAAATGTGGTTTATTTCCAGCCTTGCAATTTTCGGAAACCTCCAGAACACGAATTTATTTTTGAATGGAATACCCCTCATTCGGAAATTATAGAGTTTACCCCAACTTATAGCGGTTTGGTTCAAACTTTTTTTGAGGGAGGGGAAATTAATGTACCTTCTCTTTCAGAAGATGCTAATGATTTTATAAATGAGAGATATAACCAGGATAGCAATCCTGATAGGTCTTTGTCAGGAGAGAGGATTTTTGATGGAACTCCTTATAAAAGGATATTGAGTTTTTCTTCTGGTAGTGAGGATGAATTTAAAAAGGAGTTGGCATCCTCTTTAGGGCATACTTTTGCACAGGTTTATACGGGGAGTATGGTTATAGCAGGAAACCCTGATATGAAAACTTATGAAAATATTTCGGTTATAGTTTTAACTCATAAAGGAGAAATTCATCACACTACAGGGGTTTATAGAATTATGGGTATAGAGGATACTATGGAGGAAGGTGATTTTAGGACTACTTTACAATTAATGAGAATCAGTCTAAGAGTAGGAGAGAAAGAGGCAGTAGGGGATGACCAAACGAGTTACGATTATAATGTAGAAGGTATGCTTCCTGAATAGAGGGAGGGTTTACTTTGAATAAGTCTTATAGAAAAGAAAGAGACCAAGAACTTAGAACTTTTTTGTATAGAGCAAGGGTAGAGTACAGAGATGACCCTTTGAGAATAGGTAGGGTTAAAATAAGAATCCCTTGTTTTCATGGTATCCCAGGTCTTACTGATGAGTTTATAAAAACAGAGCACTTGCCTTGGGCATCAAGAATAGCATCTTATAGTGCAGGCTATGATATGGGTTCTTTTGTAGTTCCAGAGGTAGGTTCTTTTGTTTATGCAGTTAATGAGGGAGGGGATTTAAAAAAATGGACTTATTTAGGAGGGGTTCATGGAGTTAATAGCAAACATGTTCACCCTTATGGTGTTGTGGGAGAAAAACCAGATGAATCTAAAATTCCAGTAGGGCAATGGGATGCTCCTCTAGGTAAGTTAGAAACTCCTGTGGATGTTTATGATGGTAAAAGTGAAACTGATTATATACTAACCAGAGATGTACCATATAAATCTTTAAAAGGACATACTATAACTTCTGAAAATGAAGATGAAAAGGAGTCCTTTTCTTTTATAGATAGAGCAGGGCAGGTTCTAAGATTTTTAAGCCCTATAAAAAGAGGCAATAATAGGACAGGGGATGCTTCATTTAAGAGGTCTGCCAGGGATACTGTTAGAGAAGACCAGTTTGATTATGAGAGTGAGGTAGTGGGTAGCAAATCTGTTATATTCTTTAAAGATTTAGCATCTCAGGTTTTTAGAATGGTTGCGGAGTTTTCAAGGGAGAAAATTGAAATAATTTCCAGACCTATAACTAAAATAAGAAGGACTGTCCTCCAGCTTTTTGCTGGAGAAGGGGATTTAGTAAAAATGGTTCTTATATCTGAGGATGATTTAAAAGCAAATCATATCTATATAGAGTTTGATACCAATAATCATAAATATGAATCTGCTGTGGTTGTAAATGGTAAAGTTGTGCCTCAACTATTCATGACTGATAAAGGAGTTTTGTTTGAGACTTTTAATCAACCTTTTAAAATAGAAGCCCATACTTTTGACGGGCCAGGTCCTGGGGTTTCCTGGGATGATGAAGAGGATGAGAAAGGAGATTGGATGAATGGCTAGTTATATTATTCACGCTGACCCTATAGTGCATCACATATGGATAAAGACTCCTAATAATCAAATAATTAGATTGACTGATGCTGAAAACAGGATAATTATTGAAACTCCTGGCAATATAGATATTTCCGCAGGAGGTAATATATCAGTTTCAAGTGGTTCTATCACTATCTCAACAGGTTCTATAACTATCAATACTGGTATGATGAATTTGGTTTCTACAGGTATGAATGTTAGTTCTCCTTCTATAGATTTAGGTTAGGGGGTTTGGAGATGGAATACAAACCTGTAGTTAGAGTAGATGATACTTTTTCTGGGCAATGTGACCATGATGAGGAGTGTTGTCCTCACGATGTTGAAGGTGTCTTTATAGAAGGTAGTCCTAATGTAAGAGCGAATGAGAGGGCAGTTGTAAGAGTAGGGGATGCGGTTTCTGGGAATTGTCCTCATTGTGGGGGAGCAGGATATGCTGTAGAAGGTAGTAGTATAGTAAAAGCAAATGGAATTCCTGTAGTAAGAGTAGGAGATGCAGTTTCTTTAGGCGGTGGTGGGGGTGTGGCAACTTCAGGAAGTCCTAATGTAAGAGCAAAATAGTTGTAGGAAGGTGATTGTATTGTCTGGAAAAGTGCTTGACCTAGGTAAGGGAATAAGATTTCCTAAATTATTTTCCAGAAGTACTGGTGGAGTGGCTATTCAGGAGGGTATTGAAAAGGTTAATCAAAGTATTGCAGATATATTAAACACAAGAAAAGGGGAGCGTGTTCTAAATCCAGAATATGGTTCAGACCTCCCTTATATGGTATTTGAATTAAATGACCCTGCTACAGAAGATGTTTTAAGTATTTCTATATTGAGAGATTTAGCATATTGGGAACCTCGAATTAATATACTGGATATTTCAGTAAGTTCAACTGACGCAGAGACTGATAGGAATATTATGAATGTAAAAATAACTTATGAGATAAGGGGCACTAATATTAAAGAGAGTTATATATATCCAGTAAGGACACAACCTAGGGATTTGTAGAGGGAGGTGAATTGCTATTACTATTAGGAATGATAAAGACAGAATTCCATATACTAAAAGAGATGCCAGAGAATTTAGAAGAAGTCTGATTGATAAAATACCTGAACTAACTGATAGATGGACTGATTTACACGAGAGCGATGTGGGTATCGCTTTAATTGAACTTATGGCTTACCTGGGGGATAATTTATCTTTCTCTATAGATAGAATGGCTAATGAAGCATATTTAATTAAAGCCCAAGAGAGGAAGAATGTTCGCTCTCAGTTAAGAAGTAGAGGATACAAAATGAGAGGGCATATTTCTTCTGAAGGGATTTGTCGGATAAGGACTTTACACGATAAAGATGTTTATATTCCTAGATTATTGCAGTTAGTAACAGATGAGGACCCTGAAGGTATGGAAGTTTATTTTGCTACTCATAATGAATATGATGAGGTTTTGTTATCTGAATCATATGTAGATGTGCCCGTATATCAGGGAGAGGTTGTGAAAGAAAAGTTTGGATATAATAATATTACTGATAGAGGTTTTGTAAGACTTGAGCATAAAGAGGTTGGGGAGAATACGGTAGAGGTACTTGTAGATGGTGAAAAGTGGGAAAGGGTAGATGACGCCCCTTTATCACCTGACCCTGGTAGGTTTTTTAGTATTGAATATGATAAACACGACAATGTTTATATACAATTATATCTGGGGTGGCCTAACTTTGTAGATACTCCAGAAGAAGTGGAGTTAGAGATAAGATATCTAGTTTCAAAAGGGTTTGGAGGAAATGTAGGTAGCCATATGATAAAAAATGTTGTTGATGAGGTTTTTGATATAGAAGGAAATGAAGTAAGTGATACAATGTTGGTAGATAATGTTGAAAGAACTATAGGAGGACAAGACCCAGAGGATATAGAGGAGGCTAAAAAACGAGGTATTGACTTTATGAAGACTATGTGGACTTTAGTTACTCTTGAGGATTATGAGATTCATTCCCGATATGTTCCAGGAGTGGCTAATTCTCTGGCTCTTGATTGGAGATATAATGAAAATAAAAAGGCTACATTAACTTATACTATAAAATCAAATTATATTGAAGACCTGGAAAGTGGAGATGAATTTGTAATTAAATACACAGATGGTTCTGATGAAGAAATTACAGAAACTATAGAATTTACAGGTACTGAGAGTGATTTAGATGATGTAGTTACTCTTATAAACAATACAGCATCTGATGTTATAGCCGAAAATGTAGATGGAAGTTTAGTATTAACTTCTGTAGAAACAAATCAAGGACAGTTTATAAAGGTAGAAGATGTAGATGAGAGAGTAGAGGATATAGGAATTTCTGAAGGCAGACATAGGATAGTAGCCCCTGATGAAGCATATGTAGTTGATTTGTATATAGTCCCTGATGACGGTGGTAAGGTTCCTTCATCTTTAGAAAATGTGATAGGACAAGAGATTAACCAGAGAAGGGTTTCTACATTGCAAGTAAATATAAAAGACACGGATTATTATCCTATTGATATTGAAGTAAATATAAGAACAATAAAACAGGTTAGCCAGTACCCTATAGAAGAAGCAGTTGAAGAAGCTTTAAACGATTATTTCCATCCTTCTAATAGGAAGTACTCTGAACTTATAAGATATACTGATTTATTGAGAGTTTTAGAGAATGCTCATCACGATATAGTTACTTGTGAATTAGTTAAACCATATTCTAATTTACAGATTCATTTTGGAGAGTTCCCAACTAAAGGCGATGTTGTAGTGAACTTTGTTTAAAACTGGTATAGGAGGAGGGGATTAAATGTATAGTAGAAGGCACTACAGCAGGTCGCCTTACAGTATGCACTCTGATGAACTTGCGTACCCAATAAGACCTACACTAGTAGAAGAGAGCAGTATACAATCAACAATAGTATCTGATGATGTAGAACTTAGCTCCTTACCAGTTGGTTTATCTGAAGAATCTAAATTAGTCCCTCATCTTTATTTTGAGAGTAGTGATACTCTAAATCCAAGTATAATCCCCAGTTCTCTAGTGAAGAGAATGACGGTTAATTTAGATACTTTAAATCCCAGTTTATCTATAGATACGCAAGAAGCAGTAAAAGTCCATATTCTCATAACTGATTCTATAGTCCCTGTTTTAGAAGAAGAGATACTAATGCCGATGTTTGCTACATTATATAAAGAAGATACGATAGTGCCTGATGTAGTAGGGGAAGGTATTTCCCCATTTGAAGGGGCTATGATTCGGCACGAGCGTATGAATATATACTATTTGATAAAGAATTATCTACTTCCTGAGGAGCATTTGAGAGAGAATGAAGAGTTGGATGTATTCATATGGTTGATTGCAATCTTTATGGGCGAATTAAGATATTATATTAAATTCTTCCCTGATATGCACGACCCTATGGAATGCCCTGAAAGGTTGCTTACTGAATTAGCAGAATACCTGGGCTATCATTTTAGAGATGATGTTAGGATGCGTTATTATAGGGTTATTTTAAATAACTTTTTAGCAATTTTAAGAAGAAGGGGTACCAATCAATCCATTGTAAATTCTATCAGATTTACAGGGCAGGAAGAGATAGCTTTTCTCAGGTTAGAAGAAGGTATGAATGTAAGGGTTCAAGAGGAAGTAGGTAAAGGTCTTATATCTATAGACGGTGCTAATGCTGATGTAGACCAGGTTTTAGATGCTGTAGAACATGTTTTACCTGCAGGATTGAAATTTTCTTACGCTATCAGATACGGAGTTCCCAGTGTTTCAATGGTAGATAGTTTTTCCCATTATATATCTTCTGAACTACTCTCTTCTGAATTATTACCTCCAGAAGCAGATGTAGATAGGAATGATGTTAATACTATAAATATTTCTGAAGAAGGTTCTTTATCAATTAGTCTAAGTGCTAAAGATGGTAGTCGTGAAGATGATTTGAATGTAGGTATTGATGATGAAGACGCATCTGTTCTTTCTGGTACTATTCCTGAAAGTAAAGATACTCTTATAACTCAAAACAACTTTAAAGAAGTTTCAGATATAGATAAACCTGGGTTCTCCAGATACGGTATTACTTTATACGGTATAGCCAGGTACGGATGGTTGGAGGTGAAAGGTATTGAGGGCTAGGATTTTAAAGGATAGAACTGTAGATAGGGTTATGGCATTTAAAAGTCAGGAACCTTTTTACTTTGGTATAGGGAGAACCTCTCCCTGGTCACAGGAGAATAAACCTCCAAATGTTACGGGGGAAGAGACAGAAGTTGAAGAACTTTTTGGATTTGTGAAGTCTAAATTTAATGTAGAACCTGACCCTGAGGAGCCTCCTGATTATCAATCTTGTGTATTTGTTGTAGAAGATTCAGACGGAGAAATTTTGTATAGAGATAGAAAGTATAGAGTGGTGGCTGATGAGGATGCTCATAATGAGTTTGCTACAAGTCTATTGTTTCAAATTACATTACCTCTTGATGCTTTTCCAGGTGAGACTACTTACAGGCAGGTAGGGTTGTTTTTGGGACTTGACCCTTCTGAAGGGTATGAAGGGGATGATGTGATTGCTCCTGAGAATGTAGATGATGTTGGAGAATTATATAGTTTATCTAATTTTCGCAGAATTAATAGAACTCCAGATAAATTAGAAAGGGTTAAGTTTATTATAAATTTTGGATAGGAGGGTAGTATAAAGTGAAGAACAGTAAGATGAAGTTAGGGCATAAGGCAAGAAGTAGACTTGTAAAGAAGGATGATAAGGGGCAGGTTTATGAAGTTTTAGAGAAGGAGTATAAAAGGAAGAAAGATGGTAACTTTGAGAAAGTGCAGGAGGATAAGTTTGAAGGGGATGATGCGGTAAAGAGAGCAAAAGAGGACTATTAGTTTAGGTTTATAAAACCATTAAAATTTATTAACAGGAGGAATGTTAAATGCCTTTAACCAATGACGGTGCTGAAATTATTGCTGCAAGATTGATTGATGAAGGAACTCCATATGATGAGGGGAACGCTTATATCGGAGTAGGAGACAGTAGTGCAGGTTTTGATGCAGAGCATTCAGATTTACAAGGTTCTAACAAAGAACGGGAAGGTATGGAAGGTGGTTATCCTTCCAGAGATGATGCCGAATTGACTTTTAGAGCTACTTTTGGAGAAGATGACGCTAACTTTGAATGGGAAGAATGGGGTATTTTCAATGATGATACTGCAGGAACTATGCTGAATAGGGTAGTAGAAGATAATGGCGAAAAAGTTCAAGGGCATGTTTGGGAATTTACAGTAAAAGTAACAGTAGAAGCTTAATTAGATATATAGATTTGATTTAGGGGAGGGAATACCTTTATTTGAAGAACCTCCCTTAAATCAAATTGCGGAGGTGAAAATAGTATGTCGAATTTTTATGATAAGTACGATTATACTCCCAATTATACTAAGGAAACTATAGTTAATGAGAGTCATTCTATCCCCAGCGAACCTCCTTATAGGCTTTATTTAAGACATATTCCTCGTCAGCAGGACCCTTCTACTGTTTCTATTCCAGGATTTACAGAAACCACAACTGCCCCTTCTCAAGGAGAATTTAGAGTAAGATATACAGAAGCATTGGGAGCACTTGAGTTTCATTCAGACGATGCTGGCTCTTCTATAACTGTAGGATATAATGCCTGTGGTACAGTAGTCTGGGCAGAATCTTATCCTGACGGTAGAGCTGGTATAAATAAAGTTCAGGAAGAAGTAGATAAAAGGGTAGAAAGAGAAGGAGATGAGATGTCGGGAGGATTAAAAGCAAAGAGTACAGGCTATGAGGTTTTTCAGGTTCGTAATATTTATATATCTACTGATGACCCTGACGATGCTTTGGGTGAAAACGGAGATATTTGGATTAAGTATGAGGAGGGATAATTAATATGCCCTCCATTACTTTTAAATTAACTGACTATGCTCCTACAGAATCCAGAGGTTGGCATTGGTGGAGAGGTTGGAGATTTAGAGTAACAGAGCCAATAGTGGTATCCTCCTTGATAGCCTCAACTTATGATGATGACTTTAGTGTAGCCTTATACGGTGCAAATGGTAATACTCCTACGACTTTGTTGGCTCATAGTTCCTGCATAGAAGGTGTTGATGTAGAACTCCCTATAGAGGAAGTTAAACTTTATCCTGATAATGACTACATTATCGCTATGGGAGGTTATCGTAATCAAAATAGGTCAATACAATTTTGGGATACTGAGGCTATGGTTGATGCGGAAGATTTTTTAACCTTCTGGTATCCTGTTAGTACTAGTGATGACCCTCACGGCTGTTTATGCTGGCATACAAGTGGAGATGAAGGAACTATTTTAAATAATTCTCCTTCGGCTTCGACCTCAGGAAGGGCTAATGCCAGACCTCCTGTAGGTTTTATATATTCTTCTTTAACAGCAAAAGCAAATGTTTACCCTATGGTGGATAATGTTTGGAAGAACTCTGTTGGTGTTTGGACTATGGTCAATAATTCTTGGAAGTTAATAAGTGCCCCTTATGGTGGAGGTACTGGGCAATTACTTCCTGTCACTTGTTCTTCTGATGATGGTACTTCAACTTCAGGTGCAATGTGGATTGGGTACAAATTTACAGTTTCTAAAAATATAGAAGTTGATAGAGTTTATGGAGGTACAAGTTGTCAATATGACCATATTTACTATTGCGGTATATATGAATGTTCTAATAATAAAGCAACTAATTTATTAGGTTATGCTAGAGTGCCTAATGAAACAAGAGGTTTTGTAACATTATCCAGTCCTATAACTTTGCAATCGGGAAATGAGTATATTATAGCAATAGGTTCTGTTGATTGTGCTCAAACAGGGACTAATTTTGCTCACTATGCAATCAATCCCATAGATGTAAATTGTATGGAAAATCAAGAGATTATAGATACTTGGGAACCTTCTTCGGGTTATGCAATGCGTTGGAATGGTCAAGGGGATGAAACCTATATAGTGAATAGAAATCCAGATTTTTTAAGTAGTGCTGCCACAATACCTAATATTGGATTTGGGTTTGTATTATTAATGGCTGCGGTAACTATCAAACCAAAAGTATATGATGAATGGAAATAATAAATAGGAGGTGAGTTTATTGCCTTATTATCTGTATAAAGCGTATCCTACATTTGCTACAGAACTAACTTCTGATTTTAATATCGGAGATTCTACTATGGTTGTAGAAGAATCAAGTGATGATATTATACCTCCTGCAACAGAAGCAGACCCTCAATTATTAACTTTGTTTGATGATGATGAGCATTTATTGGAAACTATTGAATATACACATAAAGATGAAGGAACGAATACAATTTCGGGGATAACAAGGGCAGTAGAAGGCAATGAATTGGATTGGGATTCTGGAACTAGGGTAGGTAGATATCATACTGCAGAAGAGCACGATAGGATTTGCGATAATTTAAATGCTATTTATACAGGTACGACTGTAGATTCAATCCATGTTTCTAACTTTCTTGTTTTACCCGTAGGACTGGATAAGTATGCACCAGAGTAGGAGGACTTATTATAAGAAGGTGATTTTATGAAGAAAGGGAGCCTGTGGGTTCAGGGAGATGAGTTGCATCATATAGATGCGAATGGGCAAAGATGGAAGATAGTAGGAGACGACCTAGGTGCTGTAGCAGGTAAAGCAGGAAGTATATGGATTGAAAATGACCAATTTCATTATATAGATGAATCCCAGAGGAAAAGGATTTGCCCTCGAGATGAACTTGCATCAGTTTCTGCTGTTGTAGGTTCTACTTGGATTGAGGGCAATTATATCCATTATATAGATTCCCAGGATAAAAAATCCCAGATATGGAAAGATTGGGATGATTGGTCTGATACAGGACATACGGATACTCTTTCCCATCACACTGATACAGTTACTCATAGTGACCATTCCTGGGGGCATTCAGATAATCATTCTGATAATACTGGTTTTAATCATAATGATAATCATTCTGACAATACTCATCACGACTATACCGATGACCATAATGATAATCACGCGGATAATACCTGGCTTGACCATTCAGATGACCACACTGATAATACTTGGACCGACCATGTAGATACTCAGATTAGTCATGGTACTCCTCCAGTACATCACGATTCAAATATCCATACGGATGAGCTTGGGCATAATGACGGTCCTTTTGACCACACTGATGAGTGGGTAGGTCACGATGATTATGGTGCTCACGATGATTATACAGGCCATGAAGACCATCT
>Ga0207421_10005746_pt1 | contig 13766 bp, 5 predicted proteins | sample SodLakKL_010_SED_4_FD_187542 | JGI IMG/M metagenome (GOLD analysis project Ga0207421, IMG submission 187542) | Alkaline sediment microbial communities from Lake Tanatar, Kulunda Steppe, Russia - 8KL_010_SED (SPAdes) (version 2) | ecosystem: Environmental > Aquatic > Non-marine Saline and...
TCTGCAAACACCTGGCTCAGCCCCAGGAAAAAGAAGGTCACTAAAAAAATCGTGTAATGCATTTTCATCGCGTATGTGTTTTGGTTAGTTATTGGTTTGCGGTATTGAGCTGTCAGTAATAAAAAGGAACACACTACCCGGATGGGCAAGCCGTGGCATGCTATATGTAAAAATTTATATATTAACAGGAAAGTCAAAGATACGAAAGTTTTGGCCATGGCCATTTTGCGGCAGCAGTATAGAACCTGTTTAAATAATACTACGTACGGGCCACTGACAAAGTTTCAAAACAGACGGATTTTTTGCTCCAGATAGAACCTCGTTTTTACATACTTTTGTGTTCAAGCTTTTTTTACAATCATCATTCTGTTGAAACTTGTGCCCTTACGTCATTTCATCACGCCCTAATTGTATAAAACCATGAAAAATATTCTCACTACCATTGCGCTTATTTCTCTATCGCTTTTTGCCCTGGGGCAGGTGCCGGGCAAGATTAATTACCAGGCGGTAGCACGCGACTCCAGCGGAGAAATCATGATTAACCAGGAACTTAGCTTTGAAATCAGGATCTTGCAGGGACACGCTGAAGGATCGGAGGTTTTTTCGGAGACACATGAAACGGTAAGCAATGACCACGGACTGGTTCATATACAAATAGGTAAAACAGAAGACCTGCATCATATCAACTGGGCGGAGGACATCTATTTTCTGGAAGTCAGCCTGAACGGCGAAATCATCGGCACCGTGCAACTGGTCAGCGTACCCTATGCATTGCACGCGGAGACCTCGGCTGACGCATTCAGCGGCGACTATGATGACCTTAGCAACAAGCCGGAAGGTGAGCAACCGGGCGATATCATGTACTGGGATGGAGCGGATTGGCTCGCGATCGCACCCGGACAACACGGTCAGCAACTCACGCTATGCAACGGCATCCCGGTGTGGGGGCCCTGCGATGACGACAACGGCGACCAGGTGGAAGACTACGATGGCAATGTGTATCAAACGGTCGTGATTGGAGAGAAGGAGTGGTTTGCAGAAAACCTGCGATCTGAACATGACGCTGATGGACAACCAATAAGCGGCGCTTTCGCTCCAGATCAAAATGAATCTATGGTTGAACCATACGGAAAACTCTACACCTGGGAGGCAGCAATGAACGGAGAAAATTCAGACAACGCCAATCCTGGAACCGTGCAGGGTATTTGCCCCAACGGCTGGCGCATACCCAGCGATGCGGAAATGATGTACCTGGCCAATTACCTGGGGGGATTTTCAAATGCAGGGGAACATCTAAAAAGCACGAGAACGGTTCCCCAGGAACATCCCCGATGGAATAGCCCGAATTCAGGTGCCAATAACCAAAGCGGCTTTACAGGATACCCCGCAGGCAGGATCAATGCAGATGGCAGCTCGATCGGTTTGGGCACGGGCGGATATTTCTGGACCTCCACGGAAGACGATGCCGCCAACGCGTTTGGATACCTGCTTTTCTACAATCTTACCGGATTTTACAAGGACTCTGGCACAAAAGACTTTGCCTTCTCGATCAGGTGCGTCCGGGATGTCAACAGGCAACCATAATCTTTTGGGAGCAAAAACCTGCACACGCAGACAAAAAATGTTTCGTTTTGCAGAACTTATTTGTGGTTTCATTGTAAGTTCACGTTGGATTTTTATTGTAACCATGACTTGTTCAGGTTATTAAAATCCAGTACTTTTGATTGTCAGTAAGTTATTTTTATATCTACATTACTTGCATTCCTCTGCAGCATTTGCAAGCAGGCAGCAAGCAGATGGAAGCTGGTTGTTGAATAATATAACCACAAAAAAAACCACACATGCAACAAAACTACTCCCAACCCAACATCCTGCCAGCAAAGATCGTCGGGCAAACGTTTGCCCTCATCGCCATGCTCCTGATCACTGGCCTTGCCATGCTGCAAACTGAGCAGGTGCTTGCTGAGGCGCACATCTCATATGACACCACCCAGGACACACATCAAAATCAGCCATCAGCCGCTGGTTATGTCCACCCGGATCAGTCGCCGTTGCCAGGCAAGGATTCAAGAGACGAGCCCGCAGGGTCCACTTGTGAAAACCCCTATCACATTGATGTATTTCCGCTGGAGGATTTTGAAGGAAACACAGATATCATGGGAGACCATTATTCCAGCAGCTGGGTGGAACCGCCCACAGCCTATCTCAACGGTAACGACATGGTCTTTGCCTTCACGCTGGATGAAACAACCTATCTTAGCGGCGACATAAGTTCCAGCCAGACCTGGTTCGGATTGATCATTCTCGATGCCTGTCCGGACCCAAACAGCCCGCCACCGGTCCTTGAGCTGGCCGGAAGTGCCTCTGGTAACGAAGCCTCTTTCGAGAATCTCACGCTGGAGGCTGGCACCTATTTCGCCATCGTATCAAGCTTTCCTCCCCCACAAACCATTGATTTTACCTTAAACCTGCAAGCGGTGCCCGTGGCGCCGGATCCTGAATTTGTGATCACCCCGGCAGAAACAGCGTTTGATTTTGGTGAGGCAGGTATCGGAGCCTTACCGAAGACAACTGATTTTGTCATCACCAATACCGGCGGCGGTGAGCTCAAGATCACCGATATCCTGGTCAGTGGCGACGAAGTTTTCAGCCTCAACCTGGATGCCTTTGACTTTGGCGACGGATACCAGGACATCGGTCTGGGAGAAGAATATGCGTTCACCCTGCTTTTTGATCCGGATAGCGAAGGAGATTTTACGGGCACGCTCACGGTGCACTACGAAGAGACCGATGAAGCGGAAAGCCATATCGTCAGCATCTCAGGAGAAGGCGTTGATGTGCTGGTCAACACTTTCCCGCTGAACGAGATCTTTGCGGAAGAACAGTTCCCCCCACTGGGCTGGTCGGTGGTGAATGGCGCAGAAGGTGCCTATTGGCAACGAAGCGACATACTATCCTTTACCGGGGATTATGCTGCCGAAACTTACCAGGGCTTTGACTCCAACAACCTTGCGGACGAATGGCTCATATCTCCGCCGATCGATGGGGTTAATCTGCAGGAGGCATTATTCAGCTACTATGGCATCTCCAGCCAGGAGCCCGAAGGGAATAATGCGCGTATGCGTATCCTGATTCTCGAAAACATCTACGATCATGCCGACGACTTGCACGATAATGCCGAACTGCTGGAGGAGCACTATTTTAGTCAGTCATGGAACCTGTTTACCCTGGAGCTGGAAGACCTGCCGGAGCAGTTTTACCTGGCCTTCAACTACCTGGTTGAAGCGGTGGACGATGCGGACTTCAACTGGATCTTCGTGGATGACATCACCCTGAGCATGCCTGCAGCCCTGGAGGTCACCGTGACCGACCAGCACACCGGAGATCCACTGGAAGGGGCTTATGTGAATATTTATGATGGCGAAGGGCAAGGCGTCGTGACCGGTTATACCGATGCATACGGAGAAACAACGCTCACCCTGGATGCAGGAGAAACTTACAGCTATGTGGTCCGGGCTGGCGGTTACCTGCATGAAGAAGGTGATGTCCAAATGGCGGATGCCCATCAACATATCGGAGTGATGCTGCAAGACAGGATAATGGAGCCGCACGACCTCAGTGTGGAAACAGCAGACATGCAGGCTGGTGAGGCACTGTTTAGCTGGAATTACAGTGAACTCAGCACATTCCGCTACGACGACGGTACGGTAACCGGACAGCTTGGCTCTACCAACGCCACCTGGAATACGGTCATGGGCAGCGCGTTCAGAGATGACTCCAGGCTGGAGGCTGTATCCTGGTATCTCACCAGTGAAGGAGGGGATCACAGCCACATCAAGGTGTGGATCATTGGATTAGATGCAGCCGGACTGCCTGACCCGGACAACATCCTGTATGAAGCAGACAACATCCCCAACACCAACGACCAGTGGAACACCTATGCCCTCTCCCATCCTGTAGATGCAGCCAACGGATATCTTGTCGGACTCTCCTACCCGGGATTTCTTGGTCTGGCCACCGATACCGGCCAAGATGCATCCTGGCCATTTCAGCCAAATACACATTTCTTTGTCGGTGATATCCAGGCCGATGTGTTTACACCCATCGAGATGCTGGGTGATTTTGAGATGAACTTATTATTGCGCACGCACGGCTACCAGCATGAGGCACTGGACTGGAAAAACAAGCTGCCGTTTGCAGACGCAGAAGCTACTCACCTGAGTGCAGGGAAACGTCCTGAAAAGCCTGTCATGGCCGGCGAACCTGAATACAACACCAAAGAAAGAGTTTTTGCAGGCTACCGTATATTCCTCGATGATATGGAGCAGCCTGTGGCAGAAAACATCGCGGAAACCAGTTACCTGTTTGAATCCCTCGAAGAAGGTGATTATACAGCAGGTGTGCAGGCTGTTTACTCATCAGGTACATCTGACATACAAACGCTGGCTTTTGCCATTGAAGAAGGGGTTGCACCGGATTTCGACCTGAGCCTGTATGTCTCGCCCGATGGAGGCGGCCAGGTTAGTGGCGATGGCACCTACACCGCTGGTGAAATGGTACCGGTATCTGCCACCGCAGCAGACGGATTTGCGTTTGTGAACTGGACCTTCGAAGACGATACCGTGGCCAGTGATCAGGCAAGCTTTGATTTTGAAATGCCCGATGCAGATATTTCGTTATGGGCCAATTTTGATGAGGAGACCAGTATAGCAGATCATGCAGCCGCAAACCTGAACATATATCCTAACCCGGCAGGGGAAAACCTCCACATCGCTTCTGATACGCCCATTTTAAGGGTGGAAATCATCAACTTAAAAGGGAGCAGGGTGTGGCAAGAAGAAGTGCAAGCACAGAAACAGGTCACCATCCGTCCGGGATTAAGGCAAGGACAATACCTGGTTGTCGTAACCACCAGCGAAGGTACAAAAACAACAACCGTTCATTTTCAATAAATATGAATTTTCAATCAAAACAATCCACCATGTTTCGAATTACACTGCCCATTGCTTATTTTTTATGTTCCCTCCTTCTATTATTAACCGTTGCTGAAACCAGTGCGAGCTCAGAAGATGCCTGGCACGGCCAACAGCGAACTATTGACCAGCTACCCCACTTCGAAGACTTCAACGGGGTGGAGACCCCAAATCTTCCGGCAGGGTGGACGGCCATAGTCAAATCGGAAAATCCAAACGCATTCCTCGAGACTTCCACCATAGGAAACCCATTGAGCCCTCCCAATCATATCAGGGCCTTTAACTCTTCCGACCCGGAAGCCACGCTGCTTTTGATCACCCCTGAGATCATGCATGAGGTGGATGACATGCGCGTCAGGTTCCATGCCCATGTCAATTCCGGCGATAATAATGTCCTGGAAGTAGGAACCATCGATCTGGATGGTGATGAGGAATTTCAACTTGTGGAAAGCATCACGCTGACAAACAGCTATACGGATTACATGGTATCGTTTGACGAATATACCGGTGAAAACACGTACATCGCTTTTCAGGCGTTGCCCGATGCCAACTTTCGCAGTTTTTATATCGACAATGTGACCCTGGAAACTATTCCAACCGCGGGGGTGGCAGAAGTTACCCCGGCCAGCCATGACTTCGGCGCGAAACAGGTGAACATCACCTGGCCCCCGAAGGATTTTACCATCACCAATGTGGGTGTAGCCGACCTGACCATTGATCCGGCCGACATTGCGATTACAGAAGATGATGCCGCTGACTTCCTGCTGCACAACCTGGAAAGCACAATAACACTGGAACCTTTTGAGTCAACGACCGTTGGCGTTTCTTTCAACGCCCAAAGCCTCGGCGAAAAATCAGCCATCCTTGATGTTGACGGAACTGAAGTGCCCCTGAGCGGAGAGGCTTTTGATGCTACCATCACAGACTTTCCGCATTTTGAGGATTTTAATGATGCCAATATGCCCGACCTCCCTCATGGATGGACTGACCATGTGGAATCATTTAACGTGGCAGCAAGGATCGAAACGACAGACCTTGGTGATCCGGTATCGCCTCCGCAGCAACTCCGCTTCCTCAACATGAACGACCCGGACCCCTTGCTGCTATTCATCTCCCCTCCAATTGATGCAGACGCAAACCAGCTCCGCATCCGGTTTCATGCAAGGGCCTTGAGTGGCTCCGGAAATGCCGTTGAAGTGGGCACCTACAATCACGAGATCGAAGACGGCTTTACGCCTCTTGAGCTGATTACCATCACAACGACCCATACGGAATATGAAGTAGACCTTGACGACTACACGGGCAGTGATACCCATATTGCTTTTCGCGCGGTGCCTGAACAATCCGTTCGCCCGGTATATTTTGACAACCTGGAGATCGACCTCATCCCGGGCGAGGCCGTCATCGAAATAGACCCGGATAACCACGAATTTCCACCCACACATTATGGTGAGGAATCCACGTCGCAAAGCTTTATTATCAGCAATACCGGGGGCGGAAGCATCACCATAGGCCCTGATGATATCTCGCTGGGCGGTGACGACGCTGCACATTTCAGCCTGGAAAACATCAGTGAGCCCGTCACGCTGGAAACCAATGATACCGTGTCCGTCAGTGTAACCTTCACTCCCGGGACGCCCGGATTTATGGAAGCTACCCTGCAGGTGACCGATGCCGAAGCGCAGCTCAGTGGCCTTTCCTATGATCCAACCATTGTTGAATTACCTCACACTGAAGATTTCAATAGTGTAGATGCTCCTGAACTTCCGTTCGGGTGGTTTGCCTTTGTTGAATCCACGGCAGCCAATGCCGACGTGGAAACCTCCGAGCTGGGAGATCCCAACTCACCCCCAAACCACGTGCGCTTCAGGAACTTCCAGGACGAAAATGCTGAATTGATCCTGATCACGGCACCCATTGCCCACGACCTGTCGGAGCTGAGGCTGCGGTTTTATTCCAAAAGCAATATCGCCGGCGACCATACCATGGAGGTGGGTACATACAATGCCGATACGGAAGTTTTCACCATGCTCGAAGACTTTGACCTCACCGCGGAATATACCAGCTTCATCTTTGACATGCATGCATACGATGGCAATGATGACCGGATCGCATTCCGTGCAAACCAGGCACAGGCATACCGCTTCATTATGCTCGACGATGTGGTTATCGAAGAGATACCGGATCTGGCTGAAATCCTGGTCACTCCCGACGCGCACACCTTTGAGCCGATACAGATTGGTTTCACCTCAGCGCCTAAGGAGTTTACCATAGCCAACGATGGCGGCGGCACCTTATTCCTTAGCCCTGATGACATTGAGATCAGCGGCAATGATGCCGGCGATTTTATCCTGGATAACCTGGATGATGATGTGGAGCTGGAAACAGGAGAAAGCACCACCATCCAGGTATCTTTCGCGCCGGAGGTCGCCGGACAGAAAGAAGCCACCCTCATTGTGGATGATGTGGAAGTCACCCTGGCAGGTGAAGCATACGATGCCACCATAACGGATTTCCCCTGGGAGGAAGATTTTTCCGGCATACCGGAAGACACCATTCCCTTCGGATGGATGCGTGATACCGATAACTGGCGTGTGGCCAACTGGGATCATGCCGGTGGCGAGATTCCGGAACTCGAGTTCTATTTTGTACCGGCACATTCCGGCCTCACCTATCTGAAATCACCCATTCTGAATACAAGCGACTTTGACCAGATGCTGCTTTCTTTAAGACACGCCATAAACAACTACCAGGATCCTGGTGACTATACCCTGCGTCTCGTGACAATCGCCGGTGAGGAAGAATACCTCATTGAAGAATGGATCGACCCGGACGACATGGAGGCAGAGCATCTTGAATTTGCCCTTACGGCAGAAGATCATGGCATCGGATCAGAAAACCTGCAACTCGCCTTTGTGTTTCATGGGGAATCCATGGATATCAACCGCTGGTCTATCGACGACATCATCCTCAGGGATATGCCGGATTTTTATGAGATCAGCTTTTTTGTTTTTGAGGATAGCCCGGAGGAGGCCCCCATTGAAGGTGCCATCATCAATATCGCAGGCATCCCGTCCTTTACCACGGATGAAACCGGTCAGGCAAGCATCGAACTGGAGCATGACACCTACGACGCAAACATCATTAAACCCGGATATGTGACCCAGGAAATCACTTTTACAGCGGATCAGGACAAAACCCTGGAGATTGCCATGCAGGACGTGATCATCACCCCTTCGGATCTGCACGTCACCACGGAAGGTCTTGATCCTGGACAAGCCTTGTTCTCCTGGGTGATGGAAGAGGTATGGTACGAATTCCGGTACGATGACGGAGAGGTTGATAACCAGCTTGGCTTTCAGGAGATATCCCTGGATCATCCCAGGAAAGAAGAAGTGCTTATGAACCGTGCTTTCAGCGGGTTCGACATCTACCTCGATGACATGAACACCCCATTTGCTGAACAGGTAAGTGAGCACGAATTCCTTTTTGAAGAACTGGATGAAGGGGAATATACGGCCGGTGTGCAGGCCATTTATACTACCGGCGAATCGGAAATGGCAACCATTGATTTCACCATCGATGATGGTTTTGTGATGCATTACACAGCCACTTTCGAGGTACAAAACCAGGCAGGTGAACCGCTTGAAAATGCTGTGATCAGTGTGAATGGCATCACAGGTGAACCGGGGGAATATGTGTTCGACGAAATGGAAGTTGGCACCTATGACTACGTGGTCAGTAAAGAAGGTTACCTGGATGCCACAGGACAGTTTGTGATCGCCGATGAGGATGTGACGGTTGAAGTGGTAATGGAAGCGGATGATGTGTCTGTTACAGATCCCGACACAGACCACATCGTGGTCTATCCCAATCCCGCCGCCGACAGGCTGACTATCGAAACCGGTGAAAACATAGAAAAGATTCGTATATTTAACCTCACCGGGCAGGTCGTTTATGAAGCGACTCCATCTGCCAACGTACACACGATGGATGTCAGCGGAATGGAAGGGGGGGTTTATCTGCTTGAAATAAAACAGGGACAACAAGTGTCCCACCACCAGGTAAGCATATATTGATCTTGTTTTTCGGCGCCATCTGAAAGGCCCAGGCATTTGCAAAGGCTTTCGGTTTTGAGATGAACAGGCAGCAACAAAGGGATGTTAACTGCCTTTGCAAATGCCCGGGCAGCGCCTTCACTTACAAATACCACATTATGCGTGTAACCAGTTTCCTGTTATTTTTTTTCGGCATGACGCTAATCATGCCTGTTCATGCCCGGGAGGCAGCTTCCGAACCCATCACCACTTCATTGCTTAAAGAAAAACTGACAGAAAGGTCAGCAGAAGAGTTTATTCCGTTGAATATTCGTCTTGCTGAGCAATACGACACAGAAAGCCTGTACCGGCAGGCCCTGCGCAAGCCTGGCAGACACTCAAGGAGGGATTATGTCATCCGCGAGCTTAAAGCCTTCAGCGGCAAGCACCAGGAGGATCTGTTAAGCTTCCTTGCGCAGCACAAGGCTACCGGGGCGGTGCGCTATGTAAGGCCTTACTGGATTGCCAATTTCGTGTATGCCGAAGTCAAGCCTTCCGTAGTGTTTGAACTCCAAAGCCGTAAAGATATCGCCCGGCTGGACTACAACGACAAACGACCCATACTCATCACCGATGCCCCGGAAAAGCCGGCTGGCAAAACCCGGTATGAAACAGATATGGTGCCGGATCATGTATGGCAGGCAGATCGATTGAGTGAACCAACTATCGCGTGGAATGTATCCCATGTCCAGGCTGATGAAGTATGGGCAGATGGATTTGATGGTGAGGATGTAGTGGTCGCAGTGCTGGACACCGGTGTGAACTACAACCACGTGGATCTGGCCGGCAACATGTGGATACACCCTGATTATCCTAACCATGGGTACAACTTCGTAGACAACAATAACAACACCATGGATTACAACGGACACGGCACGCATTGTGCAGGCACGGTGGCTGGCCATGGTGCTGCCGGCATTGTCACGGGGATGGCACCAGGTGCGAAAATCATGGCCATATCCGTGATGGACAGCCAGGGCAGTGGCTCAGAGGCAGGTGTTTGGTCAGGCATACAGTTTGCCGTGGATCAGGGTGCCCATGTCATGAACATGTCTCTTGGATGGAAACATGCCTGGAACCCCGATCGCCCGATGTGGCGTACTACCATGAACAACGCCCTGAGTGCCGGCGTGATCGCCGCCGTGGCAGCTGGAAACGAAGGGAATTCCTCCTCGGATATCCCGCCGCACCAGGTAAGAACCCCGGGAGATGTTCCGCCACCATGGCTTCATCCCGATCAAACCCTTCAGGGTGGGGTGTCTGCCGTTGTTTCCGTAGGATCAGTAACGATGGAAGACGAGATCTCCGGTTTCTCCAGCAATGGCCCCGTTTCATGGGCTAACGTATCGCCGTTCAATGATTATCCATACAACCCGGAAATGGGGCTGATCAGGCCCGACGTCACAGCCCCGGGGTCGGAGATCATCTCACTCTCCAACGCGAACAACACCGGATACCGCACGCTCAGCGGAACATCCATGGCCAGCCCCGCAACAGCCGGGGTCATGGCCCTGATCATTTCCAAAAGTCCGGAGATCACACCAGAAGAGATCAGTCAGATCCTGGAAGAGAATTCCGTGGCTTTCACGGAAACCAAAAGCAATATTTATGGGAGCGGCCGGATTCATGCTCTTGAAGCCGTCCTCAACACCCCTTTCAGCGGCATCAGCTACGTAGCCCATGAGCTGGACGACAACCAGGGAAACAACGACGGAAAGATCAATCCCGGTGAAACCATCGGCATCAATCTCTACCTGCAAAACCGCGCAGAAGAACCGGTGGAAGACGTACATGTCCGCATCAGCAGTTCCTCGCCCTACATCCATCTTCTTGACACCCTTGCAACACCAGGCACCTTTCCTGCAGAAGACACACTGTTGCTGGAAGAACTATTCGTGTTTGAAGTTTCAGATACCATCCCTGGAAACCATAGAGTCTATTTTGAGCTCGAAACATATTCCGCCGAAAGCCCGGAAACCCGGTGGTTCAGCAACTTTTCCGAGACAGCATATGCCCCTGAACTGACGATCAGAGATATTCTTATTTTGGATGAGCACGGCAATGAAACCAGCGCCCTGAAGCCCGGCGAACCGTCAACCATGCGTTTTGTGACGGAAAACCTGGGCCAGCTGGCTTCCGCAGAACTCAATGCATCACTGACTTCTGAGCAGGGCTTCGTTCATATTGATAACGGTCAGGCTGGACATGATGCTCTGGGACCAGGGCAGATCGCCGAAATCGATTTTGACATCCTGATTCATCCATCCGTGCATGACGGCGCCATAGCACGCCTGGATCATGAACTGCAAGCAGGTGCATACCTCATCCATGATGAACTGGCTTTTAAAACGGGGCTGGTCACCGAAGACTGGAACAGTGCTGATTTTGACCAGTTTGACTGGCAGCATGGTGGCGTGGCCGACTGGGTCATTGACCCGGACACCGCCTATACGGGGAGTTTCTCTGCCCGCAGCGGCGATATCACCCATAATCAAATCACCAGCCTGCAAATCACCTACCCCGTAAAAACACAAGACTCCATCTCTTTTTACCGAAAAGTATCCTCCGAAAATAATTATGACTGGCTTAACTTTTATATCGATAATGAATTGATGGACAGGTGGTCTGGTGAGAAGGACTGGGAACGCGTGGTCTATGAAGTAGAGCCTGGAGAACGCACATTCCGCTGGGCATACGAGAAAGATGGCAGCATCACCGTTGGTGCTGATGCAGGATGGATTGACCAGATATCATTCCCTGCCCGCCTGGTCACAAACGCCATAGCTGGCTTCGACCAGGAACGCTGCGGCAATGAGATATTCCTCACCAAGGGATACGCATGGAATTATGACCAGCTGCTATGGAGTACAGCGGGTGACGGCTACTTCGCCAACCCCGGTGAACTGCATGCCACTTATCACCCGGGAGAAGAAGACTTGCAGAATGGCCAGGTAAACCTTAACCTTCAAGTTACACTTGGTGATGATGTGGCTTCAGATAGCATGACCCTATATTTTCTTGATACACCAGATGCAGATCTGGGCGGCGATGCTGTGGTATGCTACGGAGAAACCCTTTTGCTGGATGCAGGGGAAGGAGACTACAGCTACGAGTGGTTCGATGGCTCATCAGGACAAACATACCTTGTTGATCCGGATGACCACGATACAGACATATTAGAGGTCTGGGTCGAGGTGTGGCACGAGAACGGCTGCGCTGATACCGACACCATCACCATCTCTTTTGAAGACTGTACCAATGTCTATGAACATGATCTGGCTAATAGCCTGCAGATATATCCCAACCCGGCTTCAGGATATATCTACGTCAACCATTCGGAACCCATACAAAGTATAAAGATTTTTGATGTTGTTGGAAATGAAAAGGGATTTATTTCAACGACAAGTAACAACAAAATAATAGATGTATCTCAGTTAACCCAGGGAATTTATTTTGTTCAAGTCAACATAGATGGCTACATCATTACAAAAAAACTGCAGATCAGCAGGTAATAAAATCTCTGACAAACAGCAACTTAACAGACAGGCAAAACATTAAAATGAACCATCAGCCCTCTCTTATATGATTTTTTTGAAGATGTAACCAAAAAAAAATGGGAAGTCTTAAGACCTCCCATTTTTTTGTGCCCATGCATGTCATTAAGAAATGTCAATCTGCTTGGGCGGCTTCCGTTTTGCTTCCTCGCGCTTCGGAATGGTGATCAACAGGATACCATCCTTGTGCGTAGCCTTGATGCTGTCAGCATCTACCGCCTCTGGAAGTGTAAATGAACGATTGAAGGATGCATAACTAAACTCACGGCGCATGTATTGTCCTTTGTCATCCTTCTTTTCATCTTTGTGCTCCTTCTCAGACGAGATGGTAAGTACATTGTTCTCCAGATTTACATTGAAATCCTTTTTGTCCAGTCCGGGAGCAGCCACCTCAATTTGAAAATCATCATCTGTTTCTTTCACATTTACTGCCGGTGTACTAATGCCCGGGCTGTCAGAGAACACGGTATCCATCCAGTCTTTACCAAAAAATTCATCAACAAAGCTGGGCACATTACTGCGTGTTTTTCTTAACATTGGTAACATATCGCAACCCTCCTTTTTTTTTGGTTAATAACTAATTTTTTTCAGTTTCACCATAACATATTCAAACCCTGTGCCAATCCAAATCACAACTTATGGAGCCGCATAATATATGTCTGTTTTGTGCCATGTTGACATTTTTATTAAGAAAATACGCATTTTACTGTCATTTTGGCCGACTATATCAACAAAGCATTTCGCTATCTTTGTATATTTATGACCACACCATCTGCATAAACACATAAACACATGCAAGGCAAAAACAATGGAGTTCCAGATCAGCTGGTCAAACCGGCAGTGCGAACATTTTCTACAGGCATGAGGGAAATAACCCCGGGGGCAGCCTTCGAAAAAATATGGCACAGTCTCGACAAGGGATATGACATTCAGCTTACTCATACTTATGGTTTTGCGATGGCATTTTATTCATGGCTTAAAAAGCGGCTTAGCGACAGGATTCCCGTTATTGATTATCCTACATCACGCGAGCAGCGGCGGCTGTTACACCAATACCAATCGAAAATATGGATCAGGGTGAAGGAGCACAAAGCATTGCTAAAAGGTGCGCCAGACAATCCCTGGCTCAGGGATTTTTATCC
>Ga0207421_10005747_pt1 | contig 13766 bp, 9 predicted proteins | sample SodLakKL_010_SED_4_FD_187542 | JGI IMG/M metagenome (GOLD analysis project Ga0207421, IMG submission 187542) | Alkaline sediment microbial communities from Lake Tanatar, Kulunda Steppe, Russia - 8KL_010_SED (SPAdes) (version 2) | ecosystem: Environmental > Aquatic > Non-marine Saline and...
TCACGGCTGCCCCGTCGGATTTGCCGGGCTTGTCTGATCTGCTCTAGTTCGTCGTTCAGCTCAGTGATCCGTCTGCGGATATGGCGCTGATCGGTCTCCAACTTTGTCTCGCCGGGACCGCGAGTGCCAATGCCGCCCCCGAGACGGGACAGCGCTTCTCCCTTGCCCCTAAGCCTCGGAAGCAGGTAATTGAGCTGCGCCAATTCCACTTGGATTTTTCCTTCCTTGGTTTTGGCTCGACGGGCGAATATATCGAGAATCAGCTGGGTCCGGTCCAACACGGGAGCATCAAGCTGCTCTGATAGGTGGCCCTGCTGGGACGGCGACAGTTCGTCATCAAATATTACCATATCGTCTTCTTGCAGGACTTCGCGGATTTCTTCAACTTTCCCTGTTCCGATGTAGGTACGCGGATGAGGAGAGCCGCGCTTTTGGGTGAAACTGCCGGCCACTGCGAGACCAGCATCACTGGCCAAATCTGTCAGTTCGGTCAGATGGTCTTTCGTCTGCCAGTCCTCTCGGCCAGGGGTCTGCACCGCGACCAAATAAACATTCTGCATCGGGGCCCACCTTTCTTCGAGGTTGCCAAAAGGTCTCCCTCTAGTGTACTATATGTCGGCCTCTCTGACCATATCTTCGGAAAAAAACGGCCGACGGGCCCCCTTCATAAAGGATCCCGCCCAACCTTCTCGAATATCTGGGTTAGAGGTGAAAGCCATGGCCGTCATTCTGCATGTGGATATGGACGCATTTTTCGCAGCGGTGGAAATCCTAGACCACCCTGAGTACCGCGGCAAACCCTTGATCATCGGCGGTGACAAAAGTGCCCGGCGCGGCGTTGTGTCTACTTGTTCCTATGAGGCCAGAAAATACGGCGTGCACAGTGCTATGAGTATCCCCAGAGCAGTGGCCCTCTGCCCCCATGGCATATTTATCCCGGGCCGCATGCACCGCTACCAAGCTGTTTCCAAAGACATCCACCGAACGTTCTTTGAGTTCTCCCCGATGGTTGAACCGCTGTCTGTGGATGAAGCATTTTTGGACATGACAGGCTGCGAACACTTCTACGACGGCTTAGAATCCATGGGCCGCTCCGTAAAAGAACGCATTCGCGATGTGTCCGGCGTAACAGCATCCGTAGGCATCGCGCCCAACAAATTCTTGGCCAAACTAGCCTCAGACTGGAATAAACCGGACGGACTCCTCGTTCTGCGCCCGACGGAGGTAGACAGCTTTCTCATGGAACTGCCGGTTAAAAAGCTCTGGGGCGTTGGTCAAGCGGCCCAAAAAGAGCTGCGCAGGCATGGAATCCATACGGTAAAAGACATACGGAATTGTTCAGAACAGTGGCTTACCAAAATGTTGGGCAGTCTGGGCCAGCACATCTATCGGCTGTCCTGGGGGATAGACAACCGTGCCGTGGAAGCGCCGGGGCAGGCCAAGTCCATCGGTCAAGAGCAGACCTTCCCCGAAGACTATGCAGACGAAGACCTTCTCAAGGGAATACTAGCCCAGCTTGCCGACAAGGTCGGGTGGCGGCTGCGCAGCCACGGACTCTATGCCCGAACCATTACTCTCAAGGCCCGAACCCCTGATTTTTCCACCTTTACCCGCAGCTATACCCTGAAGCACTCGGCCAATGACAACGATACCATATTCCATACTGCCTGGCATTTGTTCAGGGAGTTCCGGGGCCACCCCCTGCGGCTTGTGGGAGTAACGGCATCCAATCTAGGGCCCGAAGAACGGCAGCTATCTCTTTTCGACGACGATGCCAGGGAACAACAGCTCAGCAAAGTGATGGATACAGTCAATGAACGGTATAAAACCACCGCATTGACCAAAGGTCGTTCGCTGCTGTACAACAGGAAAAAGAGTCGGTGAACGCGGCGGCGAGCCTCGCTAAGAGGCTCGCCTTGTTACGCTTAACCAAGTTTGTTTGAAGGATAGGGATAGCGGCGCTCTTCGAACTCCTTGCGGATTTCCTTGTTCAACACCCGCAGGTAAGTGCCTTTCATGCCCAGTGAGCGAGACTCAATGACGTTGGCGGAAGCCAGTTTCCGAAGGGCATTCACAATCACCGAGCGAGTGATTCCGGCTTCGTCGGCAATCCGGCTGGCCACGAGCAAACCTTCATCGCCATCTAGCTCATCAAAAATGCGCTGCATGGCAATGATCTCGGAATAAGAAAGGCTGTTGATGGCTGACCGAGCCAACTTGCTTTCCTGTGCCTCATCTTCTTCTTCCTCATCCAGCGCGTGGGAGATGACCATTCCTATGGCCGTAGCGCTGAACTCGCCGATGATGGTATCTTCTTCCGTGAACGAAGGTTGGTCTGTAACAAACAGCAGCGTGCCAACTCGCTTGTTTGCACCAATGACCGGCACAACCATCATCGTTTCGCCGGTTTCGGCGGTGGTCTGGGTCAATGCACCAACCTTCAGAAGATTACTGTTTTGGGTGTCGGGCATTACGCCCAAGTGCAGCCAATCCTGGTCAAACGGAGTCTTTTCAAACCCGGTCTCCAAAGAATAACCGAGCAGTTTGCCCCGCCGGCTGACCAGATATACACTGGTATTGTCAAATCCTTGACGCAGAGCTTCACAAAGCTGTCCAAAGTTGACCTCGTTTCCCTCTCGCTGGAGCAGATCCATAAAAGCTTTGCTTCTTCTCAAAATCATGCTTGTCTTCATCCTTTCTAATTTGTCTCTGTGTCGTTGACATTTCATTTATACATTTTATTTATAAAATTGACTAAAATCTTTTATCAAATATCATTATAGTAAAAGCGCCAACTTTTGTCAATCCTTGTCTTTATGAAATCAATACAAAATTATCCATTGGCGGGAGTCTTGTATTTATTAGTATATTCGTTAGAAGTGATCTGACTGTGGGGGTCCCCATCTCCCGTCGAAGCAATCCGTAAGTAAAGCTACTACAATTCGCGTATTACGTCAAGGGCAAATAAGTCAAAAACTTCTCGAAAACTGCCCGAGGTCAAGTAAAAGCAAAAATGTCTCCAAACGGTCAAAGATGGACACTGAGATCAGGACTGTGGATAATGCGATAGGACGAATTGTCTGGCCATGACGACGCTGTCTTTTCGACGGTCCGCTTTAGGGTGAGCCTCGGCCAAAACATGGCGAAAGACATCAGGGTACCCTCTATTCGTGATGCCCGGCAAGGAGCTTAACAAAAAACCAGGCAAAGCCCCTTCCGAGTCATGAGGAGTCATGAGGCTACGCAAAAATTTCCCTGGGTGTTGACAGCCCTTTCGGGCCGTGCTATTATAGCAGAGTCAATGACATCCGGGCCGAAGTGGCGGAACTGGCAGACGCGCTGCGTTCAGGGCGCAGTGGGCTTTACGCTCGTGTGGGTTCGACTCCCACCTTCGGCACCAACACCTAACAAATGGACCCCTAAGCTGGGGTTTTGTTGTTCCAGATAGGGTTTATCATCAATTGGCCGGCAATCATATTTTGGGAGCACTAACAAGCCACCCTGCACTTGGGTGGCTTGTTCATTGCCTAAGTACTTTGACTAAGGTTTGGGTCTCTGGGACAAATAAGAGAGCACTCTAGGTTATTGCCGAGCGGCGGGACTGCTGACAACCATTGTTCGGCACCAAACCACAGGGCAATGTGGCTTTCGAGTTGCGCCAACAAACCCAGAACACAGGCGCATCCTCCTATGTGCACCACGTCAGCGCCACAGCTTATTGAAAAATCCCGTTCGTCCGAACTTGCAGCCTCCCAATCAGCCAGCAAACGCAACGATTGTTGTCGTCCACTGACTCCGAAGTACTGCGACTGTCTACTGGTCCTTCAGTTCTCAAAAAGTGTAATTACACGATCACAGTAGCATGTCAAAGTGGATAAAAGACCATTCCTGGGCATGGCGGCACTGGGGCAGTAGCACAGCGTCGCGTCTGTGTTAATATCATGCATTGCCGGGGACCATTAGACCTAGTGAAACACAGGCTTCGCCCCTATGGACAAGCGTACCCTACAGTTGCCCGGGTTGTGCAATCCGTTGCCGTGCCGCGGACCGGAGAAGGCCAAAACCAATGCTGAAAGTGATCATGTACCAGCCAACCAGGTGGCAAGGATCTGGACAAAGCGGAGACGGTTGACTGCTCCCACGGTGAGCCGACCGTTCTCGGGAATGGACGGATACAGCAGAGGATGACGAGAGACAGACTTCGCCTAGTCCGTGGCCTTGGCAGGTCCCATGGTCTTCATACAGTGCAGCACGGCGCTAGGCAGATCCCCCTAACAGCGCAGTGGTGCTTCATGGCTTGGCTTTCCACAACCATCCGAGCTGGCATTGCATTGTCTTCGGCTCTCAAGCGCCGGGGCATACCACCGTGGTTTCTGTCTGTGCCGCTGCCAACAACTGGCTGGGCCCCGGATGGCCGTGACCACTCTTAAGGTACTTTCGGCTCGCCCAAGCCATGTATTCCGATCGGCCCCCGCCCAGCCTCGCCCGATGGCCATCGGGCTAGGTAAAGCACCCGTCCTGTCTTGTGCTGACCTACATGACTTTTGGAATATCTGCCCATTGCTGGACACAGAATCTGTACTCGGCCTTATCTTCCGATACGGCCAGCTGACGGTACATGCCGTACTCACTGCTCTGCACAACCTCCATGGTTTCCCGCGTGCCGCGAGTAAAGGCGAAGGCTATCTTCATCGATCGCGGAATCTGCGTCTGTACGGTATAGGTTTTTTGATCGAGCTTCTCCAGGGGAAGAAAATCCGGCTGTGTAACCAATCCCACATATACCGGCTGGTCGGCGGGAGTTTCCTCCGGTACGGATACGGTGATCCGGACGGAAAGCATGGGGTCCATGCGTTCGGCAATGGCATACCGGGCCATGGTCTCGAAGCCATGACTGCGAGCCTTCACCTCACAGGTCCCCAGATGATTTGCCTGCAGCTGTCCCAAGGTATCCACGGTTAGCGTGTTCGGGTCCATGCTCTCTATTTCAGCCGTAAGATCCGTCAGCCTTACATCATTGTCTGTCTGCACCACCGGGTTAATCCATTGCGCCATACCGGCAATCGCTGCTTGCTTCGATCCCATAAGGGTCATCTCCACCGGATCGCCGATGGCACCAAAGAAGAACAACAGGGGCATATGGACGCGGCGCGCCCAGTCAACCTCAAAGTGCCCGGCTCCAGGGGCTTCGTAGTAGCCTAAGGTCTTGCCCAGCTCCCATCCTTGGCGCAGAAGCTCCAGGGCTATTTCTCGGGTCTCCAATATGGGAGCTTCTTCGGCATCACCTAGATCCATCCAGATCTTAGGCCGCGAGCCATGGGAAAACTCATTGCGGCGCAGTGCCGCCAATGTATAGTTGTCAGCCCAGCGAAAGGCCGACGAAAGACACCCGGCCATGCTGAAGTGGCTGGGGTGGCGCAGAGCCAGATGGAGGGAGATTAACCCTCCCATGGATGAGCCCATAACGGCACGGTGTTCGGGCACTGGCAGCGTCCGGAAACGCCCATCCACGAAAGGAATCACTTCATCGATCAAAAACCGGGCATAACCATCGCCCTGGGCCTGCGCCCGCTGTTCAGCATCCATGGCCGCAGCGGGGTAGGTGTATTCGCCAAAGCGATTGGGCGTGTTGTCGATTCCGACAATAATAATATCCCGCATCAGATTACGCTCTATGAGACTATCCGCCGTTCTGTGAATATCCCATGCCGTGCCGGCAAACGCTGTTTCATTGGAAAATAAGTTTTGGCCATCATGTACATACAAAACCGGGTAGCGCTTCGTCCCGTTTGATCGGTAACCGGGCGGAAGATGGATTCGCAGGGAACGAGTGTTCTGCAAAGCGCGGCTAGCAAAGTTGTCGATGGTGATCACACGGCACATATTTGCACCTCATCTCTGGTTTTTGCGTGACAAAAGCTCTGGGTCAGCACCGAGCTGCGCCACGGGAGTCCGATGACATAGAAGTGTGCAGATCCGCCAGCCCTCGGCCAACCCACACCGGACAGGGATGATACCTGCCCTGTCGTCGGCGTGCAAACCTCAGGGACGCCTGTGGCCTATCGCCACGGGTGGGACTGCAAGGGTTCTCCTCGGGCATGGACACAACATCCCATCGGCGTATGCCGACCGTTTTAGAGCAGCCCATATCAGGGGTCTGCCGTTGGCAGTCAGGTTCGCCGGCGAAAGATAAGCACCTCCGTCGTATTGTAGTATCTAAAGACAATGGGCTTGACGTCGACACAAGTGTTTAACCGATTGATATCATCGTACCCTTCCAAGCAGTATCCAGAATCCGCCGACAGTCTGAAATCGGTTCCGTCCCATGCCTGAAATGCCTAAGGCTCGGATGCCCCTTTCTATGAAACCCTGCGGTCTGACGGCGAGCCAGATGCGTCGGTATTGGTATTCTTTGTCTCTAGGGTTCCCGCGCGGGCGCTGGGCGCGGAACAGGTGCCGCCAGCGTAAACCGGAGATCGGCGCTGCTAAGCTGTGGGACAAGCACGCACCAGTTAGAACGGCTTCACTGCCCCATGCACAGCTTCCTGTGCATTGATGATGGAGACCATACCTTACCAATCTGCGCTTGAGGTGTCTGATCCCTGTCCAGGAATGCTGCGGCAGCCGTGCAGCCAAAGGTTTCCCGTCGACACCATGCACTATGAGTGGTATTAAGGCGTATCCGTCTCCACGGTGCTGCAGACCTTATCGCCTTCGTCTGCACAAAACAGCTTGGTACGGCAGTTAACGTCTTCTGCGACTGCTAAGCCGACCCTTTAGCGGTTTGTTCACTATATTTGTTTCCGCCGTGGCCGCGTCCATGGAAGGACCGCAGTGCTGTCCTTCCTTGTTTTCCTCACCTTGATGAATCCAAAACGCCCTGTAGTTGCAGCGCTGAACAGTTTGGCCACGCGGCTTAAAGCCGCCGCCAAAGCAGCAGCGGAGGAAAGCTCGCTCACTGTGTCCGTGCCCATGTCCTGATCTTCCATGGGCACGGTACAGCCATTCGTCCAAGGCGCAGAAGAGACCCCGCAGGGGGCCTCTCAACGCTTTGCTCACGGAAGCACTTCAAGCTCCACCCTTGAACCCGAGAACCCCACAATATCCAAATCCATCGATGTAAGCTGCATGGTGTAGATAAGATCCGTCAGAGACGCAGGCGGTATCCAACTTTCCACCACAATCACGGCAGTGCCGCCGGCGAAATACTGTCTTTCCAGCGAGTCCACGTCGCGAAGGGCAGCGGCAGCGTGCTCGAACTCCAGCAGCTGCCCATAGTTCTGCAGCCCAAATATCTCGATTTCGGTGGTGAACAAGTCTGAGGAAGTGTCGTCCGCCAGCGCCTCGGTCTGCCCGTAGGCGTAGAGCTGCTCCACGAAATATTCGGCCAACAGCCCGCCAGCCTCTTGCAGCGCTGCTTTCCCGGCAAGGTTTTCACTGATGTTCAGTGCAGAAGCTTCCCGGGCATCGGCAGCCACGATGCGGCCGCTTTCCATGTCAATGATTCTTGCCTCCACCCTAGCCCTGCATGAAACCAATCCCTGCAGATCAGCTGCCCATTCACTGAACGCTTCACCGATAATAACCATATCCGCATCAAACCTTCTGGCCAAAGAGATGGCAGCGCGAACATCGTCGATGGCACGCATTGTGGCTCCATCATAGCGCATATCAGCCACCTGGAGCTGATCAACCACTGCGAACCCGTTCTCTACCAACAGACGGATGATTTCCGTTTCCGCTGCCGGATCGGGTATGGTGCGCCGAATGGTGCGCCGCAGATGGTGTTCCGGGATAATGACCACAATGGTCTTGTCCTGCATCACCGTCGAAAGGGCTGCAACAGACGATAGGTCTTCCCGCGCATGGAGATCACCGGGCTCCGGGAAGTCCCAGGTCAGCTGCCTCGCTTGACGGCTCGTCACGTACTCGACAATATCATTGCGCGATCCAGGCAGGCCGCTGACCAATGATGCAATAGAAAAGCTATCCTCCACCCGGTTGATTCGCACAAGACCAATTCCCGTCATCTGAAAACCCAGTGAAAGGCCGGTCGCAGGGTCGACTAGCTCCTGGCCGCGTCTATAAACCTTCAGATGATCACCTTCAAGCAGACCCAGGTCTCGTCCGGCATTAACATAGGTTCCGTCCGCATCAGCCAACACAACCTGCCCTTGCCATGGAACAGCCTCTGTTTCAGCGGTAACGAAGCTCACTGCCTGTTCCACCGCTTCTTGGACAGCTTCACCCATGGGAGTACCCGACAAACTGTCGATGCCGATAGCGCCATCGCGCACAACCAATCCACCGCCAACCACAGTCTTATCTGCTGAGACAGTTTTGCTGTGCAGTATTACGCCGGTGGCCGCATCGATTAGCCGCACATCCATGGTAATGCGCCCTGTCGTCGCCTGTATCACCACAGGGCCCACGCGACCGCTCGCTGTCCGTTCCTCCGAGAACTCCGTGACGACCGTTTTGACCAGCACCTGGGCTCCGAGCAGTTCTCCGACTTGGACGGCGGTCTCTGGGGTAATGGCACCCGTGAGCCCCAGCCGTTGTTCTTCAAATATATCGGCCATGGCCCGACGTTCCAGTACGATATACCGTCCACTGTCGACCAGGGCGTTTATCATAACGACCTGTACGGTTTCGGCGAGACCTCTCGGTGCTCGCGAAAAGGTTACATCCACATCTAAAACAGCCACCCGTTTTTTCGGCCCCAATGACTCCGGCTCCCACTCCTCAGCTTTCACCGGCACTACCGAAACTGCCAATCCGAGACAACACAGCACCAGCAAAAACGACACCCAAACCTTGACCGCTCTTTTCTCAATACCCATTTAACTCCACCTCCGATTTCCCTTTTTTCTGCCAAATTTATGGAACGTATTGTGATAGTTCTTTCCCCAATCAACTTTGCCCTTTATCCGATATTTATATTGCGGCTGTAAGCCCCTGACAACCATACGTAGGCAATCGGAGGCTATAGTGAGCCTTCAAATGCGGAGCGGGTTTTCCATCATTCGGTGGTCGAGGATATCCGAAGCAAGAGCTTCCTACACCCGAATGCGGCGGCATCGGCAGAGAATAGACCGCCTGTGCAGGCCGAGCGCCTCAGAAACCATAGGCCTGAAGAGCGCCAGAGCCGCACAGCAGGTATTATCCGTTCCAACGAAGGTGTTGCCATCTTCCCAAGATAAAGCGCGCTGTCCCTTGGTTCCTCTAGCTTCTTGCCAATCTCTGCTATCGACCGGTGCTAGTGTTCAAACTGAAAGCCTGTTTCCGCTGTCACTTCCTCGCCGGTCATCTGATCCGTGACAAATACTTCCAAGGAATAGCTGCCTTCCGGAATTCCGGGACCCAAGTCAAAGCTCATATCCACATAAAACTCTTTCATGGGACGAATGCCCGCCCCAGGATAGTCCAGAAAATCCGGTTCGTCGTAGACAACGGCGCCCTCTTCATGGACCATTTTGACACCGACCTTCAGATGGATGGCATATTCCCCAGCTTCGAGCGCAATCGTGTAGTTCCGGGGCTCAATATAGAGGCGCAGGGTGTCTCCTGCGGCGTATCGGTGGTGATCTCGTTCTACAGCATCACCGTAAAACCGGGGAGCCCTCTCCACATGCATGATCTGCCTTACCTCCAAATCACGCAGATTCCAAACCAAAAGTGAGGCTTCTTCCAGCAATGTCTCAAGTTCGCCATAATCCTCGGCCTCTGCCGCGCTCTCCATACGTTCCAATACCGCAGCCAAATCTCCGGCATCTCCCGCATAGCCAGGAACTGCAGCTGCCCAACCCAAAGCCAAACTAACCAACACCCACATCCATGTAAACGCACACAATCTGGTATTCATGTCTACTCCCTCCCAGGATTCGATGTTCCAAAGGGCCGCCCTGCCAGGACAGTCATGTCAAAACTCACATATGCAGCTGCTGATTGCAGAGCCGCAGCAACAGCGTTCCATTCTTGGTCAGACGCCAGCGGCGTCATGGCTGCCAGCAGCAGGCATTCCTCATCCTCCAGTTCTCTCGTATACCGAACCCGTCGTTCTGTCACCGGCGAGAAGTTCGCAGCAAACCGTTCACGGACCTGGATGTTGGAGTAGTCCTCCGGGGCCTTTGTCTCAATCACCTGCCGTAGTTGGCTTAGGTGTCCGGCATTGGGAATTACCTTGAGCAGAACACCGCCGGGCTTTAGAACTCGCTGGAATTCTGCATAATTTCCGGGAGACAATATATTCAGTATAAGGTCTGTAGAGTTTGAAGTAAGCGGACAGCGTGCCAGGTCCGCCACACACCACATCGAGCCCGGATATTCTCGGGCCGCCAAATGCACCGCCTCTTTGCTTAGGTCCATTCCGATGGCAGTGCAGTCATGGCCAGCTCGGGCCAGACTTCTTCTGAGCGCCGCTAGATTGGATCCCTCGCCGCAACCGGCATCCAAAACAACCGGAGCCGACGCCGTCCACATCCACCCCGTCCATAACTCCGCCATAACATCAACCACCGGCTGGAAAAATCCCCGCCGATGCAGCTCTTGTCGACTGCCGAACATCTGCCGCGTATATACACCGCTTTTGTGAGGGTGGGTGAGTAAATTGACATAGCCGTTCCTCGCAAAGTCAAAGCAATGTCCTCGGCTGCAGACCAAGCTTCTCGGGTGTGAAACGGCAAGCGGTGCTGTACATAATGGGCATTGGAAGAGCTCCGCATGTTCTGCAAACACCGCCACAGCAGTTTCTAATTTTGTCAACTCCGATCACCTCAATACCTCGCCAGTTCAATCTCGGCGCTGGTGCACCCGGCAGCGGTTCCGCAGTTCCTGGGGAGACGCTGTGCCTGTTGTTCCAATCTTGGCCACCGTTACGGATGCAGTCAGATTGCCGAACACGGCTGCGTTAAAGGCTGACTGGCCGGCACATAGGGCAACCGCCATGCTTGCACTGACACTGTCCCCGGCCCCCACTGGATCCGTGGGCCCATCTACGTCAAAGGCCGGCACAAAAACGGTTTTCGTCCCATCGTGTACTAGTTGGCCGCGGTTGCCTAAGGTGACAAACACGGGCCGTCCTACCCTGCTGTATAGGACCTTGGCTGCGGTTTCAATATCCAAGGAGCTGTCGTTGTTCACAGCCGCCAGCGCTTCCTGCTGATTCGGTTTGAGCATTACATTTCTGAACTCGCCAATCCGGCTGCGCGAGTCTACGAGTACCGGCGTTCCAGTCAGCCGTTTGGCCTCGTCCGCCAACACACCCCGTACCTTGGTTGTTATGGCTCCTCTCTCGTCTTCTTCCACCTGATCCATCACCAAGACAGCATCCACGTCGGACATCAGGCCCCGCAGACGATGGATCAAATCCTCCTCAATAGGCCCCTCCAAAGGGTGCCAGTTCTTGATGTCTAGACGATTGAGCTCGGCATAGGACTCGCCGGTGCCGTACATGGGTTTGATGTAGGCGGGCGTTACGCGAAGTGCCGTTTCCACCATTCCGTCCAACTTCACGTTTTGCTCCAGCAGACCTTGTTTCAGCTGATACCCGTAACCGTCGCGACCAATCACCCCGATAGCGTATATCGTTCCCACGCCAAGGGCATGAAGGTTGTTGACCACGGTTCCCGCTGCTCCCGGAGATGACTGAACTCTCGTTACCTGGTACGCAGTGAGGCCCGTTTCGCGGGACACCTCATCGAGGGCGGAATCGGCATAGAGATAGTGGTCGAGAAAGTAATCTCCCAAGACCAGTATTTTCATCTTCGGCGCCGACTGCAGTATTTGCTCCAGCACTGCTTCATCCACTACCGCTGCCCCTCCTTCAGAAGTTTCCACAAGCCAGATACAGTCTGCCGATGATCCCCTTCCACATAGAAACTCCTGCCTCCATCCTTTACTGTACGCACAAGGACGGTCTTCCAGAAGCGATGGTAATACTCTGGCTGGTCTTTGGAAGGAGTCGTATGAACATCCTTGCCCTGCATTGGCTGAAGATCAAATACGGCGGTCGTGAAATCCGTTACCTGCTGACCCTGCTGGTGCGCACGGTTGCGAACCATACTCAGTGCTTTCAGATACACTTCGGGACCCATGACCGCCGTTCCCACATTGAGGAATACTCCCCCCTCAAGTTGGGAGACAGCATTGGTGAAGATCAGAAAATCGCGATAACTTGCGATCCCGGTCGCAGCGGCGTCAAAATTAGGATGTTCATGGATGATGTCCTGACCCAGAGCCACGTGCACGCTGACAGGAATACCCAAACGATAACCGGCCGCCAAGATGCTGACATCGCGGTATGGAAATTCGCCCTCACAGATAGCTTTCCCCACCGCTTCACCAAACCCGAGACCGTCCGCGGAACCGTCTCTGACAATATCGTTCATCCTACCCGTTTCGCACCACAGTCCAAACTGCCCAGCGGCGATATACTTCTCCACAGACTCCGTCGTTGCCCCGATTAAAGCTAGTTCAAAATCGTGTATGGCACAGGCGCCGTTGAAACCTACATGGGTGATGCAGCCAGCCTCCATAAGATCAATCACAAAGCGGCTCATACCTGTCTTTATTACGTGCGCGCCCATCATAAACAACACCGGCGATCCGCCTTGACGAGCTGCGAAAACTGCATCGGCGACAGCCCGCAAATTAGGATCACGATTCTCTTCCAAACAGATCAGGGGTTTGATCTCGTCGCTGGACATATCATGTTCGCGTTCGGCCAAGGGACGTACTGTCAACGCACTGGGATCAAACATGGAATACGGCATGCTCATTCCCTCCCCAAAGTTCCTGCCGCAGTTGCGGCCAGCAGCGGAAATCGGCGATGATGCAGTGAGCGCCAGCTTCGAGTAAACGCTTCTGCTTCCAGCGGTCGATACCGCTGCGATTTGCTTCATCGGATGCCACCCCAACGGCCAGACCGCCGGCATTCTGCACGTTCTCAATTTCAACAAATCCGTCGCCGAACCCGATGAACTCCTTGCTGGAACCAATTTTTGGCAGAATTCTGTCCTGGATGACCATGGCTTTGGAAAACCGACGATAGTCATCTAGGGCACCAAAGATACCACCGTTGAAGTACTTGTCCACGGCCAAAGCCTGGGCCTCGGCGATCACGTATTCCTCATCGGTCCCGCTGGCCAGATAGAGCTGCAGGCCTCCTTGGTACATGTCCGACAAAACCGCCTCGACGCCTGGAACTAGCAGCTCATCCCTGGCTATTCTACCCTCTTGCAGGCCCTGGACGCGATCTTGAATATGTCGCAGAAGACGATGATTGTATTCCTTTTTGTAATCCAAAGGATCCTGGGGCTCTCCACCCCGTGCCTGCACTTCTTCTGCCAGCTGTATGCACTGGTAGATGGTCTGCTGTCCTGTGAGTCGGTCGACAAATTCCTGCACTACAGCCTGCAGTTCTTGCTCCTTTTCAGCCCTTGGGGTCTCTTTAAGGACCTCCACGAAATATCCGTACATGATAGGCTGCCAGCCTTCACGAATCAGGGAAATCGTACCATCGAAATCAAAGAGAGCTGCGGTGTACGAGGTCGGTTCGGGTTTCTTAATCCACTGCACGCTCTGCATCTTCCAACTCCTCTTCTATGAAAAAATAACTGAGGATGTGTGCGGCTATCATGTGCATGTCTTCAATGCGTCCCATGTGATCCGAAGCTGCCTTCCAGACACAATCGGCTTCGTACGGGAGCTGTCCGCCGCTTTGCCCCGTAATACCGACAACCGTCAAGCGGTTCTTCCGGCTCCAC
>Ga0207421_10005749_pt1 | contig 13760 bp, 3 predicted proteins | sample SodLakKL_010_SED_4_FD_187542 | JGI IMG/M metagenome (GOLD analysis project Ga0207421, IMG submission 187542) | Alkaline sediment microbial communities from Lake Tanatar, Kulunda Steppe, Russia - 8KL_010_SED (SPAdes) (version 2) | ecosystem: Environmental > Aquatic > Non-marine Saline and...
TCGCTCGAGGCGGCCACACGCGGGCTCCCGAACTCGGTGTTCGCCGTACGGGTTCGTCACCGTCCCACCGATGAAGTCGTCGCCATGGGTCGGATCGTCGGTGACGACGGGGCAGTCTACCAGATTTCGGATATGGCAGTCCACCCGGATCATCAGGGGCAGGGACTCGGAACGGCGGTGATGGAACGCCTGCTCGAGTATCTCGAGGAAACGGCCCCGAGAACGGCCTACGTCAATCTGATCGCGGACGTCGATGGGTTCTACGAACAGTTCGACTTTGCGGAGACCAGGCCGACCTCGAAGGGAATGTATCGACACATCGACTAAATCTGTTGGCTGGACCCGTGTGGCGGTTCTCGCCACTCGGCGAGGAGGGAACCCTCAATGGCCGACAGCCGGTAGTACGATGCGCTCCCGCATCCGTCCTCGAGTCAGAGGAGCGATGTGAAAGGGGCCGGCCTCGAGGCACTCGAGTCTCAGTATTTGCGTTCGTCCCACCACGCTCCGCTCGACGCCACTGACGAGCACATGCTTTTTCGATATCGAACGAGAAGAGGCCCGATATGAGCGACTTCGATAAGGAAGCCGAACGGGAGAAACTCCGAAAAAAGTACGAACGCGACAAACGCGACCGGGAGGCGACCCAGCGGATGAGCGACCTCCTGTTGAAGGGGGCCACGATGACCAACACCCACTGTGACACCTGTGGCGACCCGCTGTTCCGACAGCAGGGGACGACCTTCTGTCCGACCTGCCACGGCGGCCCCGATGGTGTCGACGCGTCCGTCCCTGCGGATGAAGACTCGAGTGAGGCTACTGATCCAGCGGCGAGTGACGACCGCTCCACTACGTCCGCTCGAACTGGCGACGATGCGAGCGCCGATACGTCGACGCCAGCCGGTGGGGATGGCTCGAGTCACGCCCACACCGGGACGACACGGCCGGAGCCAGAAGCGCCGTCGACCGCGAGGGACGACCTTTCGGAGGCCCAACCACCGACTGGACACGCACCCACCATCGACAGCCCCGTCGACGGCGATCTCGAGGCCTCGACCCAGGCGCTGTTGACCGCCCTCGAGCGATTCTCGACCGCCGCTGCCGACACTGCTGATCCACGATATGCGAAGGAGTGTCTCGAGGCGGCACACGAGGCGGCGGCGACGTTGCGAACGCTAGATCGATAGTACCCTCCTACAATTCTGGTCGTTGGCGAGTAACGAAGAGAGCAAGTACCCCACCGGCGACCACTACAGCTACGACGCCGAAACCGGGGGTCGCATCGTCTGTGCCCTCATCCACCGCCTGGTCGTCATCCGCGTCGCCATCATCGGCTTCTTCGGTATCTGATTCGTCGTCCTGGTCATCGGTATCTGATTCGTCATCCGTCCTGTCAGTGGTTTCAGTGTCGTCGGCCCCGTCGTCCGCACGTGTCTCATCATCAGAGCCGTCATCTCCGTTGTCCGTGTCGTCTTCGGCGACTGTCTCATCGCCCGCATCGTCGGTACCGGCGGTGTCAGAGTCGTTCTCAGTATCATCCTGTGTGTCATCGTCACCTGGTTCGCCGGGGAAGGGGTCCCCGTCAGCTGCACCGCTGACCGCTACTTTCCCATCGTGAAAGACACTGTCGTCGTAAAATTCTCCTCCAGGTCCAGCAACGTTAGAGGAATCCGTATCCACGGTGATTGGCGATTCGTCTCCTTCTTCTCCAATCACTTCAAACTCGAGTGTGACAGCAGGTTCAAACGGTGATTCGGGACCTGTCCCATCGACACCGACGAGTGTGACAGTTCCATCTTCGGCGTCAGCATCGTTGACCGTCGGATCTGTATACTCGCCTGAATGTATTCCACTGAAAACTATGACCTCTGGGTCGTACTGCAGTGTGAGTTCATAGCCCGATATTTCTACTGCGTCACCTGTCGTTTCGATTGTAACGTTAGTGGTCGCGACGGTCTCAGTGTCGGCTTCACCCTCTTCAATTTCAACTACCGGTACAGTGTCGTTGCCGGTTGTTTCACCTGCGACAACACCCATGCCCATTGTTGCAAAAATGAAGATGGTTAGCACTCCAACCAAAACGGCTCGTAATCGAACATCCTCACTACTTGTTGGGAGATACCTATTCATTCTCATTGGTCTATTGGTTGCTGATACTATCATCGCTACGATAGTGTAGTAGCTTGGGGTTAAAATCAGAAAAAGAATGGATAATATATATGGATTAGAGCTATGTGATCTAAACTGATGAGTTAAAAATATATTAAAAACCAACTGGTATATTCCAACACTTATTATAAAGTTTTTTATACAAATTGCTGATATACTACTTAGATACCATTACAGTTGTTCTGAATAGGATACTGCCATATATGATGGCTGATAAAACGTTCAACAACGAAAGAATGTCATCGAATCCTAAATTATAAGTGAAATGGTTACTGCGTGTTATTCTGTAGCTTCACATGAGCAAGACGACTCGGTTTGGTATAGCACTAGTAGTACTCGTCGCGTTGTGCATGGCTCTGTCACCAGTAGCCATGGCTGCGTCTGTCTCTGGGGTGGACAGCGCCGACGCGCACGAGGAAATTAGTCCGGATCAGGTGTATACACAATCACCTGATGAGGTAACGATCGCAGAAGAACTTGAGACGACATCCGAGGACACAGTCGAAGTGTTCGTTCGGATGGATGCTGATTCTTCTCAATTCTTCGCTGAAACGATAACGGAAACCGACCTTTCTGCTGATTCCGAAACTGCGCTCAAACAGGAGGCTGACCTAACCCAACAGCCGCTTGAAGCGTACGCAGAGCAGACGAGTGGCGTTGACGTCGTCAACTCTTTTTGGTTGACTAACGCCGTACTGCTCGAGGTCGACGGCGATGCAGTCGAAGATCTCGCAGAAGTCGATGGCGTAACCGAGCTCCATCCGAACTACGAGATCGACCAGGTCGACCCTGAGGAAGGTACCGACTCCGAAGCCTTCGGTGAGAAGGAGTACACCTATGGCGTCGAACAAATTAACGCGCCACAGTTCTGGGACGGTTTCGATGCCTCTGGTGAGGGCGCAACTGTTGCAGTTGTCGACACCGGAGTCAACGCAGAACACGAGACGTTCGCAGACTACGATACGGACAACTGGGCCGAGTTCGATTTCGATGGAAGTGAAATCGACAGTGAGCCCTACGACATCAACGGTCACGGAACACACGTCGCAGGGACTGTTCTGGGTGGCGACGAAAGTGGCACCCAGATCGGCGTCGCTCCGGACGCTGAACTGCTGGCGATAAACGTCTTCCCGGACCCTGATGGTGGAACCACCCTCGCAGCGATCGTCGCTGGGATGGAAGAAGCTGTGGAAGAAGGGGCTGACGTCGCGAACTTCAGCCTCGGTGGGGCTGGATATGCGCCAATTTACATCGATGTCGTGAAGAACGCCAAAGACGCTGGCACGTTCATCGTCACGTCTTCGGGCAACAGCGGGCCCGGCAGTACGGGTACACCAGCGAACGTGTACAACGCGAGCGCGATCGGTGCATCTGACGAAAGCGGTGGCATCACCGACTTCTCGACGGGAACTGAAATCGACACTGCAGCAGAGTGGGGCTACGTGGCTCCCGAAAGCTGGCCGGATGAGTACGTCACCCCGGACGTCGCTGCACCCGGTGACGCCGTTCAGAGCGCGTACGTACCCGGCGATGACACCTACAGTGCACTCAGCGGAACGAGTATGGCCGCCCCACACGTCTCGGGTGCCGCCGCGCTGTTGATGGCTGAGTTCGATCTCGAGCCAAGCGAGACGAAATACGTCCTCGAGGAGACGGCGACGAAGCCTGACGAGATCAGCGAGGACGTGATCGCAGACGCCGCGAGCGTGTCCGATGAACAGGTCGATAACCTGTTCGACGACGACGTACGTGACGTCCGATACGGATACGGGATTATCGACGTCTACGCTGCTGGTCTGTACGCGGACGATGTCAACTCCTCGATCGAAGGAACGGTCACCGACAGCGACGAAGAACCCGTTGAGGGTGCAACCGTCGACCTCGAGGGAGTTGGAACGGTTGAAACCCAATCTGACGGGCAGTTCGCCTTCGACGTACTCCCCGGTGAGTACGACCTGAGCGCGACCGCGTTCGGTGGTGTCGGCGATGCAACCGTCGATGTCGGCGAGGATGAAACCGAAACCGCGGATATCGAACTCGAGGATATTGTCGATGTCGCACCTCTCCAGGATCAACCGAACGAACTCCCAACGAACAGTAGCTTCGAGATCGTTGTCGACGTGGCCAACCTCGAGAACCTGACCGTCGACCTCTCGGATGAGGCCGATGTCAGCGAGGACGATCTCAATGTGACGTTGGGCGACGGTGAAGTCACGCTCGGCGAAACCATCGACCTCGAGGAGCCACTCACTGGAGAGGCAGTCCTCAATGTTGAGGTAACCGCCGAGGAAGGTGACGTCGTCGAACTCGCACACACGTTCAGCGGACCTGGTGAGGACATCGACGTCGTCACTGGTCCAACGCACGTGCTCGATGAGGACGCCGAAGCGGCCCCAGTCACGATCACTGAGTGGGAGCCACCCGAAGAAGTCTTCTTCAACGAGCCATCACCAGTGTTCGTCGAAATCGAAAACTCCGGTGACTTCACCGAGGACGTGACGCTCTTCCACTCTATCGATGCAGAGGGCGTCCCTTACTTGCTTGACACGCAGGCAACCGTTGAAGCAGGCGAAACTAAAGAAGTGATGCTCGGGCCGTACAATTGGTGGGTCATCGGTGGCCCTGGAACGGTTCTCGAACATTTCGTTCTCGTTAACGACCCTGCAGAACCGGATGACGTCAGTGACATCGCAACGACTGAACTGACCGGCTCCGGTCCGATCATGGGCACGGTCACTGACGAAGACACCGGTGAACCCGTCACCGGCGCGACGGTGACTGCTGAACACCCATCTGGTGCGACGTTCACCGCAACGACCGACATCGACGGTGACTACGTCATCACCGGTCCAGAAGACCTCCCAGATGCTGAATACGAACTCAGCGTCGAGGTCGAGGGTGGCTACGACGCCGCAACGGATAGCGTCGAAGTCTCAGATGACGGCGAACCAGTCGAGGCGAACGTCGAACTCTCGAGTGACGCAACCTACAGCGTCTCACTCGACGCTGACGAACCAACTGCGTTCGGTATCCCCGGACCGGTTGAAGCAGACACCCTGGGTGACGTCGTCGAAACCGGCATCCCCGGTACGATGTACACCTACGATACTGACGCGGGCGAGTGGGAATCCGTCGGCGCTGACTACGAAGTCGACGCGCTCGATGCGTTCGTGTTCGTCCCCGACGGCGAGTCTGCTGACGCCGTCCTCGAAATTGCAGAAACTGACGGTGTGACGTCACCCTCGAGCCAGTCCGTCGCTAACGGCTGGAACTTCGTCTCACCAACCGAATACGACGCGACCAGTGATGCATTGAGCCTCGCTGGCGCCGACCTGGTGGACGACCGCACGACGATCCCGTTCGCCGCACCGACATCCAACATGGCTCCCGAGAGTGCCAGTGAACACGGCGTGTCGCCGTTCACAGCGTACTTCCAGGGCATCTCTGCTGCGGACGACAACCCAGAACAGCTGGGTGCGTTGGATGACAGCGGCATGTCACTCGCCGAAGCCAACGACGAACTTGGTGTTGCGACTGACCGTGTCGAAGGAGAAGTCGTCGGTGAGTTCTCCGGTCAGGTGATCGACGATGCGGCCGTCGCACTGGAAGGCACCACGTTCGCCGCTCACACTGGACCGGCCGGTGAGTTCGGTTTCAACCACGTCGTTGATTCGGACGATCTCGAAGTGACCGTCGAAGCGGACGGTTTCGAAGATGAGACTGCCGCCGTCGACGACGGCGTCGTGGAACTGCAAGAAGAGGAGTTCCTCGGTGTGACCGAGTTCGAGGCCACAGAGTCTGCGGCCGTCGGTGAGGAGATCGAAGTAACCTACGAGGTAACGAACTTCGGTACCCAGACCGTCGACCAACAGGTCGAAGTCGAGGTCGGACAGAACGTCGAGTTTGCCCGCTCCGATGACAACACGTACGTGCTCGACACGCGAGCGATCGAACTCGAGCCCGATGAGAGCGAAACGGTGACCATCTCTGCTGAGGTTGGCGACTTCCAGCCTGCTGGCGTGCAGGAGATTGCCGTCGTAACGAACGCGGCATACGCCCCTGACGACATCGCTACGCAGCCGTTCTCGCTCGTCGGCGTTTCAGCGACCGACCAGGCGCTCGGCATGGATGCCGATGAGAACCCAACCGTGATCGTAGATGACGTCAGCGCCGCTGACGGAAGCTGGGTTGTCGTCACCTACGAGGAGACAGTGGCTGACGAAGAGATCATCGCTGGGGTCACTCAGCTCGATGACGACGTTGCCAGTGAGGGCGTCCCAGTCGAGATCGAAGATGCTGCGGCGTTCCCAGGAGAACACACCGCACACGTCATCTCGGAGCTCTCGGACAAGAGCGCTGACGACCCGATCGGAGATCCAGTCTCCGAGGACACTGCAGAGAACATCCAGAGCCAGGATAGCTTCGACGTCTTCGATGCAACCCTGGAATTCGAGGATCAGAACTTCGCGAACGAGACCAGCGAGGTAGTCGTCAGTGACGCAGCAGTGTTCGACGGTGTCGACGATGAGACGCCGTTCACGATCGACCTGCACCCAACTGACGACGACGATATGATCATCCCTGATGAGGCGCTCGGGCAGTCCGACAACCTCACTGGTGAAAACGAGAACGTTACCATCGACCTCGACGAGGAACTCGAGACGAGCGACGACCACGTCGCGATGCTCCACCTCGGCGAGTCCGATGAGCCGCTCTCGACCCCAGCGCTGACGCAGGCGATGGATGATGAACTCGTCCCTGTCGTCGACCAGGCGACCGTCGAGATCGGCACGGCAATCGACATCACTGACCTCGAGGTCGTGGACAACGCCACCGAAGAGGACGGCACGTACGAACTCGAGTACGTCTACACGTCCACTGCCGGCGAAGAAGACACCGAGTTCATCTCGATCGATCTCGGTGACGAGAGCGCCAACGTCAGCGATGCTGAGGCGATGGTCTCTGGGGCCACCGTCGAGGACGTTATCGAACTCGACGATGGTGTCGCCGTGATCGCCCTCGAGGAACCACTCGAGGCTGAGACCGGTGACGCCTTCGAGGTCACGCTCCAAGATGTCGTGAACGCCGACGAAGTCGGCGAGTACGACCTCACCCTCGGCCTGCACGATGCAGACGATGAGGGCGAGCCAACTGAGCCGTTCGCCGCAGCAGTCGATAGCTACGAACTCATCCTCGACCCAGACGCCCAGGTCATCGGTAGCCTGAGCGACGAAGCGGTCGATGAGGATGCTGACACCGTCACCGTCGAGTACGGCATCGAGTCACTCGTCGATGACGAACCACCAGTTGCTGGCTACGAACTCGAGGTCCACTACGACAGCGACGTCGTCGAATTCGCCGATGCACACGCTGCCGACTTCGAAGTCGAACCAGTCGTCAACGACGAGGAAGACGGTGAAGTCCGCCTCGTCGCCACTGACACACAGAACCCAACGACGCCGTTCGAGCCCGCAGTCTACCTCGAATTCAACACGAGCGAGGTCGGTGAAACGGGCCTCGAAATCGCCGCTGACGGCTCCGACATCAACGGGCCAGGCGGAGAGGCGTACGACCCAGTCTTCGAGGATGGCTCGGTGACTGTCGGTGAACCAGAAGCAGACTTCGAGATCACGGATGTCGATCCCAGTGAGGATCTGACAGTCGAACCGGAGGCTGACCTCACGGTCAACACGACGGTCGAAAACGTCGGTGAACTCTCCGATACGCAGGACGTCGAATTTGTCCTCGACGGTGAGGTCGCCGAGGCCTCGGAACTGGAACTCGATCAGGGTGACGAAGAGACCGTCACGTTCGACCTCACGGCCCCTGAAGAGGAGGGGACCCTCGAGTGGAACGTCCAGACGGACGACGATGAGTCCGCTACCTGGAACCTGACTGTCGAACCTGCTGAAGCGAACTTCGAAATCACGGAGGTCGACCCCGGTGAGAACCTGACGGTTGAACCCGGAGACGACCTCGAAATCAACGCCACGGTCGAAAATACTGGTGACCAAACCGATACGCAGGACGTCGAATTCGTCTTGGGTAACGACAGCGTCGCTGCAGAAGAAACTGAGCTCGACGGGGGTGACGCCGAAACGGTGCACTTCGAGCTCGAAGCGCCTGATGACACAGGCGAGTATGAATGGAACGTTTCGACCGACGACGATACATCCACCACGTGGACTCTGACTGTCGAAGAGGGCGATCTTGACTCCATTGGGGCGTTCGCCAGCGGATCGACTCTGAATACAGTTGCCATTGGGGGAGGTGCTAACTAATGACGACTAGAAAGACATTCAACGCGGTATTCCTTGCCGTGATGATGGTCCTGTCGGTCGTCGCAATCGGCGCTGGTAGCGTCGGTGCCGCCAGTACGGCCGACCAGGACCTCGACACGGCAGCTGACTTCGATGAGGACGTCTCAGAGAAGTTGGAAAACATAGATTCGTTAGTGGAATCGGATACAGATGAGACAGCAGCTGAGGACGACTCAGATGACGAATCGTCCGATCAAGCTGAACCGGGGACGATAGATCCAGCACTCGAGGATGCCGAGGGTGAAACGAAAGCCCTCGTCTACCTCGACCCGGCTGATGTCTCCCACGACATGTCGCCGGAAGCCGTCCGCGAGGAACTCCAGGCCCAAGCTGACCGGACCCAAGGAGCCGCCGTCGACTCACTCGAGTCGATGGATGGCGTCGAGGTCCGCAACGAGTTCTGGATCGTCAACGCACTCGCGATCACCTACGACGCCGATCAGGTCTCCGAAGACCAGATGGCTGCCGTCGAAAACGTGGTCGCGGTGACGGAGAACCCAGAAATGGAGCCGCCGGAACCGATCACCGAGGAGTCCGATGAAGAACCTGAAATCGTCGGTGACGTGACCTACGGTCTGGATCAGATCAACGCCCCTGACTTCTGGGACCAGTACGGAACCCAGGGTGACGGCGCCACGATCGTTATCCAGGACGACGGATTCCAGACCGATCACGAAGCACTCGAGTTCGAAGAAGCGCATCAACTCGACGGTGATGGAAACATCGTCGGTGACCCAGCGGTCAACGACCACGGTACTCACGTTGCAGGTACCGCAGCCGGTGGCGAAGACCCAGAGGGAGTCGCGATCGGTGTCGCACCTGATGCAGAATTGCACGGTCACGACATCTTCACCGCGAGCGATGTGGTCGGCGCATCGATCGGCTCGATGCAGATTGCCGTCGAAGAAGACGCTGACGTCGTCAGTGGGAGCTGGGGATCGGGATGTAATATTTTCTTCCCCCAGCCAGTGTTCAATGATGAACAGATAGACCCAATCCACAACACCCGCGCGGCGGGTGTCGAAGTGGTGAGTTCGGCAGGTAACGCCGAAGAGAGCTGTGTCGGTGGCTTCGCGAACGACTACGAATCGTTCGCTATTGGTGCCAGCGACCAGAATGAAGCGATCGCCGAGTTCTCGAGCGGAAGCCTGATCGACAAGGACGAGGGCCAGCCTGACTGGCCAGACGCTGGTGGCTTCGACGACCCACCAGAAGAGTGGCCACAGTCCTGGGTCGCTCCACACGTCGCCGCACCCGGTGTCGATACGTACAGTGCAGTTCCCGGTGACGGCTACACCGATGGTTTCAGCGGAACGAGTATGGCCTCCCCGCACGTTGCGGGTTCGATCGCCCTGCTCCAGTCGGCAACCGATGAACATTACACCGGTCCAGAGCTCCGTGAAGCACTCGAACAGTCGGCTTTCAAACCAGACGACTGGGATGAAGAAGAGGACGCTCGGTGGACCAACGAAGACTCCACCGAAGACCAACCCGGTATCGACTCCCGATACGGATTCGGTATCATCGACGTCGAGGCAGCAATCGACTATCTCGACGCCCCACCAGAAGTTGCAGACGAACTGGTGCTGGGTGACGTCACCCAGACCGGTGAGGTCGACCTCGCAGACGCGGTCCTGATTCAGGAACGTGTCGCGTGTGACTGTGACCTCGAGGACATGAACGAGGATGCAGCCGACCTCAACCGGAACACCCAGATCACCCTCGCCGATGCGATTCTCGTTGAAGAGAAACTCGTTGGCACGCTCGATGAGGGAGCCGTCCTTATCGACGACCTCGACGCACCCACCGACGTCTCCGAAGGGGACACCCTCGAACTCGACGTCAACGTGAGCAACCCAGCTGACGAGGGTGCGATCGACGAGGTCGAGTTCCGCCTGGCTCCGTCCGGTGACGAACTCGATGAGAACGCCACGGTCGCGAACCAGTCAGTCGACATGGCCGTCGAAGGCGTCGTGGAACCCGTTGCGTTCTCCCACGAAGAGACGCTGACGCTCGAGGTTGACTCGGAAGGCCTCGAAGCAGGCACGTACGAGCACGGTGTCTTCACCGATGCCGACAACGTGACCGACGAGATCGAAGTCCTTAGTGAGACGTTCGAAGTCACCGATCTGACTGCTCCCGAAGAGGCAGATGACGGTGACGAGATCGAAGTCGAAGCGGAGATCGAGAACACCGGCACTGACGACGGGACACAGGATGTCGAGTTCGTCTTTGCTGGTGAACCGCTCCTGAGCGAAGAAGTCTCGATCGATGAAGGTGACACCGAGAACGTCACGTTCACTGTTCCGATCGAAGACATTCCCGAAGGTGAATACGAACACGGCGTGGAGACCGAAGATGACGCCGCGACGGCGATGATCGATATCTTCGTGCCATCGTTCGACGTTGTTGACATCGATGGACCTGCCGATGCGGACCACGGTGATGACATCGAGCTCAGTACGACCATCGAGAACACCGGTGGTGCCGCGGACGAGCAGTTCGTCCAGTACGACATCGAAGGTGCAACAGTCACCAGTGTCGCTACTGAAGACGCCAGCGCTGGAGCAACATCGGTCGCTGTCGTTGGTGCAGATGCAACGACATCCGACGAAATGGAGTACGCCGAGGACAACGACCGACCGGTCGACTCAGCCCAACCGATGGGTGTCGATAACCTCGCGAACACCCTGCAAGATGAACTCGGCGACGGATATGCCGTGGAGACGGTTGCAGATACTGACCTCGAAGATAGCGTCGACGACTACGATATCTTCGTGATCAACGACCTCAGTGCTGACGCCGATCTTGAAACGTTCAAAGACGAGCGTGACGACGAAGGTATCGTCTACCTCGAAAACTGGGGTACTGGGTCAGACGCCATCTCGGATCTCTCCGATGTGAGGAATGATCCAGAATCGGTCGAAACCGCCTTCGAATTCGGTGGTGGCGACTTCATATCGTACACTATCGAAGAAGATCATGCGCTCTTCGAAGGTGTCGGTAGTGTCGGTGACGAAATCGACATGTACACTGCCTCGGACAACGACCGTGCCTGGTTCACTGGCTACAGCGGTGACATCCTCGCTGAAGGTGGTGTTACTGGCGATGATCGCGATGGTCCAACCGTTGGCATCGATGAGGACGAAAACGAGGTACTCCTCACCCTCGGGCGCATCACCTTCGCACCCGATGACAGCTTCACCGACGAAGCGAACACGCTGCTGGCGAACGCTGTCGAGGAGATCGAACCCGCCGCCATCGAAGTCCCAGTCGAACTGGAGAGCGGTGAAAACGAGACTGTCGAATTCAACGCAACGGTCACCGAAGACGACGGTGTTGGTATGGGCAACCACCTCGTCACAACCGAAGATGATGTGGAAACGGCCCCACTCGATATCGATTCACCCGAACGAATCGATGTCGTCGACCTCGAGGCCCCTGCAGACGTTACGCAGGGTGACGAGATCGAAGTGAACGCCACTGTCGAGCACGCACGCGAAGATGAGACGACCCAGGATGTCGAGTTCATCTTCGACGATGAAGTGGTCGACAGCGAGGAAGTCACCCTCGACGAAGGTGAGGAAGCGGATGTCTCCTTCGAACTCGAGGTTGGCACGGACATAGCCCCAGGAACCTACGACCACGGTGTCGCGGTTGACTGGGACGAGGAGTTCGCCACGATCGACGTCATCGAGGCTGACGATCCAGAGTTCACGCTGAGCGATACTGACCTGCCACCGACGGCGGGCCAGGGCGAGAACGTCACCGTGACCGCTGACGTCGAAAACGTCGGCGACCTCACCGGTGAGCAGACGATCGTCTATGAATTCCTGAAAGAAGAGGAAGCGCCACCAGGTGACGACCCTGCGCCACCTGAACCCGACGCGGATGGTATCGCCGTCGTCGACGACGAACGCAACACCGACCAGGGATCGACCCTCGTCAGCGTGCTCGAAGAAGAGTACGACGACGTCGAGCTGGTCACGAACGATGACCTCCTCGACGAGATGGACGAGTACGAGGTCTTCGTCATCCAGCGTCTCGACAGCGATGCCCTCGCCGAGGACTTCCTCGACGAACTCACCGATAACCAGGGTGCTGTCTACATGGACAGCCATCAGGGTGCGAGTTCGGAACAATATCCAGACGGTGTGTACCGTCTGCACAACGTCCAGGACGACCCAGCCGTGCTTGACTCCGAGAGCATTGGCACGGACGCCGAACCAGCTGAAGTGACGATCACCGACAATCACCCGATCTTCGACGATGTCGGCGATCAGGGTGATACGGTCGTCCTGAACGAGGATACCAGCTCGTGGGGCTCGTGGTTCGACGACTACAGCGGTGACGTCATCGCTGACGTCGACTACAGCCCAAGCGATGACCAGTACGAAGGTGCTGGCATTGCCGTGAACGACGCCGATAACGAGGTCCTGATGAACGCGCTCTCGTACGACTTCTTCAGCGACCCAGGCGACATCACGGACGAAGGTGAACAGACGCTGATCAACGCGGTCGGACACGCCTCCGCACAGGCTGACGGCGCCGCCGTGATCGACGGGCAGTACGTCTACGGGACGGACAGCCACGACTTCGACGAGGAGGCTCTCGATGCCGAATCGGCGAGCGAACTCGAGATTCAGCCCAACCAGTTCGAGATCATCCAAACGGTCGAGAAGGACCTCGAACTCGAGGGCGGTGAATCCGACGAGATCGAGATCGACTTCGAAGTGCCGCTCAACCAGGAGCCAGGTATGTACGTCCACAGTCTGTCGACCGACGATGACTCCGTCGAGGACGACATCGAAATCCGACAGACTGACGACGATATCGGCGTCAGTGCGTACTTCCTCGAGCCAGATCCAGACGAAGAGGATCTGGTGAAAGGTGAGACGCTCGAGGCCGAAACAGTCGTCATCAACGATGGCGACCGTACCGGTGACTTCGAGGTCAAACTGCTCGACGAGGAAGAAATCGTCGACAGTGAAGTCGTCGAGCTCGAGCCTGACGAGGTCAAGACCGTCGACCTCGAGGGCGAACTCGAGAACGCTGGCGAGCGGATCATCTCCGTGAACGGTGTCGATCCGATCCAAGTTGACGTGCTCGAGCCAGCCGCGTTCGAGGTATCGGACCTCGATCCAGAGACGGCTGAAGTCGAAGAAGGCGAGGAGTTCGAGGTCTCGGCGACCGTGACGAACACGGGCGAAGCAACCGATGAGAAAGATGTCGAACTGCGCCTCGACGGTGACACCGTCGAAACTGAGGAAGCCG
>Ga0207421_10005750_pt1 | contig 13759 bp, 14 predicted proteins | sample SodLakKL_010_SED_4_FD_187542 | JGI IMG/M metagenome (GOLD analysis project Ga0207421, IMG submission 187542) | Alkaline sediment microbial communities from Lake Tanatar, Kulunda Steppe, Russia - 8KL_010_SED (SPAdes) (version 2) | ecosystem: Environmental > Aquatic > Non-marine Saline and...
ATCCAATGGTGGTATACGTATGGGGGCAAGAGACACAGATAATAGTTATAGAAGTAGTATTGTTAGTATATCAAATGATCGTTTTTTTAATATTGTTGCAGTATATGAGAATGGTGTTGAAGGAAGGTTTTATGTTGATGGAGAATTAAGGGATACTTTTGATATTTCAAATTTAAATGTAAACGATACTAGTGTTAATTCTAGTTGGGATATTGGCGGTAGTTCTCGTTTAGGAGGAGGAGCTGCTGATTCTAATGCTGTTTGGCATGGTAAAGATTTTTTTATCTACAACCGCGCCCTTTCTCCTGAAGAAATATCCCTTCTATACTCTCGAGGAAGATAATATAAGCAAAAAAAGACCATTCGGTCTTTTTTTGTTTTATCTAAATTAATAACTTTTTTTATTTAGTATATCTAAATTAATTTTTATCAATCTCTTCCTTTAATGACTCAAAGTTATTTGGCTCAAAAAGTTTGAGCTTAAATAAGTCTTTTAATTCAACAATACCGCCTAGATTTGAGGCAATAACGGGGGTGTTTTGGGAGATGGCCTCAAAGATGACGGTGGGGGAGTTTTCATAGCAAAGGGAAGGAACAATTAAGGCGTCGTGATTTCTAAGTTGCTCTAGCAGAGCATCTTTTTTTAATTTACCAAGGTAATTAATGTTTTTTTGAGTATTGCTTGTGTTTTCTATTTGCTTTTTTAAGCTACCATCACCAAGAATTGTTAAATTAAATTGGGGATGTTTTTTGAAGAAATTCGTTAGGAAAAGAATGCCTTTGTGAGTCTCTAGTTGGCCGATGAAGAGAAAGTTATGTGGCTTCTTTGGCCAAGTTATATTTACGTTTTCTAGTTGGTAGTTTAGTTTGACTTCTAATTTAGAGTTTTTGAAAAAGTTTTTGTTGGTGTGAGTTTCAAGCAGCCATTTTGAGGGAGATATGGTTTTATAGGTATTTTCAAAGATTTTTCTGGTTAGTGTTTGATATAGTTTGGCTAATGTTGAATTGATTATATTTTCTTGTTTGTAGAGCATTAGTCCAGATGGGTGAAGAAGCTGGATGTCATGAAGATAGTGGATGTGTTTTATGTTTAGCTTTTTTAAAATAACTGGGATTTGCCAGCTTAGACCAATGATGTTGTGGGTAATTGCTATATCTGGTTTTTCTTCTTCTAGGATTTTCTTTATTTTTCTGTTGGTTTTAAATTTAAGAAACTGATTGATGTGCCAAAAAAGACGAAAAGCTTTTGGGATTTTGTTTAGATTGTAGTAGTTGGAGTTTAGGTAATATGTATTTATGTTGCTATTTTTTTCTGTTTTGTTTTTTGGTTTTGTGGTGATTAAAAAAGTTTCGTGGCCAGAGTTTTTTAGTTTTTGTATTTGTTTTTCCACTATTTTTTCTGCTCCGCCTTTATTGTAGGGGAAGTAGAGATTGTTTATCAAAGCGATTTTCATAGGTTACTAAATTCATCTAATATTTTATCAGCAATTAGATTTTGATCATATTTTTTAAGAGCTAACTGTCTAGCTTCAACTGACATATTTTCTCTTACATCTTCATTTTCAAGAATATAGTCAATTTTTTCTTGTAGATCTAGGATATTGTTTCTTTTAACCAGCAGTCCTTGTTTTTTGTGTTCAAAAACACCTCTGACTCCTGGAAGATCACTGGCAATTACTGGTAGTCCGCAAGCTAGAGCTTCAATTAATACTAGGCCAAAAGCTTCATGGGAGTTAATTGAAGGAAGAATCAAAGTGTCAGCGCTTTGGTAGTGGGAGATTAAGTCATCTTGGCTAACTCGGCCTTTGAATTTTACTTTTTTCCCTATGCCTAACTCATCAGCCATAGCTTCATAATGTTTTTTTAGATTTCCATCGCCAATTATGTTAAGTTGCCAATTATCATTTTCTAAATTAGCTAAAGATTGTAGAAGGTTGTTTAGGCCTTTGAAGTAGTGGGCTTTATCTAAACCGCCCACAAAGAGAAACTGGTGATTGCCCTTTTTAATAATTCTCTTTGTTACGTGATTTACAAATTCAGTGGCTTTTTGTAGAAGTGGACTTGGTTGATTGTGATTGATTTTAGGTTTAAAGACTTCAATGTCAACACCAAAAGGAATTTCAACAATTTTGTTTCCATTATCTTTTAAATATTTAGCTAGCATGCCGGAACGAGCATAATCAAGGCTACTAACCATTATTTTATCAGCTTTTTTAAATAGATAGTTTTTAGCTATGTTAGTTGGTAGGGCTAGGAGTTTATGAAAAGATGATAACTTTGGAGTATCCATGTGGTAGTGGATAACTAGTTTTTTGTTTTTGGAAAATATTAGAAATATTTTTAGTAGCTCACTAACACCAAAAAAAGGGTAGTGTAGATAAATTATTTCATATTTTCTAAGAGAAAATAGAAGTGATATAGGAAGGCCACCATGACCAGATCTAATTAAAGGTTTTAAATAGACAATCTTTTGCTTGCAGTCATCTTTAATATTTTTTATTTTTTGATTAGTTAATGTGTAGCTAACTACTTCGTGTTCTTGACTTAATATTTCACCAAGGCGCCAAGCGCTTTGTCCCATACCACCTGGATAGGGAGGGAAGCTACAAACTAATTGAGCAATTTTCATATTTATTTTTTTAAAGCTATTTCTCTGGTTATTTTTGTTAATTGTTTTTCTAATTTAGCAATTTTTAGTCTTAATTTAAAGATTAGATAAAACAAGCTGATTATAGCTAGATAAACTAAGTAATTAATACCAGGACCAGAAAAGCCTAGTGTTTCAAATAGTTTATCAATTTGTTTGATAAAAACAATAGCAAAGGCACCCAGTAGCCAGAAAACAAACCAGAGAGTAAATTCATTTTTACTGATTTGATTTTTGTTTTTTTGAATAAACAAACGCCAGATAAAAACAAGGATTATAATTAATGCGATTATTTGTTGCCACATATTTTTTTGTTGACTTTTAAATTAATTAAGTTAATATAATATAATAATTCGTTCTTTATAATTGTCAAACCAAATGCCCTATTATGAAAAATCTAATCTTTGGTGCTGTTTTGTCATTTTTGCTTTATTTAGCTCTTAAATCAGGTGTTGTATTTACTGAGCTAAATACTTTATTTAACCCTGAGTATTATCCGATCCTTGGTATCTCTTTAGCATTTAGCTGGAGTGTACTTCTTTACCTAGGTAGCAAACTTAAATTTGCCATTGGGGTAAACATTTCCTTGTTAGCGATTGCTTTTCCGCCATTTGTAAATAGTTTAGTTTTAGTCAATGGTTGGTTACAATGGGTTTACCTGTTTTTCTTTATCTTTCCAATTATTTTTTTGGTAAAATATCTTTTTTTTACTGATATGGAAGATAAATTTGATACCCGGATAGTAAGTTTGATAACATTTTGTGTTATTGGTGTGTTGTCAGCTTACCTTGCCATGCTCTTTTAATATTATAGCCCGAAAAAAATCGGGCTTTTTTATTTAATAATTTTTCCCATTAGCAGGTCTTTGATAATTCTTAGGCCACCGGAGAAATTATTGCCAAACTCATGATAGATTACGGTAATTGGAACTTCTTTAACTCTTAGCTTGTAGTCAAAAGCTTTGTGAAGAATTTCACTGCAATGGGCCATACCATCGTTTTCAATATTTATCATTTCAGCAGTTTTTCTATTAAAAGCTCTAAAACCACTTTGGGGATCACTGGTATCTACACCTAGAAAGGAATTAATAATTCTAGCCAGGGGCATAATAATTCTTTTTTTAAATACTGGAATTTTTGATTTTTTATTTAAAAAACGAGAACCAAAAACAATATCGGCTTTATTATCTAAAAGGGGTTTAATAACTTCTGGAATTTCTTCAGCTAAAAATTGATTATCAGCATCAAAGTGAACAATGATGTCGGCATTATTTTTAAGACAATAATCATTGCCAGTTTGCAGAGCCGCTCCTTGTCCACGGTTTACTAGATGTTTTAAAGTAGTGGCTTGAGAATTTTTAGCAATATTTACAGTATTATCACTTGAGCCATCATCGACAATAATTACTTGATCAACATATTTTTTTACTTTTTCAATTACCAAGCTAATATTTTTTTCTTCGTTTAAAGCTGGTATTACACAAAATATTTTCATGACTTTATTTAAATGATTTTAAAATTTCCTCAGGAGAGAAAAGGCCGTGATTAGCTTTTTCAAGAGTGTCATAGATAAAGGGTCTATAATTTTGATCAATCTTTTTGTCTTTACTTATCTTTAGCATTTCAAAGACGGGGAAATTACTGCTTTGGCCGGAGAAATTACAACGATTGCAACCAGGACTAAAATATGCTCGTTTAATTAGTTTTGGATTTTTAGTAGTTTTTTTAACTAAATCTAGATAGTTTTTATCAATATTTTTAGTTTGCAGGCAATGTGGGCAAGTTTTCTTTAGCATTTTTTGAGCGATGATAAGGCGCAAACTTTTAGCAATTTCCTCAAGTGGGAGGCCAGTGTTAATTAGAGATTTAAGAGCAGTGATGGCGTTTTCAGATTCAATGGTGGCAATAATTAGATGTCCATTGTTAGCTTGAGAAATAGCAGCTTTAACTTCCTCTTGGCTTTCTAGGTGATCAATGCCAACAACATCAGCATCAATTTTTCTAAGTTTATTTAAGTAATCAACTAGATTTAGTTTTTCATTTATTTCCAATGTAGTGATATAGGGAAGAGAACAAACTGGATATTTTTCTAATGAATAAAAAGATTTGTTTGTTTTGTTTAGATGATTTAAAAGGGAATAGTAGGAGGTGGTTTTTCCTGATTGAGAGTTGCCAGCTATTAAAATCAGGCCTGACTTGGTATTTAGCAAGTTTTTGACTTCTTTTAAAGCCGAACTAGAAAACCCAAGGGAATTAATTCTTTTAATATCTAGGTGACTTTCCTCTAGGTTCATAACTACACGATTTTGCTTGTTAGAAGCTAACATGCTTAGATGGCAGTTATAAACTTTTCCTCGGTGTTTGATTTTGATTTTTTTGTTAGTAAATAAATCGTCTTTTATAGATTTACTTAAGAGATTGAAAGTATCAATCAAGTCACCTTGTTGTTTTTTGTTTAAAGATATTTTCCCTCTGGCTTCATTTTTTTTAAGTAGGGAACAATTATCTTCGTTTATAACCAAGTTTAGGGAATTGTTAGCTTTGGCGTAGCTAATTAGTTGATCAATTAATTTATTATTCATATGAATATTATAACATTATATTAACATTATACACAATTTTTATGATTTATAGAATTGTGCTACAATAGAAATATAATAATTTAATTTTTAGACTATGTGGAAAATTTATAGTCGTTTTGTTTTGTTTATTAATTCAATTTTTGATGCCAGTAAAACTTACTGGGCTTTTAATGTTAATCGTTTGTATGTATTGCTTATTATTGTTTTACAGCTTTTTCTTTGGTGGTGGTCAAGAAGTATTTATGTAAGATTAGCTGATGATTTTTTTATCTTTCACTACACAGTTGACTTTGGTATTGATTTAGTTACACCCGCTAATTTGATCTTTATTCTGCCTGGTATAGCTTTGTTTTTTAGTATTTTGAATGTAATTTTATCTTTGTCAGTTGCCAACAAAAAGCAAGCTAAATTACTTTGGCATTTGTTTGGAGCTAGTTCAATGATAGTTAATATATTTTTCACCTTAGCGCTACTGGCGATTTATTTAATTAATTTAGGTTTTTAAAATTATGTTTGAATTTCAAGTTGTAAGAATTATTCTTTTATCCACTTTGGCTTTTGTATTTGCAATCCTTTTTACACCGCTTTTAACTCATTTTTTGTATAAGTATAAATTGGGTAAAAAGATAAGAGATAGTGGTAAAACTCCAATTTTTAGTCGTTTACATGCCCATAAAGCCGGCACACCGACTATGGGTGGAATATTAATCTGGGGAACAGTTCTAGTGTTTATTGTTCTTTTTTCCTTTTTAGCTGATATTTTACCTTGGGAAATTTTTAAAGAATTAAATTTTTTCTCCAGAGCAGAAACTCTGCTACCTTTAGGAGTTTTGGTTGCTAGTGCTTTAATTGGTCTCTTTGATGATTGGCTTGATGTCAAAGGTAAGGGAATGTTTGGTGGTGGTGGTTTAAAACTAAAGCATCGTCTCTTAATTTACACCTTAATTGCCCTTTTTGGAGCTCTGTGGTTTTATTTTAAACTTGATTGGTCAGTTTTTCATATTCCGTTTTTAGGTAATTTTGAGATTTCTTGGTGGTATATTTTAGTTTTTATGTTTATTATTGTGGCCACCTCGTTTTCAGTTAATGAAACCGATGGTCTAGATGGTTTAGCAGGTGGCGGACTTTTAATTGCCTTTGCTTCCTATGGAGTTATTGCCTTTACTTTAGGTCGTTTTGATTTAGCTGTATTTTGCGGAGTTATTATTGGAGCTCTTTTGGCTTTTTTATGGTTTAATATTCCTCCGGCTAGATTTTATATGGGTGACACGGGAGCTATGGGTTTAGGGGTGACTTTAGGGGTGATTGCTATGTTGACCAATAGTGCACTGCTTCTTCCGTTTATTGGTTTTATTTTCATGATTGAATCACTTTCAGTTATTATTCAAATGCTTTCTAAGAAATTTAGAGGCAAAAAAGTATTTCATTCAAGCCCAATTCATCATCACTTTCAAGCAATTGGTTGGACAGAGTCAAAAATTGTCATGCGTTTTTGGGTGATCTCTGCAGTTGCCGCTGCAATTGGTTTAATGATATTTTTAGTAGATTTTACTTGGTAATTTATGGGTATAAAGGCTTTTAAAAAAAAGTATTTTTCCAGTGATAGTGAAAATCCAGCGGACAAAAAACTCTTGTTCGCTTTTTTGGCTATATTGGTTTTAGGTTTGTTTTTTTTAACTAGCGCTTCAGCGGTAGCTTCATATCTTCGCTCTGGCCATACATATTATTTTTTAATTAGACAACTTCCACCTTTAGTTATTGGTTTTGGATTTTTTTATTTATTTTACAAGATTGATTACCGTTATTGGCGAAGAATTGCTTCTTTAGCACTTTTAGCTTCAATTGCGCTATTGGTTTTAGTTTTTATACCGGGCCTTAGTTTAGAAATTGGTGAAGCTAGAAGATGGGTGTCAATTTTTGGTTTTTCATTTCAGCCCACAGAGTTGGTTAAGATAACATTTTTACTTTATCTAGCTACATGGCTAGAAGCTAAAAAGGGGGAGTTAAGGAAAATTGAATCAGGCACAGTTCCTTTTATTTTCACGATCGCAGTTATTACCATTTTAATCATGCTTCAGCCTGACTTTGGAACTTTAACTATTGTTTTGATAACAGCGATCGCAGCTTTTTTTGTTGGCGGTGGTAACTACAAGCATCTTTTTATTATCTTTTTAATGGGTGCAATAATCTTGGGTTCATTTTTTTATTCCCGAGTCCAATCTAGTCGTGAAGGTAGCTACATTAGAACTAGAATTGATTGCTATCTAGATCCTAGCTATGATCGCCAAAAGGATTGCTATCAAATTAATCAATCCTTAATTGCGGTTGGCTCTGGAGGTCTTCTTGGCAGAGGTTTAGGTGAGAGTCGGCAAAAGTTTTTATTTCTACCAGAGGTAGCGGGCGATGCCATTTTTCCAATTGTGGCTGAGGAAATTGGTTTTATTTTTAGTCTGTTTTTAATTTCACTTTATTTATATATTTTTTATCGGGGTTATCAGGTAGCTCGCTGGTCGCCTGATCTTTTTGGAAGAGTGTTAGCGGTGGGAATAATTACTTGGTTTGCCATTCAAACTTTTTTTAATATTGGTGGGATGACAAATTTAATACCAATGACCGGCACGACCCTGCCTTTTATATCTCATGGAGGCTCTTCAATGATAGCTTCAATGGCTGCTATGGGCTTGCTTTTAAATATTAGTAGATTTAAGATAAAATAATGGAAAAAAATAATTCAAAGCGAAAAAGTATAATTTTCACTGGTGGTGGCACCGGTGGTTCAGTAACTCCACTTCTAGCTGTAGCTAAAGAGCTAATGGCTAAAGAAAACCAAGTTGATTACTATTTTGTTGGCACTAAATCTGGACCAGAAAGACAAATTGTAAAGCAGGCAGATCTAAGAAAGGATTTTAAGTTTATGGCTCTGTCAGCTGGTAAATGGCGTCGTTATTTTTCTTTAAAAAACTTTTTTGACCTCTTTGTTGTTATTTATGCTTTTTTTATTAGTTTAGTTTATTTGCAGAAAATAAAGCCAAAAGCTATCTTTAGTGCTGGCTCTTTTGTAAGTGTTCCTCTTGTCTGGGCCGCTTATTTTTACAGAATTCCAGTTTTAATTCATCAGCAAGATATTCGACCGGGTTTAGCTAATCGGTTAATGGCTAGAGTTTCTAAAGTAGTGGGAGTTACCTTTAAAGACTCAAAAAAAGCTTACAAGAAAAAAGCTATAGTAATTGGTAATCCAATTAGATGGGAATTAATTAATAATGCCAATGAAAAAAAAGATCAATATTTTTCTAAATGGGGTTTCAAAAAGGATTTACCAATTCTTCTTCTAATTGGTGGTGGTACCGGATCTCTGGCTTTAAATAATTTAATTAAAGAAGCTTGGCCGCTTATAAAGGGAAGGTGGCAAGTTATCCATATTGCTGGCAAAAACAAGAGTTTTAAAAATTATATTAAGGATGAGGACTATCGTTTTTTTAACTTTTTGCCCAACAAAGACTTAATAGTTTTAATGGCTTTAGCTGATTTAATTGTTTCTCGAGCTGGACTGGGGGTTTTAACTGAGATTTCAGCTTTAAGGAAAGCTTCAATTGTAGTGCCAATGCCCAACTCTCATCAAGAAGATAATGCTAATTTTTTAAAGAAAGAAAGGGCAGCTTGGGTAATTGAGCAAAAACACTTACAACCTGATGTTTTGGTGGATAAATTAAACTATTTCATTAAAAGAAAAGATGAGGTAAAAGAGCTTGAAAAGAATATATCTAGTCTAATTTGCTTTGGAGCTGAAGAAAAATTAGCAGAAATTTTAAAAACTTGGCTTAATAAATAAATTATGAAAAATATAAAAGAAGCCTATTTTATTGGCATCAAAGGAGTGGGAATGACTATGTTAGCCCAGTTTTTAGCTAGTCAAGATGTAAAAATTAGTGGCTCTGATGTTTGTGATAAGTTTATGACCGATAAGGTTTTAAAAAAAGTTGCCACTAAAGTCTACTCTCCCTATAGTAGCGAAAATATTAACACTAAAGCTGATTTGATTGTCTATACCAGCGCTCTTGAGGGGCAAAACAATCCTGAACTGGAATATATAAATAAAAATAAAAAGCTTTTTTCCAAGACAAAAATATTAAACTATGCCCAAGCACTGGCTCTTATATTTAACAAACATCAAGGAGTAGCGGTTTGTGGTAGTCATGGAAAAACTACTACCAGTGCATGGCTTGGCTTAACTTTAAAGGAAATGAATGCTTCTCCAAAGGTTTTGGTTGGCTCTTATGTTCCACAATTTAAAGGCAATGCTTATTTAGGTAAAAGCAATTTGATGATTGCTGAAACTGATGAGTATCAAAATAAATTGCAATATTTTAATCCCAGTGGTGTGCTTTTAAACAATATTGACTTTGATCATCCTGATTTCTTTAAAACTAAATCTTCTTATTTTCAAGTTTTTGTTGATTTTGTAAAAAAAATTCCTAAAAATGGATTTTTAGTAGTTAATTTAGATGATAATTTAGCTAGAAAAACTATTGAGCATTGTCAGGGAAAAGTAATTACTTATTCCTTTGACGAGACAAAAGAGCCTGATTTATTAGTTGAAAATTATAGCTTTAAAAAAACTTGTACTAAATTTTCTCTAAAAAACTTTGGAGAATTTAAAATCAAATTAGCAGGAAAACATAATATATATAATTCACTGGCAGTTCTGGGAGCTTGTAAGGCTCTGGGTTATAACTTAGAAAAAGTTAAACCAGCTTTAGAAAAATTTAACGGCACTGCTCGGCGTTTTCAATATTTAGGTAAATATAAAAATGTACCAATTTATGATGACTACGCTCATCATCCTACCGAATTAAAAGCTACTTTTGAAGCCTTTAAAGCTAGATTTCCTGACAAACGACTAGTGGTTCTATTTCACCCCCACACTTTTAGTCGCACCAAAGCTTTGCTTTCTGATTTTAGTCAAAGTTTTTCCTTTGTGGATGTTTTAGGAGTTTTGAAAATATTTGCTTCAGCTAGAGAAAAAAAAGCTAGGGTTTCTAGTTTAGATTTAATTGATGGGATAAAGCGGGAAAACAGAAATTTATCAGTTTCCTATATTGATAATTTTGATTTAGCTATTTCTTGGCTAAAGAAGGTTTTAGGTAGAGATGATATATTGCTTTTAGTTGGGGCTGGTGATGTTAATAAAGTTGGAGAAAGACTAAGAAAACTTGATAAATAAAGGAAATTGATTATAATAGCAATATGGTAAAAATAGAAAAAAATTTAGATTTAACTAAGTTTACAAGCCTAAAAGTTGGCGACAAGGCTAGTTATTTTGCGACAATAAAAAGTTTAAAAGATTTAAAAGAAGCCCATGTTTTTGCCAAGGAAAATAATTTAGGTATTTTTGTTTTAGGGGGAGGTACTAATTTACTGATCACTAAATTTCTTGACTTATTAGTTTTAAAAAATGAACTCAAAGGCATTGAAATAAAAAGGGAAACAAAAAATCATGTTTATTTACAAGCCTATTCTGGTCAGTGGTGGAGCTCATTGGTGGATTTTGCAGTTAAAAATAATTGGGGAGGATTAGAGAACCTATATTATGTTCCCGGAACCGTAGGGGCCGCACCAGTACAAAATATTGGTGCTTATGGAAAAGAATTAAAAGATAATTTTGTAAGTTTAAAAGCTTTTGATTTTAAAACCGGAAAAATTAAAGAATTTTTAAATAAAGACTGTCAGTTTGGCTATCGAGATTCAATTTTTAAAAGAAAGTATAAAAATCGCTATTTTATAATTAGTATAATAGTAAAATTAGATAAAAAGCCTAAATTAGTGCTAAATTACGGTAAAGTTAAAGAAAAACTAGAAGCCAAAGGTATTAGCGCTTTTGATGTAGAGAAAGTAGCTAAAGTAATTAAAGAAATAAGAGATGAAAAATTGCCCAACCCGGCAGTTTTGCCCAACGCTGGTTCATTTTTTAAAAACCCAGAGATAAAAAATCTACATTTTGAAAAATTAAAAGAAAAATATCCTGAAATTGTTAGTTTTAAAACTAACAGACGCTCATTTGTAAAAGTGCCAGCGGGATGGTTAATTGAGCAAGCTGGTTTTAAGGGAAAACGATTTAAGTCAGTTGGGATGTATGAAAAACAAGCATTAATATTAGTTAATTACAAAAATGCTAAACCTAAAGAAGTTTTAAGTTTAGTTGAAAAAATAAAAAAAGAAATTAAGAAAAAATTTGATATAAAACTAGAAGAAGAAGTAGTTATATTATAATCATTAAAACCTATGACAATCGAAAATTTAAGAAACAAATATTTACAATTTTTTAAGGAAAAAAATCACCAAATTATTCCTAGTGCTTCGCTAATTCCGGAAAATGACCCCTCACTTCTGTTTACAAATTCTGGAATGTCGCCATTGATTCCATTTTTACTGGGAGAAAAACATCCAGCTGGTAAGCGCTTAGTTAATAGTCAAAAATGTTTTCGTTCTGAAGATATTGAAGAAATTGGCGATGGTCGCCATAGCACATTTTTTGAAATGCTAGGGAACTGGTCACTTGGTGATTATTTTAAAGAAGAACAGCTAAACTGGTGGTTTGAGTTTTTGTTTGATGAGTTAAAAATAGATCCAAATCGTATTTATCAAACTGTCTATGCCGGTAGTGAGGATGGAAAAATTGAAAAAGATATTGAGTCAGTAAAAATTTGCCAAGAAATATTTAAAAAATATAAGGTATCATATAATGAAGGTTCAACTACTACAAGTAATGGGGAAAAGGGTCCAGAAAAAGAAATTGATTTCAGCCAAGAGCGAATTTTTGCTTATCGTGATAAAAATTGGTGGCTAAGAGGCGATGCTATTGGTGAGTTAGGTGGACCAGATAGTGAAACTTTCTATGATACCTTAAAAGCTCATAATCCTGAATATGGAAAACATTGTCATATAAATTGTGAATGTGGTCGTTTTATTGAAATCGGCAACTCAGTCTTTATGCAATATCAAAAAACAAAAGATGGTTGGCAAGAATTAAAACATAAAAATGTTGACTTTGGTGGTGGACTAGAAAGAATTATGATGGCTTTAAATGATGAAAAAAATATTTTTAAAACTGAGTTTTTCTCAAATGCAATTTCAAAGCTAGAGGAAATAAGTGCTAAAAAATATAGTCAAAATCAAGCTGCTTTTGAGGTAGTAGTTGATCATTTAAAAGCCGCCACTTTTATAATTGGTGATGACAAAGGTATTATGCCCAGCAACACTGATCAAGGCTATATTGTCAGAAGACTGCTTAGAAGAGCAATTCGTTTTGCTTGGCAATTAGATATTAAAGAAATTTACTGGACAGAAAAAATTGCTCAAATTTATATTAAGCAATATGAAAATTCATATCCCGAATTAAAAAGAAATCAAGACTTCATTATTGAAAACATAAAAAAAGAAGAAAAAAAGTTTCAAAAAAGCTTAGAAAAAGGTCTGCAAGAATTTAAGAAAGTAGCTTCTTTAAACCAAGAAATCAGTGGAGCATCAGCTTTTGATCTTTATCAAACCTACGGCTTTCCTCTTGAACTAACCCAAGAATTAGCTCAAGAAAAGGGACTAAAAGTTGACAGAGATGCCTTTATAAAAGAGCATAGAAAGCATCAAGAAAAATCTCGGACTGCGGCTGCTGGTAAATTTAAAGGCGGTCTAGCTGATAGTAGTTTTGAGACTACTAAGCTACATACGGCTGCTCATCTTCTCCTGTCAGCTCTGAAAAAAGTTTTAGGTGATCATGTTGAACAGAAGGGAAGCAATATTACGGCCGAGAGATTAAGGTTTGATTTTTCCCATAATGAAAAATTAACTGAGGAGCAAGTTAGTCAAGTTGAAGATTTAGTTAATCAAGCAATTGAAAATAATTATAAAATCGCTTGCCGGGAAATGTCTCTTGATGAAGCAAAAAAGATTAATGCTGCCGGTATTTTTACTTCTCGCTATGGAGAAAAGGTTAAGGTCTACATTGTTGGCTCAGGTGATGAAAGTGATCCACTTAGTTGGCAGGATTATTTTTCTAAAGAAATTTGTGGTGGACCTCATGTTGAAAATTTAAAGGATTTAGGTAAATTTAAAATTAGTAAACAAGAGTCATCAAGTGCTGGAGTGAGAAGAATAAAGGCAAAGTTGATTTAAGATAAAATTTTTAAAGCTAGTATACATTAGTAATGTATAAAATTAATAAAAATTATCCAGTATGATGGATAAAATAATTTAAAATGAAAAAAAGTGTTGAAATATTTACAATTAAGGTTATTTGTATTAAATGTAAATCTAGGCTATATAAATATCAAAAAGAAGGTAAAGGTCATTTAGTTAAATGTTTTCAGGATGGAATTATTAAAGATTATACTAATGGAGATTTAAGCTGTCCTAATTGTAAGCAAGTTTTTTGTAGAAAAACAAAGTACAAAGGAAGAGTAGCTCATAAAATAATTCAAGGTAAGGTTATCAGTCAAGGCTGTCGTGAATAAAAAAGAAAAGCTAATAAAAAATACCCT
>Ga0207421_10005751_pt1 | contig 13758 bp, 11 predicted proteins | sample SodLakKL_010_SED_4_FD_187542 | JGI IMG/M metagenome (GOLD analysis project Ga0207421, IMG submission 187542) | Alkaline sediment microbial communities from Lake Tanatar, Kulunda Steppe, Russia - 8KL_010_SED (SPAdes) (version 2) | ecosystem: Environmental > Aquatic > Non-marine Saline and...
CTGAAGCCGCGAGCACGGAACATTTTATGCGCAAAGCAGCGAGCGAAGGTATAACACAGACCCGAGGCGCCCCTGGTGCTTATTAGAGGTTAGTGGTTATAAAATAATAGACTTCCTTCAAAAAGTAAGACGCAAGAGGCTAGATACCCCCCCACCGTTATTCCTCCCCCTTGGGGGAGGAAATCTGCTTGAGGCCAATATTTATGCTAATTCAAAGTGGTTACTTTTTCCCTTTTTCTTCTTTGTGGCGCAAGACTTTTCCGGAATGAGGGCAGGTATCCAGCAGGGAATACTGTTCTCCTATTTCTTGCTGTACATCATCTTCCAGTTCAATCTTTAACCTGTCGATAGCGTCGAGCTCTTCTTTCATCTCGTTTTTAATTATATCCATCTGGTAGTAGTAATCTTCCAGGGCTTTTCTTGCTTTCAAAGAAAACTCCTGGTGTATTTTCTTTTTGGTTTTATCGTATAATTTGAGCCGTGCCATCAAGGGGAAGCTTAAATATTTATCTTTTTTGGTTTGATCCGGCATGGTTAACCCCCCCTGTGAAAAATTCAGGTATACAATACTTAATATTTCCTGCTACGCTAAAGGTAATACGGTTGCCTTTGGCTTGCCTTGTATCTTCATAATATTCAGAAAGCCGTTACGGGGGTAATACAAGATTTTAAAATTTATTGTCCTTTTTTAAAAGAAAGTGTTAAATAAACGTAAAGGAACTGTTAGTATATAATTAAAACGCCGGGAGGGTGAAAGGTTTATGGAAGCGTTTTCACATAACGGATATAAAGTTGCCTCTTTAGGAAAACTAGCCCGGGCGTTTATATGGGCTCCCAGGGCCCTGGTGGGCAAGAACCTGGTTCCCGAAAAGAACCTTCTGCTGGAAATAAAAAAGAACCGGATAGTTAACCTGCTTGGATTTCCCGGCGGGGATCTTCCCCCGGAAAAATTTCTGGGGGAATCTACTTTCTGCCTGGGAGAAGGTCTTACTCTTATGCCTTCCCTTATGGATGCCCACGTACACCTGGCCCTGGACGGGGAAGATTTTAAGGAAGCGGTAAGCCGATGGGACTGTGGTGAGGAGCTAAAGGAAAGGATAAACCGGGACCTGGCTGCATTTTTAAACCGTGGAACAGGCTTTATCCGGGACGGGGGGGATGCCCGGGAGATAAACCTGGCAGTTAAAAACCGGGTTAAAGGGGGTGGCTGTACCGCCCCCGGGGTAATAGCAACCGGTCAGGCCTTGCGTAAAGCCGAAAGCTATGGTTCTTTCCTGGGTGGCGGCTTTTCCAGCAAAAAAGAAATAAATGAGCAGATTGACCGCAGCTGCAGTGAAGGTGTAGATCAGTTAAAGGTCCTGGTATCCGGTATTGTCAGCTTTAAAGAATACGGCAAGGTGGGAAAAGTTAAAATTGACCGGGAAGAGCTAACGCATATTGTAAGCCGGGCCCGCCAGTGGGGTATAAAAGTAATGGCCCACGCCAGCTCGGAGGAGGCGGTAAAAACGGCTGTTCACGCCGGTGTGGATTCGGTAGAACACGGGTATTTTCTGAGCAGGGAAAGCCTGTGCGAGATGGCTGAGCGGGGAGTGGCCTGGGTTCCCACGGTAATTCCCGTCGCTGCACAGGTAAGGGAGCCGCGGCGATGGCTGTGGAGTTCCAGGGAAATTGAGTTAATAACAAGGATTTATCGTGAACAGCAGGAGAAAATACAGATGGCCCATGAATGCGGGGTTCTTTTAGGCATGGGAACGGATTCCGGTGCTGCCGGGGTAAAACACGGTAAGGGGCTTTTGGAAGAAATAAAGTTGTATGTCGGGGCGGGGTTATCCCAGCGCCAGGCATTGATTTCCGCCACATCAAATAATGCTGCGGTGCTTGGCCTGGAAACCTTTGCGGGCTCCCTGGAAATTAACCGGGCTCCTTGCCTGGTGGCAGTCCGCGGTGATCCCTTGTCCAACCTGGAAGCCTTGCAGCAGGTAGAGTGGGTTTTTGTGTCATAATGGAATTGATATGAAACATCAGTCCTCGTGTGGAAGTATAAAGAAAGCCCGGGTTCCCAACAATATAATATACATATTTTACGCTTGTAACTACTCTATAATGATCAGCCCTGGGGGGCGGGCGCAGTTAAACCCTACAGGTCCAGGTGGTCTTTTTTCTTGCTCAGCTTTAGCAGCCTTTGAAATTTCTCATAATCCAGGACTTTCATCTGCTTGGTGTGAGCCATTTCAATTCCTCTTATAAGGGATATGGTCATAACAGTAAGTATCACCGCCAGGGGGAGTCCGGCGCTTATGACTGCCGTCTGTAGGGCCATTAAAGCTTTTTCCCCTCCTATCAGGAGCAGCACGGCTGCCACCAGGCCTTCCATGCAGGCCCAAAAAACCCGCTGTTTTACCGGCGTATCCATAAGTCCACCGGAGGTGAGCTTATCCACCACCAGCGAGCCGGAATCGGAAGAGGTTATAAAGTAGTTGATAACCAGTGCAGTAGCTACGACGAAAAGGATAACACGGAAAATTTCGGCAAGAGCCGGTATGCTCAGGTAGCTGATCATTTCAAAGAGTGCTACCGGGAGGTTTGCCTGGACTTCCTGAAAAAGTGCGCCGCCGGTGGCTTCGTTAATTTCAAAAGCGGTGCCCCCGAAAACGGTAAGCCAGAAAAAGGAGAGAAGGGAGGGAACAATAAGAACCCCCAGCACCAGCTCCCGAACTGTTCTGCCCTTGGAAACCCGGGCTATAAACATGCCCACAAAAGGAGACCAGGAAATCCACCAGGCCAGGTAGAAAATGGTCCATGCGCTCTGCCATGACTGGTCGCCTATAGAAAGGTAGGAAGCGTATTCCACTACGTTACTGAAATATACCCCCATGGAGCTGGAAAAAAGGCGTAGGATGTATGCCGTTGGGCCCAGGATAAATATGGCCATCATAAAAATAAAAGCCAGTTTAATATTTAAGGTAGACAGAAATTTTATTCCTTTTTGGATCCCGGAAATCACGGAAATTATGGCTATGAGAGTAATTATGGCTATTAATATAACCTGTGTATGAACGTTATAACCAATTCCCAGCAGGTAGTCCAGGCCACTGTTAATTTGTTTAATGCCCAGCCCCAGCGAAGTGGCCAGGCCGAATATTACCGACAACACGGCAAACGTGTCAATAATATCTCCCACGGGCCCGTATATTTTTTCTTTAAAAAGCGGGTAAAATACTGACCGCAGGGATAGCGGCATTTTCCGGTTAAATGCGAAAAATGCCAAAGACAGGGCCATCAGGGCGTATATCCCCCAGGGATGGAGCCCCCAGTGAAAAAAAGTAGTAGCCATGGCGGTATGGGCGGCATCAGAGCTTTCAAATATGGGAGGAGCTTCGGCAATCAGGTGTTCCAGGGGTTCGCCTACCGCCCAGAACATCAACCCTATGCCCATCCCGGCAGAAATAAGCATGGAATACCAGGCAAAATTGGAAAACTCCGGCTGGCATTTAACCCCTCCTATCCGCACGGATCCCAGGCGGGAAACAGCCAGGTAGAGGCATACCAGGATAAAAAAGTTGCTGGAAATTATAAAAACCCAATCGAAATTGGTGACTATAACCTCGTTTAGCAGGTTGAACATCCGGTGTGCGTGTTCTAAATTAAAAAGAGCGTAAAGGGAAAAAATTAAAACAAAAGCGCCGCTGGCAAAAGATACTATAGGGTTAAAGTTTAAACCGTACTTTTTATAGTTTCTTTCGTAAATTTTTGCATCGCCCTGGTGGAGCTGGTTATCTTGTTTCATGTTTTATTTCATCCTTTCTTTCCGGTTTTTCCAGTTCTAAAGGGGAGGCCCTGCCTGCGCCTTGAGGTTAACCCTGAAATTAAAATTTCTATTTAAATGGCCCGGTTACCTTCTAATTTTATTAAAAGATATAACGGCGATATAATAAAGGAATATTATTGAAAGGTGTAGAATAATACGGTTACGGGTATTATTAGAAAAAAATCCCGGGGCCAGGTACCGGTTAAGCGAAGCAAAAAAACAGGGGAGATAGTTGTCAAAATATTCAATATACGTGCTGCGGGCTTTTAATTAATATATGGAGTGGTGTTTATGCTGCCGCTTAGGGCGGAGGTAATGAACAAAACCGGGGTGTTGCTGGTAGTAGTAGCGGTGCTGCTGTTTGCTGCTGCTTACTGGGCTACGCCCAAGATTATTGGCATGACCGGCCTGTTTTTTATTATAGGTTGCTGCCTGCAGTGGCGGTTGCGCGGGGGTATAGCTTCTGCGCTGTGGACAACTGTGGCTGTAGGCTTATCTTTTGCGATTCACGGGGAGAATTTAGCATTGCTGGGAATATCAGTGCTGGTTTATTTTTTACTTGCCTTTTCTTTGGGTATAGTTTTGAATTATGCCTACAGGCAGCAGGCCGAGCTGGAAAAAAGCCAAATGCGTTACCGGGCCCTTTTTGAAGCTACCGGGGCGGCTACCGTGGTTGTAGAGCCTGATGATACTGTCTCGCTGGTTAATAGAAAGACAGAAGAGCTTACCGGTTATTCCAAAGAAGAAATAGAAGGGAAAATGAAGTGGCAGGATTTTGTTTTTGAAGATGAGCTGGAATTGATGAACAGCTATAGAAAGCTCCGCCTGGAAAAGGTAGATGAAGCCCCCCAAAGTTATGAATTTACTTACCGTGACAGCGAAGATAACCCCAAGAAAGCTCTCCTTATAGCGGATATAATTACGGAAACCAGAGAGGTTATAGCTTCCATAGTGGATATAACCGGGCGTGTCAGGATTGAAGAAAAGCTAAAAGAAAGCGAGGAAAACCTTTCCATAATCCTGCAGTCTATTGGCGACGGGGTTATAGTTACCGATACCGGGGGTTATGTAACCAGGATGAACCTCCAGGCGGAAAATCTTACCGGGTGGAAATGGTTGGAGGCGGTAGGAAAACCGCTGAGCGAGGTGTTTAACATAATAAATTCCAGGACCGGCGAACTGGAATTAAACCCGGCGCAGCAGGTGATAGAGACAGGGAAAAAGGTAGGCCTGGCCAATGACACCGTGTTAATATCCCGGAATGGAAGCCGGTACTATATATCCGACAGTGCCGCACCCGTTTACAGCCGGGAAGGGGAAATTACCGGGGTAGTTATGGTATTTTCCGATATTACTGAGGAATACCAGGCCAGGGAAGCGCTTAAAGAGAGCGAGGAAAAATTCAGGACGCTGGCTGAATCTTCACCCCTGGCAATAATGATTTACCAGGAGGACGTGTGGGTTTATGTCAACCCTGCGGCGGAAAAAATTACCGGCCATTTTAAGGAAGAGCTGTACGGGATGTACTACTGGAAAATTGTGCACCCGGATTACCGGCAGACAATCTGGGAAAAAGGCCAGATGAGGCAGGCCGGTGATACTGAACCTTTTCAATACGATTTTAAAATAATAACTAAAGAGGGAAAAGAAAAATGGGTATCGCTTACCGGGGCATTGATTACTTTCCAGGGCAAGCCCGCAGGGTTTATATCCGTGATGGATATAAACGCTCGCAAGGAAGCCGAGGAAGCGCTAAGGGAATCCGAGGAAAAATACCGCGAGATACTGGCTACCATGGAGGACGGTTATTACGAGGCCAACCTGAAAGGGATAGTCACCTTTTGCAACGAATCCGCGGCGCGCACGCTGGGATATACTGTGGATGGCCTGATTGGTAAGAGCTTCCAACAAATATGTAAAGATCCGGAAGAAGCATTTGAGAAATTTAACCGGGTTTACCAGTCCGGACGTTCGGAACATTCCCTGACCATGGAACTGGTGCGGAGTGATGGCACAACGGCTATTGGAGAGTTTTCTTTAACTCTAGTGCGCAACGACGAGGGCAGGGTGACTGGTTTCCGGGGGATAGGGCGCGATGTTACCGAGAGAAAGCGCTACGAGGAACAGTTGAAATACCTGAGCATGCACGACCAGCTTACTGACCTTTACAACCGGGCCTATTTTGAAAACGAATTAAACCGCCTGAGCGGGGGTAGGGAGTATCCTGTTACCATAATTTCTGTTGACCTGGACGGTTTGAAGCTGGTAAACGACACCCTGGGTCACGAAAAGGGAGATGAGCTTTTAAAAGCCTGTGCCATGGTTTTACAGGATTCGCTGCGGCGTTCCGACATACTGGCCCGGGTAGGTGGGGATGAATTTGTGGCCATCCTGCCCCGTACGGACAGAGAAAAGGGGGAAGAAGTAGCGGAACGTATAAAATCCAACGTGGAGTTGTACAACCGCAAAAACGAGCACCAGGTGCCCTTGAGTATTTCCGTAGGTCTTTCCACGGCGGAAAAGATTAGCAAGCCGCTGGAAGAAGCTTTCAGGGAAGCAGACGACCTGATGTACCGCGACAAGCTGCATAAGGGGACGGGCGCCAAGTCGCAGATAATCAGGTCTCTCATGCTTACCCTGGGGGAAAGGGACTATATTACCGAAGGGCATGCCCAGAGGCTGGAAGAGTTGTGTCTTGAGTTGGGAAAAAGGATAAATCTTACTCAAAAACAGCTTTCCGACCTGGCCCTTCTGGCCCAGGTACATGACCTGGGCAAGGTGGGAATACCCGACCGTATACTGTTTAAAAAAGGCCCGCTTAACGAGGAAGAGTGGGAGATAATGCGCCAGCATTCCGAGAAAGGATTCCGTATTGCACTTTCTTCCACGGACCTTTCCGGTATAGCGGATCTTATTTTAAAACACCACGAGAGGTGGGACGGCAAGGGATACCCCATGGGCCTGGCGGGTAAAGAAATCCCGGTGGAATGCCGCATCCTTGCCATAGTTGATGCCTACGACGCCATGACCAACGACCGGCCCTATCAGCGGGCCCAGAGCAGGGAAGAAGCAATTAAGGAGTTGAAAAAGGAAGCCGGCAGGCAGTTTGATCCGGATCTGGTTAAAGAGTTCATCCTTCTCCTGGGAGAAAAAGGTGCCGGAGATGGAACCTTTTCCAAAGAGGAAGGGGAGGGGGAGTAATCTTGACCCGGTTTCCACTCTGGAAGTCAAGTTAGAGGTTAGAGAAAGATGTTTTGTTATTACTCAGGCTCCTGTGGATAATGGTTACCAGGCACCAGGTCCAACTTCCCATAAGGTAGGGGGCTTTTATTTTCTAAGCTTTAACACCGTAAGTAGTTACGATGTTTTTTCTATTTCCCAGTTTTTATTCCTGCGGTACCATTTCCATATGCGTCCAGCCTCTTCCCGGTCCACGTCGGTTACCTGGAATGTTTTCCCCGTGGGGGAAGATAGCACCGAAGCGCTTACCGTGTTTAACCTCCGCAGGTTTTGAAAAATGTTGGTGCTTACTTCCAGGGACTGTACATTTTTCCGGGGTATAAGCACGCGGTAGGTGTAACTTTGCAAAAATATTAAGAATATATTATAAATAAAAAAGAGTGTGAACCTTAAAAGGAGGGGTAATTTTGCGTAAAGGTCTGCCGCTAGTGGCTGGTGTGGTAATGTTCTTCTGCTTTAGCATTTTGGTGGGAAACCTGGCTGGTGATCTGGATGCCGGGGCGGAACCAGATTCCGGAAACGACTATCCCATAGTTTTTGTGCATGGACTGGGCTGGGGTTTTGGTGAGCAGGTTGTGGGTATGGATTACTGGGGGGGGACTGATAGTATAAAGGAAGAACTGGAAGACCGGGGCCACGAGGTTTATATAGCTAACGTAAGCCCTTTTGCCAGCAACTGGGATAGAGCAGCGGAATTGTATGCAGTTATAAAAGGCGGCACTGTTGATTATGGTGAAGCTCACTCGCAGGAGTACGGGCATGACAGGTACGGAAAGACTTACGAAGGCCTGTACCCGGAATGGGGAGAAAAGGACCCGCAAACCGGGGAAGTGAACAAGATTCACCTGGTGGGGCACAGCATGGGGGGACAAACCATACGCACCCTGGTACAGCTACTGGAAGAGGGTTGCCCGGAAGAAAGGGAACAGACTACAGGTGACGAAATATCGAAACTTTTTTCCGGTGAGGCCGCCGGCAAAGTAGCCAGCGTTACCAGCGTTTCTACACCCCACGACGGTTCTACTATTGCCGATGATGTAGATGATTTTTTACCGTTTTTTGAAGATATGGTGAAGTCGGTATCGCGTTTCTTGCCGGAAGACAATCAGCTATACGATTTTGGCCTGCAACACTGGGGGCTTCATAAAGAGGAAGATGAGAGCATGTGCGAGTATTATAAGCGGCTTTTTGACAGTGAAGTATGGGAAACAAAAGATATAAGCGCGTGGGATTTGCATACCGAAGGAGCCAAAGAGTTAAACAGCTGGGTTGAAGCACAGCCTGATGTGTATTATTTTTCCATCAACAACACGGCTACCCGTGAAAGGTGGTTTAGTGATAATCACCGCCCCCATATTACCATGATGCCTTTTCTTAGACCATTTGCAAGGAGAATGGGAAGAACCGAGATTTACGGAGACCCGGATTGGAAAGAAAACGACGGGCTGGTCAGCCTGCCTTCCATGACTTCCCCTACGCAGGGGTCGGAAGATGAAGTGGTGGAATATGACGGCAACCCGGAGCCCGGAAAGTGGAACAAAATGGATAAACTGGAAAACTGCTGTCACATGTCTATAATTGGCATGTATCGCAGCGTTCCCATGGAAGTCTATACTGACCTGGCAGATACCTTGAGTTCGCTGCCGGTAGAGGAATAAAGATGCAACTGCAAACCTGAGCAGTTAAGGCAATTTGATTTATTTTTTAATAAAAGGTGGGAAGCGGGGAAGAGAAGAGCTGTTTGAGCACGGCCGATCTTCTTTGCTTTTCACTTTTTTATTTGTTTATTTATTTGTTTATTTATTTGTTTATTATGGGTGGTTTTACTCCGGGTAAAATGAGATTAGGAGAAAAGAGGAAGGAAATAACCTACAGGCATAGAAGAAATATAAAGGAGCTTGGAGGAGGAAAGACGGGGAAATGATCCCCCCTGGCGCAGCATAAACGCCCGGGCAAGTACTAAATAAAAAAGGTGAGGCCATGCGATACCGTTATATTTTTGGGCCTGTGCATTCCCGCAGGCTTGGGATTTCCCTGGGAGTAGACCCGCTTTTATATAAAACCTGCACCATGAGCTGTGTCTATTGTGAAAACGGCCCTACTGCGGGGATAACCCTGGAACAAAAAGAGTACAATCCTGTTGAAGAAATAAAGGAGGAGTTAGAGAGTTATTTAAAAAACAAACCTGCTCTTGATTATATAACTTTTTCCGGTATGGGAGAACCGACCCTTCACTCCTCCCTGGGTAAATTAACTGGTTTTATTAAGGATAATTTTCCTGGCTACCGGGTAGCAGTTTTAACCAACGGAACCTTGCTCTACCGCCGGGAGGTCAAGGAATGGCTGGCCCGGGCCGACCTGGTAGATATTTCGCTGGACGCAGTTTCCCCGGAAACCTGGCAGGCCATAAACAGGCCCCACGCTTTGTTAAATGTAGAAGGTTTTCTCCGGGGGCTGGTTGCATTCAGGCGGGAGTACTGCGGAGAACTGGTAATTTGTGTCCTGGTGGTTCCCGGGCTGAACGATGGCCGCGCAGAAGTGGAAAAGATAAAACAGGCTTTAATCCAAATTAAACCGGATCGTGTCAATGTAGGTACTGTGGATCGTGCTCCTGCAGAGCCGTGGGTGGAAGAAGCCGGGCGGGAATTGCTGGAATATATAGCCGCAAAACTGGGAGGAGAGGTTATATAGAAAGAAAGTATCTATTTGAACGAGTCAAACGAGGATTTTGCTATGGTTGTGTCGAATAATTAAAACATGTGTAATGGGGGCGGTTAAATGTTATTAAGGAGGTGAAGTAAATTATGAGAACGGTAATGCTTGCGTTTTTTGTGTTTCTTGTAGCCAGCTTCGGCTTTTTGGTTGCAGGATGCGGAGATACAGACGATGACCCGGGGGAGGAGAAAGAGGTTTATCAAGATAAAAATGACGGTGAAGAGGAAGAAGAAAAGGAAGAAAGATATTATGTATCGGTTGAGGGTAGTTACCTGCATATGCGGAAAACTCCAGGTACTGAAGATAAACCTGATGATGATATAATTGCCAGACTGGAACACAATGAAGAAATTGAAATTATAGATAAACATGACAATTCCCGGGAAAAAGACGGTTACGTATGGTGGGAGATATACTGTCCTGCAGAAGACCGGGAAGGATGGGTAGCCTCTGAATTTGTGACCGTAGAGGAAGAGCTGGAGGAGGAAGAAAACGGTACAGACTCCGAAAATGATCGTGACTATATTTATGAATCCGGAGGCTCGCTAAAATACAGTGGGTTGGACCTGTTCCAAAGTCAAATGGAAGAAGTAATTGAGGTATACGGTGAACCTGAAAATAGAGAGGCTTTACATGAAGGTTATGTTACCCTGGAATATCCGGAATTAACCATGAATTTTGAAGAGCAATCCGATGGTGCTGGGTTTACCCTGGATTCTTTATTTGTTTATTCCGGGAGGGTGTTGGATTTTGAGATGGACATGACGCTGGAAGATATAGAAGAAAAAATGGGGGCCCCGGAGGATAGCTATGTAAATCCCTCGGGGGGCCACTATGAAACCGTATATACTTATGAAAACTTTACCATGAAAGTAAAAATTAAAGAAGAAGAGGAAGCTGATATAGCTCCGTATGTAGTTAGCTTTAGGCCCTAGCGCTACCCTACAGCTCCCCTCCGATCTTAAAAGTTCCCCCTTTAACTCCTCCCCCACCAGGGGAACAACACTACTTGCCTTGCCAGGGGCAAGTGTGTATAACGATCAGCACCAGGGGGAGGAAGATGTTTTCGGCTCCAATGTTAGTACCACCCCCTGGCAATAACTTCCTGACTTCCAACCTCCAAATTCTAACTTCCAATAAGCGCCAGGGGAGAGGTTTGAATTCTGATTTTTGATTTTAATATGGTTGACAGTTCATGGTTTAAGTTCATGGTTGATACTTCATGGTTGACACCTCGGCCTGCCGGCATTAAAATTAGTGCTGCACTTGACAATAAAGGAGAAGAAGATAATACGAATGAACAGCCAGGGGAACGTTTCTCGCCCGGATAACCGTCCTGAAAATGATAAAGTTATTGAAGTTTCCCACCTGACCAAGGATTTTAACGGTATTACTGCGGTGGATAACATATCCTTTACCGTGCAGGAGGGTGATATTTTTGCTTTTTTGGGGCCCAACGGGGCGGGCAAAAGCACTGCCATAAAAATCCTCACCACGATTTTGCGCCCCACTGCGGGGAAAATCGTGGTAAACGGGTGTGATGTCATAAAAGACGAGCATCGGGTAAGGGAATCTATCGGGGTTGTTTTCCAGGAGCATACCCTGGATACTGAACTTACTGCTTACGAAAACCTTTATTATCACTGCGTACTTTACAAGGTGCCCCGGAAGGAAAGGAAAGACAGGATAGAAACCATGCTCAACCATATAGGCCTGTGGGAACGCAGGAACCACCTGGTAAAAACCTTTTCCGGGGGTATGAAGCGCAGGGTGGAAATTGTACGCGGACTCTTGCATTACCCCAGGATACTTATCCTGGATGAGCCTACCTCCGGCCTGGATGCTCAGACGCGTTTTTTTCTTTGGAACCATATAGAGGAGGTCAATTCGGAGTACAAAGTTACTATTTTTTTAACCAGCCACAACCTCGAAGAAATTGAAAAGGTTTCGCGACATACCGCTATCATAGACAAGGGCCGCATACTTTCCATAGGCAGCAACCAGGAAATAATGGAAAAGACCCGAACCGGCTCCCTGGAGAAGGCTTTCCTGGAAATTACCGGTTACAGCATCAGGAATTAAAACGGCTAAAGTCATCAAAGTTTCCGGTGAAATGTCACCGGTTTTGGGGGGAAGCACCAGTTGGAAGTAATATATACCATGCTTATCAGGCAGGTTAAACTGTTTTATAGATCCAGGCCCCGGATCATGGGCTCCATTGCACAGCCCACCCTGTTTCTCCTGGCCCTGGGACTGGGCTTTGGGCCCGTGTTTGAACAAACCGGGGAACTCGACTACATCCAGTACCTGACTCCCGGTATCATCGGGATGTCTTTACTGTTTGGCTCCATGATGAACGGGATGTCTCTAATATGGGATAAAAAATTCGGGTTTTTAAAGGAAACGCTGGTAGCTCCCGCACCAAGAACGGGGCTGCTGGTTGGTAGAAGCCTGGGAGGTTCAACTACCAGCATACTCCAGGGGCTTATTGTATTTACCCTGAGCACTATCTTGATGGGTTACCGCCTGGGTCACGTAGTTGTGGTGCCTCTGGTTATTGTAGTTATGCTAACCATATCCCTGGTATTTTCTTTGCTGGGAAATATTATTGCCGCTAAAGTAGACGATTTTGAAGCCTTTCCCACGGTTATGAACTTCCTTATACTGCCCATGTTCTTTTTATCGGGGGCCATCTTTCCTATTTCCAACCTTCCACCGGTGGTTATAACTGTAACCAGGTTAAACCCCATGACTTATGGGGTTAACCTCCTGAGGGGAACCATGAACCTGGATTTATCGCTATTTAACCTGGTGGATGCCGGGGTCCTACTTTTTCTTATAGCAATATTTCTTGTGGCGGGAAGTTCTGTGTTCAACAAAATAGAAACCTGATGCATCGGGAGATTGTCCAGCGGGGGCGAGAGGGGTGTGGTTAGCATTCAATCTCAGTTTGCAGCGGGAGGGGAAATCGTTATTTAATTTATTGTGGTTAAGGAGAGGTGAAATATGGAAGTTATTCTCAAGGTAAACGATTTATTTAAAAAATTCGGTGAAAAAGCCGTCGTAGATAATATATCTTTTGAAGTAAAGAAAGGTCAAATAATGGGTTTGCTTGGTCCTAACGGCGCTGGTAAAACTACGGCTATCCGTATGATCATGGGTATTCTCTCCCCTGATGCCGGTGAAATAATTTTTAACGGCGGCGGGAAGAACAGTTTTGGCAATCATATTCTAAAAAACCGTATAGGCTACCTTCCCGAAGAAAGGGGCCTGTATGACGAGGCCAGGGTGCTGGAAAACCTGACTTACCTGGCGGACTTGAAAGGCGTTTCTCTTGCGGAAGGGAGGAAAAAGGCCTTACACTGGTTGGAAAGGTTTGAAATAGAAGACTATGCTAACCAGAAGCTGGAAAAGTTGTCCAAGGGGATGCAGCAAAAAGTGCAGTTTATTGCCACCGTGTTGCACCAGCCGGATTTGGTCTTGCTGGATGAACCTTTTTCCGGTTTGGACCCGGTTAACCAGGATGTTTTCAAAGAGCTAATAAAGGAACTTAAAGATAAGGGAGCTACTGTTTTGCTTTCGGCACACCAGATGAACCTGGTAGAAGAACTATGCCAGTCCATATTTATGATCAACCGGGGTAAAAGAGTTTTGTACGGTCCTATAGATAAAATAAAGGAAGAACACGGCGTATATTCAGTAGAAATTTATTACCAGCGCCAGGAAGATATTACCTTCCTGGAGAGCAAGCAGGGGGTTTCAGATCTCAAGGTAGACAGCGGCCGGGCTTTTTTCCGCTACCGGGGCGGGCAGAGCCTCAACGAAATGCTGCAGTGTATTACTTCCAGGCTTACGGTTAAAGAAATTTACATGAAGAAACCACCCCTGCATGATATTTTTGTTCAGACTGTTCTGGAGCGGGGTGATAGTTTTGAAGAAGAAGTGGTTTAATATAATAAAAGTTGCCCGGTGGGAATTTGTTAAAACCATTTTTA
>Ga0207421_10005754_pt1 | contig 13755 bp, 21 predicted proteins | sample SodLakKL_010_SED_4_FD_187542 | JGI IMG/M metagenome (GOLD analysis project Ga0207421, IMG submission 187542) | Alkaline sediment microbial communities from Lake Tanatar, Kulunda Steppe, Russia - 8KL_010_SED (SPAdes) (version 2) | ecosystem: Environmental > Aquatic > Non-marine Saline and...
AAACAAAGGTAAAACAAACGTATAACAAAGGCGGAACAAAGGTGCTCCTCCGCTCCCCCTGTCTCTCCCATCCCCTTCCTTCCCTTACCACCTATAACAGCGGTGCACCGCCCATAACAGCGGTGTACCGCCCATAACAGCGGTGCACCGCCCATAACAGCGGTGTAGACTTCAAGAATACGCATAGGTGATATATAGCGGTGAGAAGGCGGGGTGGTTGTTATACCGCTATTGGTGGTTTTTATATCGCTATTGACGGTTCTTATGTCGCTATTTATGGTTGTTATACCGCTATTGACGGTTGTTATACCGCTGTTTAAGGTTGTTATACCGGCCTAAGGGCTGTTATAAAGCTGTTAGGGCTGTAAGGGGCTGTATTCAGCGGTGTACCATTGTTAGTGCTGTTACACCTCTGATAGTTACCGCCTTTAGGGCCGCTTTTAGAGCGGTATACGGCCGTATGCCACCGGTGTAACAGCGGTACCCGCCGGCATACAGCTGTATACACCGGTTATATACCAATGTTATAAGACCCTGACTAATAATAGCGGTGTTAACCGCTTTAACAGCCTTTACCGCTGTTAACCGCCGGCACGCAGCAGATGACAGCTGAGTACATCTGTATACAGCCTTACGCGCGCGCACGCGAGGGGACCGAAACATTTATAAACTTCAAACACCCCTATAAAGGTATGGCAAAAAAAAGCACACGTTCAAAAGCAAAGCAACCAATCATCAAGTTACAGTCTAGCCCTGAACTTGCCAAGTTGGTAGATGACTCCATCAACGATATGGAGGCCCAAGTGTCCGGGCTTAAGGCTGCTGGGATGTCTGACGAGGATGCGCGCAGTTTCATTCAGCAGCGATATTTTCAGAACCTGAGCACGTTCTCTGACCCTTACGCCGCATCCGTATCACTGATGGCGGACCTTAAGACCCGAATTGATGCGAAGCGGCACCTTGAACCGGGCGCATTAATCGATGAAGAGTACCTTGAGTTATTGGAGGAATTAAGGAAGACAGTGAAGCTAGTGAGCGACACTAAGGGTAAGACAGTTAATCACGCCGTAAACGTAAAGGATGACCGTGAAATGAAATTCACAGAATTCATAGATGTGGAGGATGAGGACGATGTCAATTCAAAATAACCCTGAATTCAAGGCTTATAAAGATGAACTAGAATCGCGCTCCAAGTACACCTTTCTCAGCGATGATGAAATTGACCGCTTCTATGAAATGAGTATCAAGCCGCAGCAGTTTAATCTTGAAAAAGCTAAGCAGCACCCGTTTTTATGGGCATATCACGTTATAGGATTTAAGCCGCGAGACTACCAGTTCAAGATACTTGATGATATGCACAAGTATAGACGTATTGCATCCGTGACGTCACGGCAGATAGGTAAATCATCAATGGTGGCGCTATTTGCTTTCTGGGCTGCGTACAACAATGTTTACCCTTCGGGCCCTAAGAAGGACACTAAAATCATGATTGTGTCGCAGACAGAGAAGGCTGCAAAGGATTTACTTAAGACCATTGACGGATTCATCACAATGGCGGACGAGCGTATGGCGATATACACGCAAAATCACGCGTTCTATCAGACAGATTATTTCAGGAGCCGGATTAAAAACTCGACGCAGTTCGAGATTCATTTCGCTAGAGGCTCCATCAAAGTTTACCCGCCAACTGCAAGTGTACGTGGTAACTCCATTGACGTTTTAGTTATTGACGAGGCTGCGTGGCTTAACAACACTGACCCTGATTATTTTTTCGCGTCAGATGCTTTGCCGACTACTACAGCAACGAACGGGAAGACTTTCCTTTTTTCGACACCTAAAGGAAATTCAGGTTTTTTCTATGACATTATCCGACCGATGAATGAGCAGCCGCTTCAAGGTTGGCGAAGAATCTGGTTCCCCTGGACGATAGTGAAAGATGAAAAAATCCTCGAAAATATCTGGCAGACGCGGGAGGCTTATATCAGTAAAGGTGACGAGCTTGACTTTAAAATTGAATATGAGGCTAGTTTCCTCTCAGGTAAACACTCGTTCTTTGCGCCGCACATCATCGACCAATGTGTGTATCAGCACCTTCAAGAAGAATTAAGTCATAAAGGCGCAGTCATAGCGGGCATAGATTACGGCGACACGCACTCGCGTACCGTGATAGTATTAGTTCACTATGACCCTAAAACTGATAAAATCACGCTCTTGACTTATAAGGAATTTGACCAAGGTTTCAATAACGCTGACCTCCCTGATTACATTGACCACTTAGTGAAGTCAGGAAGGTACAACATTGACCGGTTAGTTGTGGATGATTGTGTCGGAGGAAAAACGGCGAACGAGGATTTAAGGCGCCGAGGTTATAAGATAAATTTCTTTCAGTTCAGCAGCAGTAAACATGAGTTCTATGAATACCTCAAGGTTGCGTTTTCTAAGAACCAAATTATGCTCTACAATGACCCGAACCTACTGAATCAACTTAAGTCGCTCGAATCCTATGAAACTCAAGGTGGACGTACACAGATTAAGAAACCTAATGGTGGACGTGACGATTTAGCAGACGCATTTATGCTTGCTTGCTCACCGTTTATCAAACCTAGACGCGCTCGAGGATGGAGGGTAGCACAATGAAACAAAAAATAATGCTTGAAAAGGATGAAGTTAAGGACCACATGGAATCCTTCCGTGCGTATCTTGAGAACGAGGGCCTTAACGAGACTGAGATTGAGAGGCGCATTGCAGCTCATTACACGAATTCAGTTATCAGAAAATATAGCAATGATGAACAAGATATCATGTGGAATCATTTGATGGAGATTATAGACTCGCCGGGTGGGGTTCAATGGTTGATAAGTAACATGGATTATATGCCCGAATTTGAGCATCGGAGATTCAAATGTTTGAAATCTTTAGGTGGGAAAAAGAAAACATTTATAAAAGAGACGGAGGCATAAATTACCTAATATGAAATTTTCTTTTCCGATTATTACACGGTCAGCAAAACGTAGAACAGTTGACGCAGTTCAAAGTGGTGCAGATGTTGCTGCACCAGATAACATTAGCTTACGTGACTACGTTTTCGAGGACCCTGACCTCGCAGCTGACATTAGGAGATTTGTTGATAATGTGCTTCTTCATCCACCTCAAATTGTCCCTATCCCGGGACAAAACCCAACAATAACACAGTTAAGGATGTATAATCAACAACTGAGAGATGTCCGGTTCTATAGACTTTCTCGGTCAGCTGTATACCAGTTAATCTGGAACGGGAACGCATTCTTTGAAGTTAAGTTCAACAACAAGAAACTTAAAGAAATGTATTCCATTGACCCTGAGACGATGTATATTGAAACATATAAGGACGGCTCAGTGAAACGGTACCGCCAAAACATCCACGGTAAAAATATATACTTCACACCTGATGAAATAATTCACATTTCCATTGACCACGTTGACTCAAGTATCATGGGTAATGCGTGGATTAAGTCACTTAAGCGGACGCTTCACAGGAAGGCGATAGCTGAGTGGTATCTTGACTGGCAATTCACAAATAATAAATTTGCGCCCCTGATTAACATTGCAGCGGAAGATATGACTACAGAAGTTTGGAGTCAAATTGTGCAGCAATTTAGGGCTCGGGGCGCTGACCCTGACAAATTACAGGTTTTCAATTCCTTCCCTGAGGACCGTATTGAGTTAATTAGGCTGTTCAGTCTTGATGACGTAGCAAAGGTACAGGAATATATAGATTCACAAAAACAGCAAATAATTAAGGTTCTACAAGTACCGCCAATCATATCAGGAACAGTTGATAATTCCAACAGAAGTAACTCCGAAATTCAGGCGCGATTTGTATTTTACAACACTATCACAGCGTTCCAAAACATTGTTGAAGAGGAGCTTAACTATGAGTTACTCAAGAAATTAAGGTGGGAAGGTGTTCAGTTCCAGTTTCACCGCGTGGACCAACGGTCTGATTTAGAAGTTTTACAAAATGTGAAAATTATGCGTGACCTAGGATTTACTGACGAGGCTATTGAATATTATTTACGTGAAAACAACTTCACACTTCCAATGATTGAAGATGTTTTTAAGGGCGAGTCAAGCGCTCCTGAAGAACCTGTAGAGGAAGACCTTGATGACTACGATTCAAGACAGCCACGAGATAAAACGGGCATTCCTGAGAATGAAGAACGACGCCAGGAACAAATACAAAGCGGGGTGAGACAAAATGGTGAATAAAATTGTGAAAAAGTTACCTAAAGCGGCACAGAAAATGTACCACACAGTATTAAGTGAGTTGGGAGATTCTCCTAGTGCTGCTTGGAAAGCACTCGAAATAGTTGAACAGTCTTACCAACCAATTGGGGGTATTAAAAATTCAATCCCCCTTGATAATCAAAACGCCACAATGTCATCAGACGGCACGTATATTGACGTACTAATGGGTTACCCCTCGGTAAGTCATGACGGGCTTTTCTTTGATGATTCATTTTGGAAAAACGTCCCACAAACACCTCTTAAAGGTGACATGGAACACCTTTATTCCAGACGAGCAGACGGTGAATACATCGATGATTCCGAGGATTATGAAGGTTGGGTGCCGGTATCTGAAAAATACTGGACCGCGGACACTGACCGTGGTACTGAACTCTGGGCGCGTGTTGCTCTTCCTGAGCACCACCCTTATACTCAAACTTTTAAGCAAAGGTGGGAGAACGGGGAGATAGGAGCTAGTATTGAGGTTCCTGCACCTAACGACGACGCGATTGAATATAAATGGATTGATGGCCAATTGCGTCCAGCACTTATAGACGGCCAAATCACTGGCTTCTCATTCACAGACAGACCATCAATTGACACAAAAACACAAAGAAATGGCAACGAATAAAACAATTGCGGACATATACGAAGAAAGGCTTATTCCAGTAGAGGATATGAAACTTGCGGTCTTTGAGAGACAGCTAGAGCTTCTTGACAAAGAACTTGAAGCAAAACAAAAGCTAGGTTTCAAAAAAATTCAACCAACTTATGAGTTTGAGAACGCACCAGAGTACCTTGAATTACAAAAAGAGATTTATGCAAATGCTATCGAGCAAGAGAAAATTAGTATTCAGCAACAAATCAACAATATTTTGAATGATAGGGACCAAAGACGGTTAGAAAAAGAGAGGTTAAATAAAACAGAATAAAAATGACAGAAGGATTAGATAGAGAGGCAATCGAAAAGGCTAAGGAGCAGTTAGCTAGAGAAAAAGCTGAAGAGGAAAACTCTTTAGACACAAAAATTAAGTCAGAAATGGAATCATTCCAAAAACAAATGCAGGAAGAACAAGAAAAACTGCGTAAGGAATATGAAGAGAAACTTTCTGCTAAAGAACAGGAACTTAACACAGTTAAGGAGGACTTTGACAAAAAAATCGAGTCAATTTCATTAAGAAAATCGGAGGCAAATGATATGGGAGAAGAAGATAACCAGCCAAAACAAAAATCTGTTTCAGAAATGACTGAAGAAGAAATGATTGAGGCTGATAGACAATGGATTTCTAATAAAATCGGTCAACAATTATAAAAGACCGAAACCTTTATAAAAAAACTCATAACACCACTTTATATTAGACTTTAGCCAAGGTGCTAAAGCTCCAATATAACGATGGCTAACGATACAAATATTTTCAAAAACAGCTTGACATCTGCTGAATATGTAACACCAGAAAGATGGTCAGAAGAAATCGAGCAGGTAGCTAGAGAAGCAAATTTGTTTCGTGGGATGACTAATTCAGTTCTCACAATGAACAGAGTTGGGACTCCTGGGAACACAGAATACATCGCGAAAAACAGCGCACTTAGCGCAGTTGACGTAGTAGATGGAGATTCTGTACCAATCCAAGCAATCTCATTCAATCAAATTTCTGTAACTGCAAGCATTAAAGCTGCTGCAACTCAAGTAACTCTTAAACAATTAAGAGACCAGTTGCCAACAGTTCGTGCTGACATTATACAAAATCTTGGTTTAGCTCTTGCGGAGAAAGAAGAATCAGACTTAATCTCCAAGGCAAATGAGACTACTTCAGACGTTATTTATCCAGGTGGGAAAGATGCTTCCACAATTGAAGCAACTGACACATTCACACCATCATTGTTTAACAAAGCTCTTGTGGCAATGAGAGGGGATAAACGTAGAGGTAGGAACCTTGTGATTCATCCTGCTGTTGAGGGGCATTTAAGAGAAGACGACCAATTCGTTGACGCGTCTAAATTAGGTGATGACCGTGTAAACAGAACAGGAATGATTGGTACATACTTCGGAGTTAACGTATGGGTAACTACTAACGTGACTGAAGACGAAGAAGGTGATGGAGAGGATGTTACTGTATATAACAATTTGCTCTTAGGTGACAGAGCTCTTGTTCTAATGGACAAGATGAGACCAACATTCGATATTGATAGAAACTTGATTGAAAATCTATCCGTAACAATGGTGGTTCACGCAGACTACGGGGTTAGCGTTCTTAACGACGAATCCATCAGAGTAGTTAAATCAGCTAAAGGAGAATAAATCCTTTAGTTAATTTTTATTTTTATTAAAAAGATTTATAAATACATCAATTCTATAATATATTCTTATGAATTACACTACAATTGAAAATGTTGAAAATTTTCTACAGACTACTTTCGATACTCAGTCAGATGTTACCATATCTTACGTCGAGCAACTTATTGATTCAACTTCCAGCGAAATTGATTCTATTACTGGTATAAGTTTCAGTAAGCAAGTGGTTACTGATGAAGTTCACGACTTACCTGTAGAAACAAAATCAATATTACCGCGTAATTTCCCAGTAATTAGTGTAGAAAATGTTGAATATAGGTCTAATGCAGATGAATGGAACCCGGAATGGACAACCATGGAGAATTTTCGGAGTGAATTTGACGTTATTCATTTTTCACGGCCAGTGGTTGGTAAACAATCTTTAAGGTTGTCCTACACGTATGGGTTTGAAGAAGTTCCGGCTGAAGTTGAACATTTAGCAACTTTAATGGTAATTAGACGTTTAATTTCAGAAGATGACGCGCGTAACGGAGACATTAATCAACTTACCGTGGGTCCTTTAAGGTTCACAAATAACTTAAGCGCGGCGCGTTTACAAACTTTAGACCAAAGTATTAGCGTGCAATTAAGACGAGTGGGTAAATATAAGGCGATATTCAAATGAAAGAGCGTGTTAAGTTTCAAATTAAGGAAAAAATTAAGCGGTTTGGTAGTACTATCACGCTTCTTACTATTGACGAGGAGACTGTAGATGATTGGGGTATTGCGACGCCCTCAGAGTCCACTGAAGAAGACATTTTAGCTATCGTGGGGGATAACCTCATGATAAGTCAAATTGAAAGCGTGGGACGATTAAGAGGCGGTGATTTACAGGCGCTCGTTTCACACGAACATTCTATTAGTTATCTTCAACAAGTGCGATACAACGGCGAATTATACGCAATCACTGAAATCCAACCGGTGATATTAGAGAATGAGGAAGTAGCAACAATTATTAAAATTGTAAACAAGGAGGACTATGAACAATGAGAACATATAACAGGTCAGGGCAGTTTTTTCTAGAAATTTATGGACGGAATGTAAAAGAGGTCACCGAATTAAGTGACCAAGTCGAATCCATTCTATTTGCTGAACCTGACCGTCCATTCGAGGGCGACCCGGTGTTAGAACCTAATTCCGGTGCCACAATTGAAGTTGATGGTAACTCAGTGCATGTTTCTCTCTTGACGTTTAGTTTCACTACATCTAGAGATGGTGCTACCTTAAGGGCTGACATATATAAATGGATTTATGCCGCGTTGAATAACCAGAACGTTCGTGTGACTCCTGAGTTTAATGACCGCTATAAAAAATTACCTCAGGTTGTTGTGAGAATGCCCCAAACACAAAAATCAAGGCAAACATTTGGATAAAAATGACTAAATTATGGATAGATATGCGTGGCACTTCACAGACTAAGAAGTCTTTGAATTCAATTCCTGCTAAACTAAGTGCCGCGCAACGTGAGGATGTGTATAACACGGTGTTAGATGGGCAAAGATATGCGCGGTCAGTGGCGCCACATTATACTGGGGCCACCAAGGCAGCTATATTAGCGAGTGGAAACACTTTAAGTCTTGTAGAGCCGCGACAGGCACGTAGCGACCCTCGTCCATATCACATGTGGATGCACGGCATTCCTTCAACTTACCGAACTCAAAGTGGAGAGTCTCGTACTATCAATCCAGCACAATTTATCGCCTCATTAAAGTCCGGTAAAGGTTATTTCATGTATGACGCGGCCGGCTATATGCAACGGCGAATAAATGAGCGATTATCACAAAGATTTAAAAAAGGAGCATAAACATAACACATAATTAACAATGGCAACAGGAGATTCATTAAGTGGAGACCAGGTTAAAATCTGGCTAACACCTGCAAGCACAAACGGTAGTGACTTTACAAGTTCTGACGAGTTTCAGATGGAAGTTACTGACTTTAATCAGTCAGGTGGAGAGAGAGATGTAGAATCAATCTCAGTCTTTGGTGGTGGATATATCAACCGAAGAATTCCTCAAGAACAAATTGAGATTTCCCTCGACGTAATTCTACGTTACGGTCCAGACGCAGACAGATGGGACAAGATTTTAGACGGAACAACTGAGGTTGGACAGTTCGCAATTCAAGCAACTGACGGTTCTAATTATTACTGGAGAGCATATAACAACCTATCCACAACTAACTTTGAAGCTGAGTTTTCAGCGGAAGAAGAGTGGAGAGGAACAATTAACTTCAAAATATCACCAGCTACAGCTGACGCTGACACCAACTACAAGTATGGTACTGATGATATTAAGGATGCAGAGAAGGGATTAGTTTGGGATTAACCAACTAATTTTTCAACGCTGAGAGGGTAACGACAATGAAAAGAGACAACGAAATGAACGGAGTAGAATATGATTTTAAATCTAAGGCGACAGTATCGCCGCGGATGACTATACCAGAATTATTCTGGGATGAATGGCGTGCAGATTGTATGGCTTATCACAACGACACATTCTATTTAAAGATGATGCATGACCATATGCTGGCTAAATCTGTGACAAGTTTAACAGCGATATATGAGGACCGAATTTTACAGCTAGAAGAACAACTTAAGGCGCTAGAAGATAGATTAAGTGCGGCGCAACAACCACAAACCCAAGGTAGAAAAACATTTGGGTCAAAGGAGTGAAAAGAAGATGGGAAGATTTGCTAAATTATTACAAGGAAAAGGAAAAGAAGTTAAGATAGGTGACGAAACGTTCACCGTGAAGCCTTTAGGCGCAAAAAATTTAGGCCTGTTTGCTAAAACTGATGCCAAAGACCCTAAAGCAATGATGGAGTTTGTTTTAGTGTCTTTACAACAAAGTGATAGTTCTATCACGCGCGAAGATGTCGAGGAGATACCTTTAGGAGACTTCCAGAACATTGTTGAAGTAATTTTAGAAGTAAACGAACTGGATAAAAAGAGGTGATATTAAATGTCCCTTGACCAACTTTTACCTAAGGCGGCTCAGAATAAACAAGATAAACATTTTGATAGTATTCTCTATTTTTTTCTACATGATTGTGGCTGGAGTTACGATACCTTTATAAATACACCAATTCCAGTAATTATGCGTATGTTACGGCAACACGAGGCTGAAATTAAGAAGAAAGCCAAAGCCGAAAAGAAGAAGGGGAAAAAATAATAAAATAAAATGGTTTTAGCAGGAGGAACATCAGGGGCCCAAGCCCAAAGAATTGACATTCAGGTATTTTTACAGGATAACGCGTCCGGTAAAGTTCGATTTTTGACTAGTGCAATCGATGACATGAGTGATGTTAAGCGGAAGGACGCTGCTAATACTGCGAGAATGGAACAAGCGCAGAATAAGACAAATTCTGCCTTCCAGCGGTTTGTAAATGTACTTAAAGTAGGTCAAGATGCAATAGTGGGATTTAACGGGGCGTTATTGTCTTTATTGTTCTTAGGTATGCAGATGCAGCGAACTTTCACTAATGCGCTTAAGGCCATTTTTGAAGGATATAAAGAAGCTATTCCTGAGGGTCACAAGTTCAACGCTATTACCAATGAATTGGCCGCCAATTGGGAGTTTTTTAAATTTCAGTTAGCGGATGCCCTTGCCAATTCACCTATGTTTGAACGTATGACTGAAATTGCTGTATGGATGTTGGATATTTTTTCGACAATGCCTGAGCCACTTCAAAGAATATTAGGTTATACTACTGCTATTTTAGCGGCTTTTGGTACCTTATTGTTTTTTGTAGGTGTTACTGGGTTAGGTCTTGCCGGGCTTGTTGATTCTGCAAAAACTTTTAGGAATGTCATTGGAGGGATAACTTTTGCAGCATTTGCAGCCTTCGCTATCAAAATTGCTAAAATAGTTGCAGCATTGGCCGTTTTAAATGGCACTTTAATTAAATTTTGGAGAGAAACTAAACAGGGTGAAGAACAACTAAATTCAATGAAATCTGCAGGTACTGAAATTATTAATAATTTTTTAGCTCCTTTCCGAAATCTTTTGGGTGATACTATCCCAGTCATGGGTAATTTCGGTGAAGTTGGTGTTTATATAGGTGCTGTTGTTGGAAACGCGCTTACTGGACTGTTACAAGTCGTTGCGGCTTTATCAGGTATATTTAGACTTGCATGGGAAGCAGCAGCTAGTATTGTAAGTATCACAATTTCTGCGATGTTACGACCTATTGAAAAATTATTACAGGCTCTTGTGTGGATGACTCAAGCTTTAGACGCAGCATTTGGTACAGATACCGCGTCTTCAGTGCGTGGATGGCACAGAAATGTATCTAATTTAGCTAATTCACTCCAGGATGCTGCAATGGATTTTGACCGATTTAACCAAGCAGGTATAGATACTGGTGAGATAATTGATGACTTAAGTAAAACTATTGATTCACCTTCAGAGGCGGTCGAAGACTACAGAAAAAGAACTTCTGAGGCCACAGAATCTCCAACAGCTGATGTTGATTTAGCTGATGTGTCACCAACTGAATCAAAGACTTCACAACAACCTCAACAAACGGGAGACATCACGAATATTTTTGTCGGTGGTATAAATGATGCGCTTGAAATGGGGTTAATAACTGAGGACCAAACAGAATCAGCGAAAATGGCTGTTGGTAAGGGGATATAAAAATGGTAGGTAAACAAATACAAATATTAGACACGGGACGCGCGACGCGAGAAGGCTCTGTAATATACACGCAAGCTAGTGAAAACTGGCTCACACTTTTCGGTACACGGATGAATTTCGGCTACCGGTCCTCCAAAACTGATAATGTGGCTTTAAGGGTGTCCAATGGTTTATTACAGGCTAATCCTAATGAACTTACATCGATTAACCCGGTATCAATTCAGATATGGGGGCACATTCCTTCATCTGAGTCTGAGGTAGTGGCCGCAATTTCTAAATTAAATAGAACAGCAGGCGTAAAATACCTTAAAGGGGGTAACGCAATGCTGGAAGGCTGCCCTGATGCAATAGAATATGAAACTGAAACTGTTTTACCCGTGATTATATACGGCCTTGACATGACTGAAAGCACTGCCAATGGTGTTGATTATATAAATATCACAATCAACGCGGAGGTGGTATAATGGCCTTTAAACAATGGGTATTGACACGGGTTAGTCCAGAGGGGTTTGAACGTCGTATTCCTAATGTGATTAGCGCACGTGTGGAGCGGTCAAAGGAGGCAGAGGGTAATATTCTCGAGATGACCGTCTCCAATTATGCCGGTGCCGCGTTAAGCTCGGGCCGGATTAGATACCAACCTAAAGATATTATTAAGATTTATGCCGCCGAGGGTCTGATAGATTTTAACAACCCTGAGCACTTATTTGGAACATTTGTGGTGAAGAATCAAGAGATTGATGCGCGTTCCAAGCAAATTACAGTCACTGCAACGGATAAAACATATCAGATGCTCGCGCGTGTATTTATCAAACCGGCAGACGAACGGCGAGTAGATGAGCAAATTGAAAACATTGTTCAAACGGTGAACGAAGATGGGGACTCACAGGCGCCAGTGGTCACGCACATCCCGTCAACAAACTCAAAGGGGGAGCCGTTCCCTAAAACAACCTATACTCAAAGATATGATTCCGCGTATGAGTTAATTGCGCGATATTCCCAGCCAGACATTACTGGAGATGACTTGCCATATCATTTTTATTTCGATGAAAACGATGAGTTTTTCTGGCAATATCCTACTGATACCATTGCTGGCCTTGTAAGGTTTGGCGAGGAACCTGTAAGGACCATGCAAGCAGACCAAAAGGAGGCTGAGCAGATAAGCATGATTATATTTGACGCGGGTGAAGATTTAAACGGCAACGCTATCGTAGGTTTTGAATATAATCCGTTCGCCGAACAAATCAGGGGTGGGATTAAGTTTCAACCTATGACTGATATTGCGCGTGACAACCCCGCGAAGGAGGACGAACTAAATTCCGAGTATCGTGACAGAATGTCATCGATAGCAAAGGCGCGGGCAGATAACATTATGAATCGAATAGGTAAGGGACTTTGGGAAATCACGGTTAATTGCACGGGGTCGCGCTTCAATATAGCCGGCCTGTATGAGGTAGAAATGCCTGGGCGAGGTTTCCAGATGCGAGACCTTAGGTGTGAAAAAATTGTTCACACTTTTGATAAAGGGGGCTGGCAAACAAGGGTCACATTTGTTGAGGACCCAGAGAAGTTAGATATATAAAAAATGGTAGTGGTAGATACAGCAAAGTTAAGAATAAGGGACATTATAATTAATGATTTAAGTCACGGGCTCTATGGTTCAGACGGGTCCGATGCAACAGCAAGTGACACAGAAATTAAGACCCCAATCGCTGCAACTGAAGGTCAACCGAACTTCACTTCAGACGGTCAAACTATAAGGACTGAATATATAGTAAATTCGGAGACAGCAACGGGGGAAACTTTTCGGGAATTTGGGACGTTCTTTAGCGACGATTCAATGTTTTTTCGCGTGGTGTTCCCTGACTATGACCACACAACAGAGGACGAGTTACACATCACAGTTTTATCGAGGGTAAATTAAAATGAGTTCATTTTCACAAAACGTTGTAAGGGATAAACAAGAAGCTAAGAACCAGCTAGCGGGAACCGCTGAAGTTACACCGGTGCCAAAATTCTTTGATACTTCCTTAAGCGTGGAATTTAGAACTGTGAAGCTCGAGCGATTTATATATAATGAGACTAACGGCGTGTTAGTTTTAGGTAGTCAAACGCACGGCATTCTCGGCGAAAATGTACTGGGAGAATTTGAGGACGCGTTTGACGGTGAGGTTCACGCGGTGGTATCGCGCGAAGATGAATTTCAAGAAAACTTTGAAGGTTTTGATTTTATAAACTTTGAGGAGACGGGATAAAATGGCAGACTGGTTTAATGATGATTGGGAATATAGAATTAAGATAACAAGTGACAATACAAAAGTATCTGCAAGTATTAAAGGTTTAGCTCTTGATTTGAGCAATATTAATGATACAGATTTCTGGAACAATGTTAAAAGTGATGGAGCTGATATTAGAATTACTAAAGGTGATGGAACTACATTAGTTGCAAGAGACGTAATTAGTATAGACACAAGTGCCGAGACTGGATTAATTAGATTTGATACTGGAAATATTTCT
>Ga0207421_10005755_pt1 | contig 13755 bp, 14 predicted proteins | sample SodLakKL_010_SED_4_FD_187542 | JGI IMG/M metagenome (GOLD analysis project Ga0207421, IMG submission 187542) | Alkaline sediment microbial communities from Lake Tanatar, Kulunda Steppe, Russia - 8KL_010_SED (SPAdes) (version 2) | ecosystem: Environmental > Aquatic > Non-marine Saline and...
AATGCAAAACTCTATCTTTTATATCACCGCTCCTTCCATGGAGGTTTCTGAAAAAATAGCAAAACATTTGGTAGAAAAAAAGCTTGCCGCCTGTGTGAATGTTGTTCCCAAGCTTAAATCCTTCTTTTACTGGGAAGGAGAGGTTCAATCAGAAGAAGAGGTGCTGGTGCTTGGAAAAACCAAGAGCTCATTAATCCAGGAGTTAGAAGAAGGGGTAAAAGAGGTCCACCCTTACGAGGTGCCCTGTATTATCTCCTGGGAGATAGATGCGGGAGATAAACCTTTTATGGAATGGATCGCAGAAGAAACCCGGTAAGTTCTGGCAGGAAAAGAAATGTCACTGATCATTGCATCATGATATAATCAGGATAGATAACGAAGGGAAAGTATACGAGGTGTGGTCCTGATGAAATTAAAAAAATGGGAAAAATCCTGCCTTAACGCCGGCTTTGACCGGGATTTCATCGAACAATATAAAAAGGAAGCCAAAAAAACGCAGGAAAAGAAAAGAAAGCTGAAAGAAGAAACTTTAAAAGTGGCATCACAAGTTGCAAAAGTTTTAAAAGAGAAATATATGGTCGATAAAGTATTCCTGTTTGGCTCATTTGCGCGAGAGGATTACGATGAAAATTCCGATATCGATTTATATATAACCGGTTTAAACACCGATATAAGTGATATTTATAAAGTGATAGAAGAAATATCTGAAGGTAAGCCTATCCGCATCGTAACCGACCAGGATCAAGTGCCGTGGATTGAAGAAGTGGTTGGTAGAGAAGGGGTTGAACTATCCTGATCGAAAGAAACAAATTTCTCGTAGTTAAAACCGCTATTGAAAACGATATGAAAAACATAACCAGGCTAACGGAAGAATTAGCGGAACTGGGTTTGTATCCGCAAATTACTGCTGACAGCGTAGGCAGTTTCGATAAAAACAGCAGTTATGCCTGCAGGTTGATAAGTTCATTTATTGCCGATTATTATGAAGGGCTGGAAAACATAGCAAAACGGATAGCCAAAGAAATCGATGGTCATTTTCCATCAGGACAAGAATGGCACCGGGAACTGCTGGAGCAAGTATCAAGAGAACTGCCCGGAAAAAGACCGGCTGCTTTTTCTGAAAAGACTTTTGAAATGATTGATGAGCTGAGGCGATTTCGCCATATTTTCCGTGCCAAATACGGGTTCAGTTTGAACCCGAAAAAAGTTTATGAAAATCTTTCCCTGGTGCATGACTTGCATTCCAGTGTATGTGAGGATATAAAAGCCTTCCTCGACAAGATGGAAGTTTTGTCTGAATTTAACAACTAAAAAATAATGATCCCCACAATAATTCATAAGAACCAGGTATATTATCCCTTTCCTGCTGCAAAATGCTTATAACCCGGTTGATTGAACCAGCTCAAACACCACACCGTTAAAAAACAGTTGCTTTTTATATACCTGGTTTGGAGAAATCACAGATAAAAATGCACCGGGTGCAACAAAATAATCAAACAGGCTGGAAAAAGAAATCTATGCCCTTGAGGAGGGATGAAAGGATGAGCGTACACAAGAATTTCATTGGCGGGAACTGGATCGAAAGCGATACAGAAGCGGAGAATATTAATCCATCGAATACAGGCGATATCATCGGGGTTTACAGCCACGCAAATAAGGATCAAACCAAACAGGCAATTGCGGCAGCTAAGGAAGCATTTAAAACCTGGCAGCACACGACACCCCAGCAACGTTTTGACATTCTCGACTCCACCGGTTCAGAAATCCTCACCCGCAAGGAAGAAATCGGCCGCCTGCTTTCGCGTGAGGAGGGCAAGATCCTTGCCGAAGGAATCGTTGAAGCAACACGCGCCGGACAGGTTTTCAAATTCTTCGCCGGCGAGGCTTTACGGGTCGAAGGAGACACCGTTTCTTCGGTGCGTCCCGGGGTCGGGGTCGAGGTAACCCGCGAACCGCTCGGTGTCATCGGCGCGATCACTCCCTGGAACTTCCCGGTAGCCATCCCGGCCTGGAAAATCGCACCGGCACTTGCCTACGGGAACTGCGTCGTCTTCAAGCCGGCCGGCCTCGTCCCCGGCTGTGCCTGGGCACTTGCCGAAATTTTGTCGCGCTCCGGCTTACCGGAAGGCGTTTTTAACCTGGTGATGGGCAGCGGCTCGGAAGTAGGACAGACCATTTTAGAACATCCGGATGTTACAGCCGTAACCTTTACCGGGTCGGTTGAAACCGGGCAAAAAGTAGCGGAAGCCTGCGCTGCACGCGGGGCCAAGTTTCAGCTCGAAATGGGCGGTAAAAACCCGCTTGTCGTGCTCGACGACGCCGATCTCGAGACTGCAGTGGAATGCGCCGTTAACGGGGCGTTTTTCTCCACCGGGCAGCGCTGTACCGCTTCCTCACGCCTGATCGTCACCGGTGGCATCCACGACAAGTTCATTGATGCGTTGGCGAAGCGCATGAAAGACCTTGTGGTCGACAATGCCCTTAAAGAAGGCACCCAGATCGGCCCCGTTGTCGACCAGGCGCAGCTTAACCAGGACCTTGACTACCTGCGCATCGGCCAGGAGGAAGGCGCCCATCTTGCCTGCGGCGGCGAAAGGCTGCACCGTGATACTGAAGGGTTCTACCTTGCCCCCGCACTTTTTACCGGGGCAAATAATTCCATGCGCATTGCCCGCGAGGAGATCTTCGGACCGGTAGCTGCAGTTATCCGGGTAAATGACTACGAAGAGGCTTTGGCAACCGCCAACGATACTGATTACGGGCTTTCCTCGGGCATCTGCACAACCTCGCTGAAATACGCATCACACTTCAAGCGCCATGCCGAAGCCGGCCTGGTCATGGTCAACCTGCCGACTGCAGGTGTAGATTACCATGTGCCCTTCGGTGGCCGCAAAAAATCAAGTTACGGTCCGCGGGAGCAGGGCCGCTATGCTTCTGAGTTCTACACCACGGTCAAAACAGCTTACACCAAGCCGCTTTAAGAAAAGGAACGTTTCAAGGGGGCAAGAACATTTAGGAAAAGTAGGTCTTGATATTGAACTTTCAATAAGCTTACCTATCCATAAAAGCGCGCACCTTTGCCATATAGGCCTCGATGTTGAACTTGGATTTGCTGCCCTTGTAACTCATGTAGCGTACCTTGCCGAAAACAGGCCGCTCGCCCCAGGCCCGGTCGTGCACCCCGCCGATGCTCCAGGCTATACCGCTGTAACCGTTGGGGTCGCGCCCGTCCAGCAAATATTTATCGTTTAAGTAGATGGCAAACTCCATGGCCTGTTCGGGGCTTTGGGTCCATTCGAGGATTTTTTTAGCCCAGTACATCCGCATGTAGCCGTGCATTTTACCGGTATAAACCATCTCATTTTGGGCGGCATTCCAGAGTTGATCGTGGGTGCGGGCCGCTTCGAAATCAGCCAGCGGGTAAATATATTCCCTGGGGTCGTTTTTGTGCACTTCCATGGTTTCCCTGGCCCAGCGGGGAAAACCGGCGGTAGAATCGTAAGCCCGGTTGTAGAAGCAGTAATTGTCAGAAAGCTCCCGGCGCACCACCAGTTCTTCTAAATAAGCTTCTTTAGATGCTTTTAAAGCAGATTCATCACTTGCGCTGACCCTGCTGACTTCGCAGGCAAGCCTCTGGGCAGAAAGCTGCCCAAAATGCAGGTAAGGCGAAAGATTTGACTGCCCGTTTAGGGTGGGGTCGTTGCGGTCCCTCTCGTAAAAGAGGAGTTTATTACTAATAAATTGCTCCATTGCTTCCCTGCCGGCTGTTTCCCCGGGCTTAAACCCGCTCACCGGCGGAACCGAATGATCCAGGAAGAGTGCATTTTCCGCAGCCTGCCAGTCGGTAAATTGGTCACCCTGCCTTAAATGAGCACAGGGGTAGGGATGATCCTGCGGTGCCGGGGGATCTGTCAGGTAAGCCTGAAGCAGTTTATTGATTTTAGGGCGGAAGGTATAGGCAGCATATTCCTGCTTACTTGAAGCCAAACGGCAGGGCACTATGTTGTGAGCGTCTACTTCGAAGAAGGCTGAAGGCAGGTTCGAGGCCACCTTTTCTTTCCAGCCCACTTGAATACGCAGGGGAGAAAAATCGCAAACCAGGGCACCTGCTGCTATTTCCCGGCAAAACCCGGGGATCTTTTCTTCAGGGTTCCCGGTTAACAGGAAAAAGGCAATCTTTAATTTGTGTAAATCCTGTTCCAGCCCGGCAAGCCCCTGCAGCATAAAACGGTACTGCCGCAAAGCAGCCCCCAAAAAATCTGGAATCAAGCAAAAAACTACCATCAGAGGCTGTTTTTTTGCCAGGGCAAGCTCCTGGGCATATAAAAGGGCCCAGTTGTCCCTGACTCGCTGATCTCTGCTCATCCAGTAAACCACCGGACCAGGGCCGGTATCCCTGGAATTAAGCTTTTTCACCCTGTTTAGATCAATGCCAGAAGTCACTTCATTAAGCCTCGCACCCGTGTCAATTAGCTACATTAGGGTAAAATTCTTTCCTGCTGATATTGAAACAAGCTTAACACTGCAAGGGTTGTTTGGCAAATAATTTTGGGGGGCACTTCGGGTTAACCGCTCTAAACTAATCAAGCAGTTTTTACCTGCACAGAAAGGTACAGGCTTTTTGACAACCCGGCCCTACTAGCGTAGCATAAGGAAAGATATCATTTCCAGCAAAGAAGAACACAATTTAAGATACTTAATCAATTTATCTTTTTTGCAAAGGAGCAATAAAGGTTATGGAGAATAAAAAAACGCCTCCTTCTATGGATCAATGGCTCCAGGAGGCCAAAAAAAATCCGGCAGCGGCAAATGTAGGGATGTTTTTGGCCCATAATGGGGTGGTTCGTCAAACTCCCAAAGCAAAAGTCCGCGAGGGTATTGATGATGGCTCAGCTGTAAAAGAAATCGAATTCTCCTATGATGCAGCAATGGTAGAAAAAGCGATCGCTGAAGCCTATAAGATGGAGGGCATCTATTATATCAAAACCTGGCTTAATCAGGGCCGGCTTGCGGTGGGGGATGACATCATGTATATCCTCATCGGCGGCGATATCAGGCCGCACGTGGTAGAAGCGCTGCAGTTTTTGGTAGGAAAAATCAAAACCGAATGCGTTACAGAAGTAGAGCACAGGGCTTAAACTTGCAGTTGAAAACTGTCTTTGCCAGGGGGCGCTGTGCGCAGAAAAAAGAGGACTTCTTCACCACCACGGCGAATATATAAAGAACCACAATCCTCAGAACAAAGGATTTAAAATACCGTTAAATCTGAAATACCTTTCAAAGCAGATCAAGTATTTCTTGACATTTAGTTGAGATCGTTGTACTTTAGTAAATGTTTAATATGGGTTAAGTAAACAAGTTTAAATCACCAATATGTTCTTATTAACTTAAGGCTTATATATCGACCGGGTATCAAAGCAAAGAGGTGACCAGATCATCGACTCTCTATCTGATAGTATTATGTCCCTTTGCTTGGCGCCACTGAAGGTTAGAATTTTTCTTTCGGCTCAAGCAGAGAACCCTTCGCTTTTCATGAACGTTATTAATTACCTTGACCGCCGTAGCGAAATAGTTTGGAATCTTTTGTTAGAACACCTTTGGCTGGTGTTTGTTTCCGTCGGCATTGCCGTTATTGTATCTGTAATAGTAGGAATCATCATTAGCTATTATACAAAAGCGGCAGATACAGTGCTTGCGGTATGCCAGGTGCTAATGACCATTCCAAGTATTGCCATGCTTGGGATGATGGTCCCCTTTTTCGGAATTGGGTTTACCACCGGGGTTGTTGCCCTGATTCTTTACAGCCTCCTGCCGATCGTTCGCAACACCTACACAGGCATTACAGAGATTGACCCGGTCATCATTGAATCAGCTACCGGTATGGGTATGAATGAGTGGCGTGTACTGAGCAAGATCAAAATCCCTCTTGCCATGCCCGTAATCATGGCCGGCATTCGGACCGCTACAGTGATGATCGTAGGTATCGCTGCAATTACGGCATACGTCGGTGCAGGTGGGCTGGGGGAGCTCATTTTTCAGGGTATTTCTCGATCAAATGAAGAGATGATTATTGTTGGTGCAATTGGGGTGTCAATCATTGCCCTCATATTTGATTATTTTTTGTCCAGGCTCGAACTATTCTTTGCCCGAAAGAGCACGGGCGGGGAAAACAATCAATTATCAAGCTGAAAGAATTAAATATTTGCCGCTGCGCTAAGTCCTCGCCGGTAAAAGAATTTATATGAACGAACAAAAAGTTTTAATTAGTATATACGTGGAAGGAAAGAGTAGGTTATGCAACATATACGCTGGCAAGATTATATCTACCCTCTATTTTTAATTGCAGCAGGCATTGCTATCGTCATATACGTGGTAAATAACCCTACTGATCGTTTAGTCGAGCGAGTGCTTAGTTATGAAAATATGATGAAGGCGCTGTGGGAACATTTACTGTTAATGCTTGTCTCGATGATCGGGGCTATTACTATCGGTGTTTTAGGCGGGATTTTGCTTTCCCGGCCAAAGTTTTACTACGTAGGAAGGGTGGTCGAAAGCATAGTGAACATAGGGCAAACTGTCCCGCCGCTGGCCATTCTTGCCTTGTTTTTTGTCATTATGGGAATTGGTTTTAGAATGGCGGTTTTTGCTCTTTTCCTTTACTCAATCCTTCCTATTTTGCGCAATACTTTTGCCGGCATAATCCAGGTAGAATCCAGCGTCATAGAAGCAGCAAAGGGTATGGGCATGACCCAGTTTCGCATCTTAACCCGCATAGAATTACCTCTTGCTTTCCCAATAACCGTCGCCGGTATCCGGACAGCAATTGTTATTAACGTGGGCACCGCAGCCATGGCTACCTTTATTGGCGGAGGCGGTCTTGGTGATCTTATAGTAGCGGGAATATCTTTGGGACGTGATATGGTCATTTTTACCGGCGCGTCGCTGGCCGCTATAACTGCAATTTTACTTGACAATGCCATTGGTCAGGTACAGAAGGGGTTGGTTAGATGGCAGTAAGCTTTTTACTTACTGAATGCTATTACATTACTTAAATTAAACAAGGGGGATTCAAAATTATGACAGTTAAACGGATGATGACACTATCTTTAGTATTGTTAATGTTGGCAGGCTTGTTGTTTGTAATTGGTTGCGAAGCTGATGAGGTTGAAGATGTAGTGGATGATGATGAAGATGAGGTAATCGATACAGAGGTCGTGGTGGGCTCGAAGGAATACACCGAGCAACTGGTTTTAGGGCAGATCGCGATTCATGCCCTGGAACACCACGGTATTCCAACCGTCGATGAAACCGGCCTGGGCGGAACCAGTATGGTCCGTGAAGCTCTTGAAGTTGGAGATGTTGATCTATACTGGGAATACACGGGAACTGCTTTGATCGCAATTCATGGTCACGATGAAGCGATAACCGACCCGCAAGAATGCTATGACGTAGTTAAAGAAACAGACATTGAAGAAAACCAGATAGTCTGGTTAGACTATACACCTTTTAATAACACCTACACCATCATGATGCGGGAAGACGATGCCAACGAACTTGGCATTGAAACTATCAGTGACCTGGCTAACGCAATTAACGAAGGGGTAGAAGCGCCGGAGCCCGGTGAATGGAATTTGGCCAGTGACCATGAATACACCATTCGGGATGATGGTTATCCTGGTTTACAGGAACTGTACAACTTTGAGTTCGATGATGTCCTTCCCATGGATGCAGGAATTGTTTATGATTCCATAAAAGAAGGAGACGTTTCGGTTTCAATGGGGTACGCAACCGACGGCAGGATCGCAGCTTACGGCCTGGTTAACTTAGTCGACGATAAAAACTTCCACCCGGTTTACAACTGCGCTCCCACCTTACGCGAAGAAACCCTGGAAGAGCTGCCGCAGATTGCAGATATCCTCAATCCCATTGCCAATGCCTTAGAAGCTGAAGCAATGGCCGAAATGAATATGAAGGTTGATATTGATGGCGATCTTCCAAGCGAAGTTGCCGAAGAGTGGCTCCTCGAAGAGGGCTTTATTGAGTAAAAAGAAATAGAAAAAGGCAAAGCTAAGTTAAAGAATCTATCCGGGCGGCCACCTGGCCGTCCGGTTTTATTTCAACCATGCACCCTTCCTCAATATAATTCAAAAATTCTTCACCCAGTCTATCTATGGTTACAACCCGGTAATCAAACCATCCTTCTGAAAGAGTCACCCCGGCTGCCGCCATGCGGAAGCTTACGCCAGAAGCATCCCTTATAATAAGAAAATATGGTAAAATGTAATGGCAATCTAGTAAAAGGTGGACATTACTCATGAAAAGCCTAAATTCTATGTTGTCAAAAAAAGAGCGGAATGCTGTTACTGAATTTAAAGATACTTTAGCCAGCAAAGTAGGCAACTCTTTGTTGGAAATTATCCTTTTTGGTTCAAAAGCTACCGGTTACAGCACCCCTTATTCAGACTTGGATCTGCTTGTTATTTTATCAGAAGTTACCGTTGCCTATAAAGAAATTATATATGATGTGGCTGTAGATGTTAACTTAAAATATGATGTGGTAATCAGCCCGGTAATTTACTCTCAACAAATTTATTATAGTAATTACTTGAAGGATACATGCTTTTATAAAACTACTGTTCTAGAAGGGATCAGCATATGAGTAAGGACTTGATAAATTGGAGGATAGAAAAAGCCCTGAATACTTATCAGGAAGGTTTGCTTCTTTTAGAAGCAGGCAAGCACGAAGGAGCATGGCTATACACTTAATGAATAATTTATATAAACACAAATATAAAATAATGAGATAGGTGGGAAGTGAAATATGCAAAAAATACTCGGGTTGTCCGGATCAATGAGAGAAAACGCCAACACCGAATACCTGACCAGATATGCTCTATCAGAGTTCGATGACAGCTGCTTTAACAAGGAGCTGTTAACGCTAAAAGATTTGCAGATAAAGCCTTGCGAAGGATGTTACAGCTGTGTGGAAGCAAAAAAATGTATCTACGAAGACGATGATTTTGCAGCTGTCTATCATAAAATGGTTGAGGCAGACGGTTTGATTATCGGCTCGCCTGTTTATTTTAGCGCAGTCCACCCTCAGTTAATGTCTCTGCTAGACCGGGCGGGGTTTGTTCGCCTGTGGAGCGGAGAAAGGTTTTCCGGTAAAGTCGGAGGCCCGATCACCGTTGCCCGCCGGGCCGGACAAAATATGGCTTTTGCCCAGCTGTTAATGTGGTTTTTTATTAACGATATCATCGTGCCCGGGTCGAGTTACTGGACGATGTCCCTATCTGGGGCCAAAGCCGCCCGTGATGCTTCAGAAGACAAGGAAGCGCACCTGCATATTTCATACTTTGTCAACAATATGAGCAGGGTGATGAACGCCTTAAAGAACGATTCCCCCAAATCCTGATCCGCAGTAATTTTACCAGGCTTTAATAATTTTTTTGGTGAAAGGAGTTCTAAAAAAGCCATGCCGGAGCAATTTTTCCCCTCTCAGGATCAGGCTTACCTAAAAGAAAAACTGCTAGCTTTGCTAGAAAAAAAAGGGGTGCGTTTGGATCACCCGGTAATTATGGACGCCCTGGCAAGCTGGGGCGCAGAGGTAGACAAAGCTTCAAAAATAGTGCGGTTTCCCTCGCAGGTTACAGAAAAACTGATTTCGATGGCACCTGAAACATTTTTACTCAATGCAACAGACCCAAATCATGCCCTGAAAATACCCCATCCGGATAATAGTTTTTATACCCACATGGGAACCGGCGCAACCGGTTATATTGATCCGGTTAACAGAACCTACCGTAATATCAAGCTGGAAGATTTAGCTACCTGGGCCCGGTTGGTTGGAGAATTGGAGCACCTTGATTACTGTGCCTTTCCCACCCCCCTGGATGTTCCGGAAAAGTATGCCGATATTTACGCCCTTGAAGAAATGCTAAATTATAGCCCTAAACATATCTATGTGCAGCCCTACAGCAGTTCAAGTATTTACTACCTGGTTAAAATGTCTGAAATTGCTGCTGAAAAAACAGATGGATTTAATAAAGTGCCCCCGGTTAGCTTTATTACCTGTGCTTTAAGCCCGCTTGACTTTAAGTTCATGGATTTAGAAGTTATTGTGCAGACCTGCCAGAAAAATATACCTTTATATGCCTGCAGCCTCCCGAGCGCCGGCGGAACTGCCCCATTAACCATGCCGGGAACAACTCTTCTTGCAGCAGCGGAAACACTTACCCTGCTTATGTCAGCACAGGCTTTAAACCCGGGCACCCCGGTGATCGCCACCCCCCTTATTTTCAGCATGGATATGCAAAGCGGACACAGCCGGCAAACCAGTGTAGAAGCGATCAAGGGAGCAGCCGTTACAGCTGACTTCATCAAAAAAACTTTCGACCTTCCTGTGCATACGTATGGTTTTGGTACTGATTCCCCAGAAACAGATGGGCAATCGCAAGGGGAGCGCTCTATGCTTGCCCTGATGGCAGCAGCAGCCGGAAGTGATATCCTTGGCGGAGCAGGCCAGGTAGAAACGGCAAGCACTCTTTGTCCGCTGCAATTAATTATTGACAATGATTTGGCCGGAATGGTAAAGAAACTGCGCGCAGAATTAAGTGTCGATGAAGATAGCCTGGCCTGGGATGAACTTCTAAAGATAAAACCGGGCGGGCACTTTTTAGACCAGGAACACACCTTTAGACACTGCCGCAGTGTTTTAAGTCCCCTCACTTTTACCCGGCGCTCCCGGGAGTCTACGTTACAGGATAACCAGGGCAAACTTTTGACAAAAGCTAAAGCTGTCTATGAAAAAATAATGAGCAAAGAAATAAGCCCGGTTCTTTCAAAAGAAAAATCCCGGGACATAAAGAGCCTGGTCAAAGAAGCAGAGCGCTCTATTTGATGCCGATCAGCCCTGCTTGCGCTTTTATTTTTTTATGATATAATATACTTAGTCTATAGGAAATATATGATTAGCTTGGAAGGAGCTGAGTCCAATGAAAAAAAGAAGCGCTGAAAAAGCAAATCGCTTAATCAATGAAAAGTCGCCCTACCTGCTCCAGCATGCTTACAACCCGGTTGACTGGTATCCCTGGGGAGAAGAAGCCTTTCAGAAAGCGAAAGCAGAAGATAAGCCTGTGTTTTTAAGTATCGGCTACTCCACCTGCCACTGGTGCCATGTCATGGAAAAAGACTCTTTTGAAGACCCGGAAGCAGCCGGGCTGCTGAACGAACTATTTGTTCCTGTAAAAGTAGATCGCGAAGAACGCCCGGATCTTGACATGAAATACATGGCCGCCTGCCAGGCCTTAACCGGGCAGGGAGGCTGGCCTTTAACCGTATTTTTAACCCCGGACAAGAAACCTTTCTTTGCCGGCACTTTTTTCCCGAAGAAATCACGTTACGGTATAGCCGGTTTAACAGAAATCCTGCCGCGTTTGAGTGAGCTGTGGAATAATGACCGGCAACGGGTAGTGCAGGCGGCAGCCGATTTGACAGGAGCGCTGCAAAAAATGTCTGCCGAAAGCAGCATAGAGCAAAACCCTGATCTTGCGGCAACGCTGCCTCAAGAAGAGCTGCTCAATGAAGCTTACCGCTACTTATTGAATAGTTATGACCATAGATATGGCGGGTTCGGGGGGGCCCCCAAGTTTCCGGCACCGCATCAACTGCTCTTTTTGCTGCGCTACCGGGAACATTCAGGTGATCACAGGGCCGCTGAAATGGCGCTGGCAACCCTGCGCGCAATGCACCGTGGGGGCATTTTCGACCAGCTCGGTTTCGGAATGCATCGTTATTCCGTGGACGAAAAATGGCTGGTCCCGCATTTTGAAAAAATGCTTTATGACCAGGCTTTAACGGCCTTTGCCGCCTGTGAAGCTTACCTTTTATCAAATGATGAAGAAATGGCCGACCTGGCCCGGCAGATTTTTAGCTACGTTTTAAGTGAAATGCGCGATGGCAAAGGAGCTTTCTATGCCGCAGAAGATGCAGACAGCGAAGGCAAAGAAGGCACCTTTTATGTCTGGCGGCCAGATGAAGTGACCCGGGTACTTGGTAAAGAAAAAGGCTCGCTCGTGGCAGAGTATTACGGGATCACCGCGGAAGGTAATTTTGAAGATGGTACAAGCGTCCTGCACAGGCAGCATGAGGATAAGGATTTTGCCGCCGGCAAAGGCATCAGCGTTGAAGAGCTGCGCGGGCTGATTCAAGATAGCCGGGAGAAACTGTTCGCTAGCCGCAAACAGCGGGAAAGGCCCTTTTTAGACGATAAAATTATCACTTCCTGGAACGGCATGTTAATTGCTGCACTTGCCAGGGGCGCAGTGATCCTTGAAGACGAGAACTACCTTAAAGCAGCCAAAGAAGCAGCCGCTTTTATTCTAGAAAAGATGGTTTCAGCGGAAGGTGAGCTTCTCAGGAGATACCGGGCAGGCGAGGCCGGCATCAGTGGTTTTCTTGATGATTACGCCAACCTGGCCTGGGGTCTGCTTGAAATCTATAAGGCCAGCGGCGAGAAAGAATACCTCGATAAAGCAGAAGAGCTCACCCGCGAGATGCTTGAGCGCTTTGATAGGGGCAGCGGGGCTTTACTTTACAGCGCCGCAGAAGATAGTGATTTCAGCATGGATGCTGAAGCCTACGACGGTGCCACCCCTTCGGGTGTTTCTGTAGCAGCAATGAATTTGCTGCAGCTGGGCCGGTTGCTGCAGGATGAGGAACTGTCCGGTAAAGGAAAGAGCTTGCTTGCCGCCCAAAAAGACAAAATAGAGCACCATCCGGCAGGTTTTACCCACCTGCTTTCAGCTCTCGCCTACCTGCATAGCGAAAGACTTCAAAGCTTTAATTGCGACGCCGAGGGAAATTGCGTGCTGTAAGGCGGGATCAGGCTCACAAACACCTTGACTATACCTGAACCTCACTCGCCATATTCTAACTCCCATAATAGTAGTTAGATATAGTATTCTGGGAATCATAATAACCAGAAAAGGGGCAGGAAGACTGTTTGGTTTTACTGGACAACAGGTTCCTGCCCTTTTTTATGTTTGCTCTTCAATATATAACCGGATATGTAACCGGTTTATCCGGGGATAACTGCTTTAGCTAAGGCCCCTCAACTATCTCGATCTCAACCTCGGCCAACCCCTGGCCTTTCATACCCAGCTTGTCGGCCGCTTTCTTGGAAAGATCGATTATCCTGTTTTCCCCGGCATACGGCCCGCGGTTATTAATTCTAACCACGACCGAGTGATCATTGTCGAGGCGGGTTACTTCCACAAAGGTATTAAAGGGCAGCTTGCGGTGAGCCGCTGTCATAGTGTACATGTCGTAAGTTTCCCCACTAGCGGTAGGGCCCTCGTGGAAGTATTCCCCGTACCAGGATGCGACTCCCCGCTGGGTCCAGCCCAGGTTATCAAGCCCCGCTGCTTCCATATCCCAGTCACCGAAAAGCGCTTGCCTGGGGGGTGCAGCGTCCTCACGGTCACATCTCCCAGGATCAGGGGCTTTGACGGGCCCTGTCTCATTATCAATATGACTAACCTCGCAGAGGGGTGTTGAGACAACATTCGGTTGAGCAGTCTCTAGCTCTTCAGTCGCATTGTCGTAAACACCGAGCATAAAGGCAAAAATAATTAATCCCGCCAGCGAGTTAACCAGAAATAACGGACTTCTGCGCATATTAAATTCATTCCTTTGCCAGATAAGTTAACTTTGCTGCTTTTTTATAGCCTAAAATGAGCGGTTTGTCAAATCTAT
>Ga0207421_10005757_pt1 | contig 13747 bp, 9 predicted proteins | sample SodLakKL_010_SED_4_FD_187542 | JGI IMG/M metagenome (GOLD analysis project Ga0207421, IMG submission 187542) | Alkaline sediment microbial communities from Lake Tanatar, Kulunda Steppe, Russia - 8KL_010_SED (SPAdes) (version 2) | ecosystem: Environmental > Aquatic > Non-marine Saline and...
TGGCGGGTATGGTCAGCTCTGTGGCTGCCGATGCCGGCTATGTGGTGCTGATCCCGATGGGTGCGGCACTTTTCCTGGGGATGGGGAGGCATCCGCTGGCAGGCATTGCCGCTGCCTTTGCCGGGGTGTCCGGAGGTTTTGGCGCCAACTTCCTGCCTACCGGACTGGACCCCATGATCGCTGCTTTTACCGAGCCGGCTGCCAATATCATCGACCCCGAATACACGGTGAACCCCCTCTCGAACTACTACCTGATGGCTGCATCCGTGCCACTGGTCGGCCTGGCCGGTACCTATATCACGGAAAAGATTGTGGTGCCCCGACTGGGAGAATATCGTCCGGATGGAGACCTGGCCATCGAAGATGCCAATAATGACGTAAAACCTCATGAACGCAAGGCCCTTAAATGGTCACTCATCTCTATTCTTTTTGTAGTGGCGCTTGTAGCCATTGCAGTTGTGCCAGCGGAAGGGTTGCTGCGTGGCGAGTATGACCCGGTAACCGGAGCAAACAGCTTCCGCCCGTTCTATGATTCGCTCGTGCCCATCATGTTCATCATCTTCTTTACCGGCGGACTGGTATACGGAATCGTGTCCAGGACAATTAAAAGCGACAAGGATGTGTCCGATATGACAGCCAAGTCAATGTCTACCATGGGGCTCTATATCGTCATCGCCTTCGTGGCAGCCCAGTTTGTGGCCTATTTTAACTGGTCCAACCTGGGAAGCATCCTTGCGGTAAAAGGTTCCGACGGACTGGAAGCAATCGGATTTACCGGCATTCCGCTGCTTGTCGCCTTCATCATCATTGCTTCCTTTGTGAACCTGATCATGGGCAGTGCCTCAGCAAAATGGGCCCTGCTGGCACCCATTTTTGTCCCCATGCTCATGCTTATGGGCTATTCACCTGAGCTTACACAGGCGGCATACCGTATCGGTGACTCCTATTCAAACATCCTGACCCCGTTGCTGCCTTATTTCCCGCTGGTAATCGTCTTTGCCCAGAAATACGACAAAACAGCCGGCATCGGGACACTCATTGCCATGATGTTGCCCTATGCGGTGGCATTCATGCTTGCCAGGATCCCGATGTTCGTGATCTGGATCATGCTGGGCATCCCATTGGGTATTGAAGGGCCCATTGAGTATCCGAGTGAACGCGGCGCTGTGCAGCCAGAAGAGGTGTTGCTGGAGGAAACCTATGTATCTAAAGAACAATTAGCAGATAATACACTGTATATCGAATCGTTTTGATTCTTAAGCAGATTTTTTGGTTTGAGGTTTAAAGCCTGAAGTTTGATGTTGCCCGGTTTTTTCATGAACTGAAGGTTTTGAAAAAGCCATATACTTCAAGTCTCAAGCTTTAAACCTCATTTTTTTGTTGCATGCAAGACAATAAAACAGACCCCTGGAGATGGCGCTTCGACGTGGCGCAGACCATGGCAGACGCCCTGGACATGGATGCTTTTGGTGTGAAGGCCGTCTATCTCATTGGCAGTGTAAAAACCGGTGATGTGGGGCCATGCAGCGATATTGACCTCCTGGCTTACTGTTTGCCCGACAAAAATAAACAGGCCTTGCTGCGCACCTGGTGTGAAGGCTGGGGGCTTGCGCTGGCTCATATGAATGCCCTTGAAACAGGCTATGAGGCAAAAGGCAGCCTGGTCGACCTGCACATCATCACCGATGCAGACATCGAACAAAAAGACAGCTTTGCCGTTATGCTGGAGTCGGCAGACAATAAACCCCGCTTGCTACGAAAACAGGCAGACCATGCGTGATGTGTTCTTTTTTGTGTCGGACCTTCATGGCCATGTGGAAAAATATGAAAAACTGTTTTTCCACATCCGACGTAAGCGGCCCCGGGCCGTATTTTTTGGCGGCGACCTTTTGCCATCCGGGTTGCAATACAAAGCCAACAGCAAAGCAGTGCCTGTGCCTTTTGTGGATGGTTTCCTGGCCCCGGCATTCCAGGACTTGAAGAATGAACTCCTGGATGCCTATCCGGATGTCTTCATCATCCTGGGCAATGACGATCCGAGGAGCGAGGAAAGCACTTTCGTCAAATATGATGCCGAAGGGCTTTGGCACTACATGCACATGAAGAAAAAGCGCCTGGATGATTTCTGGGTGTATGGCTATGCGATGGTGCCTCCCACGCCATTCCTGCTGAAAGACTGGGAGCAGTATGATGTGTCGAGGTATGTGGATCCCGGCTGTGTGCATCCTACAGAAGGATACCGGACGGTCAAACCCACGGCCGACATCGGGTTTTCCAGCATCAAAAAGGACCTGGAGAACCTTGCCGCCAAAGATGACCTTTCCCGTGCCATATTTTTATTTCATTCGCCCCCATACAAAACAGCGCTGGACCGGGCAGGCCTGGACGGGGTCATGGTCGATCACGTACCCGTGGACGTGCATGTGGGCAGCATTGCGATCAAGGAGTTCATTGAAGCCAGGCAGCCCATGCTCACACTGCATGGCCACATCCATGAATCCGCAAAGATCACCGGGAGCTGGAAGGAACAACTCGGCGACACCATGGCGTATTCTGCTGCTTATGATGGCCCCGGGCTCGCCCTGGTGCATTTCACCAATAAATGCCTGCGAAGCGCCGAAAGACTCATACTCTGAAGCATTGTCAGCTCCCGTCTTTCTTGTAAATTTGCATACCAACCATCGCCATCGCCCATGCCTGTCTCCGACATCCATAAGAAGCACCTCAACACCTGTAAGCTGGTACATCGCCGACGCATCGCGGATGCCCTCGTGCTGCTGCGCCAGATGATCCATGATACAGGCAAGGAATACCTGCATGAACGCCTGCACGAGCTGCAGGAAACATATACGCAGCTGTTGCAACACGCCTTTTCCGGCGTAGAAGATCCCGAACGGGAGAAGATCTACAACTACCTGATGCGCACCATCCTGGAAATTGCCGATCAGCTGAAAGAAACCCATATGATGGAAAAGGGCAGTGGACAGGTATATCTTCTGAAAAAAGAATGGCATCAGCGCAAGGCATCTGAACAGATAGAGGCCATGCAGCTTTTGGAAGACCTGACTTTTGATGATGAGCTTGCAGTCCTGCTTAAAGATGTACAGGTGGGTGAGGCCGGTGATCTGGCTGACCGGGGAAAAGCCCTGAGTGACCTGTTTCACATCATATGGCTGGCTGACAAGTATTCTGAAGAGGAAAACAAGCTGCTGGAAACCACTTGCGACGCAGACAAACTGCCCTGGCATGACAAGGCACTTATTGTCAGTGCACTGACCCTTAGCCTGCTCCGCTATTTTGACGTCAATAAGTTCATGTTGCTGTTCCGTTTTGTGGAAAAACAACAGGAACTTGTCTGGGAGCGTGCCTTGATCGGACTTTTCCTGGCTTTTCTCAAATACAACGACAGGCACCGCCTCTATCCAGCCCTGGAAGAGAAGAGCCTTGCGTTACAATCCCTGCCAGACATCGAAGCACACATCGAAGCCATCCTGGTACAGTTCATCAAATCAAGAGAGACAGAAAAAGTAAAGCGAAAGTGGGAGCAGGAGATTATGCCGGAGATCATGAAGATGCGGCCGAAGATCGAAGAAAAACTTGACCTGGATAACATCTTCAACGACCCGCTGGAAGAAGAGAAAAACCCCGACTGGGAAACCGTGTTTGAGGATGCCCCTGACCTGCTGAATAAACTGCAGGAGCTCACTGAGATGCAAATGGACGGAATGGATGTGTTTATCAGTGCATTCTCACGCCTGAAGCACTTCCCCTTTTTCCGGGAGATCAGCAACTGGTTTTTGCCATTTTACGCCGAAAACCCGGAAATTACCCCGGCTGTAAAAGATAAGGACCAGGGCATTGACCTTTCGCCCCTTATTGAAAAGCTGGAAAGCACCTATTTCATGTGTAACTCAGATAAATACTCGTTTTGTCTTAACCTGGCGATGGTCCCGGACCAGCAAAAGTCCATGATGATGAACATGCTGAATGCGGAAATGGAAAACATCTCCGAACTGGAAAAAGATCAGGATGCACTCAGCAACCTGGCCCGCACCAAAAGCATCTTCACACAATACTTCCAGGACCTCTACCGCTTTCATAAGCTGCATCCCTGGCGCGCAGACTTTGAAGATGTGTTTGAGTTCGACCTGGACCTTTATGGTGTCAGGTTTGTCAACCACCTGGTGTCCGGTGATAAAACCGTGCGCAATATTGCGGAGTTTCTCTTCGACAAACATTTTTATGATGATGCCCTGCGCATCTTCCTGTCCATCATCGAACATGATACCAGCAATATCGAGCTTTTTGAAAAGATTGCCTTTTGTTATGAAAAGACAGGGGACATCTCCCAGGCCTATGCATATTATAAGAAGGCAGACCTGATTGAGACGGACCGCCTATGGATTACCCGGAAAATGGCCTGGTGCGCCAAGATGCTTAACAAGTGGGAAGAAGCCCTCCGGCACTATCGCCAGGCCGAAAAACAGGCGCCTGAGGATATGCGCATCCAGGCAAATATTGGCCAATGCCTCATTCACCTGGAAAGGTACGAAGAAGCCCTGGATTATTATTTTAAGGTGGAGGTACTTGCGCCGGAAAACCATAAGATCAGAAGGCCCCTGGCATGGTGCTCCTTTTTGCTGGGCAAGTTTGACATCGCCCGCGACTACCTGGAAAGACTCCTGGAAAAAGAGCCCGGAAACCATTATGACCTGCTTAACCTGGGTCACGTGCGGTGGTGCCAGGGCGCTCCTATGGACGCCTTCAAAAAATATGTGCAAAGCATCTTCGCCTGGAAGAGCATCAAAGACTTCGAACAAACCTTCAATGAAGACAGGAAACATCTGGCCAATCACGGAATCGACGACACCGACATGGACCTGATGATGGATTACCTCAAGCTGCAGGTGCGAAGCCGCCAGCAGAAGTAGGACAACATGCTGCCCGAATGATCTCCCGGGACAGTCATTGGCTGATACCTCATCTCATTTCCACACATTCATGGGCTTATGGTGCAACGCGGGATTGCACGATTCCACATTTTTTTTACTTGTCACGCAGCGTTTTCCTCAACCTGTTCGTCTTATAAGTGTGCGTCGCAAAGATGATTGACCCAAAGTTCTTTTTTTACTGACAACATACAAAACTGTTAAACGTATCCCGGTGAAGTTCAGCCGCCGGGTGTTTTTCTCCTTTTTTCCAAATATTTTCATTTTTTAGGTTTTGTATTCGTTTCAGGGGATACGGAAATGGCCGCCATTAGCTTCAAATGCTGCACCAAAGCAGAAGCACAAAAGCAACATTGACCAACACCAACTAACCAGGCGGCCATTTCCCTGAAACGTTTCTAAAGATGAGTGTTCTACTGCCCACATTACCCGTTTGAGCGACCAATCAACAAATTGCTCAGGCGGGTTTTTTAATTGCAGGCCTTATGTATTGATTGCCAACGTGATGATGTACAGAATGTTTTTTATCATAATCATGCAGATATCCTTTTTGCTGGCCCTGAGCCTGGCGGCCTGCCAAAAGGATGATGAGATGCACGACCTGGATGGGGTTGTGTTGCTTGAGCTCAGAGAACATGCCCCGGACGGCGAAAGAAAGCTTGGCCTTTATGCCGAAACAAAAGATGGGTACCCATGCCTCAACTTTCTGATCGATTATGAGCTTACACATGCCTCCGACGGCATCCATCTGCACTTCCTTGGAGTTAAAGCCCCCACATTTTGCCTGACCGCATTAGGTCCTGCCAAAGCCTTTGTTGATTTTGGCAAGTTGGATCACGGAGTGCATCAACTCCAATTCCAACTTAACAAGGAGCACTCCGATGGCAGCCTCCTGGTGTCTGAAACACTGGTAGAGTTAGACATCGCACACATGCAACCTGCATCCCTGAAGCTTAAAGATTATGAGATGAGGAGACTGCAAGATAACCATGCCTGGGGGTACATTCACGCCAAATCAACAAAGCCCGACAAGGAAATGGCTGCTTTTTTTGATGACCTTTGGGAGATTGGAGCAGAAAAGGAAAGCCTGGATCCAGGGAATTACGGTTTTTTCCGGATCACGAAAGACGACTGGTACTTTTTTGAGCAAAAGCAGCAATACCGGCCGCAAAATCCATTTGTTTTTCAGTTTGATGAAGCATTTGATCATTTATGCGTCCTGGCAGATGATTATAGCGAACACTTTGTAATTGTGCTGTATGATACGCAAGGCCATTACCACCATAATCAGCAATAAAAAAACTGCCGTTCTTTGATTTAAACACTTATGGAAAAACAGGGAAGTTTTTTATCTTTGTAGAGATAACCCTGTTATTGTGGAAAGCCTGAAGAAAATACTAAAAGGTTGTTTGCAGCAACGCCGGTCTGATCAATACCGGCTGTATGCCATGTTTTCCAGGCAGATGTTTGGGGTTTGCCTGAGGTATGCTGCCAGTCATGATGAGGCCCAGGATATGCTGCAGGAAGGCTTCATCAAAGTCTTTTCCAAATTATCCTCTTATAATGGAAAAGGTGCCTTTGAAGGATGGATCAGGCGGATATTTGTCCATGTAGCCATAGAAAAATACCGTGCGCGCGTTTACCATCTTCCTTTGGAAGATGTGGTTGATTATGAAGCGCATGTGCATCATAACCATGGGGTTGACACCTTACATGCCAGGGATATCCTTCGGTTTGTGCAACAGCTGCCATTGCAGTACCGCATGGTTTTTAACCTATATGCGCTGGAGGGATACAGCCACAAGGAGATAGCCAGGGAGTTGAAGATCAGTGAGTCGACTTCACGCTCCAACCTGGCCAGGGCAAGAGTGTTATTGAAGGATAAGTTGAACCAGGAAGTTAAGCTGGAGGTCAAGGCAATTTGACATACATCGATGGACAGACACTACATAGACAAGCGCATCAGTGAGGTGCTGGAAGGCCTGGAGGTCAATCCTCCCGTAGAGGCCTGGCTGGCTGTTTCCGATGGGCTGGACCGGCGGGCGCGACGTCGCCGCTTGCCCTTGCTCATGGGCATGGCCGCTTCAGTTGCTGCGTTCATTGCCGTCGCACTTTCCCTGTGGCTTTTGCAACCCTTTGCTGTGCAACCGGATTGGATGGCTGAGCGGCAGGAGTTGCCCCAAGCTATGGAAAGCCTGGCTGCTGAACCGTTGGCACAGACACATCACCAAAGCCATCCTGAAGGCCGCCCGCTTAATTGGCATGCCAGCCAGGATGCACCCCTGGCAGCAGATTATGTGCCCGAAAGCTCAATTGCTCCGCCAATGACAGTGATTGGCGGTGAAGCTGTGATGCCAGTCAGCCGGCATGCACTTGCATTCGCTGATGACCTGCCGCCGATGCCCGTTGCCCCTGCCTCGCAAACACCGGCAGACGGTATGTTTTCATCCATGTTTGCCAGCCTTGAAACCACAGAACCAGGCGGCAAATTCAGCCTGGGCGTGCACATAGCCCCCAGGCAAAACCAAAGACTGCTTGCCCGCAACAGCGACTTCAACAACCTGGGCATTCCCTTTGAATCGCTCGAGGAAGGCCTGCTTACCTATGGGATGGGCATGTATCTCAGCTATGAGCTGCGGCCGGGATTATCCGTCCAGACTGGCGTAAACTATCTAGCCACAGGACAGCATGTGCATGATATCGTGGCATATCAGCACCCGGGAAACCTTCCCGTCTTTGAAACAGACAGCCGGACAGGCATGATGACCCATCCCCAAAGAATACTTACTTCACAGGGAGGAATCCGCTTCCATGACCCGCACCACTATTTTGCTGACGTGCAATCCAATCGTGTGATCACTGAAAACCAATCCAAGACTGGCATTGAGGTCAGAAGTCTGAGAAAAACACATGAAGGGCTTACACAGGTATTTCACTTCCTGGAAATCCCACTCATTCTCAGGTATACACTGGCTGAAGGTCTCATCGGTATACACCTGAAGGGTGGTGCTTCCGGTAACTTTTTATTGGAAAATGAGGTGTTTGCCGGAAAAAACCTGCAGCAGCCTTCCATCGGAGAAACCTACGGAATCAGGCATTTTAATGTATCAGCCATTGGTGGGCTCGTCTTTGACATGGCGCTTACCAGCCGGTTAAAACTGCACATGGAACCCACTGTGCAACTGTTTCTCAATCCCATCATCAGCGAAGGCATGATGATCGGCCATGCATATCCTTACAGCTACTCCCTCCAGACAGGAATATCTTATGGCTTTTAATGCCGCTACGCAACTTGCTGCATAGGTGGGAATATATCACCAAACCGCCGAAAAAAGTATTATCGAAGCAAACCTGTCCCAGCAGTCAGGGGTGAGTTGTATCATGCATGGCAAACCCTTCCGGACCATGCGGGGAGGCAATCCGGCCCTTGCAGCGAAGACACAGAAGGGTTGTGGAGAAAACTGGACAGGTTCACAAATAACAGGTCAGATCAACCAGCCGTGCTTTTCCCCGAAAGCGATAAATGCAGCGGGGCGCAATTTGAAGGCACAGCAAACTATGCTTACCAGGCGCTTACATGGGGCCTACGGGCATCAGGTACAGTACGCGGTATTCATCACCCAGCTGCAGGATCTCTTCCACTTCATCGTCCCGGTAAGCCCCGATTACGACAGTGCCGATGTCCAGGGCGGCGGCCTGCAGGTGCACGTTCTGGCTGGCATGTCCGATCTCATTGTACACATAGCGCTCTCCACGCTCGCCATACCTGTCGGTGGTGCGTTCAAAAACAGCGGCAAAGACCAGCACTGCAGCGCCATCCAGGATCATCGACTGGCTCAGGCAAGCCCTGAATAGGGGAGAAGAGACATCTTCTTCACGAATGAGCTCCAGCTGATGCTCGTGGGGGTGGTAATGATAAATGCCGGTGCTGAGGGCTTCCACATTATTGACAAACACGAACATGTCGAGCGGAAAAGTCGCTCCCGCCGAGGGTGCCGTCCGAAATCCACGTTCATTGGTAATGCCCTGTGCTGACCATAAAAGCTGCGCCAGCTCATCCAGCGTAAGGGGTTCATCAGCATAACTCCTGATCGACCGGCGAAGTGTCAGGGCCTTTTCAATGCTCATCTGTCCGTCTGTGACGGGGTCGGGAAGGTCAATCATGTTTCCGTCTTGTTGTAATGGGTTGTTTGTAGTGACTTCGCGGGCATGGATCGCGCATGATGCTTCCCCCTGGTCGGGCGTAAGCACACGGGAACCTACGGTAAAAATAATGGCTGCAATGCCCAGCAAGGCAAAAACGGCGAATATGGTGATGAATTTTTTCATGTGTGGTTAAAATGACAAAATGACAAAATGACAAAAGGACAAAATGACAAAAGGACAAAAAGTCCACAGGTCAAAAGGTCGAAAAGTCTGAAAGTCTGGGTATGCGATGGCTTTACTTGTAAGCTAAACCCTGACTTTAGCTTTAGCCTTCACCTTAACTCACTGCCCGGCGCGCGCTTTGTAAACCACCCCGGGATGGTCCGGATCACGCCTGGCAGCCCGGCAGCTTCGAGCTAAGATAATAAAAATTTAATGCATGTGCAAGTACTATAAAAATTAGCCCGGAATGGTAGCGAATTTCTTAAATAATTACCTTTGTCTGCGAACTTTCAGTTGAAAGAATCCGGTTGCTGAAAGGACGTTGTAGAATCATGGGTGGCTGCACAATGGTCCGGATGCATTTGCAGACACAGGCAGAATATATCATTGAGATTCGTTATGGGAAAAATACACAAGCACCCGATCATAGAAGTTAAGGACGTTGACAAGCACCACTTTCAATACCAGGGAAAAACCATCGAGGGAGAGAAAGGCTTTACGATTGCTGCTGCGCTGCATCAGGCTGGCTTTCCCGTGCACAGCCACAGCCTGAAAAACAGGGGGCGTAGCCTGGAATGTGGCATTGGCAAGTGCAGTGCTTGCGAGATGCTCGTAGACGGTGAAGTGAAGCGCATTTGCATCACGCCAGTGGATGACATTGAAGTGGTGGCAGAGATTCCGAAGGATTTTGTGGCAGAGCCTGCGGTATTTGTCAAATCGCAGGGCCTGCGGGTATATAAGACCGAGGTGGTGATCGTGGGGGCAGGTCCCGCGGGTCTGGCCACCCGGGAGGTGCTCAACCAGCATGGGGTGAGCAACATCGTGGTCGACAGCAACAGTGAGATCGGCGGCCAGTTCAACATGCAAACGCACCAGTTTTTCTTTTTTGAGACAGAGAAAAAATATGGCGGCATGCGTGGCTTTGAGATCTCCAGGACACTGGCCGGTGAAGACCATACCGGCATCATGCTCGACAGCACCGTATGGGATATTTTTGAAGGGAACAGGGTGGCTGTAAAGAACTTCAACACACAGGAAGTGTTTTATATTGACTGTAAGCATTTTGTTGTGGCCACCGGGGCCGTGCCCTTCCTGCCTACCTTTCATAATGACGACCTGCCTGGTGTGTTCACTGCGGCGGTGATTCAGAAGATGATGAATACGGAGCTGACGCTCCTGGGAAAAAATGTGCTCACCGTGGGTGCCGGCAATATCGGCTACCTGACAAGCTATCAGTTGACACAGGCCGGGGCAAGGGTAAAAGCCATCATCGAAGCACTGCCCCATGAAGGAGGCTTCCCGGTGCAGGCAAACAGGGTGAGGCGGTTAGGCATCCCGGTGATGCTGTCACACATGATCCTGGAAGCCATCCCCAACGAAAAGGGAGATGGCATTTCCGGTGCCGTGGTCGCTGAATCCAAAGATTTTAAGCCGGTGGAAGGTACGGAGCAGGTAATCTCCGGCATCGATGCCATCAATATCTGTACGGGGCTCATGCCCGACGATGACCTCCTGAAAAAGGGCCAGCAGATGTTCGGCCGGCACTGTTACGGGGCCGGCGATGCCATACGCATCGGAGAGGGCACCAGCGCCGTGCTGCGAGGCAAGCAGGTAGCCTATGAGATCCTTGAAAACAAAAAAGCACGGTATTCCTATGATGACTACCTGCGGATATCCAAGGAATACATCGACTCGCAACAACATCCTTTCCAGGTGATCGATGCGCCTTTCATGCCCGATGAGGCGCGCATGGACAAGCCTTTCGTGCTCATCGACTGCCTCCATGGCTTTGCATGCAACCCCTGCGCCTTCGCATGCAATTACGGGGCAATCACAAAATCTTCCACCAGTACAGTGCCGGAAATCGACTTTGAAAAGTGCGTGGGATGCATGGACTGCGTGTATCAATGTCCGGGACTGGCCATTTTTGGTTATAACCTGAAGCGAAACATCTTTTTCCTGCCTATCGAGTTTGACATGGAAGCAGGTGAGGAGGTATACCTGGTAGACAATGACGCCCATATTCTTGGCGAAGGGGTGATACAGCGCGTCCTGCGCAAGGAGAACCTCACCCACATTGCGCGGATCAAGGCAGAAGACATGCCCCGGGAGGAACAGCTGAAAGTGCGTGGCTTCATCATTAAAAAGGATTATCCCGAACCGCTGGATGTCAGGCCATCCCCAGAAAAGCCTGGTACGGACTTCTTCATGTGCCACTGCGATGACGTGGTCTTTGAGGATGTGTTGAAGGTGATCGGCGACAGGAAGTTTATCTCTGTGGAAGAGATCAAGCACACCACCCACCTGGGCATGGGCCCCTGCAGGGGTAAACGCTGCATACAGCGCTTGCAGATGAATCTCAGACCCATGGGTGTTCGCCTCATTGGCGGATCTACACCCAGGGCACCGATGTCGAACCAGATCACCATCGGGGAGATCTACCCCTCGGCTGCGCATGACCGTGTGGTCACTGCAGTCAATGGCCAGGCACGCCGTCGTATCGAAACAAAAGCACTTGTGGCTGGCGGTGGCATCGGTGGAAGCGCTTTGTTCCGTTTTCTTGCCGAAGAAGGATATGATCCGGTGATGATCAACTATGGCTTTGGCAGCTCCTGGCGCAACATTGCCGGCGGACGCCCGGCCTTCAGCCTGCCCGAACTCACTGACATTGCCCGACACAACCTGGAACTGTTCAAAGAGCTGGATACCAGAGGAGACATTGACTTCAGGCCGATCAACTACGTGACCTTCGCGCACGATGAGGCCATGTATCAAGCGCTTGAAGAGTCGATGGCGTGGCAAAAAGCCAGGATGATCAAACCGGAAGCCTTCAAAAAAGAGATTTCTCCCTATTTTAATGACCAAAACCATAAGTACCTGGCTGCACTGAAAACGGATGAATGTTGGCAGGCCACGCCCGGAAAGGTGATCGAAAGCTTGCGGCAACTCGGGGTCAATGCCGGGGGAACCATGATGGAAAACACCGAGCTCATCGACGTGCAAAAGGACGGAGACACCTACATTGCTGTGGTGCGCACCGATGAAGGCGATTATGTCGAATATCATACCCCCGTCTTTATTAACGCCCTTGGCGATAAGGGAGCCGATTTTGCTGAAAAGCTGGGCGTGGAAACGGGATTGTTCCCGGTAAAACACCAGGCTTTCATTACCAGGCGCCTGCCCATGCTGGGCATCGATGGTGCACCCCTGAATATGCTGATCGACCGCCGGCATTATAAAGGATTTACTGCAGTTTACGGACAGCAGCTTGGGGATACCGGGCAGGTGATTGGCTGTGCCTCGCCGGCGGTGGAACCCGTCGAGACCGACAAAGATGTGAAAATCAACTCGCGCGACTTCTCTGAGATCGTGTCCGAGGTGTTTGTCGACTGGATCCCCGAGATTTCTGCTGTGGGATTTCAGTCGCTATGGGCAGGCTATTACATCGAGCCTAAAATGATCGTAGACGTGGAGAAAGGACTGTTTCTCGGCTTGCGCGGACAAGGCTTCATGCTGGGCATGTACCTGGCCAAACTATATGTGGATGAACTCAAGGGAGAAGCGGTGCCGGAATACTTCAGGCGACTGAAACTTGGCGAAGATGCCCTGCTTGAGCAAGCATTCAAATAAACACAAGCTCCCCGGATAACACGCAGGTTGATGGCACCTTGGATGTGGCAGCCTTTTTTAATAAACGATAAAAACGTTTTTTTTTCTCAGACATTCGTTTTATCTTTGCAGCCTTTATCAAAACGATGGGTGCTTTGGAAGAACTGAAAGCATATAAAATAGGGTTTATGGGCCTTGCAAACGGAAGTCATGCCTTCTCGTTTGACATTGACCGTGATTTTTTTGCCTGTTTTGCACATTCAGAGATTCAACATGGCGATGTGCACCTCGACCTGCGCATGGAAAAAGAGGAAAACATGCTGGTGTTTGATTTCTCTTTCAGTGGCTGGGTAGAAGTGGCCTGTGACCGCTGCCTGGATCATTACCTTGAGCATGTGGGCTTTGAGCGGCAGATGTATTTTAAGTTTGGGGATGCGCATGCGGAACAGACGGAAGACATCATCCTGATCCCGCACACGGAATCACAGGTCGATGTGGCGCACTATGTATATGAATTCCTGCACCTGGCTTTGCCTCTGCGGCGCGTGCACCCGGATGACGCAAAGGGCCGCTCGGGCTGTGATCCGGATATGTTGGCCAGGATGCGTGCACATGCTGCAGATGAGTCAGGACAGGGTACGGAGCCGTTGACGGACTCCGCATTTGAGGCATTGAAATCCCTTCGTTTCAAAAAGAACAATTAATTGTCTGTTATCAACATATAAAACGCCCATGACAGGTTTTGACACACAGGGGGATGATTATTGTCGCGGGGGCTTTTGGACGAAATAGGCTTTTGGCTGTTGGCCATTGGCTGTTGG
>Ga0207421_10005758_pt1 | contig 13745 bp, 11 predicted proteins | sample SodLakKL_010_SED_4_FD_187542 | JGI IMG/M metagenome (GOLD analysis project Ga0207421, IMG submission 187542) | Alkaline sediment microbial communities from Lake Tanatar, Kulunda Steppe, Russia - 8KL_010_SED (SPAdes) (version 2) | ecosystem: Environmental > Aquatic > Non-marine Saline and...
AATTGCGAGCGCAGCGAGCCAAAGCCCAAAAGGCTTCGAATGTCTCTTAGCTAAATAAAACCTCCATCACCGTATTGCACCCATAATCAGATCGTGGTGACTAATCATGGAGTCGTAGAGCATTCTGCTGCGCCCGACGGTTTCTTCATCGAGGTCGGGCCAGTCGGATGCGCGGTCGAAGGCGCTCCCTTTGCGATACATGTTTCCGGCTGCAGTTACAAACATGCCGGCGGTTGAGACTCTGGTTGTTGCATCGGTTACGCTGCCGTCTTCGTAGCTAACCCTGCTTACGATGCGATTGTCCTGCATGAGATGGGTGAAGGCGCCCTGGAGCATCAGGTCGCTGAGCTCGCCAATAGCGTCCTTCAGGTCGGGGCGCTGATCGCCAAGGAATCCTGCGGTTTCATCCCGCTCACGGTCCCAGCCATAGCCGCCGCCAAGGTGATTTAGAAACTGGAAGCTGTGATATACATCAACCTCGTCGGAGGCGGCCGAAGCCCCGTTACTTCCAAAGGTGATGCGCTCCGGAAGTCCCCATTCGCGCGCGAGCGGCATCACCCTTTCAAACATAATGGCTGCCCGATCGAAAAGCTGCTGTGCTGCTTCGGCTGATTCATCGCCCTCACCGAACATGTACAGCGCATCATACAATGCTTTGTGACCGCGAATCATGGCACCAACGGCATCCAGATTCCAGGTTTTGCCGTCGGTTTCGGTTACCAGAGACAACACGGTTGATGAAGGCATTACGCCGGTGCTCCAGCTTTCGTTTTGGGTGAAGTCGTAAATCCCGGCTTCATCATCCCAGGCTTCGTTGAGTACGGTTGCCGTTTCCAGAGCGATACCGGCAATATCTTCTTTGCTATAGCCGAGCCATGCGGTCAGGCGCTCTTCGTCTATCATGCCCATATTGTCGGCTCCGTCGGGCTTGGCCCAAACCACCCAGGCGTAAATATGCCCGTGAATACCGCCCAGGCCGTAGCTCATGCTTTCGTGATCGATGGTGCCGTCGTCGTGGAAAAAGAAGCCGTCGGCATAGTGGTTATCGAGCAGATAACGCCCGGGCGAAACGAGGTAGTTTGCGGGCTCAATATTGAGCGCATCATACATGCCATCGAAGTCTTCGAACCGACCGCTGCGATGGTGCATGTGATAGGAGTATACCAGATGCGGATAAACGGATAAATCCAGTCCGCCGTCTTTGGCAAACTGCTCGCCCGACTCCTGAAACCACGGGCTGATGCGCCCTGAGCTGTTAAAAAATCCGTCGGTTACGCGAACCATATCCAGCCACTGCTGCGCCCGGTCGCCCATGCCTTCCGGCAGTTCGGGACGGTAGTTTTCGCTTCCAAGCTGGGAAGCGCGTGAGTTGCCGGCAATCATAAATACCGCATGCATGGCGTTACTGTAGTCTTCGGCATAAATGCGATCCTGATCGAAAACGCCGTTTCCGTCCGCATCGACTGCATAGGGAATGAGCATTTCCGGGGGATCTGAAAGCTCGGGCTCTTCGGGCGTTTCGCAAGCCGAAACGGTAAGAACCAGTGCCCACATGAATAAAGACAGTATGATGAGTTTTGTGATAGGGCTCTTCATGGTTTTCTGCTTTAGGTTTCAGTTTAAAAAGTGCCGGAATCAGCCGTTGTTGAAGCCGATTTCGCTAAGGTTTACCTTGCCCAGTGAATCATAAATAAAATTGGGACGAAACGGAAACATTTCAAGGTCATTCATCCTGCTGTAACCGCTTAATAAAAGAACGGTCTGCACCCCTGCCTGAACGCCGGCCAGAATATCGGTCTGCATGTTGTCGCCGATAATGAGTGCGTTTTCGCTGTGGGCATGCATGCTGTCGAGCGCGGCCCGAAGCATGAAGGCGTTGGGCTTTCCAATGTAAAATGGTTTCTTCCCGCTGATGCGCTCAATCGGAGCGCACATGGCACCGCAGGCAGGCGAACCACCCGGGCCGGCTACGTCGGGATTCGTGGCGATAAAGCGCGCGCCGTCCTTCACAAAACTGGAAGCCTTGCGAATCATATCCCAGTTGTAGGAACGAGTTTCGCCTACGATTACAAAATCCGGGTCGATGTCGGTTATGGAAAAGCCAATTTTATACAATTCGTGCGTAAGGGCGCCTTCACCAATCACGTATGCTTTGCGACCGCTTTGTTTTGACAGGAAGGCAGCGGTGGCCATGGCTGAGTTGAAAAACTTCTCTTCAGGAATATCAACACCGGCCGAAAGCAGGCGGTTGTGCAGGTCTACCTGCGTCTGTGAAGGATAGTTTGTTATGAAGCGGAAGTCGATCCCCTTCTTAACAATTTTCTTGAGAAAGGCGTCGGCTCCTGGAATAAGATCGTTGTCGTGCAGGACTACGCCGTCCATATCAAGCAGTAAATGTGTTTTCAAAAGTAACTCCTCTTGAGTCTCGTATTAATCGTAATAAAAAATAAATGTGTAGCTGAGCCCGGTCTGTTTTACCTGTTGCGGCCGTACTTCTCGTGACTTGATACCCAGTCGAGTGATGAAATGGCTGCGCCGAGCGAAACCTCACCAGCCAGTGCTACGCCGGCAATAATTTCAGCCAGCTTACGGGCTTTGTCCTTTCCGTAACAATCCATTATTTCCAGGCATTCACGCTGGGTGGCCAGGCCGGTTCCCCCGCCATAACTAGCCACAATTAAGGATGGAATGGTGAGCGAAAGATAGAGATCGCCTTCGTCGGTGATTTCGGAATACAGAATGCCGGCCGATGACTCCGATACGTTGGCCACATCCTGACCCAAAGCCATAAACATAGCCGTAATTGCATTTGGTGAATGTGCCCCGTTGTTATTCGCCCCGCTTATGAACGCGCCAATTGTGGCCACGCCGTTATGAAAATTGAGGCTTTCCGGCTCCACGCGCAGGGTTTCGATTAGTACGTCGCGCTTCAGTACGGCCTCGGCGGTAACCCGTTTGCCGCGGGTGCGCATCACGTTTACCTGAGACGCTTTCTTATCTGTCGCGAAATTGGACTCCAGAAAGAAGCGCGTTACGCCCGGATAGTTGTCCAGAATCCAGCTACAGGCCGCAAAAGTAGCTCGCCCCACCATATTCTGCCCCGCCGCATCGCCTGTGGAATAATTGAATCGCAAATAGGCGAATTTGTTCGAAAGGTATTCATCTATATACAGCAGCTTGGCAATGCTGGACGTGGCTTCGGCCTCTTCGCGAATGCGCGCTTTGTTTTCGGGTTCGTTTATCCAGTTGGTGAAATCGCGTGCATCCCTGGCGTTATCAAAAATGAAAACCGGAGCGCGCTGCATGCAGTCGACCGAGACGGTGCACTTCACCCCGCCCGACAGATTCACCGCTTTGATACCGCGGTTGTAAGATGCTACGAGCGTACCCTCAGTAGTGGCAAGCGGCACCAGAAACTCGCCTTTGGCGTGTTCGCCATCAACCAGAATAGGTCCGGCAAAACCGATCGGGATTTGGGCCACGCCGGTAAAAGCCTCAACATTGCCCTGCGTTGTTTTCGGATCGAAGGAGTAGTTGTTGATATGCTTCAGCTTTACCCCAGACCAGGATTCCACAAATTCCTGCCGCGTTTTGATGGCATCAGGACCGTAATCGTTTTCCGGGTCAATCGGGATGCGGACTCTCTTCCGGGTTGCATCACCCAGCGAATCTTCGACTTTTACGGCAAGCTTGCCGATTTTTTCGGTGAGGAAATTGAATTCAATGCTGTGTTTCCCTTTTTCGAGGGGCTCGCCTGAAATCTCAAAATGTATGGTGTCGCGCAGCTTTAGCTCCAGCGGGTTGTCGGCGCTTACCGATGCGGGACCGCGTCTGGAACCATCACTCAGAACCAGGCTGATCTTACCCGAATCGTATTCATGTCCGTTAATCCGAATGCCATAAACGCCCACAACCAGGGCATCGCTCAGACGGTTTTTGATTTCAAACCGGAATCCGGTCGTGGTATTGGTGAGGCTTCCGTGGGTGTACAGCTTGCGTAAAACCAGACTTGGAATCTTGAACATAGGTGACAATTTTTCTAAAGTAATACGGGCCAGTGTGATGGCGTCCGGGGCCTGAAATAATTTCTAAGCCCACGGATCGCAGCCGAGAGCCCTTAAAATGATGATAAATTTGATTAATAGCCACAGTGCCCGCCTCAGAGGCACTTTAATAAGGTTTAGGGAATTCGTTCTGCATCTGAATCCGAAAAGCCCGAAATTGCCCGACGTTCCGAAATCCACCGACCATGCCATCACCCGAAAAACAAACTTCTGATACTACCCGGCTTTTTGCCGATATCGCCCTTCCCGTGGCGGTGCGGGAGGTCTTTACCTATGAACTGCCGGAAAGCCTTCAGAGCGGTGCCAAACCCGGCATGCGGGCGTGGGTGCCTCTTCGCGGGCGCATGAACATTGGCATGATTGTGCGTATTCATAGCGAAGTCCCGGAGTTTAACACAAAGCCGGTGCGCCGTCTGCTCGACGAAACGCCGGTGCTGAGTGAAGACATGCTGGAGCTAACGCGCTGGATGCACCGCTTTTACGTTGCGGGCTGGGGCGAGGTGATTCAGTCTGCGCTTCCGGCGGGCCTTAATTTTTCGTCGGCCACCTTTGTGAAAGCCGTGCCGCAGCCGGATGATGCCGTGGTTGCCCTTACCAAAACCGAGCAGGAAATCTACAACGAGCTGTCGGGTAATGAGGCCTATCCGTACAAAGAGGCGCAGCAGCGCTGGTCTTCGGCCGCAAGGGTGATGGCCTCTCTGCGCAAAAAAGGCCTGCTCGAATTGTGGGACGAGCCCTATCTGGATATGAAGGCCAAAACGGTGATGAAGTGGCACTGGAACGAAAAGAAGGAGGATGAAATCCGCGAGCTGGCGCAGGCCGGGAAGCTCAACAAATGGCAGCGCGCCTGGCTGATGCTCCTCAACGAAGATCCGCTTCCGGCTGCCTCGCCGGTGCTTACGTCACTCGACGAATCCTTATCCAACTACTCGCTGAACCGGCTCGAAAAAGAGGGCGTGATCGAAAAGCGGGAGCACAAAGTTTCGGCCGCCGAGCCGGATTATGATTTCGAGCCTCAGTCCCTTTCCGCACTAAACGAGCATCAGGTTGATGTGCTGGAAACGATTGGGGAGGCCATCACCGCAAACCGGTACGAAAAGTTTCTGATTTACGGGATTACGGGCAGCGGAAAAACCGAGGTGTATATCCACGCCCTTATGCAGGCTTTGGAGCAGGGAAAAGGAGCACTGGTGCTGGTTCCTGAAATAGCACTCACGCCACAAACGGTGCGACGTTTTTATCGGATTTTTGGAAAAAAGATTGCCATTCTTCACAGCCGCCTGAGCGACCGCGAGCGTTTTGACGCCTGGCAGTCGCTCCGAAAGGGTGAAAAGAACATCGTTATCGGCGCCCGTTCGGCCGTGTTTGCACCCATTAAAAATCTGGGCATAATCATAATAGATGAGGAACACGATACGTCCTATTATCAGGCGGATCCTGCTCCGAGGTATCACGCGCGGGAAGTTGCGGCGGTGCGGGCGTTTAAGGAAAATGCGGCGCTGGTGCTGGGTTCGGCAACGCCGAGTCTGGTCAGCCTGGTGGAAACCACCAAAAAGACCAGCCGCCTGCTTCGGTTGCCGTCACGCCATTCCGGGGCGACGCTACCCGAGGTGAAGGTGCTCAGCCTCACCGAGTACAAACACGCCATGCGCGGGCCATTAGCGGTGCCCATGTACAATGCGGTTCAGGAAGCGGCGAAACGGGGCGAGCAGATCATCCTTTTATACAACCGCCGCGGGTTTGCAAGCTTCATGCAGTGCGATGACTGCGGGGATGTGGTTGAGTGTCCGCACTGTTCGGTGAGCCTCACCTATCACAAGCGGCAGCAGCACCTCAGGTGCCATTATTGCGGCTACAGCGCCGGCGTGCCCCGTGCCTGCCCGTCATGCGACAGCCATGAAATGCAGATGCAGGGCAGCGGAACCCAGCAGATTGAAGAAGAGCTTACGGGGCTTTTTCCGGATCTGCGGGTGCTCAGGATGGATCAGGATACAACCAGCCGTAAAAACGCGCATGACCGTATTTTAAGCAGCTTCGGCCGGGGCGAAGCCGATATTTTGATTGGAACACAGCTGGTTGCCAAGGGACTGGATTTCCCGAACGTGACCGTGGTTGGGGTGATAAACGCCGATACCGAGCTGGCCTTCCCGTCATACCGAAGCAACGAGCGCATGTTCCAGCTTTTGAGTCAGGTTTCGGGCCGAAGCGGTCGTGCTGATAAAAAAGGAGTGGTGTATTTACAGACCAAACAGCCCGAGCATTTTGCAATTCGATTTGCACGAGAGCATGATTTTGAAGGTTTTGCGCGTCATGAGCTGGCCATCCGGAAGCCGCTGCTGTATCCGCCCTACTCACGCCTGCTGCAGTTCAGCTTTAAAGGGAGGGACGCTACGAACTGCATGAGAGCCGCCGAGCAGTTCACCCGGGTGATGCAGCAGGCCGGAACGCCCTGGCCGGTGCTTGGGCCGACTCCGGACGTCATCGAAAAAATGAACGACGAATACCGCTGGGTAACCCTGATGAAACTACCGGCTGACATCAAAACGGCGAAGCTGGAGCGGCTGTGCGAATACTTCTACACCTGGTACGACAAAACCAAACCAGACGGCGCGAGTACGGTGAGGATTACGTTGAGTCATGAAATGATTTAGTTGCTTCGCAACAATTGTGAATTATGAGTGGTGAATTGTGAATTAGGTGTTTTATGGCCTCCAGGTCTGTTTCATACTGAATGAGGCGGACGCTGAATTTTGAGCCTGTCTGCCGCAGCGGAGCCAGGCAGGTTTGTAGTTTTCGATATCGTAACCTGTAGAGACGCAATGCATTGCGTCTCTACGGAGGGTTAATAAACCACGACAAACCGAACATGGCATGTGCACAATATTTGATTTCCCGTCCTGTGGCGAATTAAATACCGAACAAACCAATTCCCCGCCCAAGAGGTTTCTAAGCCATCAGGTTGAATTCTTGTCAATTTATTGACAATCACCTGACACATTTCTGAAATAAATAACGCATTGAGGGGCGTACTAACTCACGGGTTCTATGCACATAGACCCATTTACTAACTCTCAATGAATTTTTACTAAGATGAAAAAAATACTTTTTACTGTGTTAATGGCTGGTTTTCTGTCTTTTGGCGTTCAGCAGGCTAATGCTCAGCAGGATATCAGCTATGGTGTAAAAGGGGGGATTTCCTTCTATAATATAAATACCAGCGTAAGCGCAGGCGGCTTCAGCATCGATGAGACCTCCGACCGTCGAATCGGTTTTGCCATTGGTGCGTATGCCGTTGTTCCATTTCACGAATTGTTTTCTTTCCAGCCTGAGCTGATGTTCGTGCAGAAAGGTGGCAAAGATGCTGGTGGAGACGATGATTTCTTCGAAGACGGAGATACCGAACTTATTTTAAACTACATCGATTTACCGCTGCTTGTAAGGTTCAATATACCGATTGAAACCGACTTTAACCCATATCTGGTTGCCGGACCTACGGTTGGTTTTCTGGTAGGCGCAACCGAAAAGTTCAATGGCGAAAGCAACGATATTTCTGATGACATTAATTCACTCAACTTTGGCTTCAACATCGGCGCCGGTGTAAACTTCGGTCAGCTTAACATTGATCTTCGCTATGAGTTCGGCCTTTCAAACATCTATGATGATGAAGACGAATTCGATGATTTCTTCGATTTTAGCTTCGATGTAACTACAAGCGGCCTTATGCTTACCGTAGGCTATACGTTCTAAACAGAACCCTTTTTTAAGGTTAAAAACGAAGGCCTCCCTGGCATCAAGCCCGGGAGGTCTTTTTGTTTTTAGGGCTTGGGTCAGGTATGGATGCCATCACCCTTTAAGAAGCCGGACTAAAAATGACCGACAGATGCTATTGGGTTATAGCGTATCTTGTAGTGTATTAGTTATATCAAGAAAAAAAGAACACCAGCCGGAGAAAATACCCGTCTGCATATCAGCGACTTACCTGTTTACCTAATCCCATTCTACATGAAAAAGTGTACTGTATCATCTCTAATATCAACGCTTGTACTGCTTGTTGTAATGAGCATCGCAAGTCCCGCTCAGGCTCAGTTCGATCAGACTACTTTTGGCGCAAAAGCGGGCTTTACGGCCTACAGCCTCACGGCCGATAATGGCTCCTCGGAAACATCCGATCTTCGGTTGGGCTGGACTATTGGCGTTTTTGCCAACGTTCCGCTTTCTCCTATGTTCGACTTCCAGCCAGAACTTTCCTTTATCCAGAAAGGTGGGCAGGACTCTTTCTCGGAAGGCGGTCTGAATATCGATTCCAACACCATTCTTAACTATATCGAAATTCCGCTTTTGGTTCGTTACAATATTCCGCTGGAAACAGAAGTGCTTCCATACATCACGGCTGGTCCGACTTTCGGCTACCTGGTTGGCGCAGATGTTAAAGTTGAAAGTGATGGCTCTTCGGCTACTACGTCTATCAAGGATGATTTGAACGCCATTAACGTTGGAGTTTCTCTCGGACTTGGCCTCGGACTTCGCCAATTCAGCCTGGACTACCGCTACGAGTTCGGTCTAACCGATCTGTCTGACAACGACGGAATGTTCGGTTCGGATGCCACGCTGAAAACCAATGGCTTCACCGTAACGCTTGGCTATACATTCTGATTTAGCTTCAGAACGGCATCAGCTTTTAATAGCCCTTCCGGATTTGGTTCCGGGAGGGTTTTTTATTTTTAAGGGTGATGGGGCCCGGATGGCATCACCCTGCACAACGAAAGGAATCGCCGTTCGTTTGAATCGCAGTAAACCGTATATTAGGCAACTTTAATTGTGGGTGAGCTGCATCACCTAAACAACAGTTTTTTCAACACGTTTAACGCAAGATAATTCGCATATGCAACGAACAGGTTTTATTTGGATGATGGCCGCGATGATGCTGGCAGGCGGCCTGCTTTTTTCGGGCTGCAGAAGCTCGGAAGTTGACCGCCTCACCCAGCAGGTGAGTCAGCTTGGGCGCCAGAACGCGGAGATGAGACGCAACCACGAGCAGCAAATGGAGCAGATGAGAGCCGAGCTTGAAGAAGCCCGCGCGGAGTCCGGCATTCTGGATGAGCTGGCTGCCTTTCTGGATGGTGTAAAGGTTCGCATCATTACCAATCAGGGCACGATTGAGGCCGAGTTCTTCCCGGAAGAAGCCCCGATCCATGTGTTCAATTTTGTATCGCGTGCCGAAAGTGGTTTTTATGATGGCACCCGTTTCCATCGCGTGATTCCCGGATTTATGATTCAGGGCGGTGATCCGGTAAGCCGTGATGGCGACAAGGAAAGCATGGGCAGCGGTGGTCCGATAAGCGCGATTCCGCACGAGTTTAACGAAAGAACCCATGCCCGCGGCGTGCTTTCGATGGCCCGGGTCAGCGACAAGCGACAGGGAGCCGGTTCACAGTTTTTTGTGATGCATGCCGATACGCCAAGACTCGACCGGGAATATACCGTGTTCGGGCGCGTTACCAGCGGCATGGACGTAGTAGACCAAATTGCCACAACCGAAACCCACAGCGATAACCCCCGCCTGAGCAATCATCCGGTAGACGCGATGATTATTGAGCGAATGGAAGTATTTCGTTAAGTTGCCGTATGGAAATTGAATCTGAACTAAAGCAGGTGGTCGAAGCCATACTGTTTTCGACACCGGAAGTTGTATCACTAAGCAGTTTGAAAACCATAGTTGCCGCACGTGCGGATGGCTATGAGGCTACCGATGCGGAGCTCACCGATCACATCGACGAGCTGAACGCGCAATATGAGACCGGCGGGCATGCGTTTCGCATCAAGCCGGTAGCGGGCGGGTATTCGTTTGCCACACGCGAGGAGTACCATCCGTGGCTGGAGCATATACAACATGAAAATGCGCTGCGTAAGATTTCGCAGACGGCTCTCGAAACGCTGGCGATTGTGGCGTATAAGCAGCCTATTACCAAGCCGGAAGTGGATCATATCCGCGGGGTTGATTCCGGTTATGTAGTGAAACAGCTGCTCGAAAAAGGATTGATTTCCGTTGCCGGGCGCAACGATGGCCCCGGGCGGGCGCTGCTTTATAAAACCAGCGAGCGTTTCCTCAGGCACTTTGGTCTCAACGCCATCGAAGAGTTACCGAAACCCCGCGAAATTGAAGAAATACTGCAGGACGATGATATGGCTAAACATCGTCAGCTGATACTGGAGCTTAAGGCCGGAATGGAAATGGAAGAACAACAGGAGCAGGATGAACAACAGCAAGCGAAATAAAAACAGCGATAGTAAGGGCAAGGGCCCGGGCAGAAAAAAAATTAGCGATAAAAATAAAGGTAAGAGAGGCAGCAAGCCTGCTAAGCGCACTTCAGCTAAGAAAAGCTATGAGGACAAAGACGACGAAGAGCCGGAAGTACGCCGCAGAGGCGATTCCAAAGCCGGCGTTCGGAAAGGTAAAGGCCGGAAGCATGAGCCTGTTGTAGTTAAGCAGCAGCACGAATTCCGGTACGAGCAGGACGAGCCGATTCGCCTTAATAAGTATATCGCCGCCGCGGGAGTTTGCTCACGACGTGAAGCCGATAAACTGATTGAAGAAGGAAAAGTAATTGTAAATGGTAAAGTTACTACCGAAATGGGCGTAAAAATAAAACCATCTGATAAAGTCCTGGTAGACGGCCACGAAATACAGCCGGAAGAATTTGTCTACATCTTGCTCAACAAGCCCAAAAATACCATTTCGACCACCGACGACGAAAAAGACCGCAACACGGTAATCGATGTTATCGAAAACGCCACCGGCAAGAGGGTTTACCCCGTAGGCCGTCTCGATCGAAATACTACCGGGCTTATTCTTCTTACTAACGATGGCGAGCTGGCCCACCGGTTAATGCACCCCAGCTTTGAAATCCGGAAAGTGTATCAGGTCGAAACAGATGTGATTCTGAGCGATGAACAGCTTTCAGCACTTCGTACGGGAGTAGAGCTGGAAGACGGCCCTGCCCGCGCTTATAAAGTAGACCGACATCCGGTACTTGCAAATGTCATACGATTGTCTATTATAGAAGGACGGAATCACCAGGTTAAAAGAATGATAGATGCTGTTAATGCTGAAGTTATTAATCTGAAAAGGATTATATATGCCGGACTGGAAATTGGTGATCTCCGCTTAGGAAAATACAGGAACCTCACCCGTAAAGAAGTGTTCGAACTGCGGCAGGTTGCAAAAATATTAGATAAAAAGTCATTGAAACTATGAGACACACCTCCATTAAGAAGGAATCCGGAGTAATTGAATCGACTGAAGGACTGTCAATTGCTTATGATATGTATCTGCCGTCAAACGCTGTGAACTCGCTTCCGGTAGTTATGTTTCTGCACGGATTTAAGGGATTTAAGGACTGGGGCGCGTTTCCCGACGCCTTTTTTGAAATTGCCCGCACCGGATGCGCAGTAATTGCATTTAACTTCTCCAGAAATGGCGTAAGCGGCCACGGACAGGATTTTGACAAGCTGGACTTGTTTGCCGACGAAACCTTCAGCCAGGACCTGAGTGATGTACGCTCTGTAATTGATGCCATGCAGACTCAGAAAATAAAAACCGGTTCGGCTGTGCTGGAAACGGATAACGTTGCGCTTATCGGCCATTCACGCGGCGGCCATACCGCAATAGTCGCTGCAGCCGAGTTCAATGAAGTGAACACAGTTATTACCTGGGCAGCGGTGGCAGACTACAACAAGCAGTTTACCGACAAGATGAAAAAAGACTGGGAGAAAAAAGGTTTTACGGAAATCGAAAACTCCCGTACTGGTCAAACCATGCGTATCAATAAGTCTGTATATGATGATTACATTGAAAACGCCGATCGCCTGACGGCCGTAACGCGTGTCCAAAGTCTGATGATTCCCTGCTGCTTTATCCACGGCACGCTCGATAAAGCCGTGTCTATGAACAGCTCGCAAATGCTTTTCCAGATGTGTAAAAGCCCGGAGAAGGAGCGCATCATGATAAACGGCGCCGATCATACCTTCGGCTGTTCGCATCCCTGGGACAAAGACGATATTCCCGCTCATTTTTCTGATGTAGTAGATAAAACCATCGAATGGCTGGAAACCTATTATTTGCGTCACAATCAATAGGATTGTACCACTCAGGACAGGTTTTATCATAAGAGATTTATTTAACGTCTGGCCCCGTACGGAAAGCACGGGGCCGGACGTTCTTGGTTTATGCATATTCCTCTGATTACCTATATAGCCCGTTTTATGCTGCTGTTCGGGCTGTTTTTTGTTTTCGCCGAAACGAGCACCTATGCTCAGCGAAGCGGAATCCCGGATGTGAGTGGCCATCTGATTGAAGATGAACGGTTTATTGAAGACGTACAGAAAGCTATAGACCTGGTCTACAATCAGCAGTTTGAAGCCTCTCTTGAGATCCTGAATCCCTGGTTCGAAACCGGTAAGGCGGAGCCCATAAGGGTGTTTTGGAACGGACTGCCAATCTGGTGGGATATTCTGGCCGATCTGGAAAGCGAGGAGTTCGATGAAGAGTTCATCACCCTTATGGAACTGGCCGACCGTGAGGGAGACATGGTGCTTAGGAGAGACCGCCGGAATCTGGATGCCATGGTAATAAAGGCATTAGCCAACGGTTTTCTGGCACGCCTGCACGCCAATCGCTCTGGCTGGTATAAATCGCTAAGCCACGGCCGGCAGGCCATCAGTTTATTATTTGCCATTGAAAAGCTTTACCCTGATGTACCCGATGTGCAGTTCGGTCTGGGCTTATACAACTACTTCACCGCGCATCTGAACGACGAATACCGGCTTGTGCGAGCCGTTTCCTGGATGGTACCCTCCGGCGATAAAACCGAGGGGCTCGAGCGACTGACCGTGGCCGCAGAGCAGAGCGCCTTTATGCGGCCCGAAGCCACCTACTTTCTGGGCCATATTTACCTGCATTACGAGCAGGAAACCGAGCTGGCCGAGCGCTACCTCACCGGCCTGATTACCGATTATCCGCAAAATGCATTCTTCAGCCGGCTGATGCTTCGCACCTTTTATCAGCAGCGTGAATACGGCAATGCGATGATGCTCAACGACAGCCTTATAGAGCGATTCGAGCCGCTCGGCCACGCCCCAACTATGGAAGAATTACTCACCATGAGGGGCATGCTTCACTACCGCGACCGGAACTACGACCGGGCCGAAGAGTTTTTTGCTAGGGTGATGGCACTTCGCCCCGAACTGCAAAAAGGTGAAGCCCGGCATCAGCAGATGCTCACGCGCTATCACCTCGGCCTCATCTACATGCGAACCGGCCGGGAAGCCGAATCCCGCAGCATGTTCCGCAGCGTTCGGGACGCCGATAAAAACTCCCCGCTAAGCGACCGCGCCAAACGCATGCTGAGGGATTGAATCTGCTTGTATTAGCTCAGAGGTATTTGAAGGCTGTTTGGGGCGGTTCGCTACGCTCTCTGCGCCCGTTTGGCTACGCTGCCGCTCCGCGTTATGCTCCACTGTCGTTCCGCGTTCGGAGGTTTTATTTAGCTAAAAGACATTTGATTACCGTTTGGGCTCGCTGCACTCGCTGTTTAGGGCGGTTCGCTGCGCTCTCTGCGCCAGTTTTGAGTTTTGAGTTTCCTTTTCCCTCCCTCTTTCACCAATCGCATGAAGACCTTTGAC
>Ga0207421_10005759_pt1 | contig 13745 bp, 8 predicted proteins | sample SodLakKL_010_SED_4_FD_187542 | JGI IMG/M metagenome (GOLD analysis project Ga0207421, IMG submission 187542) | Alkaline sediment microbial communities from Lake Tanatar, Kulunda Steppe, Russia - 8KL_010_SED (SPAdes) (version 2) | ecosystem: Environmental > Aquatic > Non-marine Saline and...
GAGTTTGCTGGAGAAGCGGAAGAAGGCGATGAGGTGCAGGTTAGCGTTGTCGCGACTTGGGCCGATGATGCGGACTCGCAAGACAAAGCGCTGATTGACGACCAACCCTTTTCGCCGGGCGACAACTACCGCGACTTCAATCTGACCGAGGCGTTTAACGCCAGGCCCGGGAATCTTGTTGTTGACTATGAGCTTCATACCACCTCCGGTACTGCCGAGCTAGTAGACTCAATCACGTTGCGGTTTGAGATTCCGTTTGCTTTCACTGCCGTGTCCGATACGCTACTCGACTTCGACGACGACGATGAAGAAGACGACGATGATCCGCTGGTGATGGAGGACGATATCTTCGGCCGCGATCTCGAGGATCCCGACGAGGACCTCAACGACTTCATCGATTCGCTGCGCGGGAGTTCGGCGACGGCGTACTTCGAGGTAAGAAACCACAGCGGGTTGACGGCGCGAGTGGGCATGATCGATTCCGCCGCTGCGCCCGAAAGTGGTACCGAGGACGGCGATGCGTACCGCAAAGACACCGATAACTGGCTGCTGGGGTTCGAGCTCGAGGAGGGCGAGGATGAAGTTGAGGTGAGTATCACGTCCGATAACTTCAACAAGATGATCGATGCCGAGGCCGGCAACGGCGAGTTCATACCTGAGTTCGTCATTCTCTTTCGCGAAGGCGACGAGCTTTCGTTCAACCGGGGTGCCGAGCTCGAGGTGATAAACGGCTACCTACGCGCCGACGCGGCGATCGACTACACCTTCGATCTAGACTAAAGGAGGACGCCATGAAACGGATCATGAAAACGGCTATTTTGTGCGGCGTCCTCTTGGTGATGGGCGCGGCGGTCGGCTGGGCCAACAACGGCATCAGCCCCTGGAACCATCGGCAGAACCCGGCTTACTTTGCGTTCGGCACGCGGCAGTACGCCGAGCTCGGCCTCTCGGTAGACGCAACGATCGGAAACAGCGTGTTGGGCACGCACGAGTTGTTCGCGGAGACGCTGACGATAGACCTCGACGAGCTCTACGACCGCACCCCCGACCGCGGGCTGCGCCTCGGGGCAAACACCAACGCCGAGTTGCATTTCCTCGTACATGTTGGGCGCGTGGGACTGGGGCTCTACAGCGACACGAGCAGCATTACGCGCATCACGGTGCCGCAGAGTTTCATTGAACTCCTCGCCAAAGGTAACGAGCTCGATGAAGACTACTCCGGCAGCACTGAGTTTATGCAACGATCCTTCACCGAGACCGGCCTGTACGGCTCGTACCCTTACCGCGAGTTCTTGATCGCCGGGAAGCTCGGTATGTTTGCTCCCGGCATTTACACAGAGGACGCCGAAGCTACCTACAAGCTCGAAACGCTCTCGGATGGGACGGTACGAGGCGAGGTCGGCGCCGAGGGCAAAGCTTACACTTCGTTCGGCGACGAGGGTGTTCAGGGGCTGGGTGTGAACGTAAGTCTCGGCTTGATTCGGCCCGATGCCGACGGAAAGCCGAAGTACGGCGGCGCGGTCAACAACATTCCTATCGCCCCGGCGCGGCCGGGCTACGTGATAGACCTCGAGGAGAGCCGCTTCACCTTCGAGTCTGAAAGCATTTTGCAAGCGATCAACGACGAGGAAGACCCCTTCGAGACCACCGACCAAGAGGGCGATTTCGACGCGCGCAAGCTCGACTCGGGCGATCGGCCGAGCGTACATATGCCGATCAGCGTCTCGGGGTTCTATCGCTTTGCGGTCCCGGTTGTGGACGTTATCCCCACCGGCGAGGTGGTGTTCGGCGATTATCCGCGGCTGAACGCGGGGGCTCAGGTTGAAGGCAACTTCTTCCCGGTGAACATGCTTTCGGTGGGTCTCGGGTACCGAGACTTCTTCTGGCACGCGAACGCCGGTGTCCGGCTACCGTTTCGGCCGGTGGAGCTCGCTGTTCAGCTACGCTCGGCGGCTCCCGAAATCTCCGGAGTTTGGGGTCGACGCGGGCTCGGGGCAACGATCTCGCTCGCGATCGGCTGGTAGGGCCGAGGAGGCGCCGATACTCGGCGCACGCACGACGCAAAAATGAACCAAACGTGACACGCGTAACACGGCCGGCGGAACAATCGCCGGCCGTGTTGTTTTCGAAGGCTTCCCCCCGTAACCGCAGCAATCGATCTCGAAAAGGCATTGACCGGGCAGTGTTCGTTCTTTATATTTTGAATAATCAAACTATAAGATTTGATAGGTATTATTTAGAGTTCGGGAGGCTACGATGACGAACACAACAATCGGGGCAACGCACGGCTGGAGAAAGGCTGCGTTCCCGGCTCTTGTCATAGGCGCAATACTTCTGGCGTTACTCGGCGCCTGTGCCGAGGATGCCGCCGAGCGTGACGAGCGCCCTTTGGTGGTAACCACCTTCACGATTCTCCAGGACTTCGCAGAGCGCGTTGCGGGAGAGCATCTGCGCGTTGAGACCATCGTCCCGATCGGAGCGGAGGTCCATGAGTGGGAGCTCTCCCCCGGAAACTTCGTGGATCTCGAGAATGCATCGTTGGTCTTCTATAACGGCTACAACATCGAGCAATGGATGCGGCAAGTGCGCACCACGGTGGGCTCCGAGGTTCCGGTAATTGCGGTCGCTGAGGAGACCGGCCACGAACCTCTTCCGATCATGCTCGGGGATTTCGAAGGCGCAGCCGACCCCCATCTCTGGATGGATCCACGAAAAGCGGCCGATTACGTGGCGGTAATGCGGGATGCCTTCATCGAGCTTGATCCCGACAACTCCGAGGCGTACGAGCGAAACGCCTCCGAGACGATCGAGCTCTTCCACGACCTCTACGATGACCTGCACGAAACGCTTGCGGCAATTCCGGATGAGCGCAGGGTGCTCATTACAAGCGAGGCGGCGTTCCTGTACTTTGCCGATGCGTTTGGGTTCGAGCACGAAGCGATCTGGGGAACCAACCATGAGGAAGAGGGCACGCCCGACCAGATTGTGCGGGTGGTTGAGTTGGTGCGGCAGAGCGACGTTCCGGTGGCGTACTACGAAAGCACGATGAGCGATCGCCATATACGCGCAGTCGCCGAGGATACCGGCGTGCGTGTCGCCGGGCCGCTCTATGTGGACTCGACCTCTGGGCCCGACGGCGAAGCGCCCGACTACCCCGCGATGCTACGGCACAACGCCGAGCTGTTGGTGGAACACCTCGGGCGCTGAGCGGTGGGCGCTGTGCGTCAAGCGCTCAGCGCGAACGTCGTGGACCCGATGGTGCGGCAGGCCCTATACTGGTAACGGTATGGGTCTGTCGCAGTTTATACACAGGGTAGACAACGCGCTCTGGGAGCTTGCGCCTGAGTACAAGGACGGTATGCGCGTGCCGGTGCGAGTGTACGCCGGGAAAGCGCTGTTCGAGGCCATGGAGCCCGAGGTCCTGGAGCAGGCCGCCAATGTCGCGTGCCTGCCCGGTATCGTCGGGTACTCGTTCTGCATGCCCGACGGTCACCGCGGCTACGGCTTTCCGATCGGCGGAGTGGCCGCGTTTGACCCCGAGAGCGGCGTGATCTCGCCCGGCGGCATCGGATTCGACATCAACTGCGGGATGCGCCTGATCGCGACCGCGCTGACCGAGGAAGAGGTGCGCCCGGTGCTGAGCGAGCTCGTTGAGAAGCTGTTCCGGGCGGTGCCGAGCGGTGTGGGCGGCACCGGCCTCCTAAAGCTCTCGCGCGATGAGTTTCGTGAGCTAATTGCCGAGGGCGCGCCGTGGTGTATCGATCGCGGCTACGGCATTCCTGAGGACGCCGAGCTTACCGAGGAGGGCGGCTGCATGGCGGGCGCCGACCCCGAGCTGGTCTCGGAGCGTGCGATAGAACGCGGCTATCAGCAGGTCGGCACGCTCGGCTCCGGCAACCACTACCTCGAGATACAGGTTGCGCAGCGCGAGCACCTCGCCGACCCCGACGCCGCCGCGGCGCTCGGGATCACGCGCGCGAACCAGGTGCTGTTGATGCTGCATACCGGTAGCCGCGGCTTCGGCCATGAGGTCGCGAGCGCCTCCCTGAAGCGCTTCTTGCAGGTCATGAACGATACCTACCACCTCGGCGTGCGCGACCGCGAGCTCGCCTGCGCCCCGTTCGCCGCGCCGGAGGGCCGGGAGTACTTCGCCGCGATGCAGTGCGCGGTCAACATGGCGTTCGCAAACCGACAGGTGATTCTGCACCGCGTGCGCGAGGTCTTCGCCGAGGTGTTTCATCGTGATCCGCTCGAGCTCGGTTTGCGCCAGATCTACGACGTGACCCACAATACCGCCAAGCTCGAGGAGCATGTTGTGGACGGTAGCGCGCGCGAACTGCTGGTGCATCGCAAAGGCGCCACGCGCGCCTTCGCCCCCGGTATGCCGGACATCCCGGAGCGCTATCGCGATCTCGGCCAGCCGGTCATCATCGGCGGCAGCATGGAGACCGGGAGTTATCTTCTGCTCGGCCGCGCCGAAGGTGCGGCAACCTTCTATACGACCGCGCACGGAAGCGGACGCGTTATGGGCCGCCGGCAAGCCAAGCGCACCTTCGACTCGGCACAGCTGCAGCGCGAGCTCGCCGAGCGCGGGATCGTGGTGCGCGCCGCCTCACGCTCGGGGCTTGCAGAGGAGGCCGGCGGTGCCTACAAGAGTATCGACGAGGTTGTGGCGGCCGCGGATGCCGGCGGACTGAGCCGCCCGGTCGCGAAGCTGCTTCCGATCGGCAACATCAAGGGCTGAGAGACGCGCCGATGCCGTTTGCACCGTTGGACGATATCCCGGCCGTGGACGCCGCGTTCCGCGCCTGGGGCGCCGATCTCAACGAGGTATTCCGCTCGGCGTGGAACGCGGTCCGCGCGGTACTGCTCGACCGCGAAGACGACCGCGAAGACGACCGCGACACCGGCGCTGTCGCGGGCGAGCTTGGGTCTTCCGCCCGAAACGCTCCCGATCCACTGCGCAAGCTTGAGCTCCATGAGCGCGAGCTTGATTACCTCCTCCTTGAGTTCCTGCAGGAGCAGCTCTATCTCAAAGATGCCGAAGCAGCGCTGTACACCGTCGGCGAACTCACCGTGGAGCGAGAGGCCGGAGGGTGGCGTCTCGTCGCGGAGCTCGAAGGCCGACCGATAGGGCAGGCCGGGGCGCAGGGCGTGGACGTGAAGGCGGTCACCCTCGACCACCTCGGGGTACAGCAAACAGCGGAAGGCTGGGAAGCGACGGTGGTGCTCGACCTGTGACGTCGGTGTGCGGCGCCGGCGCGACGTGCGGCAGGTGTTACTCTTCGAGGGTGCGGTCGAGCTCGCGCATTGTATGTCCGCGGCTAAAGGCCGGGGCGCTCTGCACCGCGATGCCGTAGATTACGGTTCCGCGTCCGGCGATGTAACCGATGACACTCCCAATGGTTGCAGGAACGGCAAGTCGAAGGCCTGCCATCTCCACCAACAGGATCGCGGCGGTGATTGGAACGCTTGCGACGCTCGCGAGCGCCGCCGACATGCCGGATATCACGAGCGAGGCAAGTAGCCCGGTGTCTCCCGCCGCCACAAAGCCGCCCACGGCGTTGCCGCTGAGTGCTCCGAGAAAGAGCGCCGGGATCACGAGCCCTCCGCTTCCCCCGAAGCCCACCGTGAACGAGGTAGCCGCGATCTTCGCGAGGCCGAGCAGCGCGAGCCAACCGAGGGGGTGTGTCGTGAACACTAAGTCTTGGATAACCTCCATGCCGATCCCGCCGCTTTCCGGGACGGTTGCGATGATTGCCCCGGTCGCAAGGCCTCCAAGGATCGGTGTACAGCGCCGAAAAGGCAGCGAGCGTACAGTGCGTACGCTGAACTGAAACGTCTTCATGAACAACATGGCGGCGCCGGCGGCTACCAAGGCCGCCAAGAAAAAGTACGGAGTAAACGCCGGGTTCGGCACGTAGTGCGGTATTGTCAGCAGCGGATCGCCGGAGTCGAGCAAGCTGTAGACCACGAACCCCATGGTGGCTGAGAGCATCGCCGGAAACAGATCGGCGTAATGCAGCGATGACTTGTACAGCACCTCAACCGCGAAGATGCCCCCGGCGAGCGGAGAGTGAAACGCAGCTCCGATAGCGCCGGCGGCTCCGCACACGGTAAGTATGCGGCGGTCGTGCACCGTGAAGAAGCGTCGTATCCATGGGAATCTATCGATGGTGTTCGCGACCGAGCCTCCCACTAAGGCCATCGGCCCCTCGATACCGCCGCTACCGCGGAACCCGAGCGTCGCGACGGACGCCGCCAGTTTCGAGATTGCGGTCTTGCGCTCGAGGTGGCCGTATCGCAGGTTCACCGCGGTGAGGTAGCGGTCGGTGCCGAAACCGGCAGCTTCGGGATCCCATAGATAGATCAGAACCGCGATGCACGCTCCGAGAGCGGGGCTGAGCCCGAGCGGCAGAGCGAGCGTCGCGCCCGAGACCATAGCGATCCCGCGACGCAGGGCGAGCGCACCGAGGCCTCCGCCGACGCCCACCAACGATGCGACGACACACCACTTCGTGATGTAGATCGATACTTGAGCGAGTTCTCTTCGTAGTCGTTGCACGATTATGGTGCATATTATATCGATTATTTGGCTTACACAACCCTACGCTCGAACGCCCGATGCCGGCCCGAGGCCCGCCACCCCACCGCGCAGGCGATCACGCAGCGATCACGCAGGCGATGTTGACATGCGCGAGACCGCCGAATACCGTAGCGGGATGCGTGTATGGATTCTCGGCGCCGGGACGCTCGGCGTGCTCGTTGCGCGGCATCTTCGCCGCGAGCTGCATGATGTCGTTATGATCGAGCGCGATCCTGTTGCGGCCGACGAAGCGCTTCGCAAGGTCGACTGCTACGTCGAGATCTGTGACGGTACCGACCTTCCGGCTTTACGACGTCTCTCGATAGATAGGGCCGACTGTTTCATCGCGATAACCGGTTCTGACGAAGTCAACATGGTGGTAAGCGGCTTGGTTGCGCAGGCGTTTCGCACACCGTTGAAGATCGCGCGGGTGCGAAACCCTCATTACGCAGCCGGCATCGCCGGTGCTCCCGAGCTGTTTGGCATCGATCATGTCCTCAACCCCGAGATCGAGACCGCCTCGGCGGTACTCCGCGCGCTTGAGCACGGGGCGGTGGGGCAGGTGGCGGCGTTTCGCAGCACCTCGCACTCGCTTCGTGAGATCCGGGTGACGCCGGGCGGCGGATTAGACGGCGCTTGCGTGTTCGAGCTCGCTGCCGAGAGCCCGCACCGGTTCATTGCACCGGTCCTCAGTCGTGACCATGACTACAACGTGGTTGTGGGCGGAACGCGGCTGCGGGGAAACGACATACTGTATGTATTCTCGGGACCGGATGCTTTTGACGCGTTGTGCGCCAAGGACGGCGGCGAGGTGCCGAGCCGGCGTGGCCGGACGCTGGTAGTGGGAGGCTCGCTGATCGGTGTAACGGTAGCCGAGGCGCTCTTGATTGATCGAGACGCCGGCGGGCCTGATGGGCAGGACCTCGGGCTGGTGCCGCGCATGCTCCGCCGCTTGCAGCGGCGCATTTCGGGACCGGTTACGATCGTGGAACCGTCGGAGAAACGATGCGAGGAGATCCGGCATCTTGTGCCGGCGGCGGAGATCATCACGGCCGATATTCGCGACGAAGCCCGCTTGGGTCGCGAGGAGTACGCGCGTCATGACGTGGTGGTGGCGGCCGGGATCGATCAGCAGGCGAATATCGTCGCCGCGCTGCAGGCTAAGACGCAGGGAGTAGAGCGCGCGATCGCGGTGCTGTTTCACGAGGGCTACGCACGCATCGCGCGAAATCTCGGTGTGGATGTTCCGATTAGCATAAAAGGGTGCATGGCGAACGCAATAGCGGCTCACATGCGCGGCGAGGCGGTGAGAGCGCTGTACACCATCCCCGGCAGCGCGATCTCGATTGTAGAGGCGGTGCTCGCAGCCGAAAGCGCGTTCAACGGGGTGCCGCTGAAGCACGCGGGCTTGCCGAAGCGTTCCTTGATTCTCTCGATTTCGCGCGACGGCATCGAGATCATCCCCGCCGGCGACGAAGCAATGCGCGCCGGCGATATGGTCGTTGCGCTCACGCCGCGGGAGAACGAAGGGGTACTGATTCACCTATTGCGAGCAACCCGTTATCAGCCTCGGCTGTATTCGGTCTGAAAGGAGAAATAATGGCGAGCGTCATCGATCACAAGCGAACAGTCTTACTCATCGCGCTTTACATCTTCGTGGGTATCATTGCAGGCGTCGGGGCCATTCTCTTTCAACAGCTTTTGTCGCTGCTTAACATCTTCGTACTCGAGGGCACGGCCGGGTATACGCAGATCACCATCGTCTCGGGAATCAGGCGGTTCACGCTTCCGTGGACGCAGCCTGAGTTCAGACCTTGGCTGTTCCCAATAATCGCGGGAACCGGCGGGCTCATCACCGGGCTGATTGTGTACCGCTATGCGCCCGAGGCTGCCGGTCATGGAACCGACGAGGTCATCCATTCGTATCACCACGAAGAGGGACGCATTCGTCTGCGGGTTAGCATGGTGAAGCTCGTGGGATCAGCGATTACAATCGGCAGCGGCGGTTCGGGTGGAAAAGAGGGACCGATCGCGCAGATCGGTGCTGGGTTCGGCTCGTTCATCTGCTCACGCATTCCGTACTACTCGGAGTACCGTAAGGAGATAATGCTTGCCGGGATGGCGGCGGGTATCGCCGCGATCTTCCGCGCGCCCCTGGCCGGCGCAATCTTCGCCGCCGAGATTCTGCATTCCGATATGCGCTACGACGGAAAGGTGCTGATTCCGGCGGTGATCGCCTCTACGGTTTCGTACGGAGTCTACGCGCTCTACTTCGGGTTCCAACCGGTGCTCACGGTACCCGATTTCTCCTATCAGCTCTCGCTCTTTCATCTCATCCCGTTCACGGTGCTCGCGCTTGTTTCGGCCTTCGGCGCGTTTGCGTTCGTTAAGGTGTTCTACGGTACACGGGACTTCTTCAAAGCGCTTGCAATCAAGCCGTATTTCAAACCCGCGCTCGGAGGTGTTCTTACCGGTTTGGTGGCGTTGCGGTTTTCGCCCGCCTTCGGTGAGGGCTCGTACCATATGCAACAGATCATCGACGGCAACGTGCCGTTGCTCGGCATGCTTCTGTTAGTGTTTCTGAAGATGGCGACTACCTCGTTTTCTATCGGTTCCGGAGGGTCGGGCGGAATCTTCGGCCCGTCGCTGATGATCGGCGCCGCGCTCGGGGGCGTAATCGGCGGCGCCTATCTGCATCTCATGCCGGAGTCGCAGATACCGCTGGTGGTTTTTGTGTTGCTCGGTATGGTGGGCTTCTTCTCCGGGGCGGCAAATACGCCTATCTCAACCGTGATCATCATCGCCGAGATGACCCGGGTGTTCAATCTCGTTGTGCCGTTTCTTTGGGTCGCGATGTTCGGCTATATCTTCTGTCAAAAGTGGAATATCTACGAGAATCAAGTTACGCTGAAGCGCCATATTCTCGACGTCGCCGATCCGCTTGAGTCGCAGAAGGCGCTTGCGAGCCTCACGGTAGGGGAGGCGATGAATACCCATTTCGTGGCGGTGAACGAAAGCACCCCGATCTCGGAAACAGAGGACGTATTTCGAAGGTCGTTCGCGGACATCTTGCCGGTTGTGGACGAGAGCACTGGAACGCTAAAAGGGCTCATTGAGTACCGGAGCGTAGTCCATCACCTGATCCGCGATCGCGATGAGCGCATGGCGGTCGGCGAGATTGTGGAGATCCCGCCCGATAGTGTCTACGAGAACGAAACCCTCCTTGCCGCGCTTCGAAGGCTGGAGAACATCGATCTGCCGGTCATACCGGTTCTGGGCGCCGACGGGTCGGAGCGGCTTGTCGGGATGCTGAGTCGTGGTGCGCTGCGGCGTACCCGTTCGCGCGACTGGTTCTTTTACCTGTCCACCGATAGGGTCATTCCCGATCTGGCAGCCGCCGATCGCGACGGCGCGATTCGAGAGCTGTGCAGAGTCGCCGAGTCGGGTTCACCGGGATTCAGCGCCGAGCAGATCGAGGAGGCCGTTCTGCATCGAGAGCAGCAGATGACGACCGGACTCGGACGGGGGGTGGCGTTCCCGCACGCGCAGTTGCCGGGCCTCCGACGCCCGGTGGTGGTGCTTGCGCGCACGCGCAAAGGCATCGACTGGAACGCGAACGACGGAAAATCGGTGCGATTGATCTTCCTCACGCTCACCCCGAAAGAGGATACCTCGAGGCAGGTGCAGATCGCGCGGGGCATTGTGGAGCTTATCCGCGACGAGCGCGTGCGGGCGGATCTGCTGCGAAGCCCCACACCGGCGGTCATGATCGCGAGGATCAGTGACGCGCTGGAGGGTCTGAGTGCTGAGGAAGACGAGCAGGACGAAGAATGACCGAAAAGCCCGCCGCGCCCACGCCGGAGCGTGGGCCACGACGGGCGGGAGGCTTCACCCGCGGTGGGGCGCGGGTGTCGTTAGTTGTGCGCGGATGCGCGGCGTGTGCATCACTGCCGCGCCTTGGCCTTCGCCGGCCGTGGTGGAATCGGCACCTTGAACAGCAGCGAGTACATCGCCGGTACAAACCCCAAGGTCAGGATCGTTGAGAAGATCAATCCGAAGATGATCGCGATCGTCATGCTCTCCCAGAGCGGGCTTCCGCCGAACCACAACGGCAAGAGCCCGAAGATCGTGGTGACGGTGGTGAGTAGGATCGGGCGCACGCGGCGCTGCGCTGCGGTTACGAGTGCGTCGTACGGAGCGAGGCCGTTTTCCTCGATCTCCATCTTGATGCGGTCAAGCAGCACAACGGCGTTTTTGACCACGATACCGGCGAGCGAGATAACCCCCAAGAGCGTCATGACCCCAAAGGTTGCGCGCGTCACCACCAGGCCGAACACCACCCCGATCAGGCCGAACGGAATGGTGAGGAGAATGATGAAGGTCTTCCTCAATGAGTTGAACTGCCCGATCAAAAGCAACAGCATAATGAGCGCAGCGTACGGTAGTTTCTCGAAGATCGCGCGGTTGGCGTCGGCGGTTGCCTCACCCTCGCCGCCGATCTCGTACGCGTACCCGGACGGCCAACCGCGGCTTACTTCCGCGAGCCGATCGTCGAGTCCGTCCGAGATCGCCATGGCGTTGAACCCGTCGTAGACGTCGGCCTGCACCGTCGCGGTCTTCGCAAGGTCGCGCCGCATGACTCTCGAGGGCGCCCAGGTGAGCTCGAGATCGGCGACCTGTTGCAGCGGCACCGACCGGCCGGTGGTGGTTGAAAACACCGAGACCGTCTCGAGCGTTGAGCCGTGACCTTCGGAAGCGATGTCGCTCCTGAGCGTGATCGGAATGATCTCGTCAAACCCTCGATACTCCGAAACCTGTATTCCGGTGAGCGCGGTTTGCAGCGAGATCGCGACCTCTTGGCTCGTGATACCGGCGGCTTTCGCGCGCGCGTCATCGGTCTTGACGCGCATCTGTTTGGTCCACGGCCCCCAGTCGTCGCGAACGCCGTACACGCCCCGCTCTGCGCGCAGTTGATCGCGGACGTCCTCCACGATCTCAAACACGCGCTCCTCGTTGGGCCCCATTACGCGTACCTCGATCGGTGCTTCAACCGGCGGGCCCAGCACCAGCGGTCGTGCGCGCACCCGCACCTCAGGAAAGTGCTCCTCCACAAAGTGGTTTGTGGCCTCGATAACCTCCGGGATGTCGCGTTGGTCGGCGAGGTTCACGACCATCACCGCGTACTCAGATCGCGGAGGCTCGGGGTTGAACGGCAGGTAGAAGCGCGGGGCGTCTCCGCCGATGTAGCTCGACCAGCTCTTGACCGTTTCGGCGTCGCCGTTCATGAAGCGCTCTTTGTACTCGCCCTCAACCGCCTCCACGAGCTCCTGGGTCCGCTCGAACGAGGTTCCGGCGGCGTACTCGAGCTCCACCGTGATGACCGCGCGGTCGTTGTTGGGAAAGAACTGCCGCGGTATGAGCCGCGCGCCGAAGCCCGCGATCACGAGCGCCACGCACAGCAGAATCAGCACGCGCAGGCGGTGATGGAGAAAGTGATCGAGCACCGCACGATAGATGCGCTGAAAGCGCGAGTCGAAATCGGTCTTGTTGCGTGTGCTGTTGGGCTTGAGGTACCGCGCGCTCAGAAGCGGCGTCATTGTGATTGCAAATACCCAGGACGCGAGAAGCGTGATCGAGACACCCCAAAAAACCGGACTCGCGTACTCGCTCAGCGAGTGCTCGGCCGTTAGCGCCGGCAAGAATGCGGCGCAGATGATGATGGAGCTCACCAACAACGGCGCGCCGAGCTCGCGCGCGGAGCGGATCGCGGCGTCGCGAGGCCGCATGCCCTCCTGCGAAAGCACCATCGTACTCTCGGCGATCACGATTGAGTTGTCCACCAGCATTCCGAGCGCGATGATGATCGAGGCGAGCGAAACCTGGTCTATCCCGATCTCGAGCATCGGCAGGATGAACAGCGTCGTGAGAATTGTGACCGGGACAAGCGAGGTTACGACAAATCCCATACGCAGGCCGATTGCGGCAAGCATCACGATCATGATCGTGACCATCGCCTGCACCAGGTTCATCGCGAAGCTGTTGACGCGCGCCGAGACGTGCTCGGCTTGCACCGCGACGAAATCAAGCTCTACACCGGCCGGTACATCGCGCCGAAACTCCTCTACCACCCGCTCTACATCTTGCCCGAGGCGTGTGATGTTGCCGCCCTCGCGCAGGTTCACCGCCACCGCGACCGCCGGTTCTCCGGTAGAGTGCACTACGGCGTCCGGCGGGTCCTTATAGCCGAAGCGCACCTCGGCGATATCCTGAAGCTGTACAAGCTCGCCGCGCTCCTGCATCGGTATCAGGAGGCGACGCAAGTCTTCGATGTTCTCAAAGTTGCCGCTTGGGGTAAGCGTGATGCGCTCCCAGTCGGTATAGAGTTCGCCTCCCGGCAGCACGATGTTCTGCGCCCGGATGAGTTCGCGCAACTTGTACGGAGTGAGACCGAGCTCCGAAAGCGTCGCTTCGTCGTAATCAACGTATACGTGGCGCTCTTGATTGCCGTGAAGATTAACCTTACCGACCTCCGGCGTCTCGAGGATGAGCTCGCGCAGGTCCTTGGCGTAGTCCTCCATCTCGGCGGGCGCGAGGCCTTCGCCGGATACGGTCACGATGGTGCCGAACACATCGCCGAAGCGGTCGTTCACTATCGGCCCGATCACGCCGTCCGGGAGCTCGCGCGAGGCTATCTCGACCGAGATTCGAACCTCGTCCCAAATGGAATCCACATCGTCGTAGCGCTCGTGTACATCGACGTACACGATCGAGACGCCGGTGCGCGACTCGGACCGCACAATATCAACCTCGGGTATCTCCTGCAGCTCCTCCTCGAGCGGCTTAGTCACGAGCTGCTCGATGCGATCGGGTGTAGCCCCGGGATAGTACGAAACCACCACCGCGGTGCGTACCGTAAATCCCGGGTCCTCCGCCTTCGGCGCGTTGATGTACGCGATAATCCCGGCAACCGAGAGACAGATCAGTGCGATGATCGTGAAACGGTTTCGCTCCATTGAAAACTGTGTGATGCTCATCGTCGCCCCCCATTGTCGGATGCGGGTTCAAGCGGCCGCACCGGCATGCCGTCGCTCAAATGGTTCAACCCCAGCGTCACGACACGCTCACCGTCCTCGAGCCCGTCGAGGATCTCGATCTCGTC
>Ga0207421_10005762_pt1 | contig 13741 bp, 23 predicted proteins | sample SodLakKL_010_SED_4_FD_187542 | JGI IMG/M metagenome (GOLD analysis project Ga0207421, IMG submission 187542) | Alkaline sediment microbial communities from Lake Tanatar, Kulunda Steppe, Russia - 8KL_010_SED (SPAdes) (version 2) | ecosystem: Environmental > Aquatic > Non-marine Saline and...
ATCTTTGTTTTCTCCCTTCCTTTTTTTCCTTGTAATTACAGTCTGGGCAGGTAAACGTTTTTGTTTCTGAGGAATACTCAACATTTAGCTCATGGCATTTAGGGCAAGCCCACATTTTAACACCCCTTTCATCTTATTCGTGATAGCATTAACAGGATGAAAAATATTGCGGATATGAATAAGGTTATCCAACTCCAAACTGGGAAGCTATCATCCTTGTTGTTGTTTCCGAATTGCCGACTCATTTTAACTTTTTTTCAACCTCCTTTTTATTGTTTCTTTTAGTGCTTCCATTTTGCTCCACATCATTCTTGTGTATTTGTTTTCCAGGTGGTTGTCGGAAATGAAGTCCATAATGTAAATGTAAAGTTCAGCGAAAACATCCAAGGCTGGGTCTTTTATGTCTGGCCCGTCTTCTTCTTCCAGTAACGCCCAGGTAGCCATTCTTGCTTGGAATATTGTTTCTCCTATGTTCTTTGGTCTTTCATTATTTTGGTATTTTTTGGCTACCCTTTCTAAGAAGTTGTCTCGCCAGAGCATGGCTGTGATTGGGTAGTTCATTGAGAATAAAACGTGAACCATGCTTATTAGCTTTCTTTCTTTTGGTCTGTTTTCCAGGATTGCCTGGTAAAAATCTGCCAGTTCCTCGTCGAATTTTTTGATTTGATTTTTTGTTCCGTATTTTCTGAGAGCCAATTCGATTAGGTTGTCTAATTTCATAGGAACACCCCTTCTTTGTTAGTTCGGTAGCCCCACCTGCTACCGCTATGGGAGCCAGCTGTGGTTTCCATTTGAAATTAACCACGCCCACAAACTTATTTAGTGTATTAATCTTTCTACAATGTTTTCATATTCTCTGTAAAAAGCCATTTCTCCATCCAAAGCCCCTGTATGCCAGTGGATTAGTTCGTGTAATAGCACTTTGAAAAGAGTTTTTTCTGAGGAAAAAGCCTCCTTTGATAGGTAGATTACGTTGTTCTTTTTGTCGTAGCATCCTCTTTTTACTCCTGGGTCGGTTTTGAAAACCATTATTTCTTCTGCGAATCTTATTTCTGGAAATTCCTTTACTGAAGCTAACCTGAAGCATTTTCTGGCTTTGAGTTTAGCTCTTTTTAATAATTCTTTGTCCTCTTTGGATGGCGTTATTTCTTTGATTTGAGGCTTGGTTGATACCAATTCCTCTGCTTTTTTAACTTTTGCATAGTTTATTAGTTCTGAATACCAGTCGTTTGGCAGGTCGGTTAGTAGTTTGTAGCCCCATGATTCTACTATTGAGTCTATCTTAGCAATTCCTGATGGCCAAACCAGATGGTCAAAATTTACTCTGTAAACCTCCGATAAAGCTTTTCTCCATTTCATCCAATCCTTTGTTTCGTTTCCTGTTGGGCTGTAAGGCCCCAGGGCTATGTCTGCGAAGCCATGGTTTTCACTATTTCTTGCCACTTCTATGAATTGCTTTACAAAGTTTGGGTCTGCGAAGAAAACTATTCTTCTAATGTGTTCTGCTGTTGCTCTTTTATCCAGGATTGTTCTATCTCTGTTGGTTAATCGCTTGTCCATTAAGTTGTAAGAGAAGTAAACCTCGTAAGGGTTTGGGTCTTCTCGTGCCTGGATTTTTACTCCTCTTACCCAAAGTTCGTTGTATCTTCCTTTGAATATGGTTTCTTCTGAGGAGTTGAGCCCTATCAATGGTGCAAACCCCTCTGATATTTTTTCGAACATTCCTTTGGGAATAACCATTGATATCTTGGTTCCTTTTTCTCTATCGTTTTCTCTTGTTTTTATTACCAGAGCTTGTGTTTCGTGTTCCGTTTCTTTGATTTCTCCCCAAAATGAATAGCCAACGGTGTCTATTCTGTGGCTTATATCGTTTCTTGCAAATACCAGGAGAGCCATTTTCAAACCTTCTCCAAAGTAACCAAGCCCAAGTTCGTCAGTTCTTTGTTCTCCCTCACCAATGTAAAGGTGTTTCTTTTCAATCCCTGTGTAGTTATCTTCGAGGATTGCGTAGCCGTCTTCTGTGTATCTGTATTCCACATCCCCTCCTTTGAGTTTGGTGAAAGCCATGTTTTGTGCAATCTCTCTTACTGCCTCCCAGGTTTTCCAATGGGGGACGTAGTTCACCGTAATTCCCGTAGGTATTTCTTCTTTGGTTCTGTTGTAAAGCATCATCATCACTCCTTTTTGTTATTCTCCATACCAATCTTCTATTTTGCGTAATTTTTTTTCATATTCCTTTAGAATTTCTATGATTTCATCCAGGATTTCTCCGTCTGTTTTCCAATCTATAGGCATGGTGATTGAATGTTTTATCTTTTCTATCGTCATGTGTTTGGTTGTTAGTTCCTCGATTACCTGGGGTATTTCTTTTGTTACGTTAATTTCATATCCCATTTTTTCACCTACCTTTCTGTCTTTATTTCTGCTAGGTGTACCATTTGTGAGCCTCTTTTTTGCTTGACAATCAGCCTTAACTCACCAGTTTCAGGGATTACACTTCCTTCAATGTATAAGATTTGGTCTACTTGCCCTTTGTTTCTAATGTAAATGGCCTGCTGGAAACCACCGTCTGCCCTTCGTGGCCCCGAGGCTAGGTTGCTTTGCCTGTCGTCAATGTTTGTGTCTATCCAAAAGTTTCTAACTACTCTTGGCATTTTTCTTTTCCTCCTCAAGTTCTTTTATTAAAGAGTTAATTTCGATTATTCCCTGGGTAGCTTCTTGGTAAAGCTGTCCTGCTGTTTCTCTTTGGGTTTCTGTTTTGGCTTGATGTGTGAAGCTCATAGCAAATGCTTGTAATTCTTCCAATGTGGCTATGATTGCCATTAAGTTGTCTACTAGGGCATCCAGGTCTTGTTGTTTTTTCTCCTTATCCATCATTTGAAAACCACTCCCTTCCCACTTCTTCTCTGTCTTTTTTTAATTGTTGATGTGCCTGTTTAAGTAGTTCTGTGTGTTGTTTTTCTGTGATTAGCGTTGAAGGGTCTTCTGATAGTGTATATAATATTGTTTCTACTAATTCGTAGGATTTGAAATAAAGGCTCATCAGGGCGTTTTGTGCGGTTCTTTTTGTTACAAAAACCTTTGGAAACTCATAAACTTCCTCTCCGCAGGTGTTGCAAGTTATTTGTTGGTTTTTCACAAATTCTCCTTCTGGTGTTCCGTCGGGATTGAATAACACTTCTTTGATGTGAGTTTTTCTGTAAGGAGTTGCTTCTTCACAATATAAGCAATAATACATTTTATCACTCCTTTTATAAATTGAAAGGCCCCCCGTTTGGAGGGCCTTCTTTTTAAAACGGCACGTCTTCGGGGTCAAAATCATCTGCTGGTTTTTGTTGTGGATGTTGTGCCTGTGGTTCACTTTGTTGTTCTCCGTTACCACTGTCTCGTTTTCCTACAAAAGTTACGTGCCTGGCTACTACTTGTTCCTGGTGTTTGTTCTGGTCGTCACGGTATGAACGTAACTGTCCTTGGATGATTACCTCTCTTCCCTTCTTCAAATAGTCGTTTGTTAACTCCGCTTGTTTTTCCCAGCATATTATTCGGATGAAGTCTGCATCATCCGAGCCAATCCTGTCAATGGCTATCAAGAAAGTTGTTCTTGGCTTTCCGCTTTTGGTGAATCTCATTTCAGGGTCTGTAGCCATTCTTCCATGTAGGATTACTACGTTCATTGTGCAAGCCATTATTTTCCCTCCTCAATTAAGGGTTTCATGTACTCCCAGCCAAAGTATTCCAGGTATGGTTTTATAGCCTGCCCAAACTCCTTCGTGCAGTATACTATGTTTTGCCTGGCCTTATTATATGGCTGGTAGTTGAATACCAATCTGTCGTGAATAATAAGTTTTTCCACAAAATCGGCAATAGTATTTGACGGTGTATTTGGATGGAAGAAGGCTGAGTTATCGGCTGACATTACCCAGTTTTGTTCTACTATTTCTCCTTGGTTAAACCTGAATTTAATATCGTTATTGTCCCTGCCGATATACTCACTCGGGTAAACTATTAGGTCTAACATATCTCCGTTCTTCCTTATTCCCAGGGTGTGAGCATCCCATTGGCTACCGCCATCAAAGTAATCGTTGTCCATTCCAAATATTAGGATGCTCGTTTCATCCGTCAACGGGTCTGTCTCCTTGTTTACAATCCATTCGTTTCCGTTTTCAGCTAATACGTTCATTGTTAGCATCAACACTAGCATTAAAGCCAATAAAAAATAATTTCTAAGTTTCATCATCATCACTCCTTTTTTTCAATAAAATTTAATTGGGATTACACAGTCACAAAAAACATTATACATGTGCAGGGTTTCCATTAATTCGTGTAGTTCCTCTCCATGCCAGTTTTTTATTTCCTTTTCGTTTAAATCCTGGCTTAACCCCCAAATTCCTCCTGACGTTATTGTGTTTACAAGGAATGAATCTGAACGTGGGATGGGGGTTTTGATTGTTGCCTTAGCTTTTATTCCAATTTCGTGTTCGGATTCGGGGTCTGGGTAGTGAGCTACTTCTATTGATGCTAAAATTGGTCTGTTGTTAGCAAAATCGTTGATTGCCTTTGTTTCTTTGTAGTTTCTTTGGAAGTAAACTTTCCTTGTTAATGGGTTCACTTTATCACTCCTTTCCGTATTAGGGTAGCCCTCGCCCTTGGAGGGCTACCCTTAACTCAAACCTATGGCTTTGTGAATGTAATTGATGGTAGCGGTTAATGTTTCCAGGTCAAGTTCTTTTACGTCTTTAAGTTCTTTTGGCGTAGCCCCTACTTTTTCTTGCCCTTCTTTGAATAGAGCCTCAATGTCCACTGTTTCATCATTTTTCTTTTGGGAATATAATACTCTTAGCTCATTGATTAGCACTTCTTTTCTTTCCTCGTATGGGATTGCCTCGGGTGGCATGGGTGGTAGGTCGGCTTTGTTGAAGTTGCCGTATTTGTCAATGGGAACCTTGGCTCTGGGAAGTTCGTAAAGGTATCTTCCTATTCCCCAATTTACGCAGGCTCGTTTAAATGAATCGGAAAGTCCACCTTTTTCTTGTTCTACGTTTGTTTCTCCTGCACCGTCTTGCTTGGGAATCCATTGTTTGCTTTCATCATCCCAGATTGATACCGTGCATAGAAACATTCCCTGTGGGGTTATGTTGTGTTCTCTTTTCCAATTTCCTGGCCCTACTACCTGGTCGAGACGATTCATTACATCTCTTGCGTCAATGTAAGCCAGGACGTAGGCTTGAGTATCGTATTTCTTTTGGATTCTCCAGCGGATTTTGTCTACTGGGAATGGTTCGGAGAGTTCTTTTTGCATTTCGACAAATGGTTTTCTTGTTTTGTGGGTTGGCTTTGCTTTATCAATCATCCTCGTGCCCCCTTTCGTGTTTCATTATTTCTTCCAGTTCTTGTTTCCTTTCCTTCGTGGCCAGGTCTTTGCAAATTTCTTCTACTGCACAGTAACCGTTGCATTTAAAAAACATTACGTCTTTTGACGTAAGAGTTGGTGGCATGTAGGTTTCGTTTAATACTTTCTTTAACACTTCGATTCTTGGGTTCATATAGTTTTCAATTTCGTAGTAAGCCCATAGCTTGGCTTTGCAACGTTTTGTTTCTCCCATGTCCAAGTATTGGACTTCTAGGTCTTCTGCCTCAATGCCTTCTGTCATGTGTAGCATGTAGCGTTGGATGTTTAGTTGGATTGTGTGCCCCTTGTAAGGGTATTGATACCGAGGAACCTTCTTGGCTGTTTTGTATTCGATAATTTTTCCTTTGTCCGGAACCACCAGGTCGGGAGTACTGGTTATCAAGGTTCCATCTGGTTTTTTCCACTTTAGTTCTTTTTCAATCCAGGTGTCTGGTCTTCCGTATTTTTCGATTAGCAGGTGGCCAAGGGTTCCTCGGAAAGCCCAGTATGGAGGTTCGATAAATACATCATTCCGCATTAGCAAAGCCATTTCCCTGGCACAGCCAGCGATTGTACTGGTGCTTATTCCTGGTTCTCTTCCTTCTCTGTCAATCATCCCTTCAATTAGAGGGTAGGTGAAGTTGCAGGGGTTGTCGAAGCTATAAGCACATTTTTTGCAGTCTTTAAACAAAACATCCGAGCCGTCGTAGGCACATTTGAATCCTATTATTGGCAATTAAATCGCTCCTTTAAAATGGAATGTCGTCGTCTTCTCTGAAAAAACCTATGCAGGCTCCATCTCCTTCCGTGGCTCCGAAGTAGTAACCGTAAGGAGCCAACTCGTTAAACCATGGGATAATTTCTTCGTTCCAAAGGTCGTTTGTTCTTTGTAGTGCTTCTAGTTCTCCTTTTTCTACTTCTTCGGAGTCTTCATATTTGTCTAATTCATCTAATAGTGCCCTTATCTGGCTACCCATGTTTATATTGTCCTCGTTGTCCAGTTCGTAAGCCTCGATTAAATCCAATGCTTTTTCTAAGAGGTCTTTTGTTTTTAGCGTGTCCACGCTCAGAATTAAGCCTTCATCCATTTCAATCCTGTCTTTTAATAATTGAATGCCGTCCATTTTAACACTCCTTTTTTAGTTTGGGGATTTTAGGTTGTATTCTAAAGAGAAGTAACATGGCTGGCATAGCGTTTTCCCTTTTTTTCCCAAAGGGTCGAAGATTGTTCTTCCGCATAGCTCGCACATGTCTATTTCTTTTTTCTTGCTTTTTTCCATGAAAACAGCGTCGTAGCATTTGATGTGGAGGGGGCTGATTATTCTTTTCTCCCAACTCCAATGGTCGTAGTAAATTTCAAGCTCTACGTAATCGTCTCTTCTGTTGATAGGTTGTCTGCAAGATGCACATATTCGGCGGTAATCTTTCATGGCATCCCCCCCTTCAATGTATTTCTATAGTGGTATAGTATTACCTTTAACTTATTTCCCTATTCAGGTTTAAATCCACCGTTGTTTAGGAACCTTGTCAAGAGGTGAGCCATTTTGATTCGTGGGGTTATAATCTCAAATTCTTTTTCATGGACTGGCTCGCCAGTTTCACCATTGTAAACACCGTTGTGAGTTATAAGGTATATACCAGGTGTTTTCTCTCCTCTGATGTTGATTGCATTTCCTGCAAATACTGAGTTTTTTGCTCGTTCTGTGCCGATTAGGTCTTCTTCTTTGATTGTTCCCAGGCGTTCAATTTCCAGGTGGTCTTTAATAAACTCCTCCACGTCTCCACCCTTCTGTGCGAAGTCTTGCATCAGGAGGAGCATGGGTCTGGGGCCAGTTAATATTTCAAATTCTTCTTCAATAACAGGTGTGTTTTGGGCAAACTGATAGACGTTGTTGTTGATTATGAAGAATATGCCTGGGTTTTTCCCTTCGCCTTCTGGATGCAGTGCAAAGCCAGTGAAGAATTTGTTTTGAAGGTCGTCCCTGTTTTGGATTTCTTGCTTTGTTAAAATGTAAGGATGGGGTTTGTCTTGCTCCCATTCTTCGATTATTAAGTTTCTGATTTCATCTGTTAGTTCCTCAGCTACGGCTTCGGCAATAAAAGATGCACTTAATTCCCTTGCAAAGTCTTCCATTTGCGTGCAAAGGTCGTCAGCTGTGTCTTCGTGTTCTTGTAGGTTTCCTCCTACTTCCTGGGTAATTTTGTGAGCAATTTCCTCAACCAATCTTTCAATTTTCATTATTATTCACTCCTTTCTAAATCATGTTTAAAATCACCACAGTCAGCAACTGCTCCCAATGGAGCCTTATTGTCTTCACAGTCCAAACGCTCCTGGCAAAAATCGCATAAATGCCTACGGTCATTATCCATTCGTTCTTTTAATCTTTTCAATTTTCTCACCTCCTTTTAACTCTCAGTAGGCACATAGAAATCCGCTAATACCCAAGACCACCCACCGCGGAAATCATCAAACAGTAAGAAATAAGTTTCCTCATCCTCCACCCTCACTGCATACACTGTCTGCGTTTTATCCTTGTATTTATCCCGCTTGACTTTAAACATCATTCACTCCTTTATAAATCATAATTAATGCTTTTGTTCTTAACATCTTGTATAATTCTTTTATGTCGTAAAGCAATTCTGGTTTTACTTTGAATTTTTTTCCGTTTAGTTCTTCGTAAAGTTCCTTGATATAGCCACCGAATAAATCTTCGGCTAATTCAACTAGTTCCAAAGCCTTATAGTTAAACATAAATTCGTCTGGAAAGAGGAAGGCCCTTTCGTGACAGTAACTGCAAATGTATTCAGGGTTTTCTTGTTCTGATGTAGCTAATAAGTTATTATTTCTGTCGTAAGTTTTTGTTATTGTTACTTGCTTTTCGTGTCTTGCTGGTGTTTTGCATTTAGGGCAATAGTAAAATTTTAACGGGTCGTTGGAAAGAAAGAGGGAAGGGTCTATCTTTTTGGGTTTTGGTATGCCCTCTCTAAAATCTTCAACAGGTTTTACATAGTTGATTAATTGCCAGCCCTTTTTGTCGGTTTTTGGAATCTTTTTGAATTTGTATAGCCTGTATTTTTCCTCGTTTCCTTCTAACTCCCTGCATGCCTGTGTTGATTTTGAGGCGTACCAGATATAAGCCGGGTTTCCGTTTGTGTCTTTGAACATTATTACTTTGTAACCTCTTTGCCAGCCAATAAATTCACCTTTCAGTAGTTCCATCCAGTTGGTTTTTTCTAAATCCTCGGTCATTTTCCAACCTCCTTTTTTAGTAATTTGTCTAAATCCCTTCGGTGCTTTTCTAATGTGTCTGCGTGTCTGCGTTGGGTTTTTAATATTTCCAGAATTTTATCTTTGTCGTATTGTGCGTGTGCCTCCAGTTCATTTATCCTGTCCTTAGACCTTATCACGTCCTTTCTGAGCCCTTTGTAAGCGAACCAAATGGTATTTATCGTTCTTCTTGTTTTTGGTAGCCCAGAATGGAATTTAGACTCTTTCTTCAATAAGAGCATCCTTGTTAAAACTGTGTCTAATACAATAAAAGCAATCGCTGTGAATATTAATCCTATAGCCAGCACTACCCAAGGAAATTCAGACATCGAAAGCCCCCCTTAAATTAAAGTCTAATGCCTCTGCCTGTTCCTCGGGAATGAAACTTTTGTCTTTGATTATTTCAATCGGTAATTTTAAGGCCAGCCTGCAATTATAATACCCCTGGTCGTCTGGTTTTGATACCAGATACCTGTTGTTCTGTGGTTTTTCTTGGAAGCCAACGTAAAACTCTACTATCTCTTCATCCAGGTTGATTACGTAAGCGTATTCGCAGAATAGGCTGTCCCTTAAAAAGTTCTTTGAGTCTAGGATATAGCGTAGCCCTTTTTTAAATATTGCCATATTTCCCTGAACTTCTCTTAAAGCCCAGTACCAGTCTATATATCCTTTTTCGTCAATGATTCCCTGAGATAATAACTCATCTTGTTCTTCGTCGGTTGGTATTTCTCTTTCATCTACTGGTATAAGCCTTTCTGCAATTTCTTTCATTTCCTCGAGTGGGGTGTTTTTTACAAAATTCAAAACTTCCAAGCCCAAAGCCTCGGGGTAAGAGTCGAAGTTATTGTAACTAATCTTATCCTCCTGCATATACCTGAATCCGTATGCACCTCTGGTTCCCATTTAAATCACTCCTTTAAATTAAATCTTTCAATTAAATTGTCAACAAAGTTCAACAGGTGGATACTGTCGAAGAAAACATATTTGCTGTCCTGATGAATAGAAGTAGGAATGGCATACATATCTATAACCCTTCTCAAACACTTTTCTCCACTTGCTTCATTAGCAATTCTATCAATCAAGTAAAAAGCAGGACTACCTTGAACCTCTTGTTCTGAATAAGGCATAGCAATCACTATGGAGCCAAGAGGATAATACTGTAAAATATAATTTAACGTCATGATAGTTCCGTGATTCTCCCATTTAACTTTTTCATTCTCTTCTTTCATCTCTTCGATAAGTTTTTCTAAATCATCTTCAATTATTTCATTGACCCTATCTCTTATCTCAACCCCCACATTTTCTGAAAAAGTATATTCATCTAGTTGTCGAAGAGCCTCATCCGCAAAGTCCACTGCTTCTACAACACTTTCTGAAACACTATTTACTTCAGACCTAACCCCTGAAGTAATTTCATCCAAAATAGCGTCACGAATTTTCTCCACAGCCAAATTAATATTCATTTACCTTTCCCCCTTAAATAATAGATTTGGAGAGGGCATATGATGCACTCCTTTTGGTGGTTTTCAAGGTTTTGGTAGTGACCCCCCTGCCCCTAAGGGGGGGCACGGATATTTTATCCATGTGTCGAAGCAATCCCAGGGATGCGTCGAAGGACTGACCCCTTGCTAAGGAGCTCAGGGGAGGAGCTATCTCCCCTGGCCCTTGTTCTTTTTGGCTTTTTTGTCCAGCCTACAGTCGTATGGCCTGTTCGGTGTGCGTCTGTGCTTGAAGCAGAAAGGGTGAAACTTGCAGGCAAGGGGCCCTTTGCAAAACCCCCTGCCTGTCTTGCAGGGTTGTTTCTTAGAACGGTGGTGGGTTGTCATTAGTTACTTGAGCAGATGCTTGTTGTGGCTGGGACTGTTGAGCTGGCTGGTTTTGCTGAGTGTTTTGCTGATTTCTGCGTTGAACCTCACCAGCCGTCAGAATCCAGTCAGGGTGGCGGTCAGTGTTTTTCATGTTGTTCCGGAAGAGCATAAGGTTTACCTCGTCACCGTTGATTTTGTTAAGCTCTTCGATAAGTGTTTCCTTTTTGACTCTTCCAACTTGGAAGTCCTGCCCCTTAGCCGACTTTCTCCACCACATTCCAGTTACTTGTGCCAGCTTACGCATTTCTCATCACTCCTTAAATAGATTTTTGTTACCACTTTGTGATTCCCCTTCACCCTGTGGAGGGGAATCACATTTGCCTCTTCTCAATTGTTTTGAATCCCAGTGATTCATAACATTCTTTGCAGGCCTCAAAATAAGTTCCTCTGTGGGTTATTCTTTTCTTTTCTTCCTCTGTGATGGTGGTTCCGCAGATTTCGCAAAAATCTCTCATCTTTGTCACTCCTTCCAGGGATTTGGGGTTGGTTTTCAGGGGGTTGTTCGTCCAAGTTGTTTCCCAGCTCCGCTTTGTTGTGTGGCCTGTTTGGTTGCTGGGAAGAGCAAAAAAGGGGGTTGCCCCCCTTTAGTCTAGTGAGTCTTCGTTGATGTTGCAGGTGCAGTCGTTGACCTGGCAAATTCCGTCTTTGTTGTGCTCGCAAAAAAAACAGTGTTCGTTCAATTTTGTCATTGATATCGTCTCCTTAAAGTTATATTTTAGCCGAGTGCCTTCACCCCTGTGGAGGCACTCGGCTTTTGCCTGCTACGGCTTGATAAAGTGCATGTAGAGTGGGTCAAAACTTTGTTCTCTCCACCTGTCCTCTTTCCAGGAGTTGAGTTCCTCTTCGGGAGTCTTGGAGTAGTATTTTCTTTTAGTTGGGTCATGGTGTAGGGAGTGCATTATGAATACCCTGCCTGGGAACATTTTAGGGAGGAAGTAGGTAGCTACATACTCGCTCTTATCTGAGCTGTATAGTATGAGTTTTGGCCTGTCGTCTTCCTTGAGTCTGCGATATAAAGCTCTAAAGTCCGCTCCTTCCTTGGTCTTGTCATCCCATAGTTTGCGATAGTCTTCGAGGGATGAAAAGACTGGGAAAGTTGTTCCCATTCCAATGCACTCAAGTCCTGATTCCTCTGGAAATTGGATGTGATTCCGATTGATAACCATTAACATGTTAATCATCTCCTTAAAAGTTATTGTTAGGGGGCTTTGTGCCCCCCGGAGGCTATTCGTCGTATTGTAAGTAGTATTGTTCCCACTCCCAACATTCTTCAACGAAGCATTTTCGGGAACCGCAAAAGCCACAGCCATGGAAGAGAACTGATAGGATGTGAAGCAGTGTTTCTTTCATGTTTTTGATACCCCCTTTAAAATTTGATAATCCTGTATCGTTTTTTGAGTCGCTTAAATTCTGATATAGTGTGTTCTGTGCCTTTGCTCTTTCCATCCCAGAAGGCGATAAGAGCGTCGGCGTTTTCTGCCATTCGAGTGTTTCTTTTGAAGCCTGCTGATTTGCCGTGTTTCTTCCAGTTTTCTGGATAGATGATAAGGTCGTGCCCCTCTTCTTTGGCGAATTTTTCTCCGAGTTTGTCTGCTCCCTCTGCGTGGCCTGAGATAATTACGATATCGTTCCCAGATTTGCTTAGGATGTTTTTGACCTTTTCTTTGAGTAATTTGTAGTTATGGAAGTTTTTGCTTCCTGAGATAACCACTTTAAACATTCTAATCAGCTCCTTAAAGTTTTTTTGGGGGGATTAATAGTGTTTTTGACGCTCCCCCCCTGGCGTCGGATGCTATCGGTTGCAGTATTTGCGATATGCCCTCTCAATGTAAGGATATAGATGCTTAATGTAGCAATGTTCGCAGAGCCAGCGTTGGGTTTTTGTTCCATCCTCTTCAGCTTGAGCTATGACGATAGACTCCTTTTTTGTGAAAGAGTTGTGGCAAAAGATGCACTTGACTTTCATTCGCTCACCTCCTGAAAAGTAGTGTTCAGTGCTCTTCATCATCTTCTGTGCCTCGTCTATACGCCGTAAAAATACCTGGATATCTCCGCTTTCAATCTCCACCTAACCGAGCTTGCTCGGACAGGAAACTCCCAACACAACCCAAGAACTTTTTTTGGGCTTTAAAAAAGTTTTGGATAGCACAGGTGGCTGGCAAAAAAAGCGAACTTCTTTTTTTGACAAATCTCCGCTTTCGTCTCCACTTTGCCACCGTAGCGGTTGTGTTGAGGAGTTTCCGTGGGTATTTTTCAACTTCTTCGGCGAATTGAAATCTTACAGTATAACACTATCCCCAGACACTTCCCACAATCTCCGCTTTTCCCGAGCGGTATAAATCTCCACTTAGCAATCCACTCAGCGAGGGTCAATTCGCCTTAGAAGTTTTAAAGGCGTATACTAAGAGGCACTGATGATGATGAACACCCTTTTCACTCCAAAGTCCTTCTACCTTAACATTCAAAATCCATTCGCATCTTAGACGTTTTCGCTGACACGGGTTTCTGTCAGGGATGGCGATATGACGCCGATTTGTATCTCCACAATCGTCTCAGCCAATCGGGGTCATATCCCACCAACGTCTTAGATGCACTCTTACAATCTCCACTTGGATTTTGAATCCAGATAAAAGAAGACTTTGGAGGAGGAGAAATCGCTTTTAGCCCCAGGTCATCACTCAGAACACTCACCCACAACACTACCCCAGACACTGGCCCCAGACACTACCCATAACACTCACTGGCAGGTCAACACATAGCGAATAGCATTCAAATTTCGACGATTGAAAACGACTGAATTCTTAGGTTGGAAGGGGGGTTTGGGGGGAAACTCCGTTTCCCCAGGGGAAGGCTACCACGAATTGCCCGAGTTTCATCACATTTAATCTTCTTGTTAATCAAAGCCTTCCCCGTCCAACAAATGGTTTTAGGATTCAGTAAATTTCCGCTTGCGGAAATCTCCTTTTGTTTTAATCTTTGTCTTTTTTAAGGATGCAACGTCTCGTTGCCGAGGGGTGGTGGGGACGAGGAGGCCCCACGGTCTTGACTTCATCAGCCAAAAACTTGGACAGCCAATCTTTAAAGTCATGTGTCAGATATGTGTATGCTTTTGAACTTGGTGTTAGGTCTTCTCAACCCGGACAGCCAAACCAAACTACCAGTTACTATCCCCCAATACAAGGACAGACTATCTCTCCCTGTTCCCTGCTTATACTC
>Ga0207421_10005766_pt1 | contig 13740 bp, 8 predicted proteins | sample SodLakKL_010_SED_4_FD_187542 | JGI IMG/M metagenome (GOLD analysis project Ga0207421, IMG submission 187542) | Alkaline sediment microbial communities from Lake Tanatar, Kulunda Steppe, Russia - 8KL_010_SED (SPAdes) (version 2) | ecosystem: Environmental > Aquatic > Non-marine Saline and...
AAAAAGCCGCAGCGTGTCGGTGGGGTCAGCGAAGAGGTCCGACGCGCGGTCCTCGACGGCCCCCCGCGCACGATGCTGGTCACTGCCGGCGAGGACCGCACGCAGATCGCCGTCCTCGAGGACCGCACCGTCGTCGAGCACTACGTCACCCGCAAGGAGGACGTCACCTACGTCGGCAACATCTACATGGCCCGGGTGCAGAACGTGCTCCCGGGGATGGAGGCCGCGTTCCTGGACATCGGCAAGGGCCGCAACGGGGTGTTGTACGCCGGCGAGGTGCTGTTCGATGAACTCGACCTGGAGGAGGGCAAGGACGAGCGCATCGAGAACGTCCTCAAGCCGGGCCAGAAGGTGCTCGTGCAGGTCACCAAGGACCCGATGGGCAGCAAGGGGCCCCGCCTGACCATGCACCTGTCCCTGGCCGGTCGCTACATGGTGCTCGCGCCGGACTCCGATCTGTTCGGCATCTCCCGCAAGCTCACCGACAAAGAACGTGACCGGCTGCGTCGCATCGTGAAACAGGTCAAGCCGGACCACCACGGTGTGATCGTGCGGACCGCGGCGGAGGGCGCGACCGAGGAGCAGATCACCGCGGACATCCAGCGGCTGCTCACGAAGTGGGAGCGGGTCACGCAGGCGGCCGAAGAGGCCAAGGCGCTCACGTCGGTCTACGAGGAACCGAAGCTGGTCGTCAAGGTGATCCGTGACAACTTCGGGCCCGAGTTCGAACGCTGTGTCGTCGACGATCAGGACCTCTACCACCAGGTCCGCGAGTACCTCGAGGAAGTGGCTCCCGAACTGCTCGACAAGGTCGAGCTCTACGGCCAGCCGACAGCCGACGCCCGGTCCCGTGCGGCGGGTGCGCCGGCGATCGAGAGCGCCGACGCAGCCCCCGAGGATCCGCCGGCCACGGCCGGCAACGGTGAGGAGCCACGTCCCGGCGCCGGGCTGAAACCGGCCGAGCTGCAGGCCGCGGCCGAACGTCGCCAGGAGCTGCCGAGCCTGTTCGCGGCCTACGACGTCGCCGACCAGCTGCGCAAGGCGATGAGTCGCAAGGTCTGGCTGCCGTCGGGTGGCTACCTGATCATCGAGACCACCGAGGCGATGAAGGTGATCGACGTCAACACCGGGAAGTTCACCGGTGGTGCGGACACCAACCTCGAGGAGATCGTGCTCAAGACCAACCTGGAGGCTGCGGACGAGATCGTGCGACAACTGCGGCTGCGGGACATGGGTGGGATCATCGTCATCGATTTCATCGACATGCTGCTCAAGGCCAACCAGGAGCAGGTCGTGCGGCGGTTGAAGCGGGAGCTGCTCCGCGACCGGACCAAGACGCGGGTGTCCGACGTCTCCCGGCTGGGGTTGGTCCAGATGACCCGGAAGAACGTCAGCCAGGGTCTGATCGAGTCGTTCAGCCACAGCTGTGAGGCCTGTGAGGGCCGGGGGATCGTCTCGGAGTTCGACTAGACGACCGCACCGTGCGGTGTGCGCGCTCCGGGTGCCGGTGCAGCCGGATCCTGCCGATGGCTGGAGTGAGCATGTGTCCACCGGTGGGTCGTCCCGAGGTCCCGGTGCGCCGGCACGTGCGGCGGGGACAACCTGTGCGTGAGGATGGTCGTGACACCGCCGGTGTGACCACCCGGCTGATCGTCGCCTACACCCGACGGCACCTCGGTGATGCCGGGGTGGAGCAGCTGGTGCGTCTGGCCGGTGAAACGCGGTCGGTGGACGTGCTCGAGGACGAGAGCACGTGGTCGTCCTACCGGCAGAAGATCGCGTTGTTCGAGGCGGCTGAACGGTTGACGGGCGACGCGTGGGTCGCGCGACGGATCGGCGAGTCCGTCCTCATCGAACAGCTCGGGACGATCGTGCGGGTCGTGGTCGGGGCACTCGGATCGCCACAACAGGTGCTGCGCAGCGTCGCCCGCGCCAACGTGAAGTTCTCGACGAGCGCCACCATGGCGGCGATCTCCGCGACCGCCGGACATGCGGCTGTCAGCTACCGGTTGCACGACGAACACACCCCGAGCCACCACGACTGTCGCTACACCCAGGGGATCCTGACCCAGGCCACGGTGTTGTTCGGGCTACCACCGGCACGGCTCGTCCATCCACGCTGTCAGGTCGACGGCGCGGAGGAGTGTGTCTACGAACTGCAGTGGCCACGCTGGCGGTGGTGGTCCCGGAGCCTGACGTGGCGCTGGCGCGGTGGGACGGCCGCCGATGCGTTGCGTGAGCAGGTCGCAGATCTTGAGCGGACGGTCGCCGACCTGGTGACGACCGAGGACCTCGACACCGTTCTTCGGAGGATCGCCGCACGTGCGAGCGCGGCCGTGCACGCGCAACGCCACCTGCTCGTGGTCCAAGTGGGGGATCGCGTGACGATCGCTGCGGACGGCCTGGAGGACGAGATCGCCGGTGCCCTCGGGCATGAGCTCCTGGAGCACGGGAGCATCGACCTCCCGGGCGAGGCCTGCCTCGTGGCGCCGATCGCGTCGTCGCGACGCACCTACGGCTGGCTCGCGGCTTTCCTGCCGGCGGATGCCGGTTTCCTGCCGGTCGAACAGGAGCACCTGGAGGCGTACTCGGGGCTGGCGGCCGCAGCACTGGACGTCGCGACATCGCTCGACACCGCCCGGCACGCCTCGGCGGTCAACGCTGCGCTCCTCGGCCTCAGTCATCGGTTGGCGCACGAGGCGCACGAGCACGCCATCGCTGCCCGGGTCGCCGAGGCGGCGCCGATCGTGGTCGGCGCACGACAGGCATCCATCCTGCTGTGGAACGATGACGCGAACGCCATGGTGACGGTCGCCACCGTTGGGTACGGCCATCTGACGGAGGCGGCGCGTGCCTTCACCGTGCCCGCCGAGGCCACGCCCGCACTCCTCGCGATCCGCGCCGACCAGACACCGATGCGGTTCGAGCGGGGCCAGGATGATCCGTTCATCGACGACGCCATGGACCGGTTCGGCCAGCAGGTGGTGACGGTCGGACCGATCGTCGCCAACGGAGTGGTGGTCGGACTGGTGATCGCCGGCGAGGCGCAGGGCAGCGGCTCGAACGGCGACCGCAACTCGCAACTCGCGGCGGTCGCCGGGCTCGCCGATCAGGCCGGGATCGCGATCGACCGGCTCCGGCTGCTGTCGTCGGCGGTGCATGCCGCGACCCACGACCAGTTGACCGGCCTGCCGGGACGCGGGTTGTTCAACGACCGGCTGGAACGGGCGCTGACGGACATCCGACGTTCGCAGCTCAGTGCGGCGGTGTTCTTCATCGACCTCGACGGCTTCAAGGACGTCAACGACACCTACGGGCACGCGGTCGGTGACGCGGTGCTGTGTGCGGTCGCCGACCGGATCCGGCGGTCGGTTCGGGACGGCGACACGGTCGCACGCATGTACGGCGACGAGTTCGCGGTGTTGCTCCGTGATCTGCCGGATGAGCACGTGGCCGAGAAGATCGCGAGCCAACTCGTGACGACGCTCAGCGACGAGTACCACCTCGGTGAGGTGTCGTGCCAGCTCGGTGCCAGCCTCGGGATCGCGCTGGCGCCCCTGCACGGCGAGGCCCCCGAGGAGTTGCTGCGCACGGCGGACACGGCCATGTATCGCGCCAAGCGCAGCGGTGGCACCCACCGGGTCGCACAACCGTTGGGCCTCCTGCACTGACGGTCCTCGCTCGGTCCCCGCAGGCGCAACGTCTCGATATCGAGACAACTTCGGGGCGCGGTACCGTGGCCGGCTGTGACCGTCTCCACCCGCCCCACGCCCCGTGACCCGTCTGCCGACGGGTTGATCCGTCGTGGGGGCCGGGTGATCGGCATCGCGCTGCGTGATGCGAAGGGTCCGTTCGCGCTCGGCATCGCTGGGTCGATCCTGTACGCCGCGATGTCGGTCGTGGCGTCGCTGGTCCTCGGGTGGGCGACGGATGAGGTGCTCCTGCCGATCGTCGCGTCGGGCGAGATCGACGGGCAGCTGCTCGTCGTCGCGATGCTGCTGATCGTCGGCGTGGCGACCCTGAAGGCGGTCGGGGTCGTGGGGCGCCGGCTCGGGGCCTACATCGCACAGTTCTCGTTGCAGTCCCAGTACCGCCGCCGTGTGACCCGGCGCTACCTCGATCTACCGATCGCCTGGCATCGACGACATCCGACCGGTGAACTGCTCTCCAACGCCAACGCGGACGTCGAGTCCGCGTTCTTCGTGGCGGCTCCGCTCCCGATGGCGATCGGCGCGACGCTGCTCGTGCTGTTCACGGGAGGGCTGCTGGTCGCCACCGACCCGTTCCTGGCCGCCATCGGGTTCTCGGTGGGACCACTGCTGGCCTTCGCCAACTGGTTCTACCAACGTCGGATGCGCTCGGCCGCCACCGTCGCCCAGCAGGCACGCGCGGAAGTCTCCGAGATCGCCCACGCGTCCTTCGACGGTGCGCTCGTCATCAAGACCATGGGCCGCGAGGACCAGGAGGCGCAGGGATTCCGCGAGGTCGCCGAGGATCTGCGCGACAAGATGATCCGGGTCGGCAAGCTCCGCGCCTTCTTCGATCCCGTGATCGAAGCGCTGCCGAACATCGGGATCCTGCTGGTCCTGCTGGTCGGTGCCCTCCGCGTGCGTGACGGTGCCCTGACCGCCGGTGACCTGGTCACCTTCGCCTATCTGTTCCGACTGGTCGCGCTGCCGATCCGTGTGTTCGGCTGGCTCCTCGGCGAACTGCCGCGCGCGGTCGTCGGCTGGGACCGGGTCGAGCGGGTCCTGCAGGCGACCGGTCGGATGGACCACGGCGATCAGCGAACGACGGGGGAGGGCGGTGCGGACGTCCGATCCGAGGCAGTGGGCTTCACGCATCCGTCCAGTGTCCGGGAGGAACTCTCCGGACCGGTGATCGCCTCGGTGACTCCCGAGGGAGCCGGTGCCCGCGGGGTTAGCTCCGTATCGTTCGATGTGCCGGCTGGCCGGACCGTGGCGCTGGTCGGCGCCACCGGGTCTGGGAAGTCAACCGTCGCCGCGCTGCTGGTACGGCTCTTCGACCCGGACACCGGACAGATCTCGCTCGACGACCACGACCTGAAGGACCTGGGTCGCGATGAGTTGTCGCGCAACGCGGCCATCGTGTTCCAGGATGCGTTCCTGTTCGACGACACCGTGGCCGAGAACATCTCGCTTGGGGCACCCGTCTCCTCGGAGCAGATCGAGCAGGCAGCTCGGCTGGCCCGCGCCGATGGGTTCATCCGTGAACTCGACCATGGCTACGACACGGTCGTGGGGGAGCGGGGTGCGACGCTCTCCGGCGGCCAACGGCAACGCATCGCGTTGGCCCGGGCGCTCGTGCGCGAGCCGCGCCTGCTGGTGTTGGACGACGCCACGAGCGCGGTCGATCCGTCGGTCGAGTCCGAGATCCTGCGCGGCCTGTCGGAGGCCGAGTTGCCCTCCACCGTGGTCCTGGTGGCCTACCGCCAGGGCTCGATCGCGCTGGCCGACGAGGTGTTCTACCTGCGGGAGGGTGCGGTCGCGGCGCGTGGAACCCACGAACAGTTGCTGCAGGATGTGGCCGGCTATCGCGACCTCGTCACGGCCTACGAACATCCGGGCGAGGACGCGGACGCAACGCCGGGGGACCGGCCATGACCGCCACCTCCGCAACCCCGGAGCCCTCCGAGGGGCCGCTGCGTACCGTCGTGCGGGGCGTGTCCCTGAGCCCTGAGCTGCGGGTCGGTCTCCCCGGAACGCTGGCGCTGGCGCTGGTGGCGACGGCCGGCCGGGCGATCGTGCCGATCGCGATCCAACAGACGATCGACAGCGGGCTCGGTGACGGCGGGGTCGACCTGGATCTGATCGCGCGCGTCGTGGGGTTCGCGGGGCTGGCGGTCGTGCTGACCGCGCTGGCGAGCGGGTGGATGAACTACCGGTTGGCCACCGTGGTGGAGACCGCCCTGTCCAACCTGCGGGTCCACGCGTTCCGTCACATCCATGACCTGTCCATGCTCCACCAGGCCGCGCAGCAGCGCGGCTCGCTGGTCAGTCGGGTGACGACGGACATCGACGAGATCAGTCGCTTCATGCAGTGGGGTGGGCTCAACCTGATCACCTCGTCGGGGCAACTGCTCGTCGCCACGATCGTCATGTTCGCGTACTCCTGGCAACTGACGCTCGTCGTGCTGCTGCTGTTCGTGCCGTTCGTCCTGGCCGCCCGCTGGTTCCAGGTCCGCCTGACCGCCGCGTACCAGGTCGTCCGGGAGAACATCGGTCGGCTGCTGGGTGTCGTGGCCGAGACGGTCGTCGGAGCCCCCGTCGTCCGTGCCTACGGCGTCGAGGAGCGCACCCAGGTCCGGCTCGATGCGGCGATCGAGGACCACCGCCGATCGGCGGTGCGAGCGGGCGGGTTCTCGTCGCTGTTCTCCGGTTCGGGCGAGATCTTCGGTGCGCTGGCAAGCGCGGGCGTACTCGCGGTCGGCATCTGGCTGGGCGTGGGTGGTGACATCACCCCCGGGACGGTGATCGCGTTCCTGTTCCTGATCACCTTGTTCGTCGATCCGGTCCTGATCGCGGCCGAGGTGATCAACGAGGGGCAGAACGCGGTCGCTGGCTGGCGGCGGGTCCTGGACATCCTGGATGTTCCACCGGACGTCGCCGACCCCGGCGACGAGGGCCTCGATCTGCCACCGGGCCCGATCGGCATCGGGTTCGAGGACGTCGCCTTCCGCTACCCCCACGCCGGTGAGACCGCTCAGGAGGCGAGCGGTCCGGTGGTCCTGCGGGACGTTGCGTTGACCATCGAGCCGCAGAGCCGTGTCGCGGTTGTCGGTGAGACCGGATCGGGCAAGACCACGTTCGCGAAGCTGCTGACCCGTCTGATGGACCCCGTGGAGGGCCGCATCCTGCTGGCCGGGGTCCCGATCGACCGTGTCCGGTTCGGGTCCCTGCGCAAACGGGTCGTGATGGTGCCCCAGGACGGGGCGCTGTTCGACGGCTCGATCGCCGACAACGTCCGGATGGGCAACCCGGACCTCTCGGACGACGACCTCGAACTGGCGTTCCTGGAGCTCGGGCTCGCGGACTGGGTCGATGAGTTGCCCGATCACCTCGACACGCGTGTGGGGGAGCGGGGGAGCGGACTGTCCGGTGGGGAACGTCAGTTGGTGGCCCTGGCGCGCGCCTACGTGTCCAACCCCGACCTGCTCGTCCTCGACGAAGCCACCTCGGCGGTCGATCCCGCAACCGAGATGCGTCTGCAGCGCGCCCTGACCGGCCTCACGCAGGGCCGCACCACCGTGACCATCGCCCACCGGATGTCGACCGCGGAGGCGGCGGACGAGGTCCTGGTGTTCGACCGGGGACGCATCGTCCAACGCGGTCCGCACGACGTCCTGCTCGCTGAGGGCGGCGTATACGGAGGGCTGCACGCCAGTTGGGTCCGGGGGACCAGCGGCGCGCACGACTCCGCGTAGGATGCTCGCCTGCAGGAAGGCGAGCCGGATGACCACGAACGTTCCCCCGCACACCGATCGTCGCGGCAGCGTGCCGATCCCCGAACCCGAGGTGCGGGTCCCCGAGACCTCCGTCGGCGACCTGGATGCGGCGCTCACGACGCTGCGCGCCCAGGCGCAGCCGTGGACCGAGGTCGGTCTCACGGAGCGCATCGACCTGCTGGACGAACTGCTGGAGACGACGCTGGACGCGGCACCGGCGTGGACGGCCGCCGCGGCCGCGGCCAAGGGGATCGACGCAGGGTCCCCCCTCACCGGCGAGGACTGGATCTCCGGCCCGGCGTTGGTCCTGCGCAACCTCGCGCTGTTGCGACGCACACTCACGCAGATCGATCAGACCGGCGCGCCACAACCACCCAGCATCGACGAGGTCGACGGGCAGGTCCGCGTCGGGGTCATGCCGGCCGATGTGCTGGACCGGTTGCTGTTCACCGGGTTCAGCGCCGAGGTGCGCCTCCAGCCGGGCGTGAGCGCTGCGGAGGCTGCGGACCGTATGGGTCGCATCTACCGCTCGGGCTACACCGCAGATCCGGCTGTCGCGCTGGTCCTCGGCGCCGGCAACGTGTCATCCATCGGTCCCATGGACGCCCTGTACCAACTGTTCGCACTCGATCGGGTCGTCCTGCTGAAGATGAACCCGGTCAACGAACACCTCGGACCCCACATCGGTGAGGCCCTCGCTCCGTTGGTGCGGGCCGGCGTCCTTCGCATCGTGTACGGGGGCGGCGAGGTCGGTGCGTACCTCACCGACCACGACGAGGTCGATGCGATCCACATCACCGGATCGGACAAGACCTACGAGGCCATCGTGTTCGGTCCCGGGGAGGCCGGTGCCACGGCCAAGGAACGCGGCGAGGTGCGTCGATCGATGCCGGTCACGGCTGAACTCGGCAACGTCACCCCCGTGATCGTGGTGCCCGGCCCCTGGAGCGACCGCGACCTGGCCTTCCACGGTGAGAACATCGCATCGATGCTGACCAACAACGCCGGCTTCAACTGCATCGCGTCGCGGGTGATCGTGCAGCACCGTGCCTGGGCCAAACGTCACGGCCTGCTCGATGCGGTCCGTGCCTCGCTGCGGCGTGCGGAGCCACGATCCCCGTACTACCCCGGGGCCCACGAGCGCTGGACTTCCTTCGTCGAGACCTACGGACACGCGGAGTGGTTCGGGCCCGATGGGGACGGCCAGGTGCCCTTCACCCTGATCCCGGAACTGGATCCGGACCCCGAGGACGATCTCGCGTTCACCACGGAGGCGTTCTGCGGTGTCATGGCCGAGGTAGCCCTGGACGCTGCCCGCTCCATCCCCGAGTACCTCGAGGCGGCGGTCCGACTGTGCAACGAGCGGCTCTGGGGGACGCTGGCCGCGACGATCATCGTGCACCCCGCGTCGCTGAAGGACCCGCTGATCGACGAGGCGGTGGAGCGTGCGATCGATCGACTGCAGTACGGCAGCGTGGTCGTCAACCACAACCCGGGCGCCGCCTACGCCTTCGTCGCCCCATCGTGGGGCGCGTACCCGGGTGCGACGCCGGACGACATCCAGTCCGGGGTCGGCGTGGTGCACAACGCCTATCTGCTCGAGGACGTTCAGAAGTCCGTGATCCGCGGTCCGTTCCGCCCGCCGGCCAAGCCGGTGTGGTTCCACACCCATCGACGGATGGATCGGGTCGGGCCACGGCTGGCCGAGGCGTTGGCGACGGGCTCCCCGTTGGCGATCGCCGGGCTGGCGGGCAACGCGCTGCGCGGTTGACCCTACGGCCCCGCGCCGGGTACCTTTACCTGACGCGTGGCGCGCCAGCGGCGCACACGCGCGTCTTTGCTCAACCTCCGGCGATATCCTCGCGCTCGATGGTGGTCAGGCCGGCCGCCGACGAGAGCGCCCAGCAGCCGGACGCCATCCCGCGTGTTCCGGGCAGCGAGCGACGACGCATCCCCACGCTCATCAGCGCCGCAACCCGGCGCTCGCACGGGCAACGAGAAGCCCGTGTCAACACCACAGGAGGCCACCGTGTACGCGGTCATCGCCACGGGCGGCAAGCAGTACCGGGTCCAGACGGGCCAGCAGATCACCGTCGAGAAGCTCGACGGCGAGGTCGGCGACGTGCTCGACATCCCAGCGGTCATGGTCGTGAACGGTGACGAGGTCACCGCGGGCAGGGGCGTATCGGACCGGGCCATCAAGGCCACGATCGTCGGGCACGACAAGGGCCCGAAGATCCGTGTCTTCACCTACAAGAACAAGTCGCGGCAGCACAAGCGTCGCGGTCACCGGCAGCATCAGACCAGCATCCGGATCGACGAGATCTGATCCCCGACGCCGTGCACGCGGCGTCCGCGGGACCGAGGAGAAGCGACATGGCCAGCAAGAAGGGCGGCGGCTCATCCAACAACGGCCGCGATTCCAACGCGAAGCGGCTCGGTGTCAAGCGTTTCGGTGGCCAGGTCGTCACCGCGGGCAGCATCATCGTCCGGCAGCGCGGGACCCGCATCCACCCCGGCGAGAACGTCGGTCGTGGCGGCGACGACACGCTGTTCGCGCTGACCGACGGTTCGGTCCGCTTCCGCAAGAGCGGCAAGCGCACGACCGCTAACGTCGACCCGATCGACGCCTGAGACCCGCACACATCAGCTGATGAGGGCGGCCGTTCCACGGCCGCCCTCATCCTGTTCCGTACCGAAGGTTGTCTCGTGGACATGCCGAGCTTCGTCGACGAGTGCACCGTGCACGTCCGCGGCGGACGCGGCGGCCACGGCAGCGTGTCGTTCCGTCGTGAGTCGCACGTCCCCCGCGGAGGGCCGGATGGGGGTGACGGAGGCCGCGGCGGCGACGTGGTCTTCGTCGCGGACACCAACGTCACCTCGCTGCTCGATCTGCACCGCGCTCCGCATCGCCGCGGCGAGGATGGCGAGCACGGATCCGGGATGAACAAGACGGGCGCAACCGCCGACCACCACGTGGTCCGCGTCCCGGTCGGCACCGTGGTGCGCCATCGCGACACCGAACAGGTGCTCGCGGACCTCGTCCGCGACGGTCAGCGGTTCGTGGCCGCTCCGGGCGGTCGCGGTGGCCGCGGGAACACCTCGTTCGCCACCCGCCATCGCCGCCTGCCCACGTTCGCTGAGCGGGGCGAGGAGACGGACGAGATCAGCCTCCGGTTGGAACTCAAGCTCATCGCGGACGTCGGGTTGGTGGGGTTCCCGTCCGCGGGCAAGTCGTCGCTCGTGGGACGCCTGTCGGCCGCCAAGCCACGCGTGGAGGCCTGGCCGTTCACCACCCTGACCCCGCATCTGGGCGTCATGCGGGCGGGGAACCGGGCCGATGGTGCACCGATCGACGTGGTCCTCGCTGACGTTCCCGGCTTGATCGAGGGTGCCGCGCAGGGCAAGGGACTGGGTATCCGGTTCCTCCGCCACATCGAACGCTGCCTCGTGCTGCTGCACGTGCTCGACGGGATGCCGTTCGAGACCGACCGGGACCCGGTCCGTGACCTCGCGGCACTCCGTGAGGAGCTTCGACAGCACGACCCGGAACTGTTGACGCGCCCCCAGTTGGTGGTCATCACCAAGGTCGACCTCCCGGATGGTCGCGCCATGGCAGAACTCGCACGCGACCAACTCGTCGAGCAGGGCGAGGAGATCCTGGAGGTCTCGGCGATCAGCGGCGACGGACTGGATGCGTTGCGCTACCGCCTCGGAGAGCTGGTCGACCACGAACGGTCGCGGGTCGGCGAGGTCCGTCAGGTGGTCGGTGACGACCAGGAGGTCCTCCTGCGCATCGAGCCAAAGGGCCCCGACTTCACCGTGTCGAGAGATGGCTCCGATCGGTTCGTCGTGGCCGGTCGCCGCATCGAGCGTTGGGTCCAGATGTTGCCGATCGAGGAGCGCGAGGCCGCCCGTTACCTCCAGGGCCGGCTGCGCCGGGCGGGGGTGGAGAAGGCCCTGGTGGCCGCTGGTGCCCGTGCTGGGGATGAGGTCGTCATCGGTGATGCGGTCTTCGACTTCGAACCGGATCTGGACGATCTGCCGCAGGACGAGCGCGATGCGGTGCTGGCCGCCGAAGCGGAGGCCGAACTGGACGAGGAACGGTCGTGACCCGCTTCGCCCGCCCCACCCTGGCGGTGGTCAAGATCGGATCGTCGAGCCTGCGCGGTCCCGACGGTCGTCTGGACCGTCCGCAGGTCGAGCGGCTCGCTGACGAGGTCGCGACCGCACGCCGGGCCGGGACCCGGGTCGTGCTGGTCTCATCTGGCGCCGTGTCCGCTGGCATGGGCCTGTTGGGCTTCGACCGGCGACCGGCGGACCTCCCCACGCTGCAGGCGGCTGCAGCGGTCGGACAGGGCGAGCTGATCCAGGCCTACCAGCGGGTGCTCTCGGATCACGGCCTGGCGGCGGCCCAGATCCTGATGTCGCAGGACGACTTCATCCACCGGACCCGCTACCTCAACGCCCGGACCGCCATCCGACGGTTGCTGGAGCTCGGGGCCGTTCCGATCATCAACGAGAACGATGCGATCGTGACCGATGAGCTGTCCTACGGGGACAACGACCACCTCGGCTCGCTCGTCGCGTCGATGCTGGAGGCACAGCTGCTGACCCTGCTGTCGGACGTGTCCGGACTGTACGACGGTGATCCACGGACCCATCCGGATGCGGCCCTGATCTCGCGGGTTGAGGACATCGACACCCTGGATCTGGCCTCCATCGGTGGGGTCGGTTCGTACGTCGGATCGGGAGGCATGCGGTCGAAGGTCGAGGCGGCGCGGGTCGCGGTCCGCTCCGCCGCACACGCGGTCGTGGCGGATGCGCGTCACCCCGGGATCCTGGCGGAGGTGCTGGACGGTCGCGACGTCGGCACCTGGTTCGTCGCCAAACCGCAGCGCATCGAAGCGCGCCGTCTGTGGATCGGGTTCGCCCTGACCGCGCACGGGCGCATCCACGTCGATGCCGGCGCCGCGGCCGCACTGCGCCAGCGTGGGGTGTCGTTGTTGAGCATCGGCGTGACGCGGGCAGATGGCACGTTCGGGGCCGGCGACGCCGTCGAGGTCGTCGATCCGTCGGGGACCGTGGTCGCCCGGGGGCTGTCCAACTACGATGTGAGTGACGTGGTGCGTATCGCCGGTCGGTCGACCGCGACGGCCGCCGAGGAGTTCGGGATCGGCTACGCGCGCGAGGTGATCCATCGCGACGACCTCGTGGTCATCACCTGATCGTCGCGCGGTCTCAGCCGTTCGGGTCGAGCAGCAACTTGCCGACGCTGCGGCGTTCGCGCAGGTCCATGTGCGCCTGGGCAACCTCTGACAGGCCGTAGGTGCTGCCGACGACCGGTTTGAGCGTGCCCGCCGCGGTCAGGTCCAGCAGTTCCTGCATCGGCTGTGCGAGGTGGCGTGCCGGATCGGCCATGCAGTGCGCCAACCAGAACCCGATCACGCCGCGCGAGCGGCCCATGAGCTCACCGAGGTCGACCTTCGACGGCGCGGTCCGTGACGCCATCCCGAAGAACGCGAGCCGCCCGAACGGCGCGAGTGCGGCCAGGCTCTGATCCGTGGTCCGGCCGCCGACCATCTCCAGGACCACATCGACCTTCTTGCCGCCGTTGGCATCCTGGAGCGCCGTCTTGAGGTCGTCCACCCCGGCATCGACCGCGACGTCCGCACCCAGGTCCAGCGCGAGCTGCCGCTTGTCCTCGCTGGAAGCCACCGCGATCACGCGTCCCGCGCCGTAGGCCTTGGCCAGTTGCACGGCCAGCGTCCCGACGCCGCCCGCTGCCGCGTGCACGACGACCGATTCGTCCTCCGAGAGCTTCGCCGAGGTCCGCAGCAGGTGCCAGGCGGTCAGGCCCTGCAGGACCAGAGCCAGGGCCTGGCCGTCATCGACCGCATCGGGGACCTCGAAACTGAAGGCCTCCGCAGCCAGCGCCTTCTGCGCGTACCCGCCGCCTCCGAGCAGCGCGACCACACGTCGCCCGTCCTCGGTGGTGCCGACGGCTTCCGCGCCGGGCACCATCGGGAGCTCGGCGGGCGCGAGGTAGCTGTTCTCGACCTGGTGGGTGTCGGCGTAGTTGATGCCCGCCCGGCTGATGGTCAGGACCTGCGTGCCGGGACCGGCTTGGGGTTCCGGCTGGTCGTCGACCAGCGTCAGGACCTCGGGGCCGCCGAACTCGGTGATGCGGATCGCGCGCACGTGGGATTCCTTGTCGTCAGCGGAGGCGGGTGGGATCGGAAGGGGAGGCGGGTGGGATCGGAAGGGGAGGCGGG
>Ga0207421_10005767_pt1 | contig 13740 bp, 13 predicted proteins | sample SodLakKL_010_SED_4_FD_187542 | JGI IMG/M metagenome (GOLD analysis project Ga0207421, IMG submission 187542) | Alkaline sediment microbial communities from Lake Tanatar, Kulunda Steppe, Russia - 8KL_010_SED (SPAdes) (version 2) | ecosystem: Environmental > Aquatic > Non-marine Saline and...
CGTTTCAGCCAGAAGTCACGTGGTGTGGCACCACTTCCGCGTCCCGCATTCAGGTCGATGTACGCTTCCCAGTCGCGGTACATGGTGGTTTTGAACTGGATGATGCCCCGGCGAAGCTGCATGCCGTTCGACATCGGGTTCTCTTCACCGGTAAAATAGACGGCGGCATCCCAGTACATCCGGTGATCGTACCAGATCTTCCAGTCGCCCGCCTCATCTTCAAATACCAGGATCCCTTCCTGGATCTCACCCGGCTTCAGGATAGCCGAATGGATCTTTGTCGTGTCCAGTTCCGTGGCCTGTGCATTAATACCTATCGCCAGGACACATAACAGACATAATACTTTCGTCATGTGTAGCTTGATTCTATTCATGTCTACCTCGTTTTTGTGTTGGTTCATAAACCGGCCGGCAGACTGCCCGTCACTACCTCATGGGACGAGTGTGGTTTGGGGCAATAAGCATCGAAACCGGTCATGTTGATGGTTGTGTAATGGTGTTGCTTGTTTGGTGTAATACTATTATCGGACGGGATATCCGTTTGCACTTCTGCCGAGGGATTGTCCCGTTTTACTACTTCCTGCTCAAATACATTCTGGACGAAAAAGAGAGCTACAAAGCTGAGGGCAGCTGCAATCAGGGGTGTGGTGACCCAGCCGGATGCAATCCTGCCGATGGTGTTATAGTTGATTCCGGTCCGGCCTTTTACCAGTGCCACCCCAATAATCGCACCGATGATGGCCTGGGAACTGGAAACCGGTACAAGTGGAAGTGCCGGCAATCCGACGGAAAGCAGTATGCGTTCCAGGCCCTGGGATGCAAAAACGAACAGCACCAGGGACTTTGCCAACACTACGATAAGTGCCAGGATAGGGGTAAGCTTAAAAATGTCATTGCCCACCGTTGTCATGACATGATAGGAATAGGTGAAAATCCCAACCCCGATTGCGGCCGATCCAAGGAGGAATAGTTGCCGGGTCCCTGAAAACCGGGCTATTCCACCAATGGATAACGATTCAAAGGGATTGGCAAACACGAACATCCCCATGACATTGGCAATGTTGTTGGCTCCCAGACTATAGGCGCCGAACGCACCCACTACGATCAGTCCAATCCGTGTCCATGCATCCATTTGCAGCATGTGAATACGGGCATTTCCCAGAAACCTGCGGGCCAGGAGATACAGCAGGATAGCAAAAATACCCGCCAGGATCGGAGAAAAGATCCATGTACCGACAATTTCAACAAGCGCTTTATAGTCCGTCGGAGATCCGGTAAAGAAATTCCATCCCAGGATGGCACCAACCACAGCCTGTGATGTGGAGACGGGAAGCTTCATTTTTGTCATCATGGCCACTGTGAGGCCGGCCATCAGGGCCACTGTAAAGGAGCCGGCCAGGGCATTTACGGCACCAAGCTGACCAAGGGTTTCCGTAGTGCCGCCCCCGCTGATTACAGCGCCCAGTATCACGAAAATGGTAGCTACCAGAGCGGCCGTCCGGAATTTGACCATTCGGGTGCCAACGGCCGTGCCAAATATATTGGCGCCATCGTTCGCACCCAGCGACCAGCCCAGGAACAATCCACTTAAAAGGAAAAACCACTCCATCTGCGTGTATTCTGTTGTTTATGTATCTATTGTTTAGATGTATCGTTTAATTGCCGCGATGGAAAGACGGTCACAGACATCTTCCGCCTCATCGGCAATGCTTTCGATATTGTGGGCAAAGTACCGGAGGTGGATCTTGTGACTCAGGCGCAGATTGGTCCGCTGAAAGACATCCCGTTTGTACTTCTCTGCGATCCGGTTGGTCTCTTCGCGGGAGAACTGAACCTGCTTGACGTTGTCGCGAACCGCCGACAGGTCCCGGAAGTAGGCCCGGATGGCCTTTACCATGTTTTCCGAAGCATCAATGGCATTATGCGCCAGGTCGTAATGCGACTCGTTCAGATCCTCCAGGGTCTCCGGTATCTCCACGGAAAAGAGCAGCAGGGTGTCGGCAATCTTGTTCAATACTGCATCGGAGTGCTCCAGAAGCCCGAGGACATCACCACGGAATTCCGGTATCAATGTCCGCAAATACAGCTTGGTCTCAATACTGCGGCGCAGTTTGTCGGCATCCTTTTCCAGTCTCCGAAGATCTGCAAGCCGTGCCTCGAACTCCTCGGTCCGTCCATCCAGATAAAAATGGACCCCTTTCTTGAAGAGCAGACCGCCTTCGATGATCAGATCGAGAAAATCGTCGATTTCGCCTTCAATTTGTTTGTGTTTGGTAAAAAGCTGAGCCATTTGTGCGGATCAATGAAAAATGAGTGTTAAAAAGAGCTTGCAGGTTGCTGTTGAATGCAAAGTTTGTCAGAAGAGACCGAATACCCCGTTGGGTGTGATCCCGAGCCATCGGTACCAGGTTTCCCCGAGGATGATATTCAGGAAATAACCGATCACCATGAGGGTGATCCCGAATTTAAAGGCATCCTTCAGGTCATACCGGTCCGTTTCATAAAGCAACGCTGCCGGTTTGCTGTTGAAATAGAGCACCCAGACATACTCGATCATGAATGCCGTGGGGAGTGCCAGGCTCACCACACTGAAGTCGAAGCGCTGCGCCACACCAATGGCAATCGGAATGAAGAGCATGGTCCGCATGGTCTTGGACTGGAAAATAAGCGCACTGAAACACATCACCCCGGTCATCAGCACGTAGAGCAGCCAGAATTCCGTCTCATCGCCGATGCCCAGACGGTCAAAAAAGGCATTCACACTAAGGGATGGCAGGTCGGTCTGGTTGAAACCGGCCCCGAGCGTATACGCCCCGGCCGAGAACAGCATGAGATGCCAGGGGATATCCACATCGTTCCAGGTGACGATGCCAATGCGGGGAAGCAGGGCAACAATGGCACCTACAAAGGCAACGGCCGTGGCACTTACTCCGTGGAACCGGTCCGTGGCCCAGAGCAGCAGTATCAGTACGAAGATGACAATGGTCTTGATCTCCTGGTAGTCGATCTTGCCCAGTTTTTCGTACTCCTCCTGCAGCCGTTTCATTCCGCCCTTGATCTGCGGTTTCTGCTCATCCGGCTTCAGCGGGAAGAAGATCTTCATGGCCACGATATAGCCGATGAACATCATGCCCACCATGGTCGGGAACATCGCAAACATCCAGTCGGCAAAATAGATATTGCCGTCAATGGCACCACTGATGAGTGCGGCTGCCAGCAGGTTCGCACCGGATCCGGTCACGAACGCCCCGGCGCCCAGATTGATGTTCAGCAGGTTCTGCAGTACGATGCTCCGGCCGAAATTATTCTTTTTCTTGCCGCCGTCGGCACCGTAGACCGCTGCAATTACCATGAAGATGGGAAGCAAAATGGCCGCCTTGGCCGTCGTGGCCGAGATGAAGGCCGAAAGTATCGTGTTGATCACGATGAAGCTGATGAAAATGGAGCCGGCGTTCTTCCCGAACCGCAGGATGAACCACAATGCGAATCGTTTTGCAACGCCGGTCGCCACCAACATACTCGCCAGTACAAAAGACATGATGTTCAGCCACATCACCGGATGTCCCAGCTGGGCATAGGCCTCCCTTTCGGGCAGCACTCCGGTCAGGACCAAAGATATGATCAGGATGAGCGATACCTGGTAATTGGGAATGGATGCCGTTATCCAGAGGATGATGGCAGCCAGAAAAATGGCCAGCATGAAATGGTTTTTCTGGCTGAACCGGTCATCGCCGATCTCGGCATACACCTCAGTGGCTCTTTCAGACTGCAGCGTGGTGACATCGAACTGTTGCAGGAACGGGATATCCACCACAAAAGCCACAACGATGAACGTAATGACAGCAAGAGGCGCCCCGATCATCGCCATCCATGCCTCTATATTCGACTTTTCCCGGACGGGAAGTTTTTCGATCGAATAGTTGTGCATGTCGAGCGGATCGTACGAGTTTCCGTTCTCATCAACCTTGTAATGATCGGGTTGCTTCTTGTTTTTTTCTGCTTCACTCATGTCCTGAGATCTTTAAAACTGCGGTTTACTGCTTTTTCACTTCCACTCCTTGTAGGGAGCCTTCATCAGCATCGAATTGTAATAGCGGACGTCGCCGGTCACTTCTTTGCCCAGCCACCCCGGTTTCTCGAATGACTCATCGGCGGATTGCAGCTCAACCTCGGCGATGACCAGCCCTTCGTTATCACCATAAAATTCATCCACTTCATAGATGTGGTCGCCGTGCTTCACCAGATACCGCGTCTTGTCGATGACACCCGGCTCACAGATCTTCAACAGCTCCTTCACCTCGTCGACCGGGATCTCCTTCTCCCACTCGTACCGGCTGGCACCGGTCTCATCACCGATTCCCTTGATGGTGATGAATCCCTTTTCGCCTTTCACACGCACCCTTACCGTACGCTCCGGCACCGATGAGAGATAACCCTGCGTGATTCGGGTCTCCTTGAATGCCTCGCTTTTAAAGTCGCCGTCTACCAGAAATTTCCGTTCGATTTCCTGTGCCATGATTGATTGCAAATTGTGTTTTTATTGTGTTTTAATGCAGAAAGAAAAACCGGGCTGTGCTCAGGTAAGTACACAACCCGGCTTCCTGCTGCTTGGGGATATATGAGGAAAATTGCTTTATTCGTTTGCCAGCGGTTTGTCGATCATCCCGATCACCCGTTTGATCGCCTGCAGGTAGTTAATGTTCTCAATACCCTCCAGTCCCACATCGGAAAGAGTCTTTTTGATATCCTCGATCTCGGTGGATTCCGAATTGATGGTCGCCACCCGGGCCCCGTTGATCAGCACGTACCCGTACTCACAGATCGTGTCGTTCACCATGTAGCCAAATCGCTGCTTGTGTACCCGTACCGCCTGCAGCTCAGGGTGCGCATCCACCAGTGCCAGAAACTCCTCCAGGGTATACGTTTCCTTTTCCAGAGTACCCATTTTCACCTGGAATGCGGGGATTACTTCTTCCTCCAGGGTCTCCTTCTTCATTGGAAACTCCCCTTTCATAAGCGGGTTCCACTGCTCCAGTCCGTCCACTGTCTGAACATAGGTCTTAATGTCCATTTTTCCATCGCGGATCTTCGTATTGTTGACGTCGTTGGTACGGGAAAGGATGTAGACCTCGTCAGAGTGACGCTCCCAGACCTTCTCGGGTACGGGAACGGAGAGACGAGACATCCGGTAGTGCGCATCGTCAAACCGTTGCCCGAATGTGCGGAATTCAAATCTCGGTTTTGAAGCTTCACCTATGTTGAGTTGTTCTTTGCTCATGGTTTGCGTGTTTAAATTGGTCAGGATTACTATTATTTCGTACTGATGCGATCAGCAATGGCAAACAGTGTGCCATCCCTGGAAACAGGTCGGCATTACGGGAATATCGCCTCTGAAGACTGTTCTAAACGCAGCATATCTTCAAGTTGCCGGCGTCTGGACGCCACCAGCGGCGTTCAGGCGCCGGCAGAACGGTGATATTTCGCCTTTTCTTTTTGCAATTTGCCAATGAAATGGCTAAATAAAGCGTAAATCACAGGTACGAGTTCTGAGGAATGATCTTTGCCCAAAAGTCCATGAAAAAGAGAATTGCAAGCAACCCTAATGGTTCCTTTCTCATGATCAGGAAAAAAATCGTACTGGTCGGTCTGGCTGTGCTCGTGGTTCTGACCTTCATCACATTCCATTTGCATCGGGCGATCGTCGACATCCGTTCTCCCTGGCCGGAGTCCACGCCGGTCGCAGGTGTGGAAGCGGCTGTTGCACAGGATACGGTGCGCTTCGGGGTCATTTCGCGATTTCCGGCCAATGTCCTCTACCAGGGGTACCAGCCGCTTATGGATTATCTTTCCGATGAGACGGAATACCATTTTGAGCTGATCATCAGCCGCACTTATGAGGAAACGGTTGCCCAGCTGGCCAGTGGAAAGGTCCACGCGGCATTCCTCGGCTCCTATATCTATATCACTTCGCGGGAGGAACACGGACTTGAGCCCATCCTCAAGCCCCTGAATGAAAACGGGCAGCCCTTTTTTCAATCCGTGATCATCGTGCAGGAGGATTCCGATATCCATTCGATCTCGCAGCTCAAGGGTCGAAAACTGGCGCTGCCCTCGGAGAATTCGTTTTCCGGGAATTGGCTGCTGCAATCCGGCTTTTCTCAAAACGGGATAATCGGGAGCGATCTGTATTCAATCGAACATTTCCGGCACCACCACAGTGTAGTCTACGAAGTTCTTAGGGGCAATTATGATGCCGGAAGCATCAAGGACCGGGTGGCGGATGAATTCCGGGAACAGGGCCTCAGGATCATCAAGCGATCCGACCCGGTTCCGGGCTCACCTGTTGTGGTCTCCACAGGTCACAATCCGGCCATTACCGCTGCCATCACCAGTACATTGCTGAACATTGATCCCGTCGAACCAAAATATGCCGACCTGGTTTCTCAGTGGGACCCGGAGTTTCGTAACGGCTTCATCCGGGCACAGGCAACCGATTACGATCAGCTGGCGCGCCAAATCCTGGAGGTGCCGGCACCATGACGCACATTATCCAAACGCTTAGAGAGTGGTTCCGGTCAAGCATCAAACTGCGGGTGCTCTCCATCATCGGGGTGGTGGTTTCCCTGTTGATGATCATCATATCCATCGGCATTTTGCACCAGTGGCGGGCACTGATCATTGAGCAGGAGACGGACAATACCAAATCGATTGCCACGGCCTTTTCCATTCCGGTGATTGAGGCCATGATCCATGCCGACCAGGAGCAGGGATCGAGGGATGATCTGCTCATCAGCCATGTCCAGAACTTCCGGGACAATGTGGAAGGGATCGTATACATCTCCATACAGGACATCAATCACCGCATTATTGCCCACAGCGAGCTGTCGCGCTACGGCCGGCAGCTGGACGATCCGCAGATTCTTTCGGTGAGTCAGACGCGTGAGGTGCTCACCTCTATTTCCGAACATCCGGAACACGGGTGGATGCTCGAAATACTTCAGCCCCTTCAGATCGGGGATAAGCGCTGGGGTACGGTACTGATGGGGTTCGATGCCTCGAATATCCGGGAAAAAGTTCGCAGCGCTTTTTTTCAACTGCTTGGACTCACTGTGATCGCCATGTTCGTCACCATCGGATTGCTCTATTATTTCATCGGAAGGGTGCTCACATCACTGAAAGACCTGGTCAGGGAGATTGACAAATTTGATTTGGATTCCGGTGACGCATCCGCCCTTCCTGCCCGCAGTGACGAGATCGGCTTTCTGATCGACCACTTCGAGATGATGAAAAAGCGGCTCACCCAATCCAAAGTGGCACTGGAGAAGGCACAGAACCAGATATTCCAGGCAGAGAAGCTGGCATCGATAGGCCGGCTGGCGTCCGGCGTGGCCCATGAAGTGAACAACCCGCTGAACGGCATGCGATTTTGCGTATTCGGCATCAAAAAGGACCTGGACGACCGGCAACAGACCGTAGAGTACCTGAACATGATCGATGACGGATTGACACAGATCGAGTCCGTGGTCACCAAGCTCCTCGGTTATGCACGGCAACGCCCGAAAGAGCCGCAGGCAGTCGACTTGATTAAACAGCTCACCACGGTTCGGGACCTGCTGGAATACCGGCTGAATGAGAAGCGGGTCCGGCTGAATATTCACGCTGACGCAGGCCTGCCGCCGATCAAAGCGGATCCCAACCTGATGCAGGAAATTCTAATGAACCTGCTTCTGAACAGCCTGGACGCTGTCGATGAAGAAGGTGAAATCACTGTTGGAATGCAGGCAACCGGCGTGAATATGATCATCCGGGTCAGGGATAACGGCACCGGGATCCCGGAAGAAGAACTGAAAGTGATATTCGAGCCGTTTTTTTCGACCAAAGAGACCGGCAAGGGGACCGGGCTTGGCCTTTCCGTGACCCTTGGTATCGTTGAGTCGCACAGCGGTACCATCACTGTCACGAGCAAAAAGGGCGAGTACACGGAATTCACTGTTACACTACCATTGGAGACGGAGAATGAAAGTATTAATCATTGAGGACGAACGGATTACACGGATCACACTGGCCAACCTCCTGAAAAAGGAGGGCTACGAGGTCGAGAGTGTTTCTGACGGTGACAAAGGCCTGAAAAAAGCCGGCAGCGGCACTTATGATGTTGTAATCACCGACCTGCGACTGCCCGGAAAGGGAGGGATCGAAATCCTGAAGGCAGCCAAAGATTCCAGTGAAAACTCCGTGGTGATCGTTATCACGGCCTTTGCTTCCGTTGAAACCGCCGTAGCTGCACTCAAACTTGGCGCATACGACTACATTACCAAGCCGCTTTCCCCCGAAAAGTTCATCAGTCTGATGAACAACGTGCATGATTATATTGAAGTAAGGGTTGAAAACAAAAAGCTGAAAAAGCGCCTGGAACGTATGGAGAACAAATCCGTCATCGGCAGCTCGCCTTCTATGCGCAAGCTGCTTGAGACCGTCAGAAACGTGGCCGGGCATGATTACACGGTGCTCATCCAGGGTGAGAGCGGCACCGGAAAAGAAGTCATCGCACATACGCTGCATCAGCAGAGTGACCGTCGGGATCAGCCCTTCATTGCCGTCAACTGCGCCGCTATTCCGGAATCCCTGATCGAAAGCGAGCTGTTTGGCCACGAGAAGGGTGCATTCTCAGGTGCCATCCAGCAGCACAACGGATATTTCGAGCGTGCTCACAAGGGCACCATTTTTATAGATGACATCGACGATTTTCCGCTCAACCTGCAGGTCAAGCTGCTTCGCGTGCTCCAGGAACGTCAGTTTGTTCGTGTCGGTGGCATGGAAACCATTTCCGTGGATGTGCGTGTCATCTGTGCGACAAAAGTAAACCTGGAGCAGCTGGTCCGTGAGAACCGGTTCCGCGAGGATCTTTACTACCGGCTCCACATCATCCCCTTGCACCTGCCGCCGTTGCGGGATCGAAGGGAGGATATCCCCGCACTTGTCAGCCATTTTTTCAAGAAACTGGGCGCCGGGGACATGCTCACGCACCTGGACCGTACCTTTTATGACAACCTGATGACTTACGGCTGGCCGGGCAATGTGCGGCAGCTGGAAAATACCGTGGAACGCATCGTGGCCACTTCCGATACCGGCATTGCTGCATCGCTGGCAAGCGGCGGTTACTCGCTGGCGGGCGGCAGTGATTCCCTCACATACGGGACTGCCCAAGGCAACCCGTCCGCCAACGACCAGTATCCGCCATACGAAGCGTTCATACAGGAAAAGGAAGAGGAAATCATCGGCTGGGCATTGGAGAAAGCCGGACATAATATCACCAGGGCTGCCGAATTGCTGGATCTGCCAAGGGGCACGCTGCGCAGCAAACTGAAAAAACTTGACCGGTTCCGGGATTAGATTCCCGACAGATCAGAGTTCCGGTCCATCTGCACCATCACCTTGCTTGCGGGCCACCATCACCATCCTTGGGCTGGTTTCCGGGTCAAAAGGCCCGCCGCGGTAATCACCGCAGAGTGTGTCCATGACCATTCCCCGGTCTTTGAAAGCCTTCTCAAACCACTCCCTGTCATAGAGTTTGACGCGCTCCTGGTAGGTCATCGATTTGCCGTCTGCCGATGAGACAAAGGACAGGGATTTTACCACGGTATCGTTTTCGATTGCCCGGCTGATCCGGCAGGTCATGTTCCCCAGGGCCACGTTCTCTTCCGGAACCAGGGTGTTGCGCACGGCCTGTGGATTCAGATAATCCATCACCAGGCAGCCTTCCTTCTTCAAATTGGCGCACATGTTGGCAATCACGCGCAAATTGTTATCGTCATCATCAAAATACCCGAAACTTGTAAAGAGATTGCACATAAGGTCACATGGATCGCCCTGCCATGTGCGCATGTCCCCGATTTCAAAATGGACATGGGCGATGTTTTCCTGTGCGGCCTTTCCCCGGGCTGTATCAATCGCTTTGGGAGAAAGGTCCACCCCTGTCACCCGATAACCTTCATTTGCCAGCAGCAGGGAATGGCGTCCGCGCCCGCATCCCATATCCACAGTAAGCGGAAACTGCGCGGGCGGGAGCAATTGCGCAATCCACCTGACCAGCAGCGCTGCTTCGGCATCATCCCTGTTGGCATAGAGCTGTTCATACAGGGGACTGTCAAACCAGGATTCGAACCAGGTGTCGGTAGCCATTAATCGGTAGTCATTATGGATCCGTGATTATTAACTGACTTCTGCACCGGTGCGGCTTAGGCATACGGAAGCAAACCATGTTTCGGCAGCAGGCCGCCCGGTCAGGCATGCAATATATCCCGAAATTGCATTAAATATTATCGTATTTTGGGCCGAAACAAATCATCCGATTATGACCTACCCGCAAAAACTGCTGACTTCCGTTCGGGCATCCCGGACCGTTTTGTGCGCCGGGCTGGACCCTGTGCCTGAACTCCTTCCCCCGGAAATCCGGAACCGGGGCCTCTCCGACACGGAAGCCGCCGTCACGTTCTGCCGCCGGATGATCGAACAGACCAAAACCGGCGTGGCGGCCTACAAAATCAATATCGCCTATTTCGAGGCACTGGGAACAGACGCCTTCCATGCCCTCAACGATGTGCTCGATGCCATACCATCGGGCAAGGTCCTGATCGCCGATGCCAAGCGGGGCGACGTACCGCACACCAACGCACGCTATAAAACCGCGTGGTTCGACCGGTTCGGGTTCGATGCGATCACTTTGTTCCCTTTCATCGGGCTGGATACGCTCCACCCTTTTCTGCAGGATACGCACCGTGCCGCATACGCGCTCACGCTCACGTCCAACCCGGGTGCCGCCGACCTCATGATGCGTCCCTTCGAAGGGGCAAACTCCCTCAGCGAATACATTGCCGGCCGGTTGCGCAGCACCTCGCTGGAACATCCCGGCACGCTTGGTATGGTGATCGGGGCCACACAAAGCGCGTTTTACGGACCGGTACTGCAGGCCTATCCGGAAGCGCCGCTGCTGATCCCGGGCGTAGGCGCCCAGGGCGGATCGGTGACCGAACTGGCGCAACACCTCAGCCGCCACCGGGGGATTCCTCTGATCAACGTCAGCCGGGGCCTGGCCGCCATGGATCTGAGCAATACCTCTGACTGGGAAATGCAGGTTGCCGCCAACACGGACCGGTACAACCAGCTGCTGCAGGGCATCACACAGCGCTGGCTTCTGCCGGATGGTCCCGACGCGCCACAACAGCAAAATCAGTTTTCATGAGCAAGCCACACGTCATCGTGTATACCGACGGCGCCTGCAGCGGCAATCCCGGTCCGGGCGGATGGGGAGCCCTGCTCCAATGGAAGGGCAAGGAACGCACCCTGAGCGGCAGCGCCCCCCACACCACCAACAACCGGATGGAACTGACGGCCGTCATCGAAGCCCTCCGCGCCCTCAAGCGTCCCTGCCGCGTATCCATCCACAGTGACAGCGCCCTCATCATCAACGCCTTCACCCAGGGTTGGGTGGACAATTGGCTGCGCCGGGGCTGGAAACGCGCCGACAAGAAACCCGTGGAAAACCGGGACCTGTGGGAGCTGCTCCTTGAGGCCATGCAGCCGCACGACGTGGAATGGGTCAAGGTGAAAGGCCACGCCGACGACGACCGCAACAACCGGGTGGACCGTCTCGCTGTGGAAGCGTGCAAACAGCAGGGTTCATCGGGGTAAAAACCGTTTTCAGCCGCTCATTTTATCCCATTGAAAACGGGCATACGGCTTCAGGTGCAGATCGTCGATCATTCCCTCCCTTGCCTTGAACCAACCGGTGACGGCGATCATGGCGGCATTGTCGGTGCAGTATTTTGGATGGGGGATGTGCAGTGAGGCCCCGAGTTCTCCGGCCATCTTGCGTGCCTTCTCCCGCAGCATCGAATTGGCCGATACGCCGCCGGCTATGATGACACTTTTGACCCCGGTTTTACGCACCGCCTGACGCAGCTTGTGGATGAGTACATCGGTGATGGCCGCGGAAATGCTGGCACACAGATCGTTCAGGTGTTCAGAGACAAAAGCCGCGCGCTCCGGTTCCGGGATATCCTGAAGGTAGTAGAGCACCGATGTCTTGAGTCCGGAAAAGCTGAAATCCAGCCCCTTTTTCATCATGGCACGCGGGAAGTTGTAGAAATTGGGGTCACCGTCACGGGCCAGACGGTCGATTTCGGGTCCGGCGGGATAGGCGAGACCGAGCAGTTTCCCGATCTTGTCGAAGGCTTCGCCGGCCGCATCGTCCCGGGTCTGCCCCATGAGCGTATGCCGGAGCGGACGTGTGACGTGGAAGATCTGGGTATGACCGCCCGAAACCACCAGGCTTACGAACGGGAGCTGCGGCTGCTCCTCGATGAAAGTGGCGTAGATGTGGGCATCGATATGGTTGACACCGATGACCGGTTTGTTCCATTGGATGGCGAGGCCTTTGGCAAAACAGAGTCCCACCAGCAGCGATCCCATGAGGCCGGGGCCTTCGGTGACGGCGATGGCTTCGATATCCTCCCGGCCGAGACCGGCGTCGGACAGTGCCCTGGCGACGGTATGCCAGATCACCCGTTCGTGGGCGCGCGACGCCAGTTCGGGGACAATGCCGCCGAAATCGACGTGGTCACTCTGGGATGCGATGACGCTGGAGAGCAGCCGCTTGCCGTCGTACACTGCCGCGGCTGTTTCATCGCAGGATGATTCGATACCCAGAACCGCCATCAGCTGGACGGGTTAATTTCTGATAAAAACGCCGGGATTGGCACCTGCGGCAACAACACCGCCACCGTATCCGAGGGAGTAGACAGGCTGTCCGGCGAGTCCGTCGGGTTCCCAGGTATCGCCGTTGTCCGTTGAAGTATAAAGTCCACCCCGGGTTGCCGCGACGAGTTTGTTGTCGGATGCGACCACCAGGTCATAGACTTCCTTGTCGGCGAACTGGCTTCCGGTTTCCTGCCAGGTCTGTCCGGCATCGGCAGAGCGGTAAACACCGTCCTGTGTCGCGGCAAAAACGGTGCCATCGCCGTTTACTGCTATGGCATTTGCACGGACCTGGGGCAGATCCGCATCCACCGGATCCCACTGGCTGCCGCCGTCATCGGAGCGATAGATTTTGTTGGTCACTCCGGCCAGGACTGTGCCGTCCGCCAGTACGCCTAGGGCGTATCCGAACGTAAGGGGAATGCCTGCGTTGGCCTGGGTCCAGGAGGCGCCGTTGTCATCGGAAACATAGATGCCGCCGACCAGGGTTGCGGCAAAGACACGTCCGGTCTCGTGAACCAGAACGGCCTGCGCGCGGGTCTCGTCCATTCCCTGAACCATGCGGCGCCAGCTGCGTCCGTTGTTATCGGACCGGTAAACACCGTTCTGAGTGGCTGCGAAGTAGGTATCGCCGGATCCATGGGCAAAATCATAGACCGAAACATTGTCCAGGTTGCTTTGCAGCCAGTTCTCTCCGCCGTCGGTGGAGAAAAAGACACCCTGACCAAGAGTGCCGGCAAGGATATTCCCGCCACCCGCGACATGCAGTGCCCAGACCGATCCGCCGCGGGGACCTTCTGTGTTGTTCCAGTTGGGGGAAACTGCTGATGCTGTTTGGAAAGCCGTTACGGCCAGAAACAGTACAATAAAGGAAGTAACCGTGAAATGTTTCATCTGTTTAAATCAATTATGATTCATAATGTCAGAATGAATTCACATGACAGGATTTAATCATCCTCCTGTGTGTCAGCCGGAGGCTGTCAT
>Ga0207421_10005768_pt1 | contig 13738 bp, 10 predicted proteins | sample SodLakKL_010_SED_4_FD_187542 | JGI IMG/M metagenome (GOLD analysis project Ga0207421, IMG submission 187542) | Alkaline sediment microbial communities from Lake Tanatar, Kulunda Steppe, Russia - 8KL_010_SED (SPAdes) (version 2) | ecosystem: Environmental > Aquatic > Non-marine Saline and...
GAAGTCGCACTCATCACCCCCGTGGCCATGGAAGAAGGTCTGCGCTTCGCCATTCGCGAAGGCGGACGCACCGTCGGTGCAGGCGTACTCACCGGCATCGTTGAATGAGTGAATGAGTCAACCACAAAAAGGTGAATCTCTATGCGTGTCATCGTGACGTTGTCGTGTTCTCAGTGCAAACGGCGCAACTACACCACCACCAAGAATAAGCGAACCACACCTGCAAAGCTCAGCTTTCAAAAGTACTGCCGGTTCTGCGATGCTCACCTGGAGCACAAAGAGACCAAGTGAAAGCAAGCCCTTTGAGGGATCTTTTCGGCACTGCTCATGGACTGAACATGGAGCGCCTTCGACCGTGGGCGCTCCATCTGCCAGATTCAGGTGTTCCCATTTGTTTTTGGCCTTCTGTTATCTTGCGCGCTGCTGGACAGCCCCAAAGAGCTGGCAGGGGGCATGGAGCGGGTTGAGCAAGTCTTTTTTCAGAAATTGAGAGCCTGCCTTCATCGTAAAGCACTGACAGCCAACAAGGTCCAAACCATGGAATCCCAGAAAAAGAATCTTCCGAAAGTAACCAAGCCCAAAAAGTCTGAGGTTCAGAAAAAAAACACCAGAAAGCCCGGCGATCCCTCCAAAATCATGGTTTGGTGGCAACAGGCCCGTCATTACTTCGGGGAGGTCTGGCACGAACTGAGCAAGGTTGTTTGGCCGTCGCGCAAGGAAACACTGGGTTCCACGTCGGTGGTGCTGGTCATCGTGATTCTTGCAGGGATATTCTTAGGGATTGTGGATTTAATCTTAAGCCGTTTGGTCGGTTTGCTCATCGGCTAGTTCAGGGTTCAGGCCGGGCATCGCCGAGCACGACCACTATCCAGACAGGCACAAGCGGGGTGGGTCCGTGGCAAAAAAGTGGTACATTGTCCACACTTATTCGGGTTTTGAGCACAAGGTGAAGTCTTCCCTTGAGGAACGCATCAAGGCCGAAAACAAAGAAGCGTTTTTTGGACAGGTTCTGGTTCCCACAGAGAAAGTCATCGAACTGGTCAAAGGCCAGAGGAAGGCGTCCTCCCGCAAGTTCTACCCTGGCTATATCCTTGTCCAGATGGAGCTGAACGATGAAACGTGGCATCTCGTTCGCCACACACCCAAAGTGACAGGCTTCATCGGCAGCCAGGACCGCCCCATTCCTCTCTCGGACGAGGAAGCGGAAGCCATCATCGCTCAAATGGAGCAGGGCATTCAAAAGCCGAGGCCCAAATACCGGTTTGAAAAGGGCGATGAGGTTCGAGTGGTGGATGGTCCTTTCGCCAACTTCAGCGGCATTCTGGACGAAGTCATGCCCGACAAGGGAAAAGTGAGGGTGCTTGTCAGTATTTTTGGACGATCGACACCGGTGGAGTTGGACTTTGTCCAGGTCCAGCGCACTTAACTTTTGACAGAGAGCAAGACTGAGGAGTTCATACGACGATGGCAAAAAAGGTCGTTACCAACATAAAGCTGCAGGTATCTGCCGGGCAGGCAAATCCTTCGCCACCCATAGGTCCCGCACTGGGTCAGCACGGCGTCAACATCATGGAGTTCTGCAAGGCCTTCAACGCCAAGACTCAGGGGCAGGAAGGAATGATCATTCCTGTTGTGATCACTGTTTACGCGGATCGCTCTTTCTCCTTCATCACCAAAACTCCCCCCGCATCCATTCTCCTGAAAAAAGCGGCGCAGGTCGCAAAGGGCTCCAGTGAGCCAAACCGCAACAAAGTTGCGAAAGTCACCAAGGCCCAGGTGGAAGAAATCGCGCGCCTCAAGATGCCAGACCTCAATGCCCGCGATGTGGATGCAGCCATGAGAATTGTCGAAGGAACCGCTCGCAGTATGGGAGTTGAAATCGTCTGAAGAGACAATCACCGTGATTGAGAGAACCGGTCCGTTCGTGGAGAGTTGAAGATGCCAAAACGTGGAAAGAAATATCGCGCAAGCCGCGAAAAAATAGACCCTTCAAAGCGCTACACCTTCCAGGAAGCTTTGCAGCTTGCTGCGGAATGTGTCTACGCCAGATTCGACGAGTCCCTTGACATTGCCGTGAGGCTCGGAGTGGACCCCCGCCATGCCGATCAGATGGTCCGGGGCACCGTCGTGCTGCCCAATGGCTTGGGCAAACCTGTCCGGGTTCTTGTCTTCGCCAAGGGAGAAAAGGTCAAGGAGGCACTGGAAGCAGGTGCAGACCATGCGGGCGGGGATGAGCTGGTGGAACAAATCAGGGAGGGGTGGCTGGAGTTCGATAAAACCGTGGCCACTCCCGACATGATGGGTGGAGTGGGCAAAATCGGTAAAGTTCTTGGCCCAAGAGGCCTCATGCCCAACGCCAAGCTGGGAACCGTCACCTTCGACGTGGCAAGGGTCGTCAAGGAGATCAAAGCGGGAAAGGTGGACTTCCGTGTGGAAAAAACGGGCATTGTTCATGCGCCCATGGGAAAAATCTCCTTTGGCCAGGAAAAACTCCTGGAAAACATTGCGGCTTTCATGGACACTCTCGTCCGGCTGAAGCCCACTGCCGCCAAAGGCACCTATGTGAAGGGCATCGCCCTTTCCACCACCATGGGTGCGGGGATTCAGGTGGATCCCCTGGCAGTCAAGTCTTTTGTCTCATGATGGGTTTTCCGGAGTGGCCACAGGTGGCCATTCCGTGAACGTGGAACAATCACACGACTAACTGCCGACTGGTGCTTTCAGCCGTCTGAGACCGTAGGGACGCCTGAGGCGTTTAAACTTCTGGCTCAGAAGCACCTACCGAGAAGGATGAAAGAGGCCATTCGGGCTCAGGGACGCAGCACACCGATCCTCCTTAGCTTCAAGGGGCATCAGGGAAAGCACACCGGCAGATGAAAGGGGGGTTGATCGAAATTGGAGCGAGCCAAAAAAGAGCAGGTAGTTGCAGAGCTGCACGATAAGCTGCAGCGGGCCAGTGCGGCCATCTTGACAGATTTCAGAGGCTTGAGCGTCGCGGACATGACCACGCTTCGCGAGGCTCTCGCTGCCGAGCAGGTGGAATACCAGGTTGTCAAAAACACCCTCATGCGTCTCGCAAGCCGCGACACGGGTGCAGCCGTTTTGGAACCACACCTGAAAGGCACATGTGCCATCGCCATCGGCTACGGAGACCCTGCCGTTGCAGCCAAGGTGCTCAAAAAGTTCTCCAAAGAGAAGGAGAAGTTCCAGATCAAGGCCTGTGCGCTGGGTGATCGGCTTCTGAACTCCGAACAGGTTTCGGATTTGGCTGAATTGCCGCCTCGTGAACAGCTCCTGGCAAAACTGCTGGGAACACTCAACGCAGTGCCCACCAGCCTTGTCACTGTCCTGAGCGGCGTGCCGAGGGCTTTTGTGGGCGTGCTGGCTGCCGTGCAAAGAAAACGGGAAGAAGATTAAAATACCCTGATGGAGGAATGGAGAAATGTCTGTGACCAAAGAAGATGTTATCAGCTTTATTGAAAACATGACCGTCCTTGAACTGAGCGAACTCGTCAAAGAGCTGGAAGAGCGCTTCGGGGTCAGTGCTGCTGCTCCAGTCGCCGCTGCGGCCATGCCCGGAGGCGCTGCCGCTGAGGCCGCTCCCGTTGAAGAGCAGACGGAGTTTTCCGTTGTGATCAACAGCCCCGGTGAAAAGAAGATCAACGTCATCAAGGAAGTGAGAGCCATCACCAGTTTGGGCCTCAAGGAAGCCAAGGACCTCGTGGAGAATGTTCCCGGTGTGGTGAAGGAAGGTATTCCCAAGGAAGAAGCCCAGGCCATCGCCAAACAGCTGACCGACGCCGGAGCCACCGTAGAAGTCAAGTAACCGCTCTGTTTTTACATTATTATCGGAAATCGGCTGAAAACCCTCTTCAGCCGATTTCCGTTTTTCGATTTTATGGCATAATGTCCTGATGGTCCCACGAAACCACTCGGGGACAGGACCCGGGAAGTCCAGACTTTTTCATTTGTTCAGTGTCACCCACAAAGCGCATTTAAGTCGCAGGAGAGACCATGGCCACGGCTTTGACCCATGAATACAGGGTGCGAAAAGATTTCGGTAAAATCAAGAAAATTATCGACCTCCCCAACCTGATTCAAATGCAGAAGGAGAGCTACGAGCAGTTTCTGCAAAAAAATGTTTCCCCGGATGCACGGAGCAACAAGGGACTCCAGGAAGTCTTTTCGAGCGTTTTTCCCATAGAAGACTTCAGCGGCACCGCATCCCTGGAGTTTGTTCAATACAGCTTCGGTGAAGTCAAGTACGACGTGGAAGAATGTCTGGCAAGGGGAATGACCTACGAGGCTCCCAACAAGATCGTGGTCCGCCTGGTCGTCTATGATGTGGACAAAGAAGCAGACACGCGCTCTATTCGCGACATCAAAGAACAGGAAATCTATTTCGGCACCCTTCCTCTGATGACCGAAAACGGCACCTTCATCATCAATGGCACCGAAAGGGTCATCGTCAGCCAACTGCACCGTTCTCCCGGAATTTTTTTCGATCACGACAGGGGCAAAACCCATTCTTCGGGAAAGATCCTGTATTCCGCCCGGATCATTCCCCTGAGAGGTTCATGGCTGGACCTGGAGTTTGACCCCAAAGACATTCTCTACATGCGCATCGACCGCCGCCGCAAATTTCCCGTGACCGTTCTGCTCAAAGCCCTGGGTTACAGCACGGAGGAACTGCTCAACTATTTTTATCCCAGTGAAAAGATTTTTCTGGGCAATGAGAATCAGTCGCAAAAGGAACTCAATGCGGAAGTTCTTGTGGGCAGTCGTGCTCCTGAAGACGTGCTGCATCCGGAGACGGGCGACATTCTCGTGAGAAAGAACCGAAAACTGGGAAAGCAGACCCTGAGAAGACTTCAGGAAGTCGGAATCCGAAGCCTTCCCATGAAAACCATGGACCTTGTGGACAAGGTGCTCGCTCAGGACGTCATCGATTATTCCACGGGGGAGATCATCGCCGAGTGCAACGACACCCTCAACGAGGCCAAGCTCGATGAGTTCATCCAACGGGGTGTGGAGGAAATTGAACTTCTGCACCTGGAGGGCCTCGACATCAGCCCCTCCTTTCGAAACACGCTCCTCATGGACAAGGTCAACACCAAGGAAGAGGCTCTCATCGAAATCTACAGGCGCCTGCGTCCAAGCAATCCCCCCACCCATGAGGTGGCGAAAGATTTTTTCCACAAGCTCTTTTTTGACGCTGACCATTACGACCTTTCGGAAGTGGGCCGGCTGAAGCTCAACATGCAGCTGGATCTGAAAAACGTTCCGCTCGATCACCGCACCCTGCGCAAGGAAGACATTCTCTCCGCCGTTCGCCATCTCATTCGCCTCAAGGATTCCAATGGCCCGGTGGACGACATCGACAACCTGGGCAACCGTCGGGTGAGAGCTGTCGGGGAGCTTTTGGAGAACCAGTACCGTATCGGCCTGGTCCGAATGGAACGTGCCATAAAAGAGCGCATGACCCTTCAGGAAGTGGAGGCACTCATGCCCCACGACCTCATCAACGCCAAGCCCGTCTCTGCTGTGGTGAAAGAGTTCTTTGGAACCAGTCAGCTCTCCCAGTTCATGGACCAGACCAACCCCCTCTCCGAAATCACGCACAAACGCCGTCTCAGCGCTCTGGGACCAGGAGGACTCACCAGGGAGAGAGCCGGTTTCGAGGTTCGCGACGTTCACCCCACGCACTACGGAAGAATCTGCCCCATCGAAACGCCGGAAGGCCCCAACATCGGTCTCATCGTGTCCCTGTCGGCTTATGCCCGGGTCAACTCCTACGGGTTCATCGAAACCCCTTACCGCAATGTTCAAAACTCCATTGCCAAGAAGGAAGTGGAATACCTTGCGGCCATGGAAGAGAAGGAATACCCCATTGCTCAGGCCAACGCCCCCTTGAGCGAGGAAGGCAGATTCGTCCGTGAACAGGTCTCCGCCCGAAAAGCCGGCGAATTTGTCATGGTGCCCCCGGAAGAAATCACCTACATGGACGTTTCCCCCATCCAGCTGGTGAGTGTTTCCGCTTCGCTCATTCCTTTTCTGGAGCACGACGACGCCAACCGGGCTCTCATGGGTTCCAACATGCAGCGCCAGGCGGTGCCCCTCATCCAGACACGGGCCCCGTTGGTGGGCACGGGCATCGAAAGAGTGGTCGCCCAGGACAGCGGCGTTGCCATCGTTGCCAGGAGGGACGGCGTCGTGGAGTACGTGGACGCCACACGCATTGTTGTGCGCGCCTACGAATACGATGCGGAAATGGGACGCAGTGTGGACATTTACAAGCTCATCAAGTTTCAGCGTTCCAATCAGAACACGTGCATCAACCAGAAACCGCTGGTGCAGCAGGGCAGCCATGTGAAAAAGGGGCAGATCATAGGGGACGGCCCTTCCACCGACCATGGCGAACTGGCCCTGGGGCGCAACGTGACGGTGGCCTTCATGAGCTGGGGCGGGTACAACTTTGAGGACTCCATTCTGGTCAGCGAGCGCATCTGCAAGGAAGACGTTTTCACGTCCATCCACATCGAAGAATTCGAGGTGGTCGCGCGAGACACCAAGCTCGGCAAGGAAGACATCACCCGCGACATTCCCAATGTGGGGGAAGAGGCACTTCGGGACCTGGACGAAAGCGGCATCATTCGCCTGGGGGCTTACATCAAACCCAACGACATCCTCGCGGGCAAGGTGACGCCCAAGGGGGAATCTCAGCTGACGCCCGAAGAAAAGCTCCTGCGGGCCATCTTCGGGGAAAAGGCCAGCGATGTGAAGGACACCTCCCTTCGCGTGCCTCCCGGTGTGGAGGGCATCGTCATCGATGCCAAGGTTTTTTCACGAAAGGGCGTGGAAAAAGACGAGCGAACGGCCATGATCGAGGACCAGGAAATTTCCCGTCTCATGAAGGACCAGCGGGACGAACTGGACATCGTTCACAAGACGTCCGTGCACCGCCTCTTCCGCCTCCTCGAGGGTAAAGTCAGTGACTCCACCATCAAAGACGGCAAGCGCGTCTACATCAAAAAGGGCGAGGTGTTCACCGAGGAGAACCTCCTGGACATTCCCAGCAGCCTATGGAACCAGATTTCCGTCGCCAAGGACCCGGCCGTCTCCATGGAAGTGGAAATCATTCTCCACAACTACAAGGAGCAGGTGGAGCTCATCAAGTCCCTTTTCGAAGACAAGATCAGCAAGCTCAAGCGGGGTGATGAGCTGCCCCCCGGCGTCATCAAGATGGTGAAGCTGTATGTCGCCGTCAAAAGAAAGCTCCAGGTGGGCGACAAAATGGCAGGAAGGCACGGCAATAAAGGAGTGGTCTCGCGCATTCTTCCCGTGGAAGACATGCCCTACTTTCCCGACGGCACACCCATTGACATCGTTCTCAATCCTCTCGGCGTGCCCTCCCGCATGAACGTGGGACAGGTGCTTGAAATCCACCTGGGATGGGCTGCCAAAGGACTGGGAGAACAACTGGCCGCCATGATCGAAAAAATGAAAGACCGGGAAACCATTGATGACAAACTCAGGAGGATCTACTCGGAACTGGAATTCGACCAGTATTTTGCCGGCGCCAATGAAAACGACATCCAGGCCCTTGTGCCGTCCCTGCGGGAAGGCATACACGTGGCATCTCCTGTTTTTGACGGTGCCGAGGAGGACGAAATTCGCACATTCCTCAGCGAAGCAGGCCTGGCCATGACAGGTCAATCGACCCTTCACGACGGCCGAACGGGGGAGCCCTTCGATCAGCCTGTGACCGTCGGCGCCATGTACATGCTCAAACTTCATCACCTGGTTGACGACAAGATTCACGCACGCTCCATCGGCCCCTATTCTCTGGTGACTCAGCAGCCCCTCGGCGGCAAGGCTCAATTCGGCGGTCAGCGCCTCGGGGAAATGGAAGTCTGGACCATGGAGGCCTACGGGGCAGCCCACGCACTCCAGGAATTTCTCACGGTGAAATCGGACGACGTGGCGGGACGGACAAGAATGTATGAAAAGATCGTGAAAGGTGACAACACTCTGGAAGCGGGACTGCCCGAATCTTTCAACGTCCTGGTGAAAGAACTCCAGGCTCTGGCATTGGACGTCAGACTGCTTGAAGACGATGAAAATTAGAAGAATCGAATCATCGGTGATGGGGGCGGTTCACCGGCTCACAGTCTCTGAGACGGGCATGGCGGGGCATGAAGAAAGTAATCCCTGCTGCCCGGCGTTCTCAGGAAACCCTCTCCAGCACTGACAAGGAGTTCGCCTTGAAAGAACTTTACAGTCTTTTCATGAAACCCAAAGACCCATTGAATTTCAATGCCGTCAAAATCATGATTGCCTCACCTGAGCGCATTCTCGAATGGTCTTATGGGGAGGTCAAAAAGCCTGAGACGATCAATTACCGCACTTTCAAGCCCGAGCGCGACGGTCTTTTCTGCGCCCGAATTTTCGGGCCCATCAAGGATTATGAGTGCAACTGCGGGAAATACAAGCGCATGAAGCACCGGGGTGTGGTGTGCGAGAAGTGTGGTGTGGAGGTCATTCAGTCCAAGGTGCGCCGGGAGCGGATGGGCCATATCGAGTTGGCCGCCCCCGTGGCGCACATCTGGTTCCTGCGAAGTTTGCCGAGCAAAATCGGAAACATGCTCGACCTCACTCTTCGAGAGCTTGAAAAGGTTCTCTATTTCGACTCCTACATCGTGCTGGACCCGGGAGAAACCTCTCTCACCCGTGGAGAACTGCTCACGGAGGAAAGATACCGTCAGATGGTGCAGGAGCATGGCGCCGGATTCACGGCGGGCATCGGTGCCGAAGCCATCAAGGAGTTCCTGTCCGAATTGGAGCTTCACTCCCTCGCGGCAGAGCTCCGTGAAGACATGATGAAGACCAATTCCATGGCCAAGCGCAAGAAACTGGCCAAGCGGCTCAAGATCATCGACGCCTTTCGGGAGTCTGAAAACCGGCCCGAGTGGATGATCATGGATGTCATTCCCGTGTTGCCACCCGACCTTCGCCCGCTGGTTCCCCTGGATGGAGGGCGTTTCGCCACCAGCGACCTCAACGACCTCTACCGGCGCGTGATCAACCGCAACAACCGGCTGAAACGCCTCCAGGAACTCAATGCACCGGACATCATCATCCGCAACGAAAAGCGCATGCTTCAGGAAGCTGTGGACGTGCTGCTCGACAACGGACGAAGGGGCAAAACCATCACCGGGGCAAGCAAGAGACCGCTCAAATCTCTCAGCGACATGCTCAAGGGGAAGCAGGGACGGTTCCGCCAAAACCTTCTCGGCAAGCGGGTGGATTACTCCGGCCGTACCGTCATCGTGGTGGGACCCAACCTGCGGCTGCATCAATGCGGGTTGCCCAAAAAGATGGCCCTGGAACTCTTCAAACCTTTCATCTACAACAAACTGGAAGAGCAAGGCTATGTGACCACCATCAAAGCGGCCAAAAAGATGGTGGAACGGGAAACCCCGGAGGTTTGGGACACTCTGGACGAGGTGGTGAGGGAGTTTCCCATCATGCTCAACCGTGCTCCCACACTGCACCGGCTGGGCATCCAAGCCTTTGAGCCCATCCTCATTGAAGGCAAGGCCATTCAGCTCCATCCCCTGGTGTGCACCGCTTTCAACGCGGACTTTGACGGGGACCAGATGGCCGTGCACGTGCCTCTGTCCATCGAAGCCCAGACCGAAGCCCGCATACTCATGATGTCCACCAACAACATCCTGAGTCCCGCCCATGGGGACCCCATCATCGTGCCCTCTCAGGACATTGTTCTGGGAATTTACTACATGACGCGGGACAGGCACTTTGCAAAAGGCGAAAACCGTGTCTTTTCCAGCCGGGAAGAAGTGCGCTGCGCTTACGATGCGGGAGAAGCCGACCTGCACGCCCTCATCAAGGTGCGCATTGACGGCGAACATGTGAACACCACCGTCGGACGCGTGCTCCTCTCGGAGATTCTTCCGGAGGGTGTGCCCTTTTCTGCGATCAACAAGGTGATGAACAAAAAGAGCCTCGCACAACTGATTGATCTCTGTTACCGAAAAGCGGGTGTGAAAGCCACCGTGTTGCTGGCGGACCGCCTCAAAGACCTCGGATACCAGTATGCCACCCATTCGGGCATTTCCATCTCCATCAAGGACATGACCATTCCCCAGGCCAAGCCGTCCATCCTGGACGCAGCCTTCAGCCTGGTGAAAGAGATCGAGAGACAGTACAACGAGGGGCTCATCACCGAAGGGGAAAAATACAACAAGGCCGTGGACATCTGGGCCAAGGCCACAGAGGATGTGGCCGCACAGATGATGAAAGAGATCGCCATCGACAAGCTCATGGACGATGAAGGCAACGTGAAGGAAAACGAGTCTTTCAATTCCATTTTCATGATGGCCGATTCAGGCGCGCGCGGCAGCAAGGACCAGATGCGGCAGTTGGCAGGGATGCGGGGCCTCATGGCCAAACCTTCCGGCGAAATCATCGAGACACCCATCACCGCCAATTTTCGTGAAGGACTCACCGTCCTTCAGTACTTCATCTCCACTCACGGCGCCCGCAAAGGCCTCGCGGACACGGCCCTCAAAACGGCCAACTCCGGTTACCTCACCCGCCGCCTCGTGGATGTGTCCCAGGATGTGATCATTTCCGAACATGACTGTGGAACGCTCGACGGCATCCAGGTGGAAGCGCTCATGGAGGCTGGCGAGATCATTCAGCGGCTGGGGGATCGCATTCTCGGGCGCATTGCCCATGAGGACATCGTCGACCCCGTCACCAACGAGGTGCTCGTGCATGCGGGGGAGCAGATCGACGAGCACAGGGTCCACACCATCGAAGATGCGGGCATCGAAAAGATCTTCATACGATCCGCCCTCACGTGCAGGAGCGAGCGGGGCATCTGCTCCATGTGCTACGGACGTGACCTGGCCATGGGCAAGATGATCCAGATCGGCGAGTCGGTGGGAATCATTGCCGCTCAGTCCATCGGCGAACCCGGAACCCAGCTCACCATGAGAACCTTTCACATCGGCGGAACTGCCAGCAAAAGCATTGAGAGGACCTCCATCACCAACCGGTTTCCGGGAACCGTCAAGTTTCTCAACCTGAGCACGGTCAGCAACCGGGAGGGCGAGCTTGTCGCCATGAACCGCAACGGTGAAATCAGCGTCGTCAGTGAAACAGGCCGGGAACGTGAACGGTATGTGATCAATTATGGGGCAAAAATCAAGGTCGCCGAGGGACAGCGTGTGGAAGCGGACACGCTGCTTGCCGAATGGGATCCTTTCACCACGCCCATTCTCACGGATGTGGCGGGCACAGTGAAGTTTGGTGACATCGTCGAAGGTCAGACCATGCAGGAAAAGCTCGATCCCGTCACGGGCAAATCCAGCAAGGTGGTCGTGGAATACCGGGATTCGGACGTCCGTCCCCGCGTGTCCATAAAAGACGAAAAGGGACGGACGGCAAAAGTGGGAGAAGGGGGGCACGCCCGTTACTTCATGCCGGTGGGCGCCATTCTCATGGCTTCCGAGGGGGAGGTTCTTTATCCCGGGGACGTGCTCGCCAGAATTCCCCGAGAGACCACCAAGACAAAAGACATCACGGGCGGTCTTCCGAGAGTCGCCGAGCTTTTCGAAGTTCGCAAGCCCAAGGAAAACGCGGTCATCACCGAAATCGACGGCCAGGTGAGTTTCGGCAAGGACACCAAGGGCAAACGCAAGGTGACCGTGACCCCTGAGGTGGGAGAAGCCCGGGACTACCTCATTCCCAAAGGCAAGCACATCAGCGTGCACGAGGGGGATTATGTGCGCGCCGGAGAACCCCTCATGGACGGTTCCCCCAACCCTCATGACATCCTCAATATTCTTGGGGAAAAAGAGGTTGCCAAATACCTTGTGGACGAAGTGCAGCAGGTCTACAGGCTTCAGGGTGTAAAAATCAATGACAAACACATCGAAGTCATCGTTCGGCAGATGCTCAAGAGAGTGCGCATCACAGACCCCGGTGACTCGGAGTTTCTGGTGGGCGAATTTGTGGAAAAAGGCGTCTTTGAAGAAGTGAACGCCAAGCTCACTCAGGAAGGCAACCGTCCTGCAGCGGCGGAACCTCTGCTCCTGGGCATCACCAAGGCGTCTCTGAGCACGCAAAGCTTCATTTCCGCCGCCTCTTTTCAGGAGACGACCAAGGTGCTCACCGATGCGGCCACCGCAGGCAAAGTGGACAACCTGCAGGGACTCAAGGAAAACGTCATCATGGGCCGGCTCATTCCCGCAGGCACGGGACTGAAAATGTACCGGGATCTGGGAGGGTGATCACAACAGGGACCAGGAGGGGGTCGAAGACAGAGACGCCCCGACGGGTCCCCGCCCACAGCACAAAAAACTTGACAACCTATGAGACCCTCTGTAAAAAGAGGAGATTTGGAAGCCCAGAAAAGGGCAAATGCAACGGATTCCGAGAAGAAAGCGGAGAAGAACAAAGATGCCCACGATCAACCAACTGGTTCGAAAAGGCAGAGAAAAGATCACCACCAAGTCCAATACGCCGGCTCTGCAAAACTGTCCCCAGAAGCGTGGAGTGTGTGTTCGCGTCTACACCACGACTCCCAAGAAGCCCAACTCAGCGCTGCGCAAAATTGCCCGTGTCCGCCTGACAAACGGCATTGAGGTCACCTCCTACATTCCCGGCATCGGGCACAATCTGCAGGAGCACTCGGTGGTGCTCATCCGGGGAGGCCGCGTCAAGGACCTGCCGGGTGTGCGGTATCATATCGTTCGAGGCACCCTGGACGCCCTGGGAGTGGCCAACCGCAAGCAGGGCCGCTCCAAGTACGGCGCCAAGAGACCCAAATAAGCAAATACGTCGAGAACGTTTGTCTGTAGGGCCATGACGCTCTGTGCAACGTCATGGCTTCTCTTTTCTCGTGAATTCAGAAAACATCGAGGAAGCGGATGCCAAGAAGAAGAGAAGTTCCAAAACGTCAAGTACTTCCTGACCCAAAGTACAACAGCAGGCTGCTGGCCAAGTTCATCAACAACATCATGAAGCAGGGCAAAAAAAGTGTTGCCGAATCCGTGATCTATGGTGCCATGGACCTCATCGAGCAGCGCGCCAAGCAGGAGCCGCTCGAGGTCTTCAACAAGGCCATGGAAAATGTTCGGCCCATCATCGAGGTGAAGTCACGCCGGGTGGGTGGCGCGACCTACCAGGTTCCTGTGGAAGTGAGGTACGAGCGACGGGACGCTTTGGCCATGCGCTGGCTCATCAACTATTCTCGTCAACGATCGGAAAAGACCATGGTCCAGAGGCTTGCGGGAGAGCTTCAGGATGCGGCTCAGAACCGCGGGGGTTCTGTTAAAAAGCGTGAAGACACGCACCGCATGGCTGAAGCGAACAAGGCCTTTGCTCATTACAGATGGTAGCATCAACAATTGCCTTTGATGGCCGCGTTGATGGGGTGCCCCTTTCAAGGACCGCCCCGAGGCAAGGTTGGGAAGGCAGGTTTTCGCCGCTCTCTTTGGTATCTAAGGGCTGTGTCGTCACAGCTCCCGGCATCCTGCGCATCCCCACAATGGAGAGTGATTTCGGAACATCCTTTCATACAGAGATTTTGAACTGAGAGAGTACCGGCGAGGAGGAAGTCAAGATGGCTAAGAAGAAGTTTGAGCGGACGAAGCCGCACGTGAACGTGGGCACAATCGGCCACATCGACCATGGCAAGACGACGTTG
>Ga0207421_10005769_pt1 | contig 13733 bp, 10 predicted proteins | sample SodLakKL_010_SED_4_FD_187542 | JGI IMG/M metagenome (GOLD analysis project Ga0207421, IMG submission 187542) | Alkaline sediment microbial communities from Lake Tanatar, Kulunda Steppe, Russia - 8KL_010_SED (SPAdes) (version 2) | ecosystem: Environmental > Aquatic > Non-marine Saline and...
GCAAAAAGGATAAGTTCCTCCTTCTCTTTACCGAAACGGGTCAGATAAAAATGTCAAAAGATATAGAGCCTAAGGATTTTTTTGGATTCATAGCTCCTAGACCGACGGTTTGTGTTTCTACTATAGACTCTGATGGTAACTCTAATATCGCCCCTTACAGCTTCGTAACACCACTATCGTTCGAACCGCCGTTGATAGGTATAGCCGCTGCTGAAAGCAGAGACACCACAGCTAACTGCAGAGAAACAGGCGATTTTGTCGTCGTTCCCGTGACGGAAGACTGGGCTGAGAAAGGCGTAAGGACTGAAGTCTCACTACCTAAAGAAGAAAGCGAATTCGATGAGATAGGTTTGACTGAAAAGGAGTCCAAGGTGGTTAGTTCCTTTGGAGTAAACGAAGCGCTAGTAAATATAGAATGTGAGTTTCACAAAGAGGTAGAGATCGGAGACCATGTCCTGTTAGTTGGAAAAGTGTTGTCTATCGAGGCCGAAAAAGAAGGCGTCAAAAACAGTAGATTGAATCTAGAAGTGTTAGGATCTTTGGGGCATGTAAAAGGAGAGGAGTTCTGCATAGTAAAAAATATATCCAAAATAGAGAGATGAACGACTAAAGAGATCTGATCTTTCCGATCTCTAGGAATTCAAAAAGTCCGGCCTCTTTATCAACACCTATAGCTTTCATATCACTGACCTCTATCATATCTTTAAGAACCGGCGAAAGAAGTTGTTCCTCTCTTACCTCGTTCATTTGAGACCCTTCAGCTAGTTTAGAAAAAGCTGGAAGAACTATCAGATTTTTACCATTTTTCATTTCTCCGAAAAGGAAACAGCGGATCTTTTCTCTAACTCCCACTTCATCGGTCAAACTAAGAGCAGGATGTTCGTGTCCGATGATCAGGTATTCTATATTTAGTGCGTTCATGCTTTCCATCTTATGGTGACCGTGAATAAGATTAATATCATCGAAAACGAATGATTCTTTCAACTCCACATCATCATAATTCTGGACAGTATATATCAGGTAGTTATCGTGGTTTCCTTTCACGAGATATATATGATCGGCCATATTTTGTGAGAACTCGATGAACTCTTCCACTTCCACCTTCTCCTGGTAAGAAGTTTCAGAAAATTCATGTTTGATGTCTCCACACACTATCAAATTCTCAAAATCCCTCTCACTACTTATATCTTTAAGATCCTTTTTCATCTCTTCCAACTGGAACTTTGGCATGTATACTCCAGAATCTGCCATCAGGGACTCTAAACCCAAGTGAAGGTCGGATATGATCAGCGCCCGTATCTTTTCGCAATAAAGAGCGGGATAGTGTCCCACAATCTCAAATCTATCAAATATCCTCATTCAACTCTCACCTTCGACCTTTTCCATGACCTTCTGGTGCAAGTTCTGTAGTCTCTCTTTCTTATCTTCGAGTTTCAATACGTCGCCTTGGCTCTGAATCACCAAATTATGAGCGAAAGGTGAAGGCACCTCGGTCTCAATGACTTCGTAACTCATTTCTCCACTATCGAGGTCTGCGATTACGTCGGAAGCGTTTTCGATATCCATATAATCTTCGATTATCTCTCGGTAGGTCTCCTTAACTATGGGAAATTCTTCATCTATATCCTCGCACGCGGAAAGGAGGAAATGAGATTTCATCTGTTGTTTTCCCACGCTCATCTTTTTACCCTTATAATTTCGAAGTATCATCAGAGCTCTACCTGCTACGTGTCTGAATCTCCTCTTCATGAGTTCTGTCTTTCTTACTGCACGCTTCAAAACATCTCTCAGATCGGTTTCGACCGTTCTTCCGATCATTTCGTCTACGGGTAACTCTGTCTTAGGACAGATCAGAACGAAACCATGGTCGTCCACCACTATGCCGACGTTTGAAGATAACATATCGGAAGTTATGTCCGCAAAGATCCTACATAGAGCATCGTTTACCTCTCTGCCGAAGATGGTGTGGAAGATCAAATTTATTTTATCTCCTTCATAGTTCTTTTCAACCAAAAGATGAGAATCAGTCGGAATAAATCCTACATACCGGTACTGCTCTTCGAGATAGGAAACGATTGAGGATATCGTATTTTCATCTAGATAATAATTGTTCCTGATCCATTCATAAGGGTCTTCATCTTCTTCTATCATCTCCCATATTTTTCTATTGAATCTACCTATCTTTCTTCCCAGATCGTAGGTTAAAGGCAGCATCTCAGAGAACCATGAAGGTACTGTAGGGGCCTTTTCAGGTCTCGCATCTACATAGACTTTCATACCTCTAGTGTAGCGGAATTCATAGGTATCTCCACCGTGGACAAAGATGTCTCCTTTGGTTAGCCTATCCAAAAACTCTTCGTCCAAGGTTCCCACAAAACGACCGTTTCTAGTATGGACTCTATATGCACTCTGGTCGGGGATCGTCCCTATATTGGTCATATAGATGACTCGGGTCATCTTACCCCGTCTTCCAAAAACTCGTTTTCCGTCATCATCGATATCTATCCAGATCTTTCCGTAAACTTTTTGGTCTTCAAGAGATACGTAATCTCCTGCGACATATTTCAATGTCTTTTCATAATCCTTTCTATCTAGGTCTGTAAAATTGAAGCTTTTACAGATAGTTTCGAAGGCCACCTCAACATTCCACTTTTTATTGCATGCCATGCCGACAAGGTGTTGAGAAAGAACATCTAAACAATTTCTTGGAATCCTTACCCTGTCGAGCTCGCTGTTCTTGGCACATCTCATCATCTCCGTACATTCTAAAGCATCACCTCTGTCCATCACTAGGACTCTTCCCTTTGCATACTCATCCACCTTATGACCGGATCGGCCTATCCTCTGTATAGCTCTCGATACTCCTTTTGGAGACGACAGCTGTAATACGAGATCTATATAACCTATGTCTATACCTAACTCGAGAGAAGTAGATGTAACTACGACGCTCAATTTTCCCGCTTTTAGTGACTCTTCCACGTCGAGCCTTTTCTCTCTGCTCATAGAAGAGTGATGAGCACCTATGTCGTCTTCATAAAATTCTGGATCCATGTTTTTCAAGTTATTCACCACTCTTTCCGTAGCGCTTCGTGTGTTCGTGAATATCAAAGTAGTGACATGATCTTTGACTAATCTATCGATATTTTCGTACATCCCTTCGTTGATAACCTTTCCGGAAGTGTGTATAAGATCTTCAACTGGGGAGATCACTTTGAGATCCATTTTCTTAGTTGACGAAACATTCACTATATTGCACGGTCGGGGTTCATCATTCTCGTACCCAACAAGGAATTTAGCTATCTCTTCGATCGGTGCCTGTGTCGCGGAAAGTCCTATCCTGGTCAGTTCTTGATCACACATCTCCTGCAGTCTTTCCAAAGAAAGTGAGAGATGTGCACCTCTCTTATTTTCACAGAGTGAATGTATCTCGTCCACTATCACGTAATTTATGTCTTTCAATTTTTCTTTAAACTTTGGGGCATTCAATATTATTCCTAGAGTTTCTGGGGTGGTCACAAGTATATGTGGGGTTTTTTCTAACATCTTCTGTCTAGCCTGTGAAGACGTATCTCCCGTCCTAACAGCACTTCTGACCTCCGGCATCTCGATGTCCATGTTTTCTGCTATCTCCTTTATCCCTTCTAGAGGTTCTTTCAGGTTGCGCTGTATGTCATTCCCTAGCGCTCTAAGTGGAGAAACATAAAGACAATAGACCCTGTTTTCTAATTCACCCCTATCCCCTTGCAGAAACAGTTCATTCAGAATAGAGAGAAATGCAGAGAGTGTCTTTCCAGAGCCAGTGGGAGAACATATCAAAGAATTTTTCCTCTCGTGTATGAGTTCAAAAGAATGCTTTTGAGGAGGGGTAAGCCCATCAAACTCTTCGTTGAACCATCTTTTAACGTAGGGCTCGAAATCATCCGGTAAAGTTCCGGATGTTCCTGATCTTTCTACATGTCTTATGGACATCGTAAGCACGTTATTATACTACAATTTGAGTTTTGTCATCATATACAAGAAAATTTCGGTTTTTTCATGATTTTTTCTTCTATATGGGGCAAGAATTAATATATCTCAAACAGAAATATCTTCCTATCAAAACATAGGTGATGGTCCTTGAGTTCTCAAAAGAATGTGTTCATCGTCATACTTTTCGTGGGTATCATTTTACTTTCATTATTAACCCTTTATTTAGGAGGTTACTCCACTTCCTCCGAAAGCGGGGAGTATTTATTTCGACTGAGGGATTATTGGTGGTTCTTTTCAGTGGTGGCCGTTCTGCTAATAATATTATTTGATAAGTTTTTCTGGAAGAGAGATGAGAAGAGAAAGATTCCTGCTGAAGGATGGTTGATAAAACTACAGAGAGAACAGAACCAAGAAGGTCACCAGCGAAGAGAAGACGAGTATAAGCTGTGATATATTTCATATGGATCGATTTCGTGGCTTAGGTTTATTAGTATCTACCTTTCTCTCGTATAGGGCGAAATGTATGGATAAAAAAGTGATGGATATCTCAAAAAATAAGAAAGAAAAATTAGAGAATTTCATCTCCGATTGGATGACCGAAATAAAAGTCCCTGGATTGAGCCTATCTATCGTAAAAAATAGTGATATCGTGTACGCAAATGGTTTCGGTGCCAAGAACTTGAAAAATAATCTTCCCGCCACAGCAGAAACACTGTACGGTATAGGCTCCTGCACAAAGTCATTCACCGCATTAGCGATACTCCAGTTGGTTGATCGGGATCTTTTAAGTTTGAACGACCCGATCGAAAATTATCTCCCCATCGAGTGGAACAAAAAAGTAACCATTCATCATCTACTAACTCATTCCTCAGGGATGCCTTCTTTAGGGGTGGCGGAAGCAATGATAGACAGGATGATCGAGATGGATGAAAGAGGTTTACCCATGGGAGATTGGGATGATTTCTATACTCATCTTAACGGTGCTAAGGACGAGATAACTGACCAGCCGCAAGATACTTTCTTCTATTTCAACTCCGGGTATGAACTCTTAGGGTTGATCATCGAGAAGATAACTGGCAAGGAATATTCAGAGTATGTCCAAAGTAACATATTGAAGCCTTTAAGGATGAAAAACTCGACTTTCGAATATAAAGATGAAGAAGAATATATGACTCCTTATTTCATAAGGGATGGGAAACCTGAGCGAACACCTTATCCTGATGACGAGATAGGATACGCTTCTGGAGGCCTGATGAGTTCAGCGATAGAATTAGCAAATTATGTCATGATGAACATGAACTGTGGTGAATTTCAAGGTGATCGAATAATAGATGAAAAACTGATGGAAAAGGCTCACAGAGGTTACATTGATAGTGAGATAGGTAAATACGGGTATGGATGGGCCGTCGATGAATTATCAGATGAAAAGTTAATAGGCCACGGCGGTTCAATAGGTGTGGCTAGCGGATATATTGGATTTATGGATGATCTGGGTGTAGCTCTCGTGGCCAACACCTCTCCCTCTTTTTCGATGGGGGAAATAGGCAAAGCGGTACTAGCGATAATGAGAGGAAGGGAAGCTAGAGATCTACCTTTTTTTGCACGTAAAAATAAAATGGAAAGTGTCACCGGTAATTACGAATCCTACAGAGGGATAAAAGAGGTGGAGATCGAAAAGGAATACGGTCTTTTAAAACTGACATTCAAAGAGAGATTGGAAAGCCAAAAGTTGATATTGATTCCTGAAAACAAAGCTATAGATGACTTTAAATTCTATTATCTAGATGGAAACGGAAAAAAAAACACAGTGAAGTTCGATATTGGGAAGGATGGGATTATAGATTTATATATTGGGCGCTGGAGATTACATAAGGAATAGATCTCTTAAATTTGGGTAAACTTTATAATCTTCGAAACAGATTTAATTATAGGGTCATAAGATGCATCCTAATATAGAGAAGATATACATCGTGGCCGGGATCGTTATAGCGCTAGTTTGGATCTTGTCTCTTTTGAATGTTCTTCAATTAGGCATTGCAGGATATTTCTTACTTATAATATTCACCGTATTGTTTGTAATATCCATCTTTTCAAAGGGTCCAGGTTCTAGTTTTCAATCTGGAGAGGAAAATGAAAGCAGGATTTATCCTTTAGGCTGAAATTTAATTTTATCATGATCTTACACCCCCGACGGTATACGATAATTTTATTATACCTGGTTATTTTACTTTTAGTGCATGGAAAAACACAGGCTTCTCAAACCAGAGTATAGCTCCAAGTTGATAGGAATACTCTTTATCTCGATATCTCTCTATCTGTTTTTGTTGACAGATCATATCAACGCTGGTCTGGCAGCGGCTTTCATAGGTATTTTTACTATGCTGATCGTTCATTATCCTACCGTTGAAGAAGACGTGGCGGTGGCGGAATTGAAAAGCGGTATCCTCTCATATCACAACATCCTCGAAGATCTTGACCTATCAAATAATGGTGTCCTCATACCTCCAAACGACAATCTTACGGAATCGAGAGTCTATATCCCTGCAGGAAAAATGGAATATATACCGGATATATACGATGAGATGACTGTCGTTTCATCGGGTAGGGGAAGAACGGGTGTATCTTTGGTTCCTCCTGGTCAACCGTTACTCGAAGAGGCGAAAGATAGGATAGAGTATAGTATAGAGGCTAAAGGTATCGAAAGTGGAAGAGAATGTATGGGGCATCTGAGTAAAGGGATGGGACTAGCAAAATCTTTCAGCTTCAGGAAAAAAGATGATAGGATCAGGATCCGTATAACCCTTGATAGGTACGAAGATTACTGCGAAAATCTGAGAGAAAGTTCTTCGAATATCTGTACAAGAACTGCATGCCCCATATGCAGTGCCTATTTAACGAGTGCCTCTGAGGTTTTATCTTCACCCCTCAAGATAAAGGATTTTGAAAAAGAGAAGAACCACATCAAGTACGAATTGGAGGAAGTTTGATGGAGATCTCCCAGAAATTGGCTATATCGATAACGATCTGGACGGTTTTGATACTGGTATTGATTGGTGGTCAAAATACAGAATTGTTCGTGATAATGATATTGATCGGTCTTCTGATAGCAAGAGAGCTTTCCAGCGTCTATATCAGACCGTCCATAGCTGATCGACTTGATGCTTTCATACAGGTAGGTATCGTAATATTCGTTGGAGTGGTGATGAGAAGGATACTATCGATATTGGAGATACTTTAAAGAATTTCTTCCAGGACCTCAATAAAATGGTCATTATTCTTTCTATCTGCAACGGTTATCCTGACGTGATCTTCTAGTTTTGGTTCATCAAAGGTTCTTATCCTGATACCGCGGTCTAAAAGATCTTCATATAATCTATGGATGTCTATGAAAGCAGGTTTTTTGCAAAGCAAAAAGTTCGTGTCAGAGGGAAATGGATTGAAACCTAGGTATTCTAACTTTCTAGAAAGTCTCTGCCTTTCTTCGATGGTTTTATTTATTGATTCTTCAACTTGGGCTTTTTTATCCAAAGCAGATAATGCGGCCGATGATGACATGCTGTTGACATTGTAGGGGAGCATATTTTCAAGGTATTCTATACCTTTCTCCGCCGACATCAAGCCGTAACCTATTCTGATGCCCGCAAGGCCCCATGCCTTAGAAAAAGTTCTAACAATTATCAAATTATCATATTCTTCTAGAAGAGGGATGTTATCTTCTCCCGAATACTCTGAATATGCCTCATCGATCACCACGAGTTCAGCTTCTTCAAGAATAGACATGATCTTCTCACGATCTACGGATAGGCCTGAAGGATTGTTAGGAGAGCATATAAATATCGCTTCGACTTCGTTCAAAAAATCGATATTTGTGGGTATGGTGAAGTCTGGATTTAATGGGATCTCAACGGCCTTTCTATCATTTCGGGAGACGAAAAAAGGATACATCTCATAAGAGGGATGAAAATAACCCAAAGTACCATTTTTGGGAACAAAAGTCTTACAGATCGTATCCAGCACAGCATCAGAACCGTTGTCAACCACTATTTGTTCTGGATTAAGTTCATGAAAACTGGCAAGGCTTATCTTCAATTCCTTAGAAGTGGGGGAAGGATATTTTCTAAGATCAAAATCAAGACCCTCTTGTATGTCTTTATAATACTGGGAAGGAAGCAATAAGTTTTCGTTCGAATCGAGTGGAACCTCGCAGTCTCTTTCGGGATAAGAAATACTCATTAAACTCACATGGTAGTATTGAAAGTTAGTTTTAATAAAATTAACGTTCAAAAGAAGAGAAAGAAAGGGTTTTCTCAGTGATAGGCCCTCGGTCTCTCACCTACATCAATACCCTCTTCACTTTCTTCTATCTTTTTCTTTATCTTTTTGAAAGCTTCGTCGAAATGTCTCTTTTTTATCTTACTCTTTTTGATTTCCTCTTCACTTTCAGCATCCCCGTTTTGGACAACTTCTCGTATCGACAGCATGACAGCTTCATTACAGATAGAAGCTATATCCGCTCCACTCATATCTTTAGTCTTTTGCGCTAAACTCTCGAAATCTACCTCGCTATCTATAGGTCTATCTCTCGTATGTATCTTAAATATCTCTTTTCTTGTCTCTAGATCGGGGAGACCGATCTTAATATTCCTATCAAATCTGCCGGGTCTCAAAAGTGCTGGATCGATCAATTCCGGTCTATTTGTCGCTCCGATAACAACAACATCATGCAGTGCTTCGAGACCATCCAATTCAGTCAGCAGTTGGGATATGACCCTCTCTGAAACGTTTGAATCAGAGCTAGCCCCTCTTTCTGGGGCCAATGCATCGATCTCGTCGAAAAAGACTATTGTAGGAGCTGCCTGTCTAGCTTTCCTGAAAGTTTCCCTCACGGCTTTTTCACTTTCACCTACCCATTTAGAGAAAAATTCAGGGCCTTTAACTGATATAAAGTTGGCTTCACTCTCATTGGCGACTGCCTTTGCGATAAGTGTCTTCCCAGTCCCTGGAGGACCACTCAATAAGATGCCCTTCGGGACTTCAGCTTCCATATGATCGAAAAGATCCTCATACTGCAAAGGCCATTCGATAGCCTCTCTCAATTCTTGCTTCGCCTCTTCTAATCCTCCGACGTCTTCCCAGGTAACATCTGGAGTCTCTATCACAACTTCTCTCATCGCAGAGGGTTCCATCTCTCTGAGAGCTTGGTTTATATGCTTATTTTTGACTTCTAGATTTTCGAGTACATCAGAAGGGATCTGCTCCGCCTCCAAATCTATATCGGGCAATACATCTCTTAGAGCGTTCATAGCTGATTCTTTGGCGAGTGCTTCAATATCGGCACCGACAAAACCATGAGTATGAGAAGACATGTCTTCTAGATCAACGTCGTCGGAAAGAGGCATACCTCTTGTGTGTATCTCAAGGATCTCTTTTCGACCTGTCCTATCAGGCATACCTATCTCTATCTCTCTATCAAATCTACCTGGCCTTCGCAAAGCCGGGTCTAAAGCATGGGCTCTGTTAGTTGCTCCTATCACGATCACCTTACCTCTGGTCTTGAGTCCATCCATGAGTGATAAAAGCTGTGCGACCACTCTTCTTTCTGTTTCACCTGACACTTCATCTCTTTTAGGTGCTATAGAGTCCAATTCATCTATAAAAATTATAGCGGGCTGGTTCTCCTCAGCTTCTTCAAAGATCTCTCTTAGCCGACCTTCGCTCTCTCCGTAATATTTCGACATTATCTCAGGACCACTGATAGTATAGAAATTGGCATCGGTTTCACTCGCTACCGCCTTAGCCATCAAAGTTTTACCTGTTCCAGGAGGCCCTTGAAGCAGAACACCTTTTGGTGCCTCAACACCCACTTTGTCAAACAATTCCGGATGTCTAAGAGGGAGTTCGACCATCTCCCTTACTTTCTCGACTTCCTGTTCAAGACCGCCAATATCTTCATATGAAACTCTCGGAGCTTTTGCTATCTCTTCCTTGCTGATAGGCTTATCAGAGATCGTCACCTCTGTCGTTTCAGGTTTTATTATAACAGCTTTTTTTGAAGGACTGAACGATTTTACGACCAATTCGATCTTATTACCCATTATATTGAGAGTTATAGTATCTCCTTTAGTGATCGGTCTATCTCTCAGAGCCTGTTTTCTCAAATATTCTTCTCCTCCCATAAGCCTTACAGGTTGTGTAGGTGCAAAAGTGACCTTTTTTGCCGGCACTGTTTCTACTTTCTCTACGCCAACCTTTTCATCGATTTTAACACCGGCATTCCTTCGCGTAGGACCATCTATTCTTATAACCCCCGTATTTCTATCGCTTTCATCTCCCGCCCACACCTTTGCCGCGGTCATGTTATCTCCATGGATAAGAATTATGTCACCACTTTTAAGACTCAATTTTTCTTTGACTTCTGGATCGATTCTAGCTAATCCTCTACCAACATCGGTTGACTGGGCCTCTGCTACTTTCAACACTTTTTCGTTGCTTTTCATATTTTTCACCTATAAACTATACAAAGCTATGTTGTTATATTCTTGTTGTAAAGATATGTTTTAGATCTATTTAAACCTTTTGACGTAGTTATCAGATGGGATTCTTCAATCAAAAAAACTTATACTCTCATCGATTTATTATCTTCTCGCATGGTTATCTCAACACCCTTGATCGATATAATCTCTTTCCTGTCGGCCATTTTAATCGGTCTTTTAATCGGTTTAGAGAGGACTACTAGTTCTATCAGAGAGGATGAGATAAAAGGAGCTGGTCTGCGGACTTTTGCCTTGGTCTCTGCTGTGGGTTTTTTGATGACTTATTTCTTTAAAGATGAGGCGGGATTGTTGCTGATCAGTGTTCTTATATTTTCTCTTTTTTTCATCTTTCTTCCGATTGTACGCAGACCTATAACTTCATCAGGATTAACAACTTCAAGCGCACTTTTATTGATTTTCTTGGGTGGAATGATATTCGGACTAGGTCGTCCTATATTAGGAGGTATCAGTGGATTATCTTTATTGGCTTTAACTTCTTCAAAAAGGATTCTTCACAGCTTTGCTGAAATTTTATCAAAAAAGGATCTATGGAGCGCCGTACGTTTTTTCATAGTCGCTATGATCTTATTACCGATCACTTATTCTTTGGGCCCGATACATCGACTTGTCGGCCCGGGTAGAGTATTTGATCCACTTCAGGCTCTTATGATGGTTCTTTTCGTTTCTAGTATATCTTTCCTTAGCTATTTGGTGATGAAATTGTACGGCGCTAGAAGAGGATTAAAAATATCTGCGTTCATCGGCGGGTTAGTGAGTTCTGCCGCTGCGACAGCCTCTATATCAGAAAAATCTAAAAAGATCGCTGAAGGATCGAACAGTTCTGTGGTCAGCATTCTTCTTTCTAACACATCGATGTTCATCAAAGATTATATCATCATATTCACGGTAGCAGGATATGTTTTAGCTAGGGAGTTTATGGTGCCGATGGTTTTATTTTTGTTACTGACGGGAATATTCCTCCTGTTATTCATTAGAAAAAAAGGAGGAAAGACTGCAGACCTAAATTCTTTAGAAATAGACCTCGGAACTCCGTTTGCCTTGAAGCCAGCTACTAAATTTGCAATACTTTTCAGCCTGATATGGATCTCGAGTTATCTTTTACAGGATCGTGTGGGGGGTCCTGGTGTTTATATGGTCTCTATCGGCGGGTTGATCTCAACTACTTCAGTTTCAGCTTCCATCTCGTCTCTCTACGTCGCAGGAGAGATAGGGGCCTTGACAGCATTATCGACCATGCTGCTTGCCTTCGGACTAGGGTCAATCTCAAAGATATTGATCGCCAGAGCCTACAACAAAAGATTGGCCAGGGATATCACTCTACCGATGCTTGTCCTAGGAACCACATCATTTATATTGGTGCTCCTCTTGAATTAATTACAGGAAAATGAGAGGAATATGATACAAGGAAGTGTTATGGGATGATAAGCTCAGGATTTCTTTACGCACTTGTCCTAATCATTGGATTTATAGGAATCATGTTCATATTAGATAAGTTCGATTTATTGGAGCCCTTCGGTATGGAAATGGCAGGTCCTCTCCTGATGTGGAAGACCAAAAAGGGCAGGGACCTGATAGACAGGTTAGCTCAAAAAAAACGTTTATGGGAGATTTATGGTAATTTGGGCTTGTTCATAGTTGCCATTGCGATGGTAATAATCTTCGTTATGGTATTTTTCAATGCTTATATAGCTACTCAAATACCTGCTGAACGTGCTCCTCAGGCAGACGAGATCCTGGTAATACCCGGTGTGAATCCTTTCATACCTCTCGGATATGGGATTTTGAGCTTGGCAGTTGGTATAATTGTACATGAATTCTCCCATGGAATATTATCTAGAGCCGCAGATGTGAAGATAAAGTCCTTAGGACTCATATTCTTGGTGGTCCCTTTGGGAGCCTTCGTTGAACCCGATGAAGACGAATTAGAAAAAACTGAGAGGATAAAAAGAGACAGGATGTTCGCCGCTGGTGCGACCTCTAACATAGTTCTTGCGATAGTTCTCGTACTCATATTTTCGATGGTATTTATGGGCTCAATCTCCGCTCAAGAAGAAGGTGTGATGATAAGAGGTATCTATGAAGACACCCCAGCTGCAGAAGCGGAAATGAAGTCGTACGAGCAGATCGTTGAGATCGATGGGGTAGAGATAAAAGGTATAAGAGACATGGAAACACTTAATATAAACATTACAGAGATGGATGATGAAAATGAAAAGACTTTGAGAGGAGTGGAAGTAAAGGTTAGAAGAGGTAAAGAACACCAGAGTTACAAAAATGTGACCCCGGGATTGGTTGTTATTGGAATTGTTGAGGGTTCTCCCGCTCACAACGAAGGATTGGATACCGAGATCATATTATATCAGATCAACGAAACGACGATCCATAATAGAAGAGAGCTCAGAGATACCTTGAACGAGCACGGCTCTGAAAAGATAAACTTGACGTACTGGCAGAAAGATAATTCTCGGTACGAAAAAAAACATAGGAATTTAACACTAGAAGACGGTTTTATGGGTGTAAACATAGGCTATTTTGGCATAATTTATGAGGGTGCTGATTGGTTCCCCAACTTGCTTTCTAGACCTCTATCGGCGGGGAGAACGGGCCTACAGCCTATGAGATTTTATTTCCAGAATGCCGCTACATATATCTCCTTTCCTTTACTTGGATTATCTCCTGTACCTGAAGAGATAACTGGACTTTATGAAATAAGCGGGCCGCTGTCAGTATTACCTACGAATGCTTTCTGGATTTTGGCCAACTCTATTTACTGGATTTTTTGGTTGAACATTCTCCTAGGGTTGTTCAATGCCTTACCCGCAATACCTCTAGATGGAGGTCATCTATTCAAAGATGCGGTTGAGGCTCTATCAGAAAGACTTGGTCTGAATGAAAAAACTGGGGAAAAACTATCCTCAGGAATGACCTACGCACTGGCTCTCTTGGTTCTATTCCTTTTGATGTGGTCCATGATAGGCCCGAGGGTATGAACTCCGAAATTTTTTATGTTTTAACTTCCCTTAGGTGAGTAACTATGTTACCCTTTGAGGAAGTGCCCGTTATAGATAAGAACGCTGAGTATAGAGGAGTCCCCGCTGAAGAGCTGATGGAAAATGCCGGTAGAAAGCTGGCCCAAACGATTTCAGAGGAATTTTCCGAAAGGTCAGTCCTTTTCATATGTGGTACTGGAAATAACGGTGGAGACGCCTA
>Ga0207421_10005770_pt1 | contig 13728 bp, 7 predicted proteins | sample SodLakKL_010_SED_4_FD_187542 | JGI IMG/M metagenome (GOLD analysis project Ga0207421, IMG submission 187542) | Alkaline sediment microbial communities from Lake Tanatar, Kulunda Steppe, Russia - 8KL_010_SED (SPAdes) (version 2) | ecosystem: Environmental > Aquatic > Non-marine Saline and...
GCTTTATGCCCCTGTCCAGGACTCAGTTTTTGAAGATATCCCCTTCAGCGGCAGCATATTTGGGTCGATACGAGGGAAGGATGACTACCGCTTCAGCATTCATGAACTTTATGCCCATGATATCCCTGTCGGTAACGGAAGTTCTGCAGATATCAAGCTGCAAGCAAATGTTACCCCGAATTTTCTGAATATTCTCAGCATCTCGTATATGGATGCATACGGAGAGATTACCGGGAAAGGTTCAGCCCAGTTTGATCTTGAAGAACGGATTATTCAGCGTGCTTCTGTTCAGGCATCTGAGTACAGCGAAAAATATCAGCTGAGTTTTACCAATTATGAAGGATTTTACGACGGTGAGCTGACTGTCTCCTCCGGAAATATTGAAAGGTATCCGTTCATTGACGGCAGCGGGACCATAGACGGCTCGGTATCATTCTTCGGTGTTTCCCAGGACTTGACCTTCGAATTTGATGCGCATGTACCGGAGTTAGCCTATCGGGGCAATTACTATACGGCAAGTATCAGCGGAACAGCAGACTCCCAGGGAATTACGATCACCGACAGTTCCATTAGTTTTGAAAATATAGTAATTGATGAGATACACGCAGGATATGATTTTCTCAATGGTGAATTTGATGTTACCAGCGAAATAGATTTCCAAACCGGCGACAGCAGTATTTCCGCCAGCATCTATGCAGATTCCAAACTTCCTGAAATCAGCTCCTATCGTGAATTGGCGAACTTCACTGATTATATTGAAGATACGGTAATACAAGTACGCATGCAGGATTTCATGATAGGGGAGATGTTTGTTTCTGAAGAAATGGTTTTTGATCTTTCCTTTTGTCAGGATACCTTGACGCTTGAGGGAGGTGAGCAGGACCGTCACTTTTCTCTGCTTGTAGACCACAGCAGGAGAGAATACCAGGCTGCTCTCAGCGGGGATCTCCCCCTGCAGTTTGATGCATACGGGAAATGGGGAGAGGAAGGTCTGTTCAACTTATATGCGGAAGATCTCGTGCTTGATATGACATTCCTGAATTACACCGAAATACCTGAACTTGAGTTCAAATCAGGTATTGCTGAAGGATATCTTATGATAACCGGGAACATCCAGGACCCTGATTTTTACGGCGAGCTTACTGCTGATGAACTTACTGCCACCCTCGGGTATATCCCTGAAACATTGTCGGTGAATAATGTTGCGATGACAGTTCACGGGAAGGAGATGAATTTTGCAAAGGCAAATATCATGGTTGGGGATGTGCCGGTAAGATCTAAACTTGATTTTTATATTGAAAACTGGATCCCTCAGTACTTTGACATGAAATTTTCCGTGGATGAGGGTACATACATCCCTTCGTCGTATGTTTTCCCAGCGCCGCAAGTAACCTATGACGGTATGATCAGCGGAGTACTGAACCTGGAAATATATCCTACGGGAACAACTATTACCGGAGATTTGATCCTCGATGAAGCAGTGGTCAGCTTGATTACCGAGACCTATGACCCTCCGGATGATCCGCTGCCGGTAACTGGTGATTTACGGATTACTACAGGAAGGTCCACCCAGTTTATCCTTCCCACAAGAGAGCTTCCTATTCTGACTGCTAACGCAGAAGCAAATCAGACTGTACGGATAACCTTTGACAATCTGAAAAGGACGTTTTCTATAGATGGGAATATAGGATTAAAAAGCGGTGAAATATTTTATGTGCGGAGAAACTTTTATATCACCGAAGGCAGGATACAGCTTGCAGAAACTGAACGTCAAATTGACCCGCAGGTAAGCCTCCGCGCAAGGATCCGTGAATATGACCGTGAGGCTGAACGTGTGGATATCTTCCTCGTAGCTGAAAATCAGCGGCTGAGCAATTTGAATCCCCGTTTTGAGTCTAACCCGCCGATGAGCATCAACGAAATTGCTCAGATTCTTGGTGAGGGATTCCAGCCTTCGGATCATCAGGTAAGGGGAGGAGTTTCGCCGACCATTGCATTTGCTACAGTAGCTACAGATATTCTCTATCAGTTTGGCCTGATTGAACAGCTGAACTTAACTGGGAATTTCGAGAGGAATATACGTAACGCCCTAGGGGTAGATGTGTTTTCTATTAGAACGCAGGTAGTTCAGAATGCAATTCTCGGAAATTTGCAGGATACGGGAATAACCAATCCTATTGCGACCACCCTGGACAACACTACAGTGTTTCTCGGGAAATATTTTGGTGATTCCATGTTTTTTCAAACAATGTTAGTATTGTCCGAAAGTCGGGATCAGGACTCGGGATTATTTTTTACCGATGATCTTGAAATGGATTTGGAATTGAGTTTTGAATGGGAAACACCCTTATATGATTTGACAATTTCAACTCAGCCTGAATTAAATATCCCAGGTTTGTTTTCTGATTTTTCCATTGGAATATCCTGGAGATACTCTTTTTAAAGGAATGTGAATATTTATGAAGAAAATTTCAATAATTCTAACAATGCTTCTTTTCGTGTGTATCGCTGCTGTTCCTTTGACTGCTCAGGATTCATGGTGGCTGAACCGTACGATTGAGGACATAAAGTTCGAAGGACTTGTCCATGTATCAGAAGAGCAGCTTGATCATATTACCGATACCTATGTCGGCAGGGAGCTGACAAATGATCAGTTCAGAAGAATTCAGAATGAATTGTATGATCTGGATTTCTTTGATCATTTTTATGCAAGAGCAAGAAGATCAGAAATAAGCGATGATCATGTGATTCTTGTGTTCACCATGGAAGAACTTCCCTTTGTTGAATCAGTTGCCTTCCAGGGGAATGATGAATTAAGTGACCGTGATTTAGCAGAAATCATACAGGTAGGAGAGGGGAGGTTTTTCCAGCGTTCAGAATTCCGCAATGATCCCCAGCTCATCCTTCAGGAATATATTCAGCAGGGTTATGCTGATGCGGAAATACAGGAAAGTGTTGATATAGATGAAGAGGCAGGAACCGTATCAATAACCTATGAGATCAGTGAAGGAAGACAGTCAAGAATTCAGACGATATCCTTTGACGGAAACGAAAATTTCTCAGATTCAACTTTGAAACGTCAGCTTACTTCAAAGGAGCAGTCACTGTTTCATCGCGGGCTGTTTATTGAAAATCAGATAGAAGAAGACATCCAGGCTATCAAATCCTTCTATCAGGACCGGGGATACCTTGATGCTGAAATAGAGGATGTTGTTGTAGAAAGGGAAGAGGAAACAAGGAGAGACCGCATTGGCCTTTCGGTCACGTTTGTTATCAGTGAAGGTTCAATGTGGAGATTCGGAGGAATAAACATAACCGGAAACACTTTGTTTACCGATGAGCAGCTGCTGGAACAGACAAGGCTGAAACCCGGCGATACGCTGAACCTGACAAGACTTCAGGAAGATATATCGAATATCGCAGGAGTCTACTTTGATGAGGGATATATCTATAATGATTTCCGTCCTCAGGAGATACGTGATGAAGATGAGAACACCATATCCTTTGAACTGCTTGTTGTGGAAAACGACCAGGCTTTTATTGAAGATATCAATATCATAGGTAATGAACGGACTAAAGATCACGTTATAGAACGGGAGGTTACCCTTCAGCCGGGTGAAGTGTTCAGCAGGTCGGAACTGATCCAGAGCATGAGAAACCTTTACAACACCGGACTGTTTGAAACTGTGAATATCGAACCTGTATACGGCAGGGAGGAAGGCCTCATTGATTTAGATGTAAAGGTGCGGGAAGCAAACAGGATAGACCTGCGTTTCGGTGCTACCTTTGGAGGTGCAGAAGAATTCCCTGTTTCCGGTTTCCTGGAATGGAATGATAAAAACTTTTTCGGTACAGGATCTGATTTTTCCATATCACTTGAAGCTTCACCAAGCAGGCAGAGCCTGGATTTTACCTACATGGAAAACTGGCTCTTTGGACGCAGATGGAGCGGAGGGATAAATTTTTCACTGGAAAGAAGACAGAGAACTAATGTGCTCCAGGATCCCTATGATATCGGCGTACCGTATCCGTATACATCTGAAGCAGACTATGAGAAATCAGGCGGTGAGGATTCTATCGATGATCAGTACAAAATGGATTATGAAGAACTTGAAATTGGCCTTGGCCTTTCTACAGGATATACCTTTCATACTGACATAGGAAGGTTTAATGTCGGTGGCGGCTACAGCTTTACTCTTTCAAATATATTCTATGATGAGCATTACCGCCCGTTAGAGAAGTCAATCCGTGACAACCATGAGCAATGGCTGTACAACAATACAGCATATCTGACTACTACGTGGGACAGGAGAGATCTGGTCCATCGGCCGACCAGCGGGTTTATGCTGCATAACCGCTTTACCGTTTCCGGCGGCGTCATGAATGTGCCCTTCGGTTTTATGGGCGATGAGAAGGCAACGAATTATTTGAAAAACCAGACCCGTCTAGAAGGTCATCTCTCCCTCTTTGATATCCCGCGGGATGAGGAGGAAGATCTTACGGGAGTACTCTCTGCAAAAAGCGCATTTTCCTTCATGTTCCCTCAGCATACAGCAGAGGGCTTTGCAGAAAGACATCATATGCTCTATATCGACGGAATGAATACTGCCAGGGGCTGGAACTTCAGGCCGAATCTTGAGGTGCTGTGGGACAATAAGCTCATGGTGACCATGCCGCTGATCCGTAATGTCATCGATGCAGAGATTTATACTTCAGCAACCTGGGGACATCGCCCGTCAACCAAGGGTGAAGGCCTGCAGACCATGGGAGATACCTTTTCACTGGATAATTTCCAGTTTTCCAGCGGTGCAGGCATTAAACTGGGCATACCTGGACTTCCCATTGGACTGTTCTTAACGAAAGCATATGAGTTTGATGAAGATATGAACATCAACTGGGAACCTGAAGGTGTAAGCCAGGACCTGTTCGGACCGCTGGGTCTGCAGCTTGTATTCACCATAGATTACGACTTGTTCTAAATAACCTGTTTATTCTATGAAAGGGGGATGATGCATCCCCCTGTTTTATGGTATGAAAAGTCATGGCGGAGAGAAATGAACATGCAGAAACTCCCATGATGCGTCAGTATTATTCCATTAAACGGGAATACCCTGATGCAGTTCTGTTTTTCCGGCTAGGTGATTTTTATGAAATGTTCGACCAGGATGCAAAAACAGCTTCCAGCATCCTGAATGTTACCCTTACCTCCCGCAACGGGATTCCCATGTGCGGGATACCGTATCATGCAGCGAAAAGTTATGTGAAAAAGCTGCTTGATGCCGGCAGACGTGTGGCAGTCTGTGAGCAGACTGATATTCCGGAGAAGGGCATTGCTTCGCGGGAAGTAGTGCAGGTTCTTTCACCGGGGACAGTAATTGAAGATGACCTGCTGCCTTCAACAAAAAACAACTACATCCTTTCCATCGGGGTGCTCGGCAGCCTGCTGACAGCTTCATGGATAGATGTATCAACCGGTGAGTTCTACATCTCTTCCCAGGAGATTCAGGAAGATCTGCTTCATCAGCTCAGGAAGTTTCTCTTTGAGCTTGATCCTTCGGAAGTGCTTCTGCAGGAATCACTGTATCATGATCGTCCTGAGATCCAGCATCTGTTTTCGTCATCGTCAGCCATGCTGACCCCTTTTCCTGACTGGTCGTTTGATGTAAAGCAGTCATATGAATCTTGTCTGGATGTATTTGCGCTAAAGAGCCTGAAAGCTTTTGGTATTTCCGATGATGATCCGGGACTTTTCCCCGTCGGAGTGCTGATCACATATTTGCGTGAAAATGCAAAAATGAGCCTCCATCATATACGGGCAGTAAAGAAGTACGTGGGCAATGATTACCTGCTGATGGATGAATCTACCCAGAAAAACCTGGAACTGCTGAAAAATCTGCAGGATGGTAGTGAAAAAGACACCCTCTATGCGGTTCTGAAGCATACGCTTACTGCTTCCGGATCAAGACGGCTGAAGGAATGGATCATTCATCCCCTGCAAAGCTTGGAAGAGAGATACCGCAGGCTTGAAGCTGTTGATACGCTCTATCATTCACCGGAACTGATGAATGCTCTCCGTTCTCAGCTGAAAGGTCTGCTTGATATCCCGAGAATTACCACACGTATACTCATCGGCAAGGTCTTGCCCAAGGATCTGTATTCACTCATGCAGTCATTAAAGCGTGCTTTGGCCATAAAAAGTGAGACTGCAGATAAACTGCCGATTTCCCTGCCTGAATCTGTCTGCAGCGAGATTGAAGCCTGTGCTGAAATCATTCATTCAAGTATATATTATGAGCCTGCCGTACCACAGGACTACTTAATCAAACCTGGCTATCATGAAAAGCTTGATTCAATGCGTGATTATCTTGATAACAGCAGGACCTATATCCAGAAGTATCAGCAGCAGCTCAGGGAAGAAACAGGCATTGATAAACTGAAGATTAAATATAATAAAATTCTCGGGTATTTTATTGAAGTGACAAAAGTACAGGCGAAATCACTGGAAGGTGAATTTATTAGAAAACAGACGCTGGTGAATTCCGAACGGTATACCAGTGAGTATCTCATTGATCTGGAAACAAGAATCCAGGAGGCACGGGAAGGGTACCTTGAACTTGAGCGCAAAGTGTTTGACGAGGTGGTTACCCGTATCCGTCAGTCCATTGATGCAGTTCTTGATACTGCTGATTTTGTTGCTTCTGTTGACTGCTTCCAGTCTCTTGCCCATGCAGCGGTAATTTCTGGTTATGTGAAACCGGAGTTCACAGAAGAGAATATGCTTGAAATAACCAAGGGACGGCATCCGGTGGTAGAACAGAGTCTTGACCCGGGTGCCTTTGTTCCCAATGATCTTACCGTGCCAAGGGATTATCATCGGTTTGCCCTAATTACCGGTCCGAACATGGCAGGGAAATCAACATACTTGAGACAGAATGCGCTGATAATTGTCATGGCATATCTGGGGAGCTTTGTTCCCGCTGAACATGCATTGATCGGCAATGTGGATAAAATATTCTGCAGGGTCGGTGCTTCTGACAATTTGGCAAGAGGGGAGAGCACGTTTCTTGTAGAAATGAACGAGACTGCATATATATTACGAAACGCAACCAGTGAGAGCTTAATCATCATGGATGAGGTAGGCAGGGGAACGAGCACTGCCGACGGTATTTCCATAGCAAGTGCTGTGCTTCAGTATGTGCTGAATATGAGGAGCAAAACCCTGTTTGCTACGCATTTTCATGAGCTGACTGCAGTAGATTCTCCTTTAGTGCAGAAATTGTTTCTTGATGTGCATGAAGAAGGTGACCAGGTTATTTTTCTCAATCGGGTTAAGCCTGGAAGCATGCAGTCATCATACGGCATCCATGTGGCAAAACTAGCCGGACTGCCTGCTTCTGTGCTTAAGTATGCAGAACAGCAGTTGAAACGGATCGAAGAGAGAAAGGGGATGGGAAATGAACAGATAGAACTTGATCTGTTTTCCCGCCTTCCTGATATAGATGAAACTGCGGCAGAAGGACGGGAAATCCCTGAGGAGATCCGGAAAGCAGTTGAAGAGATTAACGCATTTGATCTGAATTCTGCAACACCAGTGCAGGCACTAGTGTTCCTTTCAAAGATCAAAGGTATGCTTGCAAAGCATTGACTGAAATGAAAAAAACTGCTATATAAACAATTACATCTTCTTTTTGTTAGTAGAAAAGAGGGGTCGAAGGTTTTCGATCCTTTTTTTGTGCAATATACACTGGATGTAATATGCTGAAAAACGGTATTCGTGCAAAAGAATTATATAAAGAACTCTTTCCCCTTGTACAGTCTTTGGGGTATACTATAGTTGATGTTGATGATTCCGTGATCCGCAAAGAGCGTCACGTGCATCTTGTAGTCCGTAATCCTCGGGGGAACACCTCCCTTGATGACTGCAGTGCTGTATCACGTCTCGTATATCCCAGGCTTCTGGTATTGTATGAATGCCAGGATCTCCATCTTGAAGTTTCTTCACCGGGAATACATAGAAACTTGAAGGATATCCATGAATTTGAAATATTCATGGGAGAGAGGATGAAGATACTTGTGGGTGAAAACTGGATAGAAGGAACACTTGAAGCATGCAGTGAATCCAGTATCGAGTTATTGACGGAAAAAGGAAGGGAGACATACCTTCTGGAAACAATAAAAAAAGCAAAGCTAGTTAGCAGACTTAAGGAGAAATAATACAATGGCAGCGGGTTTACAAGAGGCAATACGGTCATTAGTTGCAGACCGGGGGATTTCTGAAGACTTGATTAAACAGACAATTGAGGAATTCCTGTATGCCGCCTACAAGCGAAAATTCGGAACAACCGATAATGCTGTTGTCCAGTTCAGCGAAGACGGAGATGAAGTAGCTCTGTATGCAAAGAAGCTCATTGTTGAGGAAGTGGAAGATCCTGTATCAGAGATTTCACTTAATGAAGCCCTGGAGCTCAATGAAGAATGTGAGATTGGAGATGAGCTGCTTATTGAAATAAACCCCCAGGAATTTGATAGAATATCGGTGCAGAGCGCAAAACAGAAAGCCCGACAAAGTTTACGGGATATTCAAAAGGACACCTTGTATTCCGAATTTAAAGGAAAAGAGGGTGAAATGATTATCGGATATTACCAGCGGGAGAAAAACGGTGATATTTTCATAGATATCGGGAAAACTGAAGGCATACTCCCCAGGAGGTTCCAGTCCCCCAGGGAATTCTATAACCGGGGTGACAGGATCAAATCATTAATTTACAGTGTTGAGAAGACCCCGAAGGGGCTCAGCATTGTTCTCTCGAGAACACATACAGATTTTGTCAAAAAGCTGTTTGAAATAGAAGTACCTGAAGTCTATGATAAAACGATTGAGATTTTTAAAATCGTCAGGGAACCCGGATACCGGACAAAAATGGCTGTATATTCAAACCGTGAAGATGTAGATCCGGTGGGCTCCTGCGTCGGGTTGAAAGGAACAAGAATTCAAGCTATTGTGAAGGAAATGGAGGGGGAAAAAATTGACATCCTCAAGTACGAAACAGATCCCCGGGAGTTCATAAAAAACGCCCTCTCTCCTGCTGAAGTAAAGCAGGTGTATGTCCTTGATGAAACAAAGCGCTCTGCTCTCGCAGTTGTTTCTGAAAACCAGCTTTCCCTTGCAATTGGGAAACAGGGATTAAATGTACGTCTTGCAAACCGTCTTGCTGACTGGAATATTGACGTAAAAACTGAACAGCAGTTTGCAGAGATGGACTTGAAAGTTGAATTTAAGCGTGATTTTGATGCTCTGTTTGCATCTGTTGATGATCAGGAAGAATACGCAGAGATTGAGTACATCAGTGATATACCCGAAATTACCCAGGAATATGTTGACCTGCTCAAAGAGCACGGCATTGAGAGCATCGAGAGTTTTATCAACACTGATAACCAGCAGCTCCTTGAAATCGAAGGGATTGATGAGAAGGTGCTGCAGGAGTTGAACCGTATCATGAATGAGTATGTTGATATTGTGGAGGAAAACTACGATACTGGTTCAGAAGAACAGGAAGAAACAGGTGATACTACGGAAGAACCTGTGACTGAAGAAGATGCAGAAACAGAAGAAAGTGAAGAAGAAAGTGAAGAGGAAGAAGAGACCTTTGAATGCCCTGAATGCGGAAATGAAATAACCGCTGATATGGAATCCTGTCCGAACTGCGGTGTTGGACTCAGCTTTGAATATGAGGATGAAGAGGAAGAGGAATAACTAAAGGATATAGTAATCTATGGCAGAAGATAATAATAAACCAAAAGCAACTTTGATAAAACACAAAAAGACAGAACCCCAAAAACCTCCTCAGACTCAAGGCCAGGAAGAAGGTGCTTCTGAAAAGAAGAAAGTTGTTGTGGTGAAGAAAAAGCGGGTAGTGAAGAAGTCTCCGCAAGGTCAGAGGCAGGCTGAAGAGAAACAGCCTTCCCAGAAGCAGGCGGAACCCTCTGCTCAAGAATCAAAGCCTGAAGCCCAGCAAAAAGTACAGCAGGAAGAACAGAGCACACAGACCCAACCTGCTTCCAAACAGCCTGCTGCCTCGGAAACTCAGCAGGGGCAGGAGAAGAAAGATACAAGGCAGAAACCAAGACAGGCATATATCCAGCGTGGACCGAAAGCTCCCTCGTCATCACGGCATAAAGGACAGGCCGGAGGAACAGCGGAACAGAAGGACAGAAAAGAGGCGCCGAGAAAGAAAGGAAACTTTACAGGTCAGAAGCCTGCTTATGCAAAGAAAGGCGCTCCTGAAACGGCACGGAGAGGTGCTCCTCCCCAGGGAAAACAGCCGCCTGCTCCAGATATTCCGGGCAAAGAAGAGCAGAAGCCCGGAGCAAAGAACAAGAAAACATTTAAGCAGAAAAAGAAAGTTGATTATCCCAAGAAGAAAGAACAGGCTCCTGAAAAGGATTTTCAGATAAAGAAAAAGCCGAGGGAAAAGACAAAAGCAGTTCCGAAAAAAATTGACATTATGGAAGTTATTACCGTCAGTGAGCTTGCACGGAAGATGAACCTAAAAGCATCTGAACTGATCAGCAAGCTCATGAGCATGGGAATGATGGTAACCATTAACCAGCAAATAGACTCGGAGACGGCTGAACTGCTTGCCTCAGAATATGGATGTCAAGTAAATATAGTCTCTTTGTATGATGAAACAGTCATTGAAAAAGATGAGGATTCCAGCGAAGATGCATCTTTCCGTCCGCCTATCGTAACGGTAATGGGGCATGTTGACCACGGTAAGACAAAACTGCTTGATGCAATCCGTACCTCCGATGTGGTTGCCGGTGAGTTCGGCGGAATAACGCAGCATATTGGTGCTTCTACGGTAACCTTGCCGGAAGGTAAAGTTGTCTTCCTTGATACTCCGGGACATTCAGCCTTTACCCTAATGAGATCACGGGGCGCCCAGATAACAGATATTGTCATCCTTGTTGTAGCAGCTAATGACGGTGTCATGCCTCAGACAGTCGAAGCGATTAACCATGCAAAGGCTGCTGAAGTACCTATCATTGTTGCTGTAAACAAGGTGGATCTCCCGGAGGCAAATCCTGACCGGGTAAAACAGCAGCTTTCTGAATACGGGCTTATCCCGGAAGCCTGGGGCGGTCAGACATTGTTCTGCGACATATCTGCTCTTAAGAACCAGGGGATTAAAGAGCTTCTTGATATGATACTCCTTCAGTCTGAAATGCTGGAACTTTCTGCTGAATACGACTGCAGGGCAGAAGGGAGAGTAATAGAATCAAAGGTTGAGCACGGCAGGGGAATTGTATCTACAATCTTAATACAGAGAGGAACCCTCCGTGTCGGCGACCCGTTTGTTGCGGGTATTTACAGCGGTAAAGTGCGCGCAATGTTTGATGACCATGGAAATAAAGTCCAGGAGGCAACGCCGTCAACTCCTGTAGAAATCCTCGGATTCGGAGGCATCCCTACATCGGGCGCTCCATTCCAAGTAACAGAAAATGAAAAACAAGCAAGACAAGTTGCCGCTAAACGGCAGGAGCTGGAACGGCAGGGCGAAGCAAATAATGTGAAGAAGGTTACCTTAGATAACTTGTTTGATTCCATACAGGAAGGTGATGTACAGGAATTTAAAGTTATTATTAAAGGTGATGTTCACGGTTCTGTGGAAGCATTGCAGACTGCGCTTGAGAAACTGTCCACCAAAGAGATAAAACTTACAGTCATCCATGCTTCTGCGGGTGCAATAGTGGAAAACGATATTAATTTAGCTGTTGCTTCAAATGCCATTGTGATCGGATTTAATGTACGCCCGACACCGAAGGCGCAGCAGCTTGCTGAAAAGGAAAAAATTGATATTAGGAAATACAATATTATCTATGATGCAGTAGATGATATTAAGTCTGCAATGGAAGGGATGCTTTCACCGGACTACAAGGAAGAAGTGATCGGACGCGTGGAAGTACGTGATGTCTTCAAAGTACCGAAAATCGGAGTTATTGCCGGCTGTTATGTGCTGGAAGGGAAAATACGAAGGAATGCCAGCACACATGTGCTGCGCGATGAAACGGTAATTCATACCGGAAAGGTAAGTTCCCTGAAGCGGTTTAAAGATGACGTACGAAGTGTTGATGCCGGCTATGAATGCGGAGTTGGAGTAGAAAAATTTCAAAGTTTCAACAACGGAGATATTCTTGAAGTGTTTGAAATGGTAGAGGTGAAGAAAAGTCTATGAGCAGTTTTCGGCATGACAGGATAGCCTCATCAATACAGGAGCTGATTACCTCAATGATACTGACCGAAGAGATAAAGGATCCTCGGATAAGTAAATTTATTCAGCTTAACAGGATAGAAGTGTCTTCCGATAATTCACATGCTAAGGTGTTTGTTTCTACCTTTGAGGAAGCTGATATCCTGGAAAAGTCAGTCGACGGGTTGAACAGGGCATCTGGATTTATACAAGGTAAGCTGGGGAAAGCATTGAGAACACGAAAAACGCCGAAGCTGCTGTTTATCGCTGATACATCTATCCATGAAGGAATGGAAATTAACTCAATAATTGAGGGACTGCGTAAGGATTCATGAACATCCATGGAATTATACTTCTGAATAAACAGTCTGGCGTCACTTCTTTTGACGAAATTCGATATCTGAAAAAACACTACGGCATTAAAAAAATCGGCCATGCAGGAACTCTTGATAAGTTTGCTGACGGTGTGCTTATTATCCTGCTTGGTTCTATGACAAAATTTTCCCAGTATTTTCTTTCTCTGGAAAAAGAGTATCATGCGCAGTTCTTCTTCGGTTCACAGACTGATACGCTGGATCCTGAAGGCAGTGTCATAGGAGAAGCAGCTGTTCCTGAAGAATCTGAGCTAAAATCAGTACTGACTTCGTTTCATGGAGAAATTACTCAAGTGCCTCCGAAGTTCTCAGCTGTCCATGTGAACGGGAAACGGGCATACCTTGAAGCAAGAAGCGGGAAAGAGCCGGATATGCCGGAGAGAAAGGTGAATATCCATAGTTTTGCTTTAGAGAACTGGGACCCTCCTGTGGGGGAATTTTCCATTCGATGCTCTAAGGGGACCTATGTTCGTTCCCTTGCACGTGATTTAGCCTATGCAGTATCGAGCAGGGCTTATGTTCAATCACTGACCAGGAGAGCAGTCGGTCCTTTTACCCTTGAACATACGATATCTTCAAATGAATTTGATGCGAGCCAGCATATTATTTCTGGATATGAGGCTGTCTCCCGTGCATTTCCTGTTGAAGATGCTGTTGCCGCACCGGAATATGTAAAACAGATAAGAAACGGCGTGATTCCTCAAGAATCTTGGTACATCCGATACAGCAGAACGGATGATGATTCCTGTTTTCTCCATGTAGCTGATCCGGACGGACATTCCTTGGCATGGTATCGGAGAACTGGAAGCGTGATTCTTCCCATCCATGTTCAGCCAGGAGCTTAATGATGACTATGTTGTCTTTTGAAGAGTTTTATGAACAGAAGACGCTCCTGGATGAACCACTTTCTATATCGATTGGGGTCTTTGACGGTGTGCATTCAGGCCATGAACTGCTTATTAAAAAGATAACCAGCTATCCGGAAACAAAATCTGCGGTAATTACCTTTCGGAGGAATCCAAAAGCAGTGCTCTATGGAGAAGCTTTTTCCGGGGAGATTACCACAAGACGGCAGAAAATGGAAATACTTCGTTCCTTTGAAG
>Ga0207421_10005771_pt1 | contig 13726 bp, 11 predicted proteins | sample SodLakKL_010_SED_4_FD_187542 | JGI IMG/M metagenome (GOLD analysis project Ga0207421, IMG submission 187542) | Alkaline sediment microbial communities from Lake Tanatar, Kulunda Steppe, Russia - 8KL_010_SED (SPAdes) (version 2) | ecosystem: Environmental > Aquatic > Non-marine Saline and...
TTTAAAACAAATTATTCCTCTAAACTATTAATTAATGCCAGAAGCGAAACTATCGATCAAAAACCGACTTTTAAAGACTCTTTCTATAACAGGAGACTTATCGTTCCCTTTACAGATTATTTCGAATGGAAAGGCCCAAAGGGCAATAAGACAAAATACCGATTTTCAGTTGAAGAAGATAGCCCCTATGCCTTTGCTGGTATCTATAATAAATTTAAAATAAAAGACCGAACCCAGTGGAGATATTCTCTAATCACCACCGAGCCCAATCCTAAAGCTGCAGAAATCCATAATCGAATGCCAGCAATCTTGACAGATAATAATATTAATAGATGGCTAGACCCTGACTCTGAACCTTCAGTTTTGAAAAAACTTTTAAGACCATTTCCTGGCAATTTATCTTATCAACCTGAAGGTCCTGAACAGCTCAAATTTTAAGTTTAATCAATAGAATCTACTTTTAATATAATCTCTTTTATTAACTGATAACCAATTTCTCGTGAGATATAATCTCCAGTTTCTATATATTCTAGAAACTGATTATCAATAAACTCTGATTTAAGAATCTCATCACCATCTAAGTCTTCAGTATCACTTAAAAATATTTCACCATAAATCTTATTTAAATTACTTTGATCTAATAGTCCTTCTAATTCTAGATCATTCAACTCAACATCTAACTTATTATTATTTTCATTTATCTTAAAATATCGAACGCTGGCCTGGTTAAGTCTATTTAAAAATTGATCCGTCTCAAGTTTTTCTTCAAAATCAAATTGATTTTCATAACCACCAATCAGCAAACCCAGGCTATTAATAAATCTTATCCCATCAAGAGCTTTACTATCCTGCCCGGCAAATTCATATTCAAAATCATCAAGATAATTGCCCTGATTTTTAAGCCTTGTTTGCATTTCAGAAATCTTGATATCAGATTCTGCAATTTCATCAAAACCGACATCTTCTTCAATGGCAATTCTACTGGCTACACCTGCAGCCTCTGCAGTTGCCATACCAGTTGGAATTACCCTGGCAGAACCATGTGCTAGAGAATCAAAGCCTGCAGATCTACCAACAACTAATAAATTCTCAAACTGATCAGGTACAATACTTCTAAATGGAATACTATACTTTTTAGGATTATTATAAACAAATCCCTGATTATCCCTTGAAGTTCTCTGGATATCTACTGGATATGATGCCAGAGCGATCTTATCCTGAAAGTCTTTATGCTCTCTAACATCATTTATATTTAAGGTATAAAGACTTTCAGTATGAATACTCTCTCTTATATATAATTCTTCTGCTTTTTTAGTTAAACTGGCTTCGCTAAACCCTGGAATCTCATTATTGATATGCTTAACAATAGAAGGTAATTCATCAGCCGCCAGCTCCTTTGCTCTTTCAATTGATTCATTATCTAATGGATCAACATCAAAGAGATGAATAGAATTTATTAATACTCTATCATCCTCCTGGCGACCTACATTGAGACCTCTGACATCCAGATCATCACTTTCAGGTTCATATCTCCCCATCTCTGAACTAAAGCCCCAGAGAGATCTCTGATCACCACCAGTATTCGGGTCGCCATCATTATTTAGATAATCTCTGGTTTCATCCCAATCAACATTCTCCAGTTCAAAGACCTGGGTAGCAACCTGATATTCATCTGGCCGGCCTATATCTTCCATCCCAACTGAATAATTAACACCTGCTTCTCTGGCAAAATCAGCATCAGCAGTTCCATCTATAAAATTATCTCCATAATATTTATCAACATTATCATTTTTAAAAACTTCTAATCCTACAAGCTGTTCATTATTAAATACTGGTTCAAACTTTTCAGCTGAATCTATGTAAGTTATATTTTCTTCTGCTCCAATCATTTCAGTAAATACATTTTCAGCAGTTTCAGTATTAAATGATGTGCCTTCCAGCTGATTATATACTTCCTTGAAAATCCCCTGGTTAAGTATTTTCCCATCAGGATTATAATTCATATCAATTGTATTTAGCTTCCCCTTAACCATTAAACCTCCTGGTCTTTTATCTGTACTAACAAGCAAAACTTTCTGACCATTTCTGGCTCCGGCAACAGCAGCTGCTATAGATTCAGGCTCACTACCGGTTACAATTAGATTATATTTATCAGTAAAATTTTTGTCAATCTCTTCAAGGTCAAAATCAGGGTTAATATCTGCTTCATAATAACTATCTGTATCAATAACTGCTAAATTTATATATAAAAGAGTTCCAATTAAAATTATAAAGATTACAATTCCAGAAATAAATAATCTTTTCATAATTAAATAACCACCTTATTTACTCAGTATCTCCCAGGAAATTAAGATAAGAAAGGCTTGACGCCCATAGGAATGCTGCTCCAAGTAACTCAAGACTTTCCTCAACTAGAAAATCCATAAACCTGTAACTTATTGATATATAACCACCTTCAGCCAGAAACTGATCTGTAGTTTCATAGATAGCTAAAAGCTCATCGCCACCAAATTCCAGGGTCCAATCATAAATAATATTTCCTGCAGTCTGATACCAGAACCTTATATCCCTGGTTCCTGACATAAGAACTGCAACTCCATAAAAAGCAGCTCCAAAAAATAAAATTACTGCTGTTCTTTTATCTTCTAAAAAGACCTTTCTATATCTAATGAGGGCATAGACAGGTATTAAAGCCATAAGACCAAAATAAGTTAATTCTGTAATAGAGCGATATATCATTTCATCTCTAAATAATAGTACACCTCTGGTTGTCAGGAAATGCCTGATATTACCTGCATCCTCCATAATCATTAAAACAGCTAAAATCGAAAATAAAAACCAGAAACGAGACCTTGAACTCTTCTGGTCTCTAGTTGATATACCTGCAATATAACTGGATGTCATCATAAAAAGGCCAATAAATAACCACTGCAATATTTCAACTGGTCCGCCTTCAGAAAATAAATAATTCCATAAAAAAGGCACATTAAACCCATCATGTTCTACCATCCAGTCCCTGATCCCATTAAAATTATAAAGATCAACAAAAAAACTTGAAATATAAAATACTAACAATATAATAAAGACAGATATAATAACGTAGTAATCTTTAATTTTAAATATATTCAATTTTTTCATAATATCACCCTTTTTAAATAATAACAAAATTTGTTGAAATGATATTATAAAATTATTGATATAATTATGATATTTATCAATAATAAAGAAAAGACCCAGAAAATAATAAGTTAAGTTTGATTTAAAATCTTGATAATAAAATAATAAGACCTGGATAGCTTATAATATAAGCAATCCAGGTCTTAAGGTAAGTATAAATTAATCGAAAAAACTAAAAAAGCAGCAAAATTTAATGAAAATTAAATCTAATAAAAATTATAAATAGTCCTGTGGTTATAGACTTGACCAGGTTTTAGGATCGTATCAGGAAAATCCTTCTGATTAGGAGAATCAGGGAAAAACTGAGTCTCCAGACAGAAACCCTCTCTATCATTATACACTCTGCCAGATTTACCTGGCCCGGCCGGAACAATGCTATTACCACTGTAAAACTGCATCCCTGGCTTGGTTGTATATACTTTCATCTTTAACTTTTCATCACCAGAGACTGCCAATCCGGCATAGGTTAGCCTATCACATTCCTGGTTTAAAACCCAGTTATGGTCATAACCTCCGGCAAGTTCCAGATCATTATCACTCTTATTAATATCCTGGCCGATCGGCTTTAAACTCCTGAAATCAAAGGGAGTTCCGGCAGCATTTTTAAAACTACCGGTAGGTATCATCTTCTGATCGATTTCAGTAATCTGATCAGCATTGATCATTAATTTGTGATCAAGCACCTGACCATCAGATTCTCCATTTAAGTTATAGTAACTATGCTGGGTTAAATTTACAGGGGTTGGCCGATCAGTTTCAGCCCGGTAATCAAAAGTAATCGAATTATCTTCAGTTAAGCTAACAATCACTTTAACCTTTAAATTACCAGGAAAACCAGCTTCACCATCACTGCTATTATAACTTAACTGTAAGGCCTCTCCAGTCTCATTTTCAATAATCCTGCCAGACCAGAGTTGCTTATTAAAGCCAGCACTACCACCGTGAAGACAATTGCCCTGTGGGTTACTATCAAGCTGAAACTTATCGCCTTTATAAGTGTAAGCAGCACCGCCAATCCTATTGCCATATCTGCCTATCAGGGCTCCAAAATAATTTTTATCTTCAATATAATATTCCAGCTTATCATATCCTAAAACTACATCTCTAAAAGGACCATCTTCTAGAGGTACTATTAGTTTCGAAATAATTCCACCATATTCAATAATTTCAGCTCTCATACCATTACTATTTTCCAGAGAGAATAAATTTACCTCTCTCCCATCTGGCATAATTCCAAACTTTTCTTTTTCAATAACTGTCATTTATATCTCCCCTAAAAGTATAATAAATTTTTACTCTTTATTATACTTCAGGATCTTTAGCTATTTTCCTGCATTAGAATATCAAGATAGTGATCTTCATTAACTATTCTCTCATAATTTATCTCAGAATTAAGAACTTCAACAAAGCTTCTTATCCAGCTTGAATATAGAGAATGCATTAAGTCAATCTCAACGCCTGCTTCTTCCCAGAATTCCTGATGAAGCCTGGCTTTATGCTCCCAGATTATCTTATTCTCTGATTCAGTCGATTCAGATAGTCTATCACAGGGCATCCGTTCTAAGAAATAATTATTAAGATTTTTAAAAACCTCGCTTAAATCTAAATCTTCCTCAGATTTCAATTGGTTAGCTATATTTTCAGCCTGTCCCTTATAACTTTCAACTAAAAGTTCTTTATCAGCAAAGCTATCATAAAAGTCTCTGACTATGGCTGCCTCACGGCTTTGAGCCGATATAATTGCAGATTCAAGCCAGGGGTGAATATTATTTCCATCTATTAGTTGACTTAATGGAGCTTCCTCTTTTAATTCTCCATATTCTTCCCTGATAGGATTAACAATTTCTTCTACCTCTTTATTATCATATTTCTTGCTAAAATTTCTAACTAATTTTCTTTCTCTATCCTCAATAATTTTAATCTGTTGATATAACCATTCATGAATCGGTCCTAAAAATGCACTCATTATAAATCCCCTTCCTTATGTTGATTGGTATTGTCAACATAATATCAGAGATTAGCATTATCTTATATGACTTATATCACAGATAACCAGTTCTGATAAAATTGCTTCCTGATCTTATCCCAATTTTCAGCAGGAGTTAGACCATCTCTGGAATGAAAATAATTTGCTGGCCTGGATATATCCAGACCTTTATCTAAATCTCTTTGATATTCTTTAACTAAAGTATCTCTGTCATATTCAAAATGACCAGTAATATAAATGTCTTTTAGATCTTTGCTGGTAAAGACTGATGGGCCAACCCTTTCCCCGGCAGATAAAATCTCAAGACCTGCTACTTTTAGCTCATTTTCACCAATTTTAAAATACCTGGAATGAGGTATTTTAAATTCTTTGATTTGATCAGGAAATAATCTGTTTTCTTTTAAAACCTCCTGTCCATAAAGACCAAAAATCTTATCAGGAACAAGTTCCTTTTCAATTCCATATTTATAATTTAAAGCAGCTATTACTGACCAGCAGATATAGAGGGTTGAATCAATGTTTTTATCAGCATAATCAAATACCTGTTGAAGCTCATTCCAGTATTTAATCTCAGAAAACTCCTTATCTTCAAGAGGAGCTCCAGTTATTATCAAACGATCAAAATTATGATCATTTAATCTGCTGGTAGCAATATAATTATTTTCAAGATAGCTTCTACTTGAATTTTTCGAGATATATGACTCAAGTCTAATAAAACTTAATTTTACATCTCTCTCAATCCTGGCAAAGATCTCTTTGAATTGATTTTCTGTCTTTATCTTTGTTGGCATAAGATTTAGAACTGCAACTCTCTTCATTGAACTCACCTCTATATTTTAGCTAAAGCCTGATCAAAATCTTCTATAATATCTTCAATATTTTCTATACCGACTGAAACTCTTAACATATCCTCAGAGACTCCTGATTCCTTTAATTCTTCAGGGCCTAACTGTTTATGGGTTGTAGTGGCAGGGTGTAAAATAGAAGTCCTGGCATCTCCAACATGGATAACAAGCGATGTTAAATCAAAAGATGTTAAAAGCTTTTTAGCTGATTCAATACCTCCCTTTACTCCAAAAGTTAAGATCCCACTGGCTCCATCAGGAAGATATTTTTCAGTTAAGTGATATTTATCTGAGCTTTTGAGTCCAGGGTAATTAACCCAGTTAACTTTTTGATGTTCTTCTAGAAACTCTGCTAATTCCTGAGTATTACTGCTATGTCTCTCCATTCTCAACTCAAGAGTTTCACTGCCTAAATTTAATAAAAATGCATTAAAGGGACTTAAGGTAGCTCCTAAATCTCTAAGTAGATTGGCTCTGGCCTTAATAATATAAGCTTCATCGCCAAACCTTTCAACATAGCGAACTCCATTATAGGTTGGATCAGGTTCTGTAAGCTCAGGATATTTTCCATTATCCCAGTTAAAACTTCCTCCATCTACAATTACCCCGCCAACTGCCCTGGCATGGCCATCTATATATTTTGTTGCTGAATGCAAAACTATATCTGCTCCATGCTCTAAAGGATTACATAATATCGGGGTTGGAAAGGTATTATCAATAATTAAAGGTACGTCTATCTCTTTTGCAACATTACTAAATTTTTCAAAGTCCAGTACATTTAAAGATGGATTACTAATAGTTTCTGCAAAAACCAGCCTGGTTTCAGGTCTTGCTTTATTAATAATCTCTTCCACTGAGCTCTCTGGATCAACAAAGGTAACTTCTATTCCATATTTTTTTAATGTAGATGACAGCAATGTATATGTACCACCATATAAATTTGCAGCTGCTAAGATATGCTGGCCCTGCTGACAGATATTTAATAGAGCTATAGTTGTTGCCGCCTGACCAGATGAAGTTGCTAGAGCTGCTGCCCCTCCCTCTAAATCATTAATTTTTTCTGCAAAGGCCGCAACAGTTGGATTGCTTATTCTTGAATAGATATGACCCTCTTCTTTTAAATCAAAAATATCGGCCAGTCTTTCTGGATCATCATAATTATAAGTCGTTGATTGCACTAAAGGTAAAACCTGAGGATCTCCTACTTCTGGTTTGTAACCTGACCTAACTGCCTTCGTCGATTTTTTCCATTTCTGCGTCATAAATTATCCCATCTCCTGTTATAATATTTTAAAGCTATAAAATAAAAAATCTGCTCTTAAAAGCTTCAAGAGCAGAAAATAAAAAATCCTCAAAAAGAGGATTATAATTCCTCTCATCTCTCATTTCCTAAAAGGAAATGCTGGAATTAGCACCTTCTCTAAAAATAGAGAGGTTGCCGGGCTTCATAGGGCCAGTCCCTCTGCCGCTCTTGATGATCTTTATTTGATTTAAATGTTATGATATCAGTAAATATCATTCCTGTCAAGTATTAATTGGTTAAAGAATTAAATAACTTTCTGATCAGGTAACTTTTTTCATCTTTTTAACCTCACCAGATTCAGCATCGACATAAAACATTTTATATATCCTTGGTATCTGGCCACTCAAATTTGTTAATTGGGCACTGGGTGGTTTGGCATCAACTAAACGGGGATCATCCCAGCCTAATTTTACATGCCAGGTCTCTTCATCCTCTGATAATTCAACTTCTTCCACCCGGAGCGATTCCAGCTCTTTATCCTCATTAATATATTTAGCAAATGAAGTTGCAGATTCAACTGCCTGTTTTACATCAATCATTATTTTGGCCTCCTCAATTAAAGAAACTATTGTTAATATTATTATAACATAGATAATATATTAATAAATTATCAAGGAGAATTAGTTTCTTATTAACTTTCTATTTTCTTATAACTTTTCTATCTTCAATTATTATTTTATTATTGACAATATCTCTTATAACCTCTGGATAAATCCGATGTTCCTCCTTTAATATTTTTTTTGATAAATCCTCTGCTGAATCATTTTCATCAACTTTAACCACAGCCTGTTCAATAATCGGCCCTGTATCAACCCCGGCATCTACAAAATGAACTGTACATCCAGAATATTTTACTCCATAATCAATGGCCTGTTTCTGGGCATTAAGCCCTTTAAATGCCGGTAATAATGAAGGATGAATGTTAATTATTTTATTTTTATACTGATTGATTAAGGTTGGAGTGAGAATTCTCATAAAACCAGCCAGAACTATTAAATCTATCTTATATCCCTTTAATAATTCAATCAGATCTTTTTCATACTCTCTTTTGGTATTAAACTTATTCGGATCAATAAATATATTCTCTATCCTGGCAGTTTCTGCTCTTTTTAAAGCTACAGCATTTTTATTATCTGAGATTACCAACTTGATTTCAGCAGGAATAAACCCACTGGCAGAAGCGTCAATTAATGCCTGTAAATTTGAACCTCTGCCAGAGGCAAATACTGCTATTTTCATAAATTTCACCTGCCTGTCTAAATAAATTCTAAAGAACTATCTTCATCTTCAATAACTTCTCCGATTAAATAATATTCTTCGTTTAGTTCATCCAACTGATTAGTAATTTTATCCTCATCAGCTGGATCAACTACCAGAATAAAACCTAATCCCATATTAAATGTTCTATACATTTCAGCTTCAGCTATTGAACCGGCTTCCTGAATAATCTTAAATATCTCAGGTTGCTGCCAGCTCCCTTTTTTTATTCTGGCTTTCAAGTCTTCTGGAAGAATTCTAGGTAAGTTTTCCAGGATGCCTCCGCCGGTTATATGGGCCATCCCTTTAATATTAAACTTATCTAGTAAATTTAAGACCGGCCTCACATAAATTTTTGTCGGTTTTAATAATTCAAAACCTAATTCCTGATTAAGACCAGTTAAATTTTCTCTATAGGAATAGCCTGCAATATCAAAAAGAGCTTTTCTGGCCAGAGTAAATCCATTACTGTGAACTCCACTGGAAGCAAGGCCTATTAATTTATCTCCAGACTCTATATGTTCACCGGTTATTAACTTATCCTGATCAGTAAGCCCCACAGCAAAACCGGCTAAATCATATTCTCCAGGATTATAAAAGCCTGCCATTTCAGCAGTTTCTCCACCTAATAAAGCAGCACCGGCTTCTCTACAACCGGCTGCTACCCCCTTTACAATCTCTGCAATCTTTTCAGGATCAATTTCTCCAGTCGCCAAATAATCAAGGAAAAATAAGGGTCTTGCTCCCTGAACTAAAATATCATTAACTGACATAGCCACTAAATCAATACCAATAGTATCATGAATATCAAGTTCGAATGCCAGTTTAAGTTTTGTGCCAACCCCATCGGTCCCTGAAACTAGAACTGGTTCTTTAAAGGCTCCAAGCTCTGGTTTAAATAATCCTCCAAAACCACCTGGGTTATTAATTACCTCAGGGGTAAATGTTGATTCCACCTCATTTTTCATTAATTCAACTGCCCTATTGCCGGCATCTATATCAACACCAGAATCTTTATAGGAAATACCCATTATCTTTCCTCCTCTTTAGAGAAATAATCGATATTCGAGTAGTCACCATCAAAACAGGCAGTACAGAAATCAATCTCAGGATCATTTTTAATAGCATTACATAAACCTTTCTGGCTTAAATAATGAAGACTATCTGCTCCAATTATTTCACATATCTCATTAACAGAATTCTGACTTGCAATCAGCTCCTGTCTTCTTGAAGTATCAAGGCCAAAATAACATGGATATGAAACCGGCGGTGAAGATATCACCAGATGGACTTCAGCTGCCCCGGCTTCCTTAATTCTTGCAATTATCTGCTTGCTGGTTGTTCCTCTTACTATAGAGTCATCAACTAGAATCACTCTTTTACCCTGGATGATTTCTTTTATAGGAGCTAATTTTAAACGGACCTTTAAATCCCTGATCTGTTGAGTTGGTTGAATAAAAGTTCTGCCCATATACCGATTCTTTAAAATACCTCTTGCATAATCAATTCCTGACTTTTCAGAGAATCCTAAAGCTGCTGCAATTCCTGAATCAGGTACTGGAACTACTATATCTGCCTCAATATCAACCTCTTCTGCCAGTTTTTGTCCCATCTCTTTTCTGGCAAGCAGAACATTCTGGCCAGATATATTGCTATCCGGCCTGGCAAAATAAATATATTCAAAGAGGCAGAGACTGGTACCATTATGACCACTATATTTTCTGCTCTTTAGGCCATCCTGATTAATAACTATAACCTCTCCAGGTTCAACATCTCTGATATATTCTGCCCCAATGATATCAAAGGCACAGGTTTCAGAAGCAATCACATAGCTATTATTTAACTTTCCAATCGATAGAGGTCTAAAACCTTTAGGATCTCTGATAGCTATTAGACTATCATCAGTCATTCCCACAATGCTGAAAGCTCCTTTAATCTGATGGAGACTCTGAATTAAAGCTTCAACAATATCATCCTCAAAGGCCCTGGCAACTAGATGGGCAATCACTTCAGTATCCAGGGTTGAATGAAAGATTGAACCATTCCGCTCAAGATTCTCTCTCAACTCAGGACCATTGGTTAAATTACCATTATGGGCAAGGGCTAGACTGCCCTTAATGCTATTGACTAAAAGGGGTTGGGCATTGACCAGCTTACTTGAACCGCTGGTTGAATACCGGACATGACCAATAGCCATCTCCCCTTTCAACCTGGTTATCTCTGCTTCATCAAATACATTCTCAACCAGACCCATCCCCTTATGAATATTTATATCACCACCATTATTAACTGTAATTCCTGCACTTTCCTGGCCTCGATGCTGCAGAGAAATCAGACCGAGATAAGTCAGATCAGAAGCATTATCTTCTCCATCTAAATTATAAATTCCAAAGACACCGCATTCTTCAATCATTTTATCAACTTCGATGGAATTGCTTCTTCCCATTTAATTTTCATCTCCTTAATATCAATATCAATTAAATTATTTATTTTTAATCTCTCACCTTTAACCTCACCAATCACCTGATATTCAACATTCTCTGCAATAATTTCTTCAACTCTATCCAGATCATTTCTGGCTATACTAATAACTATTCTACTCTGGGATTCTGAAAAGAGAAGTTCTTCAGCTCTCAATTTAGTATCTATTCTAATGTCTGCACCTTTAAGATTACCGACACTGCTCTCAAATAATGTAACTGCCAGACCACCATCTGAACAGTCATGGGCAGATTTAACAAGACCTGCTTTAATAAGACTTAAACAGACTTCCTGAATTTTTTGCTCTTTTTCTAAATCCAATTCAGGAATCTCTCCACTGACAAGATCATGGATAGATTCAAGATACTGACTGCCACCGAGTTCAGGACCTGTCTTGCCTAATAATAAGATTAGATCACCTTCGTCTTTAAAAAACTGATCCGTTGCATATTCAATTTTATCTAAAAGCCCCACCATTCCAATAATCGGTGTAGGATAAACTGCTCCAGCTGGACTCTCATTATAAAAGCTAACATTGCCGCCGGTAACAGGTGTATTTAAAAATTCGCAGGCCTTTGAAATCCCCTGAATTGCCTTTTCAAATTGCCAGAATATTTCAGGGTTCATAGGATTACCGAAATTTAAACCATCAGTTATTGCCAGTGGCTTTCCTCCTGAGCAGACAATATTTCTGGCTGCCTCAGCAACAGCTATCTCCCCGCCTCTTTCAGGGTCTAAATAACAATATCTGGAGTTGCAATCTGTAGTTATAGCAATCCCTTTATCTTTATCCTTAACCCTTAAAACAGCTGCGTCTGAACCAGGTAAAACTACTGTATTGGTCTGAACCATGTGATCATATTGCTCATAAATATATGATTTACTGGCTATATTTTCAGAAGTAATTACTGTTTCTAAAATATTATTATAATCTAAATCTTTCTGACCAGTTGAACTATTTTCCGTTTTACTAATTAAACTATCTATATTAAAACTCTTTAACTGCTTATAATAATCAGGTTCTATGCTCTCCCTTATATACTCAGGGGCATCATCTGCCAGGATTCTAGCCGGTACTTCTGCAACTTTCTCTCCTTTATCTAAAACTCTAATCTTGCCATCATCTGTAACCTGACCAATAACTGCAGCATTTAAATCCCATTTAGAGAATATCTCTTCAACAAGTTCTTCTTTACCTGATTCAGGGATAACTAGCATTCTTTCCTGTGATTCTGACAGAAGAACCTCATATGGAGTCATACCTTCCTCTCTTTTAGGTACTAAATCTATATCCAGCTCTATGCCAGTCTTGCCTCTACTGGCCATCTCTGAAGCTGAGCTGATTAAACCAGCAGCCCCCATATCCTGAATACCAACCAGGCAGCCAGTTTTTATCAATTCCAGACTGGCTTCCAGCAGTAATTTTTCCATAAATGGGTCGCCAACCTGAACAGCTGGCCTATCTTCTTCAGATTCATCAGTCAATTCATCTGAGGCAAAACTGGCTCCCTGAATTCCGTCTCTACCAGTTGCTGCTCCAACAACCATAACAGGATTGCCAATCCCACTGGCAGTTGCAGTCGAAATATCTTCATGATCCATAATCCCGACACACATGGCATTAACCAGGGGATTGCCCTGATAGCTTTCTGAAAAATAAGTTTCTCCACCAACTGTTGGCACCCCAATACTATTGCCATAACCTGCAATTCCTGCCACAACTTCTTCAAATAAGTATTTTACATGTTCATCATCCAGATAACCAAACCTTAATGAATCCAGGAGGGCAATCGGCCTTGCTCCCATAGTAAAGATATCTCTTATAATTCCACCGACTCCAGTGGCCGCTCCCTGATATGGCTCTATTGCTGATGGATGATTATGGCTTTCTATTTTAAATGATAAGGCCTGGCCATCTCCAATATCTATAATCCCAGCATTCTCTCCTGGACCCTGTAAAACAACTTCGCCTTCAGTCGGAAAGTTTCTTAAAACAGCTTTAGAATTTTTATAGCTGCAGTGTTCTGACCACATAACACCAAACATTCCTAGTTCAGTATAATTAGGTTCCCTATCTAATAAATCAACAATCATATTATATTCTGATTCAGTTAATCCCTCTAATTCCCAGGGTTTATTTGTCTGATTCATTAATTAACACCTTCTTTTAAATAACTGATTAAAGACTCAAAAATCTTTTTGCCATCACTGCTTCCAAGTATCTCTTCAGAGGCTCTTTCAGGATGGGGCATTAAACCAAATACATTTCTTTTCTTATTGCAGATTCCTGCAATATTATCTATTGAACCATTCGGGTTTTCAGAGTCATCCAGATATTTCAATACAATCTGGTTATTGGCCTTTAACTCCTTTAAACCGGCATCATCGATATAAAAATTTCCTTCCTGATGGGCAACTGGTATATCTAAGATCTGATTAATTTCCAACTTTCTGGTAAATGGAGTCCTATCATTTTCAACCTGAAGTTTTACATGTTTACAGACAAACTTTAAATTATCATTGACTTTCATAGCTCCAGGAAGAAGTCCTGCTTCCATTAAGATCTGAAAGCCATTACAGATTCCTAAAACAGTTCCACCATTATTTGCAAATTCTATGACTGAATCCATAACCGGTGAAAACCGGGCAATTGCTCCAGAACGGAGATAATCTCCA
>Ga0207421_10005773_pt1 | contig 13723 bp, 15 predicted proteins | sample SodLakKL_010_SED_4_FD_187542 | JGI IMG/M metagenome (GOLD analysis project Ga0207421, IMG submission 187542) | Alkaline sediment microbial communities from Lake Tanatar, Kulunda Steppe, Russia - 8KL_010_SED (SPAdes) (version 2) | ecosystem: Environmental > Aquatic > Non-marine Saline and...
TCCTCACGGTTGCCCTTCCCGATCCACTCGTCGCCCATGTCGAGCTCGTCGAAGATCGTCTGCACGACCGCCGGGGGCAGGTAGCCGGCAGCGGTCAGCTTCACCCCGTCACCGACCGTGTCGAGCAGCACCGTGAAGGGCCGCACCACCCCCGCGGCCGTCGTCTCCTCGGCGAGGCCCTCGTCCACGTCCGCCGTCGACGCCAACGCACGGAGTGCCCGCTCGGTGTCCCCGTCGCGGACCCTCAGCAGCAGCGCCGTCAGCTTCTCGCCGACGCGCCGCGGGACGGGCGGCCGGCGAGCCAGGTCCAGCGCCTGCAGCTGCTCTTCGACCGAGGCCGGGTCGAACGGCACGAGGCCGAGGTCGTGCTGCGCAACCTCGTCACCCCACAGCTCGGCCACGTCAGCGAGCGCCCGGGCGTGGTCGGGGTGGGTCGGGTCGGATGCGGCCACGATCATCCGGTAGGTGTGGACCCCGCCGCAGTCCTCGGGCGGCCCGGCTCCGCCGCCCTCCAGCAACGTCGCCCGGGCGGGCGGGACACGGCCGTCGACGACCTCTTCCACCTCGAGGCTCAGCCACCAGTTGTCGCCGTCGTCGTACTGGTAGTGCAGCCGCTCCCCCGGCTCGGCGAGCAGCTCGTCGACCCGCACGTCCCACGTCGGCATCGATGCGTCTTCGTCGTCGAAGGCTTCGACGAGATCGGCCGTGCACGCGAACACCGCACCCGGCTCACGCTCCGGGCCGGTCGTGAACCGGTGCAGGTGGTAGTCCTCCCAGCCGAACAGCACCTGCAGCACCTCGTGCAGATCGTTGAGCCCCAGGTCGGATGCCACCTCGACCCGTCGCCACACCGGTGGGAACGCTCCGTCGAGCTGGACGCGTAGCTGCAGCGTCGCTGGGGTGTCCCGCCGCGGATGCCGTCTCCCTGGTGCCATCGGCGCGCTCACGGGGCAACCTCCCAGGTGTCATCGGCAGCGGGGACCGGACCACAGCACTTCTTGTACTTGCGACCCGAGGCGCACCAGCACGGCTCGTTCCGACCGGGAGGCCAGGTGGTGGCGCCGCCAGCCTGGTGAAGCGTCGCGGCATACGACGCGCGGGCCTCGCCGCTACCGGGATCGTGCCCGGACTCCTCCGCGTGCGCCTTCAGCCCGTCGGCGGGGAACCACGCGATGGCGAGCTCGACCGGGCCGGGCAGCTTGGCCGCTGGTTCCGGGCCGCCGAGAGCGTCGAGCCGGGCGAGCGCCTCGGGGTCCTCAGCCTCGAGTAGATGTCGACGGTTCCGGCGGGCACGCGCATCCAGCTCCGCGCAGAAGCGCTCCACCCGGTCGACGAGCTGCGGGTCGACAGGTTCGCCCAGCTCCTGCCGAGCGACCTCGGCGAGCTCGAGCAGCTGCATCACGACCTGGTCGGGGTCGCCGGTGGCCAGCGCCACCTCGATGCCTTCCAGCGCCCACCGCAGGGACGTCGCAACATCGGTGGCCGCCTAGCTGTAGGCGGCAGCGTTGTACAGCCACACCTCCTCGGGATCACGCTCACGCAGGGTCGCGAACAGCGCGGCGGCTTCCTCGATCCGCCCTGCATCCAGCAGACACTCGGCGATGTCCGCCTCTGGGTCGGGAACCGAGCGGTAGCCCGCCGCGATCGCTTCACGCTTCGTCGCGATCGCCTCGTCGTAGTGGCCCGCCTCTCGAAACGCCCGATGGATCTCATCGAGGATCTCGTAGGCGGCGACCTGATGGTGCCCGCACGGATGGGCCAGCACCGCCCGCCACCGGTCGACCGCCTCGTCCGGCCGCCGGTCCGACATGGCCTGCTCGGCCCGGTCGGTCAGCACCCGGATCTGACGCCACGACTCCTCGACGGTGATCTCGGCCATCGGCTACCAGCCCTTCTGGTCGATCAGCTTCATCAGGTTGCGCTTGCGGCCGTGCTCGGCGCGGATCCGTTCCAGGATGTCCTCGAAGCGTTGCGGTTCGTCGGCCTGGCGTGCGAGCCGCCGGATACGGCTGAGCAGGTCCACCGCTTGCCGGTAGGTGGCGTTCTTCTTCGCCTCGATGAGCCTGAACGTCTCCGGCTGGTAGACCCCGATCGCATCCAGCGGATGGGTTTCCTCGCGGCCCCGTGCGAGCGTGAGCCACATCCGGCGGTCGCACCCGTGGTCGGTGGCGACCTTCCACGCACGTTCCATCTCACCCTCGTACGCCAGGATCTCAACCAGCACGCCGGACGGGCCGGAGCTGCCCCGTGCCTGCTCGTCACCCGGCCGCTCGACCCGGTCCGTCAGCGTCTCGATGGCTCGCGCCTTCACCGAGGGGGCGTCGTCGCCGGCTTCGTCCAGCAGCCGCCGGTAGGCGGTCAGCGACGGTGCCCGGACAAAGGCGTCCCAGAACAGCTCGACCGCGGCTGACCGCTCACCACGCTCACGCAGCATCCCGGCGAGGAACTCGCGCAGAGGCGGGGTCTGCCACGATCGTTCCGAGAAGGCCTCCAGACCGTCGCGAGCCCACGTTTCGGCCTCCTCGTCACGGCCCGCCGCCACGAGCGTCCGGGCGATCTCCAGGTAGACATCCGGCGTCTGGAGGTCGCGCCGGTAGACCGCGATCAGTTCATCCGGGTCCCCCGCGGCCAGGGCCACCCCGACCATCGCCTCACGCAGGCTGAACCGCTGCGGCGACCACCCTTCGGTGTGGGCGCTCACCTCGTCCCACCGAGGCTCGACCAACCGCTGGTACTCCGCCACACCCTCCGGGCCGAGTACACCCGCGTAGGTCGCGGCAGCGCGATGGAAGCCGTCCAGCTCCGAGGTCAGCTCCAGGGCGAGCAGCCGGCCAGCGAGCTCGACGGGATCCGGTTCGCCCTCGACGCAGGCCCGCAGATGCAGCTCCGCCAGCTGCTCCGAGATCCCCATCAGCCAGCCGTCGGAATCGTCCACGTAGCCGATCGCCTCATCCGCACGGCGGTGCGCATGCTCTGCGAGCAGGGCAGCTGCCTCCGGGTGTCCGGCCTCGCACAGCTCCGCCAGCCCGTCGATCAACTCGTGCACCTCGCCGGCCCACGCGGCCGCCTCCTGGTAGGGCACGAAGTCGTCGTATGGGGTGAACGCAGCATCGATCCGCCGACGCCACATGGCTAGGTCAGGACCCTGGCCGCGTGTCGCCCGGGCCTCGGCCAGCAGCCGCTCGCGCAGCCGCCAGTCCTGCTCCGCGACCTCCAGGACGAGCTCGACCAGCCGGTCCCGGTCCAACCCGTCGACGTGGTCAGCCAGCAGGCCAACCTCCTCGGCACGCGATACCGCAAGAGGCGGTGCTGGATCCTCCGGCAGCGCCTCCATGCCGTCGGGGTCGAGGAGCAGGCACACCGCGACGACGTGCTTGCAGAACGAACCATCCTCGGCGTACGGACAGGTGCACGACCAGTCCGGGTGGCCTCGTTCGGCCCGGAGCTCGACCGTGTAGGGCACCGATCCACGCACCGTGGCCCGCAACCGGCTGTCACCACCGGCTTCTGGCTCGACGCGACCGCTGCGGAAGTAGTCCACCCCACGGCCGTAGACGGCGAAGCCCGCTAGGTCCATGACGGTGGACCGGGAGAACACCTCGGCGAGCGGGCCCATCCTGCTCCTTGTCGCGCGATACCTCGGCACGCATACCGGCGGCGGCATGACGTTCCGCAGAATAGGTGCACCGGCCGGACCCGATCCGCACGACGGCGTCAGGAGCTGAAGTGGTGGTCAGGCCCTGGCTGCGACGAGCGGATTGACCGAATCCACCCCGAGGAGGCGGACGGATCCGCACCATGCAGTCACGCACTGCTCGATGCGGGTCCGCTGTGCCTCGCCGTAGTCGGCATGCCGCAGGAGGGGAAGCTGTGTCCATGCCACGACGACGACCGGCCCCGCACAGGCGGTGCAGGCCGGGTCACGGACCGCAGGGACCATTGGCATCGGAACGCTCTCGTCGACGGCAACCCACTGTCGCAGCTCCTGCGGCCCGAGACGACCTCCCGCCGATAGAGGGGCCATCGTCGCACCGCGTGACGGGTCCGCTACCAGGGCCAGTGCTGGCCGACGTAGGGACGGGGATTGTCCCGGATCCACCGGTCGAGGAGCGTCGCCAACGCGCTGGCCTGCGCCCCGCCGGCAGGAAGGCCTGGCCTGAACAGAATGTAGAGGCCCATCGATCGGCGATTCTGGCTGCTGGAGGGGTGTAGCGGCCGCCCCGTGGCGGTTTTGGGCATGAAGTAGTCCCGTCGGGCGTGTGACTACACGATGACGGGACCGAGATGGTTCGAGAGGTATCGGGGTTAGTCGTTGAGGGGTTCGAAATCGTAGTAGCGGGGCGGTTCGGGTAATCCGAGACGCTCAAGAATGGAAGATTGTTTGGCGGTGAGCCGGGTGCGTTGGGACACGGTGCCCTGGCCGGTGTCGTAGGTGTGCAACTGAATGCGGTCGAGCTCGGCGGCAAGGTTGCGCCACGTCTCACCGGTCGCGATCTCGGCGGTGCGGATCAGCAGCAGCGCCAGCCAGGACAGCTGGACGTGGGCGACGATCCGGTCGGCCTTGCGGTGATAGACGGGCCGCAGCTCGAGCTGTTTGAGGTCGCGCCAGCCTCGCTCGACTTCAAGCAGCGCCTTGTAGCCCCGCGCGATGTCGGCAGCATCGGTCTCCATCTCGGAGGTGCGCAGCAGCGTCTTGCCATCGAGCCGGGTCTCGGCAGCGATCTTGGCTCGGTCGATGCGCAACAGTCCGGAGGGGGTGACGCGCAGGTAGCGCCAGAGGCCGGGCTTCTCTCGGATCCGGCCACGTAGCTCGGCCCGCTTGTCAGGGTCGAGCGCGTCGGAGCCCTCGATGCGGTCTTCGAGCAGCGCGACGAGCCGGTCGCGGACGTGCGCGTCGTGGGCGGCGGCTTCCAGGTTGCGGATCATGATGAACCGTTGTTCGTCGAGGCCGTCACCGACGCGGATGTCCTTGACCTGCAAGCTCTCGTCCACGGTCTTGAACCGGCCCTGGCGGGAGCGGGCCTCCACGGCCGCGGCTTCGTTGCCGCGCAGCTTCTCCGCGATGATGAACCCGGACCCGCCTTGGGTGAGGACCTTACGGTTGGCGGCGCTCGTGAACCCGGCGTCCACGACCCACACGGTCCGGTTGAGTTTCCACCCGGCCAGATCGGCCTTGACCTCGGCGAGCACGGTCTGGTCTTGCGTGTCGCCGGGCCAGACCCACAGCTTGACGGGGAGTCCACCGGTGGTCACGGCCATGCCGATCACGATCTGGGGTAGGTCGGGCCTCGCGTCCTTCGAATGCCCGCGCTTGCGTAGCCCGTCGTCGTCACCGTCGAGTTCGCCGTCTTCGAACGGCGTCTCGAAGTAGGTGCTGGTGGTATCGAAGAAGATCAGGTCCACATCAAGTTGGAGCAGGTCCGCGACGGCGAAGAACACCGTCTCCTGGAGCGCTTCGAGATGTTCGAGCAGCCAGTCCATCGCCCGATAACACGCCGTGTGATCGGCCTCCGCCAGCCCGTCGATGTGGACCTCCTCGCGGATCCACCGGGTCGCCTCGAGCTTCGATGACGGGGCGAGCGCCCGGCCAGCCACCAGCGCGAACAAGATCCGCTCCAACGTGGCGACATCCAGCTTGCGGCCCGGCCGGTGCTTCGGAGACCGGGCCAGCTTGCGGATCTCAGCGCCGATCCCGAGCCGGGACCACAGCTGATCCAGCACCCACACCCCGCCCAGGTCACGACCATCGACCGGCTCCAGGTCCAACGCCACAGGGCCGCCGTCGGCGACGGCGGGTGCCGCAACATCCAGATGGCGGGCGATCGACGCCATCAGCCGCGTCAGCGCTTCGGGATCGAGCTCGTCCTCCCGACCGAACGAGTGCAAGATCCTGGGCTTGGACACCCCGGAGTCCGGATCGCGGTAGTTGTGCGCGAGCGACAGGTAGGAGGTCACCGACCCGTCCTTGTTCGTCCGAGACGACTTCCGCAGATACACGACTACCTACCCGATGAGGACCGTTTTGCCGCAACATGCCTCCCGAAATACATCAATGCAACTATCCACAACACCGCGTGTTACTACACGATTCGGGGTCCACCGGACCCAGAACGCCTCGCACACCCCTCTACGACCCCGAATCCGCCCAACGACCCCCTACATTCTGTTCAACACAGGCGAAGGACGGTCAGCGCTTCCGTAGCTCCCGTGCCCGATGTCCCCGGTCGTGCTGGGACTGCCCCGAAACAACTGTTATCATCGGCACCTCACATATAACACAGGAAGGGCAGATCGTGGCCGAGGGCACCTTCACGTTCCGGGTCGATGACGACCTCAAGGCCGCGTTCGCCGAGGTGGCAGCGAACCAGGAGCGAACCGCAGCCCAGCTGCTCCGTGTGCTGATGAAGGACGCCGTGCACCGCGACCGTGAGCTCCGGGAACACGACCGCTGGTTCCGCGGCGAGATAGAGCAGGCACTCGAGGAAGCCGACGACCCCGCGACGTCACGTCTGACCCACGAGTCGGTGCGTTCCAGTTGGCAGCAGCAACGCGCGGCCATCGAACAGCAGGCGAGCGGACGCCCCGCGTGAGGGTCGAGTGGCTCCCCGAGGCCACCCGCAACCTGACCGCGCAACTCGAGTGGATCGCCGAACGTGACCCGTGGGCGGCGATCGACGTCGGCGACGCCGTCCATGCCGCCGTAGGACGCATAGCCGATCATCCCGCGATCGGACGCCCCGGCCGTGTCGCCGACACGCGGGAGCTGGTCGTCGTCGGAACGCCGTACGTCGTGGTCTACCGCATCGAGCGGACCGTCGTGCTGGTGCTGCGCATCCTTCACGGTGCCCAGCGCTGGCCACCCGCGTGACCCACTCCCCACACCATGCCGAGGTCCTCCGACCCAGGAGCAGACGGGTCGCATCCTGGGACCTCCCCATCTGATACCCCTTCAGGCATCATCGACGCATGGATCTCGCCGATCTGATCCGACGCACGCGCCTCGATGCGAGGCTCGCTCAGCGTGACCTCGCGCAGCGTGCCGGGACCTCGCAGTCCGCACTGGCGCGCTATGAAGGCGGGCACTCCCAACCGTCACTCACCACGCTGGAGCGCATCCTCCGAGCGGCAGGCAAGACACTCCGGCTCGAGGTGGACGATGCTGCCCCAGACCAACCGAAGCATCCCGTGCAGCACCGGCTCGCGTCAAGTTTGGAGCAGGTGCAGGCCATCCTCGAGGCACACGGCGTCACCGCCGTCAGCGTCTTCGGTTCGACGTCACGCGGAGAGGATGCGGACGGGTCGGACCTCGACCTGCTCGTCGACCTTCCGGGCGTCACGTACGTCAAGCTGGCGAGCTTGCAGGCTGACCTCGTGGAGGCACTTGGCGTCCCGGTCGACGTCACGGTCCGCGAACTCTTGGACGACGATGCGCGTCGACGAGCATCCGCGGAAGCCATGCCGCTGTGAGCCCGCGCGGTACCGATCAACGCCTCCAAGACATCCTGCAGGCGATCCAAGCCATCGAGGATCACCGACTCCGGGCCCAGGCCGTCGGGCTCTCCCATGACGAGCCACTCCTGCTCGACGCGATCGTGCGCCAGCTCGCCGTCATCGGTGAGGCCGCGTCGCACCTACCGGCGGACGTCACGGATCGACATCAGGGCATCCCCTGGCGAGGGGTGAGGGCATGCGCCTCCTCCTCGATCACGAGTACCACCGCACCGACCGTGACATCGTCTGGCGCACAGTCCGGGAGGAGCTGCCGCCGCTACGGGAAGCGATCCGCGCCGAGGTGGATCGGTAGCGCGACGGACGGGGACTCCAAACCGAACCGAACGGCGATGCCAGAGTCGGTCTACCGGCAGGTTCGTGCACGACGAGACCCGTACCGGGCGAGCCGCACCGTGGACTTCAGCTAGCGGTGAACATCCGCTCGACCGAGGTTTCCTTACGGATCTCGATCCGCAAACCCAAGGCTTCCGCGATCGACATCATCGTGGCGAACGTCGAGTTGGCTGACGAGGAGGTGAGCAACCGCCGCAGGGACGCAGCGTTAAGGTCGGCGCGAGCTGCCGTCAACTCCGCACGGACCCGATCGTGATGGCCGGCGATGATGTCGAGCGTTGGTCGAAGGCCTCCGGCTTCGACCACGCGGATGCCGTCCGGAGCTACATCACCCCGCTTGACGTGGAGCGAACCATTTGGCCCCTCCGCCACATGATCAACGCAGCTGTGCACAGTCTCGAGCTGCGGTCCTGGACGGTTCTCTGGGAGATAGTCCGGTCCCTCGCGTCCTCGAGGTTGGCAGCTTTCGCCCAGCGGCAACGCCCATGATCAGCGGCGTGCCTGGCGAACCTGTTGCGCGCGCGGAGGCAGGGGCGCACTGATCCTTTGGGCCAGATCATGGAAGCCCGGGTGGCCGGGCAGCCCCTCGAGGCTGTCGTGGACGAGCTTGCGTGCGGTCTCGTCGTCACCCCGCCGGTGTGCGAGCTGGGCCTGCAGGAAGGTCCGCTCGGGCCCGGCGAGGGCCGCATGGCCGACGAGCCGGTCGAGCAGATCCTCGTCCTCGGAACCGACCAGCCGGTCCACCAGCAGGGCATGCCACTCCGCGAGGGCACGCGCCCGGGCCGTGCGGTCGTGTCCCGCCGATCGGGACCGGTGACGAGGCGTTCCGGGTGTCCGATCGGCCGCCTCGTCGAGGACCTCGAGGTAGCGCGTCGCGAAGGCCCGCCAGTGGTCGGGGGCCTGCAACATCCCTTCCAGCACGCTGGCCAGCGACGTCTCCTTCTCCGCGACGCTGCCCATGCCGTAGCGGGTCCACCCGTGCCCGGCCTCCCAGCGCAGCAGCTGCGGAGCCGCCTGATCAACGAACGTCGCGAAACCGTGCCGATCGCGGACAGCGCGCCACAGACCGGCGACCGCGTCCGACACCACGAACCCGGCAGCCTGCATCGGATCGTCCGACCGGAAGTACTCGAATCCCTCGCTCTCACAGGCGAGGTCGACCAGCACCTCCACCGCGACAGCGGCGGTGTCGACATCGTCGCCTGCCAGGGCCGCCTGGGCGTCGGCTGCGAGCCGACGGAACGTGAACCGCCAGCGGGTCCGTTCCTTCGGGGACACGCGCCGATCACCGGCCAGGTACGCGCCGGAGCGGGCCAGCGCGACGAACCCTCGGACCTCTTCGAACACCTCCGCGGCGGTAGGAGGCTCGACCTTCCGAGCTCTTTGGCGGGCTTGCCCGTCGGGGTCGAGCTGGCCCTCGATGCGTTCACGCATCGGCGCGGACCCGCGCCAGTACAGGGTCCACAGGATCTTGCGGAGCTGGTCAGCGTCGTAGTCCGCGATCTTGGCGTGGAACTCGTCGCGGTTCATCCGGTGGGCAGGCATGCCGCCCACGCTACCCGTGCGATGGTGGCGTTGGCCCCTGCCACGTGACCAAATGGTGCCGTCAGGCGCTGGCGGCGACCCGCGGGTTGACCGAGTCCACCCCAACGCGTCGAGCCGACCCGCACCACGCGGTGACGCACTGCTCGATACGGGTCTGCTGTGCCTCGCCGTAGCCACCATGTCGCAGCAGGGACAGCTGCGTCCATGCCACGACGACGACCGGCCCCGCGCAGGCCGTACACGCGGGATCACGGATCGCCGGCAGCATCGTCATCGAGGCACCCTCGTCGAGGAGGACCAACTCTCGCAGTTCCAGCGGCCGGAAACAACGACCCTCTGTCGGGGGCCGCCTGGCACCACGTGTCGCAGGTGCTCCGTAGTCTCACGACGGTCGTGCCCATCACCCTCACACACCCGGAGTCGCCGGAGTGCAACCCCCCTCGTCGGACGGCGCCGCAGACGGCGTGGTCTCCCCCGCCGCCGCGGTGGCCGTCCACACACTGGACCACCGCCTGCGGCTGTTCGGCTGGCTCAGCGGGCCAGATCGCCAGCTGTACCTGTGGCTGCTGCGCATCTTCGACCGGGCCCGCCGGACCTACGAGGTGCGGCTCACCACGGAGCAGGTCGCGGCCGCGCTCGACGAGCTCACCGACGACGATCCCACGATCCCCCGGGCGAGCGATCTGCCTGGCAGCCTCGACGCGCTCGTGGACTGGGGGGTGCTCGACCGCAGCCAGGACAGCGGCCGGGTCAGCAGCATCGCCGAGTACCGCCGCCGGGCCTCGGTCTACCAGCTCACCGAGCTCGGCTTCGTCGCGCACAACGCGGTGGAGCGGGTCATCGCCGCGCGGCCCGACGAGGCCCAGCTCAAAGCGATCGCGCTCGGCACGATCCTGGAGGACCTCGCCGCACTGAAGGAGGCCAACCTCGCCGGCGACCCGGTCGCGGTGCACCGTCTGCTCGACCGCCTGCACGGCGTGCTCACCGACCTCGCGGACCGCGCCGCCCGCTTCTACCTCGTCATCGGCGAACTCGCCCGCACCGAAGACGCCCGCCCTGAGACGTTCCTGCGCCACAAGGACCTGCTGCTCGACCACCTGCGCACGTTCCACGCCGAGCTGTCGCGCTACGGCCCCCTGATCGGCGCCGCGGTGCAGGACGTCCAGGCGACGGGCGAGGACGGTCTGGTCGACCTGGCGGCGCAGGCCGACCCCTCCCCCTTCGCGACCCCCGTGGAACGTGCGGCGCGGTGGCGCGAGCACTGGGACGGCATCGTCGCCTGGTTCGTCGGCGACCACGAGCAGACCGCCACGATCGACCGGCTCGACGCACGCACGACCTCGGCGATCGCCGACCTCGCCTCGCTCCTGCGCCAGGTCACCGAGGCGCGCCGCTCCGGGGTCAGCCGCGACGCCCAACTCCGCGAACTCGCGGCCTGGTGCTGGTCGGCCCCGTCCGACGGCGACGCGGCCGCCCTGTGGTCGGTCGCCGCGGGGGTCCGCTCGGCGCGCCACCTCGCCATCGCTGCCGACGACCCCGAGGTGACCCGCGCCGACCGCAGCTGGTGGCAGGCGCCCCCGGTGCCCGTCTCCACCACGCTGCGCGAACACGGCCGGGCCCCCAGCCCGGGCCGGCCCGCGCCCCTGCCCGACGACCGGCTCGCCCGCGAGTACGGGCGACGCCGTCAGCTCGCCGAACGCACCGCCCAGGCCCAGGCCGTACGCAGCCTGCTCGACCAGCCGCTGCACGACCGGGTGCTCGCCGACCACGAGGTGGCACTGCTGCTGCGGTTGCTCGACCGCGCCCTGCAGACGCGGTCGGTCACCTCGGGTCGGGTCCACGCCGACTCGAGCGACGTCGGGATCCGGCTCCGCTTGCGACCGGACGCGCAAGGCTCGCGCGTACGCACCCCATCGGGGGTGCTCACGCTGCCCGACGTCCGGCTGGAGATCGAGGAGGTGACGCGATGATCGCCGAGGAGGTCCGCGACACCGACCTGGCCGACTACCAGCGCGCCGTCCGCACCCTGCTGATCCATCCGCTGATCACCACCACCTACCCCGACCGCACCGCGCTGCCGCTGGTGCGCCGGTTCTCCGCGCAGCTGACCGACGACCTCGGCACGCTGGCCGGCTACCGGCTGGAGCTGTCCGCAACCTGCGCTCGCCTGCTGCGGCCCATCGACCGGCTGGACGACACCCAGCGGCTCGTCCGGCGGCGCGACCGCAAGCCCTTCGACCGACGTCGCTACGCCTACTTGAGCCTGGTGCTCGCAGCCCTCGGCCGCGCCGGTACCCAGGTCGCGCTCACCGAGCTGGCAGACGCGCTCAAGCGCCGCGCTGCGGAGATCGAGGGGCTCGGGTTCGATCCCGACCAGTACCGCCACCGGCTCGCGTTCGTCGACGTGGTCCGCCACCTGATCGAGCTGGGCGGGCTACGCGAGGTGGAATCGTCCACGGTCGAGTGGATCCGCGACCCGGACTCCGGCGAGGCGCTCTACGACCTGGACCGCGACGTGCTCCACCTCGTCGCCGTGCCGCCACGGGTGCTCCAGCACGTGCCCTCGGTCCGTGCGCTGCTCACCTCCGACGGTCGGGGCGATGGTGCCGACACCAGCACCGCGGCACGCCGGACCGCGACGCGACGCCGGCTCGTCCGGCTGCTGCTCGAGCACCCGGTGGTCTACGTCGACGACCTCGACGACGGCGCCCGCACCTACCTCGTCCAGCAGGGACGGGCGCTGGCCGACGACCTGCAGCGGCTCACCGGCGGACAGCTCGAACGGCGGGCGGAGGGCAGCGCGCTGATCGACGCCACGGGCGGGTTCAGCGACCGCCGGTTCCCGAGCGGCGGGACCGCCTCGCAGGTCGCGCTGTTGCTCGCCGACGCCATGACCGCCGCTGCGGGTGCCGACGGCAACACCGGGGTGCCGAACGGCGAGGTGGCGACCGCCACGGTGCCGCACGAGGACGACCGCACCGCGGCGATGTGCGACCGGCTCGACGCCGCGCGACCGAACCCGCCCAGCCTGCTCGCCGACGACGGGGGACCATCCACGTCCGCGACGTGGGCGAGCGAACCCGCGCTGCACGACCACCGCGATCTCGCGGATCACAACGATCTCAGCAACAACGGTGACCGCGCCGGCGTCACGGGATCCAGCCCCCCGGCGCAGGGACCGCTGTTCACCGACGTCTGGCTGGACGAACGGGTGCGGCTCCTGTGCGCGACCCACGGCCAGCGGTTCGCCGCCGACCTCCGCAACGACCCTGCGGCGTTGACCGCTGCGGCGCTGGAGGTGCTGGCCAGCTTCGACCTCGTCCGTGAGGTTCCGGGCGGGGTCGTGGCCCGCCCCTCACTGGCCCGCTACCGCGACCTCGTCGTCGAGCTCGCGCCGTCCCCGCAGGGCTCGCTGCTGGACACACCGATCAACCCCCCGATCACCGACCCTGCCCCGAGCCCTGCCAACGACCACCCCGAGGGAACCCGATGACCACCTCCAGCTCGCGCTCTACCCCGCGCTTCCGCCCCACGCGCGCCGGGGTCGTCGGTCTGTGGGACTACAGCGACGCCGAGTTCGCCTTCGCCGACGGCCGGCTCGTGCTCCGCGGGGCGAACGGCTCGGGCAAGACCAAGGCGCTGGAGGTGCTGTTCCCCTTCGTGCTCGACGGCCGGCTCGATCCCCGCCGCCTCGACCCGTTCTCCGGCGAGAACCGGACCATGAAGGCGAACCTGCTGTGGCGGGGCGGGGAGACCGGCCACGGCTACGCCTGGCTGGAGTTCGCGCTGGCCACGGGCACCGACGCCGCGGGGCCCGACGTCACGTGGAACGGTGCCACGGGTGCCGGTGCTGCGGCTGCCGATGCCGCGGTCCGCTACGTCACGGTCGGCGTCGGGCTCCAGGCCCAACGATCCCGCCCGAGTCCACGCTCGTGGTTCTTCGTCGTCGACGGTCGTGTCGGCGAGGACATCGTGCTGGTCGATCCCGACGGCCGCCCGCGCACCCGCAAAGGGCTCGCCGACGACCTCGGTGACGGGGTGGTGATGGACCGGGCGAGCGACCATCGGCGGCGCGTCGATGAGGTGCTGTTCGGCCTGGGGCCGGAACGCTACGAAGCGATGCTCGACCTGGTCCTGACGCTGCGTCGGCCCATGCTCGCCAAGGACCTCGATCCGAAGTCGCTGTCCGAGACGCTGAGCCGGGGCCTGCGGCCCCTCGACGAGGACCTGATCGAGCAGGTGGCCCGCTCCTTCGACGACCTCGAGGCGGTGCAGCGCGACCTCGACCGGCTGATCCACGCCGACGAGGCCACCGCCACCTTCGTGACCGACT
>Ga0207421_10005774_pt1 | contig 13721 bp, 11 predicted proteins | sample SodLakKL_010_SED_4_FD_187542 | JGI IMG/M metagenome (GOLD analysis project Ga0207421, IMG submission 187542) | Alkaline sediment microbial communities from Lake Tanatar, Kulunda Steppe, Russia - 8KL_010_SED (SPAdes) (version 2) | ecosystem: Environmental > Aquatic > Non-marine Saline and...
AAACGCAGAATTCGTGCTCCCAGAGGGATCTAGGAGCCCGAATTCGATGGTGGTCAGGGGCGGGATCGAACCGCCGACACCACGATTTTCAGGTGCGCGGAACGGCTGAAACCTGGGGAGTTCTGGCGATCCGGGGGTGTCCGGGGCGCCGAGGCGCCCCTGTTGTGGTCATGATTGGTCACGACTGGTCACGGTCTTGCCGTAACACGTTGGGCGGGCGCCCCAGCCGGGCCAGCATCGGCACGTCTGAGGTGGGGGCGGGCACTGCCCAGGTGGCGTGGAGGTTGCCGAAGCCGGGTGGAAGGCGGATAGTTGGCGCAGAGTCCGCAGCGGTAGCCCCGGCGGGGGCTGGAGCACCCGATGCGAGAGCTGTCGATGGTGGGCGTCGTCCTGGTCGCGGGGCTGGTGGTCTTCCTGGTCGGTGCTGGCGGGTGGAAGCTCATCTACGACCAGCCGATGCGCGAGGCGCTGCCGGTCATCCACGTCGATCGGCGCCGGCGCGCTTGGATCCACCTGTGGATGATTCCGGCCATGTTCCTGACCTCGGCTGGGATGCTCGGCTTGGCGACTTTGGTCGGCGGTGGCGTCGCGGTCTTTGTGAGCCTGATGGGGGGCTTCGTCTACGCACTGGGGGCGGTGTGCTGGGTCGTGTCGCTGGCGTTCCGGGTGACGGTGGTCCCGTGGGCTGCCGAGCGGACCGTTGAGCGCGGCGAGATGCCGGAGGGCTTCGCCGCACTCGACAGCTGGTCCGGGGCGCTGTATGCGGTGCACATGGTGTCGGCCTACGTCGCCTTCGCGATCCTCGGCGCGGCCGTGCTCGCGGACGGCGGGCTGCCACGGTGGGCCGGGTGGGTCGGCATCGTGGGTGGGACGCTGTTCGCCGCCGGGTTCCTGGCAACCCGGCGGGAGGGTCCTTTCAATCCGCCGGCCTGGGCCCACCTGTACACGGCTATGATCGGGATCCTGCTGCTGTTGTCGTGAGGCGGCGCCGGATCGCTGACGGCGGGTCGCTCGCGCTGCCATGGCCGTTGAACCCGGTTCTCGTGGCACCGGTCCGCGGTCGCTCCCGACCGGGAACCTTCGGGCCAAGGTCCGCGTTGAACGCAACGCGCTGAGCAGGTGGGCCGGGGGGTACCTACGGGCCCAGGACCGCACTGCGGGCGGTGTGCTGACGTAGCGTGCGCGATCTTCGCTTCTGGTGGGGTGAGCTCGCCGACGCCTCGCCCGCGCCTGAGGAGGGCGAGTTCTTCGGGATGGCGCTGGACATCGACCCTGCGGAGAGCCAGTTGGTCTACCAGACCCTGTCGACCGGCACCGACGTCAGCGCCTGCTTCCTCTGACCGGGCCTGGAACCTCTTGGGTGTCGACCAGGTCCCAGTCGATGAGGCTAGAGCGGAAGTAGCTCCACCCGCGCGCATCGAGGACCGGGGCCTGATGGGCGAGCTTACGGGCGTGGACCGGCCATCCGGCCGCCTCCTGGGCCCAGGCATGCTCGGCGACGCCCGCGAACCGCGGCAACAGCATGAACTGCACCTCTGCGGCGGTCGCGAGCGTCTCCGACCAGATCGCCGCTTCGATACCGACGAGCGTCACATCGTCGAGCAGCTGCTCCGGCGTCCAGTCGTAACTCTCGGCGACGGTCTTGGGCGGGTAGACCTGTAGACCCAGAGACTCCCGCGCCTGCTCCTGTGCGGGGTCGGCACTGGGCTCGGCGTAGGGTCGGTCGAGGTAGACGTGTGATGCGGGCGACAGCAGCACAGGCACGTCCCGGGCACTCGCCTCCTCTAGGTCGGTTGCAGAACGTGCGAGCATCTCCGCCAGGATGGCCTGCACCTCTGGTGAGAGCTGGAGGCTGTCGACGCTGCCCACGGCATCGGACGCGGTGGGGGCGCTGTGCTCCTCCGCAGCGTCGATATCCAACCGGATCCAGTACTGGATGAGCGCGACGTCGTCGAAACCGCCACGGATCGCCTCCTGCCACGCGACCGGCTGCTTGCCGTGCGCGGTCACCAGGGCCGTCGCCATCTCGATGAACTCGCGGTAGCGATCCTCGGGCATCCCGAAGGCCTCATCGCCGCCGATGTGGACGTAGGGCCCAGGGGTCAGCCGGCACAGTTGCTCGACGACGTCGGCAACGAAGGCGCGTACGCCCGCATCGCGGGGGTCGAGGTAGGCCTGGGACAGGTACTCCGACACCTCCATCCCCTCGCCGAGGAGCTCGGGGTAGCACCGCATGACAGCCGACACGTGCCCCGGCATGTCGATCTCAGGGATGATGGTGATGAACCGGTCCGCCGCATAGGTGACCAGCGCCTCCAGATCGCTCAGTCGGTAGTGGCCGCCAGGCCGGTCGCCGAGCGCACCCTTCGAACCTTCGATGGTGAGGTCGGGTCGTGTGGGGATCTCGATCCGCCACCCCTGATCGTCAGTGAGGTGCAGGTGGAGGGTGTTGCACCGGTAGAAGGCCAGGATGTCGATGATGTCCCGGACCTCCTGCGGAGGACGGAAACTGCGGACGACGTCGAGGGAGAGTCCACGCCACGCGAACCTCGGCGCATCGGCGATCTGCAACGCCGGCAACGCCACGCCGGACGGTGCCGTTACGTCGCCCAGACTGGAGGCGATGATCTGCACCAGCGTGGTCATGCCACGGAAGCACCCGGCAGCGCTCTCACCGACGATCCTGATCCCCGCAGCGGTGATGGTGATGGTGTGGGCCTCCCCGGCGCCCTCACCGCTCGGGTCCAGCCCGATGGTCGACGGAAGGCCCGGTACGGCTGTACGCAGAGCCGGGTCGATCTCCAGATGGATGCCACCGGGGCAGGGATCGCGACCGTCGGAAGTGGACCGGTCCCCGCTTGCCAACCGCAGGGAGGTCAGACCAGCGACCTCCTGCACGAACACCTCGACCGACGCCGAGAGGACCCGGGGGTGGTGCACGCGCGTCGCAGTGGTGAGTATGAAGGGTGGCTGGTCGGATTCCTGCAGGGAGAACGGACTTGGGATCAGCGCGAGCATGCGGTGCTCCTTCTGCACGGCTGGACGCCGCGCGAGGGTTTCGGTCGGTCACACACGTCGTCTCGTTGGGGCCACCACCTCCGCGCGCCCACTACCCGCGCGGCGCCTCACCCACCAGCATGGAGGCGCCGAGCAGGCCGAGGGACAGATCGTCGGGAACATCGCCGAGTCGGCTCCCGGGACACAACTGCTGTGCCAGGGGTGAGCGGACGCCCCACGCGTCGAGGTGGCCGCGCACACGGTCGACGAGCGGTCGGCCGACGGATCCGACCGCACCCCACAGGAACAGCTTCTCGACGCCCGATATCAGCACGATGAGTTGGACCGTCCGGGCGACCTCCTCAGCGACCTGATCGGCGAGGCGGACCGCGCGAGCATCGGGAGTCGGGCCTGCCGCGGCATGGAACAGCGCTTCGGCGGCACGGTCACCACCCTCGGGCCACATCGCACGGATCGCCGGACCAGAGATGCTGCTCTCGAGGCAACCCCGGCTGCCGCAGGAGCAGCGTCGGCCTCCCGAGCCGATGTTCGCATGACCGATCTCACCCGCCATCCCTGCGGGTCCACGGTGGATACGACCGTCGAGCACGAATCCCGCGGCGACACCCGTTCCCATGGTCAACACCGCGACGTCGGCATACTCCGGCGCGAGCACGCGCGCAGCACCGAGAGTTGCCGCACGGGTGTCGTTCTCCATCCGCACATCGAGGTGCACCAGGGAGGCAAGCTCGGCCGCAAGCGGGACCGGCTCGGCACCGATCCCGAGGTTGACGGCACGCCTGACCGTGCCGGCGAACGGATCGACGATGCCCGGGATCCCGATCCCGATCCCGATCGGATCCGACCCGTCCGCGAGTACCTCCACCACCTCGCCGAGCGCGGTGGCCAGCAGCGAGGCATCGCGTGGCGTGGCGATGATGTGACGCGACACCAGCTCATGGGTGGTCACATCGACCAACGCGGCGGCGATGCTCGTACCACCGACATCGATCGCGACAGCCTGCCGCGAGCGCACGGTCCGCTCGGTGCGGGGCACCACAGGCGCATCGGCGGTCATGCGGATACCTGTGCGACGGGACGGGCGATGCCGAGCATGTCGGCGAGGACCAACGCGTGGGCTCCCTCGATGACCAGATCACCGTCCCGACCGGTGGGTGGTCGCAACTGCAGTCCCTGCTGCTGGCTCGCCAGGAGTCGGCCACGCACGAGCGGGTCCATCGCGGCAGCCAGGTGCTCGGCGAGCCCGCTGAGCGAGGTGGACACCACGATGTCACGTACGTCGAGCAGGGCGACCGTCTGGACGACCACACCGGCGAGCACCTCGGCTGCCCGCTCCACCGCCGGCAGCACCGCCGGGTCCGCCGCGAGCAGCTCATCGAGCCCGCCAGGACCAGGATGGTCGGTGCCGAGGTTCGCACCGATCGCCCGGAGACCGACGAAGGTCTCCAGGCAGCCATGCTTGCCACAGCTACACGGCGGGCCGTGTGGATCGTGGACCACGTGACCGATCTCACCGGCCGCGGCGTACTGGCCCGTGTAGAGACGGCCGGCGAGCACCAGGCCCACGCCCACACCTTCGCCGATCCGGATCAACGCCAGTGACCGGCGGTCCGGCGCCAGGGCGGGCAGCTCGGCGAGCACGGCCGCATCCGCGTCGTTGGCCACGCGCACGGGCAGACCGAGCTCGGCGGCCAGCCGGGCCTGGAGCGCGACCCGCTCCCATCCCAGGTTCGCGGCCAGCACGACGGTGCCGTCGACATCAACGGTGCCCGGGGTGCCGACACCGACACCAACGACGGGCACCCGGCTCGAGGCAGCGAGCGCACGTGCGAGCGACACCACGGTGTCCACCGCAGCGGCCCCGCGGACCTTCTCCGTGGTCGTGCGCTCCTCCCGCACGGTCCCGTCCAGATCGAGGAGCCAACCCCGCGGTTGCGCATCGCTGGTGTCGATGGCGATGACCGCATGCCGATCGGCAGCGACGGCGAGCACGGTCGGTGGCTTGCCGATCGAGGCTGACGGCCGTGGCCCGAGCTCGAGGAGGAACTCGTCCTCGACCAGGGACTGGACGATCTGTGAGACCGACGGCGGTGTCAGCCCGGTGAACCGCGCGAGATCCGCCCGCGTGGTCGCCGCCTGGGCGGCGACGGCTCGCAGGATGCTGCGGCGGTTGCGTTCACGTGCCCCATGCCCGTCGTTGCGGGGGGGACCGAGCAGATCGAGGTCGAGTGCCCGCTCCGTGGCGAACTCCGCGTCGCCAGACGAGGCGGCTGACGTGGGGGCCGTTGCACGCGGCACGCCCTGCCGCGGTCGCTGGTCATCGATCGTCACGAGCGTCGCTTTCGGTCGGTTCCTAAGGCACACGGAGACGTCACCACCGCAGTGAGCCGGCCTGGTCGATCCACATCATGAGCAGACCAGTTTCGCGCGGAGCCGAGCCTGCAGGTGCGGACCGAAACCGATCGCGTCGAGGTAGGCCGGCACCGTCGCGTACGTCTCCTCCACCGCCGCGATCGCGCTGACCAGGTACTGCTCACGGACCTCGAAGAGGTTGGCCGCGGCCCCGAGGTCGGTGCCCTCCGGTAGCGCGAGGCTGCGCAGCAAGCGCTCCGTATAGCGGTTCGATGACAGGAAGTCCGCCATCACCTGCTCCATGGGGATGTCGGCGAGCATGAGCACCACCGCCGACAGCCAGCCGGTGCGGTCCTTACCGGCCTGGCAGTGGAACAGCACCGGCTCGTCGCTCTCGGTCACCGAGGTGAGGGTGTCACGGATCGCCGCTGCCGCGACCGGGCTACGGACCATCGCGACGTAGGTGGCGTTGAAGAACGCCCGCAACTTCGTCTGCGCGTCGACGTCGGCCAGGAGCGACGTGAGACGCTGGTTGTCGGACTCACCCGGCTTGTTGTACTCCGTCGGGAGGTCGACGTAGCCGTCGAAGGCGATGTGCACCTGCTCGATCCCGTCACCGAGCCGGTAGGCGCCGTCACGCGCGATCTCCTGTGGACCCCGAAGATCGATGACACGCCCGATGCCCAACTCCTGTAGGGCCCGATGACCATCTGGGCCCAGATGCTGCAGGCTGGCCGAGCGGAACAGCACGCCTGTCTGCAGACCGCCGACGCTGGCGATGTCACGGAAGTTCCAGGTGCCGGGGACGGCATCTGGAACCTCGGGAGCGGTGTGGTCGTCGATGATGGGGCTCCTGTTCGGTGGTCGGCGACAGGTCAACCGACCGTGGCGGCCTCGAAGGCTTCTCGCCGCGCACGTTGACGCTCGGGGTCGGCAACGGGTGAGGCCAGCAGTAGGCGCTGCGTGTAGGGCATGGTCGGGGCGGAGGTGACGGCATCGGCCCCGCCGAACTCGATGATCTCGCCCCCCGTCATCACGCCGACCCGGTGGCTCATGTAGCGGACGACGGCCAGGTCGTGCGAGATGAAGAGGTAGGCCACACCCGTGCGTTCCTGGAGTTCGATTAAAAGGTCCAGGACGATCGCCTGGGTGGACAGGTCGAGTGCACTCACCGGCTCGTCACAGACGATCAGTGTCGGCTCGAGCGCCAGCGCACGGGCGATCGCGATCCGCTGGCGCTGACCGCCGGAGAACTCGCTGGGGTACCGGCGGCCGGCGTCGGAAGGCAGCCGGACCTGATCGAGCAGGGAACGCACCCGTGAGACCGCGTCGCGTCGCGCGAGGCCGCTGCCGATCAGGGGCTCGCACAGCACGTCCTCGATCATCATCGAGGGGTTGAACGAGGTGTAGGGGTCCTGGAAGACCACCTGGATGTCGGAGGCCATCTGCCTGCGCTGCGCGCGTGCCAGGTTGGTGATGTCCCGGTCCCGGAACCGGATCCGACCAGCCGAGGTCCCCACCAGGCCGAGGACGGCCCGTCCGAGCGTCGACTTGCCCGAGCCGGACTCGCCGACCAGCCCCACGGTCTCCGCGGTGTGGATGTCGAGGTTGACCGAGCGCAGCGCCTGGAACCCCTTCGCACGCCAGCCCTTGCCGGGGTAGATGACATCGACGTCCTCGACGCGAAGGATCGTCTCCACCGGATGGTCCTGCTGCAGCGTGGTCATACCGAGCCCTCGATGTGACGGACCGGGCGCCGCAACGGCGCGTCCTCGAGCACGGCATCGAGGAGCGTGCGGGTGTACGGATGCTCCGGTGCCCGGAACAGCTCGAGCGCCGGCTTGATCTCCACGATCTTGCCGCGTTCCATCACGGCGACGACGTCGCAGATGTCGGCGACGACCCCGAAGTTGTGGGTGACGAGGATCATGCCCATGTTCTCCTCCCGCTGCAGCTGGCGTAGGAGGCCCAGGATCTCCGCCTGGATACTCACGTCCAGCGCCGTCGTCGGCTCGTCCGCGAGCAGCAGCTGCGGGCTGCAGGAGATCGCGCCCGCGATCAGGACCCGCTGCGCCATCCCGCCACTGATCTGGTGCGGATAGCTGGCGAAGGTCTTGGGCGGATCGACGATGCCCACACGATCGAGCAGCTCCAACGCCCGGCTCTTGGCGGCGGAGCGGCCCAGACCCTCCTTGGCCAGCAGGGGCCGCACCAACTGGTGCCCGACGGTGAAGGCGGGATCGAGGTTGGCCATCGGCTCCTGTGGCACGTAGGCCATCACGCCGCCGCGGAGCCGGCTGACCTTGGCGGGGTCCTGCGGCCTGAGATCCACGCCGGCGATTGACATGCTGGTGGCGGTCGCCTGCGCCGTCGGCGGCAGCAGCCCGAGGAGCGCGAACAACGACTGCGTCTTCCCGGAGCCGGACTCACCGACGATGCCGAGCACCTCGCCCCGCCGCACATGGAAGTGGACACCGTCGACGACCGTGGTCAACCCACCATCACCCGAGGGGTAGCTGACCCGCAGATCCTCCACGGCCGCGACCACCGAGCCGGCGTCGGTGGGTGGTGCGAGCCGCCGGTCGGCCAGCGACACGCCGCTCTGTCTGACCAGCCGGGCCTGTTCCTCGGCTGCCGCCCGATCCGCCGCTGCATCCTTGGACGTCGGGGCCGCGGTGTTCTCGCTCAGGATGTCCGCCAGCGCGGTCCCGGCCAGCGCAAGCGCCGCCACCGTGACCCCGATCGTCAATCCCGGTGCGTACACGGCCCCGGGAGCGCGGAAGATCGCCCCGAAGGCGGAGCTGAGCATGCCACCCCAGCTGACCACGCGGGGATCGCCGAAGCCCAGGAAATCCAGTCCGGATTGGATGATGATCGCCGCACCGGAGATCAACGCGAACTGGACCATAAGGGGACCGCGGACCACCGACACGATGTGGCGGAAGATGATCCGCAGGTTGCTCAAACCGGCGACGCGCGCGGCGTCCACGTACAACTCGTTCTTGACCGTGATGACCAGACCGCGTGTGAGTCGATAGACGGCAGGCGCGATGAACAGGCCCATCGTGGTCATCGTGACCCACACGCTGCTCCCGAAGCTCCCGATCACGATCAGGATGATGATGATCGCGGGAACGACCATGGTCAGGTTCGCCAGCCAGGAGAACACCGCGTCGGGTACCCGGCCGTAGTAGCCGGCGACCAGGCCGGTGGGTACACCGACCAGCAGCGCGGTGAGCGAGGCGATGGCGCCGGCGAGCAGGCTGATCCGGGCGCCGACCATCAGGCGGCTGAGAACGTCCCGCCCGACACCGTCGGTGCCGAACGGATGCGTCAACGATGGGGACTGGTACACCTTGTCGAGATCGACCAGGTAGGGATCGTGCGGAACCAGCAGGTCGGCGAAGATCGCGGTCAGCAGGACGCCGAGGAGGAAGACCACCGCGACGACGGCGGTGGTGTTGCGCAGGAACCGACCGCGTGCCCTGCCCACCAGGGACGGTCCTGCCTTGGTCAGCGCGTCGCTCACTGCAGCCTCACTTTCGGGTTGGCGAAGCCGTAAGCGATGTCGAGCAGCAGCGTCACACCGACCACAACCAGGGCGGAGAACACGACCACACCCATCATCGCGGGCATGTCCGCGTTGTTGACGGCGTCGATCGCCATGCTGCCGAGCCCCTGGATGGAGAAGACACGCTCGACGATCACCGAGCCCCCGAGTACAGCGATCGACTGCAGGGCGATGATGGTGATCGTCGGTGGCGACGCGTTGCGGAGGACGTTGCGGAACAGGATCTCCCGCTCCGACAGCCCGCGGGAGCGCAGCGTTCGCACGAACTCCTGCGAGTACACCGAGATGACCGAGTTGCGGAACTGCTGCGCCACCGAGGCGATGGAGGAGATCGCGAGTGCGGTGACCGGCAGGATCAGCCCCAGGAACCACTGGGTGGGCGAGGACGACAAGCGGGTATAGCCGATGGCGGGGATGACGTTGACGTTCAGCGCGACGGTGCTGACCAGCACCATCGCGAGCCAGAACCCGGGGAGGGCGAAAGCGGCGATCACCAGGATCTGCAGGAGCCGGTCCGTCAGCCCACGACGTACGCCTGCCACGAGTCCGATCGGTATCCCGACCAGGATCGTCACCAGGATGGATCCCACCGCCAGCGACAGCGTCGGCGGCCCGCGGAACCGCAGGGACTCCACGATCGTGAGATTCGTCGCCCACGACCGACCGAGGCCGTCCGGCAGGCTGCGGACCCACTGCTCGAACTGTTCGACCGGCGGCCGGTCCGTGCCGAGCTCGGCAGCTCTCTGGGCGACCTGTGCCTCGGTCGCGTCCTCACCGAGCAGCGCTCGGGCGGGGTCGACCCCGCCGACCTGCAGGAGGAAGAACACCAGGATTACGACAGCGATCGAGAAACCGACCGCTGAGGCGGCGCGTCGGAGCACGAACAACAGCATCGGTCGCAGCCTTCGGTCCGCTCCGGATGCGCGGGGGTCGGCGCGGAGCCGACCCCCGCGCATCCGGGGTCCTAGCTCGGGTCGGCCGGGGCGTAGTAGAACAGGCTCGGCACCGGCTGGCCTCCCTGCTGGAGGGTGGCGACGACCTCGGGTGAAGAGAGGTAGATGTTCTCGGTCAGGACGAACGGCGCGAACAGGGCCTCCTCCACGACCAGCGTGTTCAACTCCTGCAGCAGCGCCTCCGCCTGCGCATCCTCGGCGATCCGGATCTGGGCGATGAGGTCGGTCATCTCCGCACTCTCGTAGCCGCTCGGGTACCAGACGGCACCCGGATCGAGGTACTTGTCGATGTCGATCCACGCCTGCCCGGCGGTCCCGAAGCTCAGGAAGTAGGTCTGCTCGGCGAGCAGGTTCTCCACGTAGGAGCCGTCGAGCGGGACCGGGACGATGTCGGCCTCGATACCGACCGCCGCAAGCGCGGACACCGTCACCGAGGTCAGGTCCTCGAGTCCCGGGGTGATGGTCCCTATCGGGAGGACGATGGGGTCGTCGACGCTGTAGCCCAACTCCTCGACCAGTTCACGCGCCCGGTCGGGGTCGTAGGCGTAGACCTCGGTCAGCTCGTCCTGCCAGGCCACGGTGCCGGGGTTGAAGATCTGGGTGGTCGGCTGCGCGAAGCCGTCGTAGAGGTTGTCCACCAGCGACTGTCGGTCGATCGCGAGGTTGATCGCCTGCCGGAGCCGGACGTCGCCCATCTCCTCCACCATCGATCCGTCGAGGCGGTTGAAGTACAGACCGACGCGCTGGTCGGTGACCGTGTCGATGTCGATGCCTGCAGCCTCCGCCTGGCCGACCATGTCGGAGGAGCCGAACATGGCGTCGATCTGGCCTGCCAGCAGCGCGTTGAGACGTGCGGCGGCGTCCTCGATGGGGCGGATGACCACCCGCTCGTAGGGGTAGGAGTCGGCGTCCCAGTGGTCGGTGCGCTTGGTGAAGTGGTACTCCGAGCCACGGACCGTGGCATCGTCGTCCAGCAGGTAGGGCCCGGAACCCGCCGGCTGCGACGCCAGCGCATCGACGTCGGACAGCGCCGCGGGGTTGACGATGAAGCCACCGTAGGTCGTCATCCAGTAGAGCAGGCCCGGATCAGGCTCTCCGAGGGTGAGCGCGAGCTCGTGGTCGCCGACCACCTCGATGTCGGTGATGTTGGAGACCGCGCGCGAACCATCACCGCCGGTGCCCTGACCCAGATGTTCGAGCGCCGCCGCGACCGCCTCGGCGTCCACCGGGCTGCCGTCCTCGAAGGTGGCGTCGTCGCGCAACGTGAGCGCGAGCACCGTGTTGTCCTCCCGGTACTCCCACTCGATCGCCAGGTGGGGCCGGATGTCGCCCTCACTGTCACGCTGCAGCAGCGTGTCGTAGGTGGCCTGCAGGTAGTGGATGAATTGGCCACCCTGAATCGATTCCGCGGGGTCGAAGGTGGCGAGGTCGACCTGCGAGCCGATCGTGAGCAGTTCGGCGCTGACCGGGGCCGCCGCGGCGCCGTCAGCATCAGCGGTATCCGACTCCGCGTCGCTGTCGCTGGCGGTGGTCTCGTCGACCGGAGTCTGTTCCGTATCGGTCGACGAACCGCATCCCGCGAGGGCGATCGCTCCGGCGAGCACGAGGAGGAACGTGCCGTGCATCCTCATCTCGGTTCCCTTCTGTTCCCTTTTTTGGACGACAGCGCTGCTCTTGTGCCGTACCCGCTGTCTGCTGTCTGCTGTCTGCTGTCCGAGCGAGCCTAGACCCATTTCTTAGTTTGGTACAGAAACATACGGTAACGTTCCCGTCAACGATTCCTTTCACGAGCGGGCTCGCCTCCGAGGTTGCCGCCGACGAAGCTCCATGACCTTCGGTCGCAGCAGCGTCGAAGCTGGTGGCGGGCACGGGCGGCTATCGCCAGGCTCGACGACCGGCTCTGCACCCACGGGTCCATCCGTCGGGCCGTACCGACGGTGGACCGGCCGTGCTTGGGTCGAGGTGTTCGGCCCGACCGGCCACACCTAACGGCCCGTCGACCAGAGGATGATCGTGGACCTCCCCTCGATTTCGGACCTGCAGGCCGTGCCCACCGGTGACATGCCCGGTGACAGGATCCGGATCATCGACCAGCACGTCGCCAAGGCACAGGCGAACTTCCCGCGGATGTGGGAGCGGTTGGCGCCGCTGCTCGACGAGCGCCCCCACGGCCGCGCGGTCGTTGCCGTCCACGGCGGCTCCGGGGTAGGCAAGTCGGAGATCGGCTCGCTGCTGGCCTACTACCTCGACCATCGGGGGATCGGCGCCTACGTCCTGTCGGGCGACAACTACCCACGCCGCACCCCGACCGTGACAGGATCACAGCCCTACAACGCCAAAGACCGTGGCGTCCAGCAGCATGTCCAGCGCCGGATGGGAGCTATTGTCAAATGTTGTGGACGAGGTAGTTCATGATGTTCAGGCGGCGTACACCTCGTCGGTGTCTTGGTCGGTCTGATCGGGCGGGCTGTCGCTCCTTTCCTGTAGCTGTCCGTCGATGAAGGTTGCGCCGGCTCGGACCAGGGGCACGAGCTCGGGCGAGCGGATCCGTCGCCACCGGTCTTGGGCGGCATCGAGCAGCTTGTAGGCCATGGCGACCGCGGCCTGGCGGTTGCCTGCGCCCTTGGTGACCCGGGTCCTGAGCCGAACGGTTGAGAAGGTCGACTCGATCGGGTTGGTGGTACGTAGGTGCTTCCAGTGCGGGGCGGGGAAGTCGTAGAAGCTGAGCAGCACGTCGAGCTCGCCCATCACCTTGGCGACCGCCTTGGGATGGGCGGACAGCTCGTCAGCGAAGACTTTCGCGGCCGCGAGCGCGTCGGTGCGCGACTCGGCGTAGCTGATGTCGTGCAGCAGCTCCTTCGCGCGGGGGTGCAGCCGCTTGGGCAGAGCGGACAGCACCCGGGCGGTCTTGTGCACCCAGCAGCGCTGCTGGGTGGTCTCGGGCCAGACCTGCCCAAGGGCGTTCCACAGCCCGATCGCCCCGTCACCGACCGCGAGCGCCGGGGCGGTCATGCCACGGCTCTTGAGGTCGCGGAGCACCTCGGCCCACGACTCGGTCGACTCGCGGTAGCCGTCTGAGACGGTGACCAGCTCCTTGGTTCCGTCCGCCCGAACACCCACGATGACCAGCAGACACAGCGGATCGCGGTTGCCGTCCGCATCAGGAAGCCGGACCCGCGGGTACACCCCGTCGGCCCACAGGTAGACGTAGTCGACCGTTGACAGGTCCCTGCTCGACCAGCGTTCGTGCTCGGCCTGCCACGCCTCGGTGAGCCGGTTGACCGTCGAGGCCGACAGGCCCGCATCCGAGCCGAAGAACCCCTCCAGTGCCGGGGCGAAGTCCCCGGTCGACAGCCCCCGCAGGTACAGCACCGGGAGCACCTCGGTGACCTTCGGTGACTTGCGCATCTAGCGCGGCAGGATCCCCGAGGAGAACGGCTCACGCTCGTCCTCGTGACGCTTGTCGGCGACCCGTGGCGCCTTGACCTCGACCTGGCCCGCACCGGTGGTGATGGTGCGCTCGGGCAGGTAGCCGTTGCCGACCACCAGCCGCTTGCCCGTCGCATCGGTCAGGTGTGCGTGGGCGTCGAGCCACGCACGCCGCTCGGTCTCGAGCGCGACCGCGATCATCTCGCGGGCCGCCAGCCGGCACAACTCATCCAGGTCCGGACCGCCCCCGACAGCGCCGGTCACGGCGCCATCCTCGGCGTTCGGATCGGTCTCATGCACTACTCTCAACATCAGGCGTACCTTCCCCGCCGGCTGCAACCGGCGACTCGGACTTGATGGTTTCGGGAGGGTACGCCGCCTACTTTTCACGACCTCTC
>Ga0207421_10005775_pt1 | contig 13719 bp, 13 predicted proteins | sample SodLakKL_010_SED_4_FD_187542 | JGI IMG/M metagenome (GOLD analysis project Ga0207421, IMG submission 187542) | Alkaline sediment microbial communities from Lake Tanatar, Kulunda Steppe, Russia - 8KL_010_SED (SPAdes) (version 2) | ecosystem: Environmental > Aquatic > Non-marine Saline and...
CCTCCCATCGAAACCATACTGGCGGAAGGCAAAGAAGCCCTTGCCCAGTTGGGAGTGCCCCCCGAAGAACTGGAACGAATGGGGGATCCAAAAGCCCTGACGGAGGAAGAACGTATGCGAGCCGGCGTTCCCTGGGAACTGCTGCGTCTCTCTGTGGGTATCGAAGAGGCAGAGGCGATAGTAGCGGATCTCGGCCGAGGGTTGGATCGGATATGAACGATGTGAAGATGCGCAAGAAACGATTGCGCAGGGAGATCCGCAGCCAGCGCCGCTGCCTGGATCCCGTGCTGAAATCCCGCTGGGACCGGGCCATCTCCGCCGAGCTGCTGCGGAGCCCTGTTTTTGAGCAGGCCCGCTCTGTCATGACCTATGTTTCCACAGAGGAGGAAGTGGATACCTGGCCGCTCATGGAACGGGCCTGGTCCGAGGGCAGGCAGGTGGCCGTGCCGAAGGTGAAGGCCCGCGGTGCCATGGAGGCCGTGGCCATCGCCGGCCCCGCGGAGCTGGCCCCGGGCACCCTGGGAATTCTTGAGCCCACAGGTGGCCGCTGCGTACCTCTTTCCTGCATGGATCTTGTGGTGGTGCCCGGGTTGGCCTTTGACCGTGACGGGTATCGCTTGGGCTACGGAGGAGGATACTACGATGCCTTTCTCCGGAACTGTTCTGCACCCAGTGTCGGTCTGGTCTATGCCTGTTTTGTAATGGATGTCCCCAAGGGGCCATGGGATGTGGCGGTGGACATGGTCCTGACAGACAGGGGGTTCGTCAAAAAAGGAATTGATGGGCCATTGCCGAATTAGGGTACGAGAAGGCGTTGACTTGTCTGAACCCGGGCTCCAACGGGCGCCGGAAAGTGGAAACAGTCCCTGCCGATGGGTTGGCGGGCAGCGATTCCGGCGGTATTGACGGTGCTGGGTCGGCACGCTTCCCAGGACGCCGCGGGCTTTATTTCCGGCTGCAACAAGCGTGATCGCGGCCGGAGGAAAACGGCTGCAGGCTTTTCGCCTATGTAAGGGTGCCTGCAAATGCTGCATCAGCACTGTACGAAGTGGGGAAAGGAGGATGCATGGGTGGCGCGACAGTTTGTACTAGCCATTGATCAAGGCACGACAGGAAGTACGGTGTTTTTGTTTGATGTCCATGGTAAAGCGGTGGGAAAAGCATACTCTGAATTCACCCAGCACTATCCGCAGACGGGGTGGGTGGAACATAATGCCGAGGAAATCTGGCAGGTTACGGCACGGCTGATCGATGAGGTCATAACCAAAAATGAGGTCCAAACCCAGGAACTGGCGGCGATCGGTGTGACCAACCAGCGGGAAACGGTGGTTGTCTGGGATAGGATGACAGGCCGCCCTGTGGCCAATGCCATTGTCTGGCAGTGCCGCCGCAGTGCCGCCATCTGCGGCCGGCTGCGCCGGGAAGGCCACGAGGCTCTTTTCCGCTCCAAAAGCGGCCTGCTCTTGGATCCTTACTTTTCCGGAACCAAGCTGACGTGGCTGTTTGAGGAACAACCGGAAATGCAGGAGCGGGCCCGGCGGGGCGAACTGGCATTCGGGACCATTGATACATGGCTGCTTTGGAAGCTGACCGGAGGCGCTGTTCATGTGACTGATGTCACCAATGCATCGCGCACGCTGATGTTCAACATCCATACACTGCAGTGGGACGAGGAACTCCTGGACATTTTGGGTGTTCCCGCAGCGATGCTCCCAGCGGTCAAGGGGTCCAGCGAAATATATGGCTACACAAAGGGGCAGGGAAGGCTGCCCGGTGGCGTGCCCATCGCCGGCATCGCCGGGGATCAGCAGGCGGCGCTCTTTGGACAGGCTTGCTTTGATCCGGGTATGGTCAAGGCCACGTATGGGACGGGCTCGTTTATCCTGATGAATACGGGCAGTGATCCCATTGTATCGGAAAACGGCCTGCTGACAACGATTGCGTGGGGCAGAAACGGTGAAGTCCAGTATGCCCTCGAGGGCAGTGTCTTCATTGCCGGCGCGGCCGTACAGTGGCTGCGGGACGAACTGCAGCTCATCACCAGTGCAGCCCAAACGGAACAGATGGCTCTATCCGTGGACGACAACGGCGGAGTGTATTTTGTGCCCGCCTTTGTGGGCCTGGGAGCTCCCTATTGGGATTCCTATGCCCGAGGTGCTTTGGTTGGCTTGACCCGAGGGGCCAACCGCAATCATATCGCCCGAGCATCCCTAGAGGCCATCGCTTATCAGGTCAAGGATGTGGTGGATGTCATGGTGCAGGACTCGAAGATTGCAGTACCAACCATGAAAGTGGACGGCGGCGCCTCGGTCAATAACTTCATTCTGCAGTTTCAGTCGGATATGCTGCAGGTGGAAGTGGAACGGCCGCAGATTTTTGAGACGACAGCCTTAGGGGCGGCTTTTTTGGCAGGGTTAGCGGTGGGGCTTTGGGACGGTTTGGATGCCATTCGCAGCCATTGGCAGCGGAATCGTCTGTTCACGCCGAAGATGAATCTGCGGCAGCGGGACCAATATTACCAACAGTGGCGCCGGGCGGTTAAGCGGGTAGAAGGCTGGATTTCCCGTGAAGATTGAAGACAAATTGCTGGATTTTCGGGCACGGCTGTCCCGCAAACCGGTGATCGCGGGGCTAAAAAGTGTTGACGATGTCAGCGAGGCACACGCTGCCGGTGTCGAGGTCTGTTTCTATCTGGTCGGGCACATTTTCGATCTGCGGCAGATTGTGCGCCAGTGCAGGGAAAACGGGCAGCTCAGCTTTGCCCACGTTGACCTTATCCAAGGAATTGCCGGCGACCGCTATGGAATCCAGTTCTTGGCCGAAGAACTAGAGGTAGATGGCATTTTGACCACGAAAAGCCATTTGGTGTCTGCAGCCCGCAGTCAGGGACTTTTGGCCATCCAGCGCTTGTTCATGCTGGATTCCGAGTCGCTGCGGAGCGGGCTCCGAATTCTCAACAGCTCGCGTCCTGACGCCGTAGAAATACTGCCGGCTTTGATCCTGCCCAATGTGGAAAAACGTCTGCCTAAAGGGCTGCCGCCTGTTATCGGCGGCGGATTGGTAGAAACGGAAGCCGAACTGCAGGCCGTCTTGAAGACACCGGCCATCGCGGTGTCCACCAGTGGCAAGAAATTGTGGAAATATCGAAAGTAGGGTGATTGTATGCGTGATGATCTTAAAATGGACCAACAGTGGCTGGATGAGCAGACCGAAGAACTAGGGGAGGCCCTAGCGCAACAGGGACTCAGCCTGGCTGTGCCCATGCTCTTTGGGCAGCGCTATGACACCGACAAGGATGTGCCCATAGCCAGTATGATTGATCACACCCAATTGAAGCCAGACACTCCAGCCCGCGAAATCGATGTCCTCTGTCAGGAGGCCCTGGCGTACCAGTTTGCTTCTGTGTGTGTGAATCCCCGCTATGTGGCCCTGGCTGCTGCCAAACTACAGGGAAGTTCGGTAAAGACCTGCACGGTTATAGGGTTTCCCCTGGGTGCCTCAACGACCTTGGTGAAGGTTTTAGAAAGCCGCGACGCCCTGGCAAACGGCGCCGACGAACTGGATATGGTCATCGCTGTAGGCCGCCTCAAGGAAGGTGCCTATGCCGACGTGTACCGCGACATCTCCAATGTCGTCGAGGCTGCATCCGGCCGCGTGGTCAAGGTTATTCTGGAAACTTCATTGCTGACGAAGGAAGAAATTGTCAAGGGCTGTATTTTGGCCAAGATGGCCGGTGCTGATTTTGTGAAGACTTCCACGGGCTTTGGCGGCGGCGGTGCCGCAATTGATGATATTCGGCTGATGCGTCACGTTGTCGGTTCGGATATGGGCGTCAAAGCCAGCGGCGGTATTCGAGATCGGGCGACCGCTCTGCGTATGGTGGAAGCGGGTGCCAGCCGCATTGGCGCCAGTGCAGGGGTGGCCATTGTGGAAGGCGCCCAGGGGAAGGCCGGTTATTAGAAAACAGGGGTGACATGGATGAAGCGAGCGATGATGGCCCTAATGCTGTTGCTGCTGGCGGCCGCTGCTGCCGCACCGGCCGCGGCGGACAAGGTGACTGTACCTCCGGTGCTGACAGTACACCAGGTGGAAACCACCATGGAATGGACATTGACCGCTGGAGATGCGGAGGAGAGGGCGGAAGGAACCATCGTATTTCGACGGCCCTATGCCTTTCAGTTCGAGTTTGACGAAGAGGCCCGGAGGGACGTGCATTACCGGGGAATAACGGCCACGTACCAGCAGGGCCGGGTGGAGTATGCCTATGAGCCCTCAACGCTGTTTTCCGTGCTGGAGGAACTGTATATTCCCCTGACCCAGGTGCTCGACACGCCGGGAACATGGGCCGGGGAAGAACGGATTGACGGCCGCGTGGCCGTTGTCTACGAACAAGAAGGACCTTTGGAAGGGCGTTACTGGCTGGATCAGCAGACCGGTGTCCCGCTCCAGGCGGAAATCGGGGGTCAGCGCTATCTTTCGCTGATCCAGTACCATTCGGGAATCGAAGAAATCGGCGAGCCGCCCGCGGTGGAACTGGCGTGGACACGGGATGGTTTCGAGGGCACGCTGTATTTGGTCCGATCCCACCGATCCTGGCTTCCCCAAAGGCTGCAGGTGGACGATGAGGACTTCAAACTGGATCTCCAGTTTGAAACCTGGGACCGCTCCCAGACGAGCCTCGATCTCGACGACATCCAAAAGCTGTACGAATATCTGGAACAAGCCGAAGACGCTGCGGATGACGGAAAGTGGGAGGCAGCTATTGAGGCTTATTCCCAGGTGCTGCGCATTGATCCCTACTATACTCCAGCCTATCTGCACATTGCCTGCGGCTACGGTGAGTTAGGACACCATCTCCGGGCCATCGAGCACTATCAGCAGTGGCTGATGCTCGAGCCGGGGCATCCCGTAGCCATGAATAACCTGGCCTATGTCTATATGCTGCAGGAAGTTCGCTTGCACGAGGCAGTGCGGTTAGCCGAAGAAGCTGTGGACATACAGCGCAACCCGGCGTTTTTGGACACCCTCGGCTATGGCTATTACCTCACGGGTCAATACGAGAAGGCCATCCCCTACCTGGAGGAAGCATTGGAAAGTATCGAGGATGCCATGCGTCCGGAAGTGCTGCGTCATCTGGTCAAAGTCTACGAAGCTCTAGGTGATGACGAACAGGTGCAGCATTACAGCGAGAAGCTGGAGGACGAAAATGGATGAACAGTATTTTTCCAGTGATCCGACTTCGAAACGGGACATGCGGGAATTCACGGCGGAACTGGTTGGACACCGGTTCCGCTTCCGTACGGATGCGGGCGTCTTTTCCAAGGACGACGTGGATGTGGGGACGCGTCTGCTTACCGAGGAACTTCCCTGCCGGCCCGGGGATGTGGTGCTCGATCTGGGATGTGGTTATGGCCCCTTAGGTGCCGCAGCAGCGGTTCTTGTGGGGGAGAACGGCAAGGTATATCTGGTGGATGTCAATCCCCGGGCGGTGTCTTTAGCGCGGGAAAACATGGAGCGCAATGGCCTCGGCCAAACCCAGGTGCTGCTCAGCCATGGGCTGGAGGCCCTTTCCGGCGTGCAATTTGACTGGGTGGTGACCAATCCGCCGATTCGGGCCGGCAAGGCCGTGGTGCGCAAGCTCTTGGCCGATGCCTTTGATTGTCTGAAGCCTGGGGGAAGCCTTTTGCTTGTCATACGGACCAAGCAGGGCGCCAAAAGCATGGAACAGTATCTGCGTTCGCAGCTGGGTCCAACGGAAACAGTAAGAAAACAGTCGGGGTTTCGAGTGCTTGCCGTCAGAAAACTTCCCGCGGAAGGGTGATCCCTGTTGTATCCGTGCCTGCATGTGGACTGCAGCAAACTGCGGCACAATGCTTCTGTTCTTTCGCAGCAGCTGCACAGCCGCGGCCTAGAACTGATTGCAGTAACCAAAGGCATCGCCGGAGCGCCCCAAGCGGCCCGAGCGTTTTTGGACGGAGGTGCGGCGGCACTGGCCGATTCTCGCTTGGAAAACGTCCAGCGCCTGCGGCGTTCCGGCTTTCAAGGAAAGATCTGGCTTCTTAGGCCTCCGACATTGGGTCAGGCAGGAGCATGCGTGGACATGGCCGACGTGACGCTGGCCAGTGAATGGCAGACATTGCAGGCGCTTTCCCGGGCTGCGGTGCAGAAAGGAATCCGCCATAGGGTTTACCTGATGGTGGAGTTGGGTGATCTGCGAGAGGGCGTTATGCCGGCCGAGCTGCCGCTGCTCTATTGTAAAGCCCGGGGTCTGCCCAGTCTTGAGGTCGCGGGCATTGGCACCAACCTGGCCTGCCTCGGCGGCATCTATCCCACGAGGGAAGTCATGGGAGGGCTGCAGGCCTTAGCCAAATCGCTGGACCCCGCAGGCCGTTTGGCCATCAGTGCAGGCAACTCCAGTGCCCTGCACATGATGAAACAGGGCAGCTGGAGTGGCGCATTTACGGCGTCGATGAGCAATCTTCGCATTGGTGAAAGCCTGCTTTTGGGGTGGGATATTTTTGACCAGACACCGCTTCCGGGCCTGGAGGGCGATGCTTGTGTCCTGGATGCCGAAATTCTTGAACTAAAGAACAAACCGTCGCTGCCATGGGGGCAGAAATCACGGACCGCCTTCGGCGCTGCCGTTCATTTCCCTGACCGGGGAATCCGCCGCAGAGCCCTTCTGGCCCTAGGCAAGCAGGATATTGGTGCAGGAGGCATTGTTCCCATGGAACAAGGCATCGAGGTCTTGGCTTCTAGCAGCGATCACGTGGTGTTGGACGTGGAAGAGCGATCAGACCTTTGTGTGGGAAGCGTTTTGCGCTTTTCCCTGGATTACGCTTCCTTGCTCGCTCTGGCGGCTTCTGCGTACGTAAAAAAGCACTTTGCGAATGGACGCACAGTGTGATATCATATGGACGGTAAAACACGGCACGGAAAAGTGTAGATCCCGACGGGATATGGAAACGGAGGGTTTTTTTTGGAATCCATTTGGCAGGAGCGTGTGGAGAAGGCAGTGAACAGAAAGATTGACGGCAGGGTGTTTGCAGCCTTCAACACCAATGTTGATGCAGTCGTGCACGTCAACGATGATAATATCGCCCGTATACTTGATGATCCGGAGGTTAGGCCCGAAACCCTGTCCGAATTCGATGCAGACAGCCTGGATACGGTAAAGAATAAAAATGAATTTGCCGCTGTGCTCAAAGACTGTCTGGGCAAAGGGAAGTCTTTTTACATTGTTCTGGAAGCCGTGGAGCTTTTAGAGTGGCTTGACGACATGTTTCCCAACCGCCGTGAATCCATGGGCGGGCAGGCGGGGATCATTGCCAACCAAATGGCCGCTCTAGGCGGCCAATCGATTGTATACACCTCTCTGCTTTCACCGAAGCAGGCGGGCCTGTTCTACCCAGAAGTGAAAAGTCCCATGGTCAATGACACACTGCATCTAGAGCCGGTGCAAAAGGCAGCGCGGGAAGACGACAATCTCAAAATTAACTGGATCTTTGAGTACGCCAAGGACCTGCGTCTGCAGTTTGACGGCGAGGAAGTGGTCACGCCGCGGGCTAACCGGGTCATTTTGGCTACGCGTCCAGAAGGCGTATATATGGGATTCAAGGGAGATGTGGCTTCGCATCTGCAGGAACTGGGTTCCCACGTTGATGTCGCCTTCATGGCCGGCTACCACTATGCGCCATCGGACAAGCAGGAGCTCAGGAGTTACCTGGGTGCAACGCTGGACAGTCTCCGCCAGTTGAAAAAAGGTAACGAACACCTGCGCTTGCACTTTGAGTATGTTCCCATGAAAGATCCGTCGGCGGAGACGGAAGTACTGTCGGCGATCGCCAAGGAAATCCAGTCCTTCGGCATCAATGAAAACGAAATCAAACGCGTTCTGGAAGGTTTTGGGTACGATGCGGAATGTCAGGCTATCGAAGATGATGAACGGGCTTACTGTCTGTATGAAGGGACCCGAAGGCTTATGGAAGCATTGTCCTTCGAACGCATTCAGCTGCATAATTTGGGCTATTATATCGTAACTTTGAAGAAACCCTATGCAGCGTCACCGGAAGCCGTGCGGGATGCGTGTCTGTTTGCATCATCGGTGAACGCCATAAAGGCACGGGACGGCGGCTATGTTACGCCAGACAAGGTCAAGGAGGCTGCCGCTATCGGTCTTTCCGCGATCGGGTTGGAACAGCTGCGCGGCTTCGCCGAGGAGCTTCAGGCCCATGGCGTCGAAGTTCCCGACGACTTCACCGAACACGGTATTCTTGAGCGTGACGACCACTACTGCATCTTTGTCCCTGCCCATGTCATTGCCGACCCGGTCAGTACGGTAGGGATGGGAGATACGATCTCGTCTTCCTCCTATGCCTGTGAGTTCAGCCTCAGTTCTATCTACCGCTGATCAGCGGCCTAGAGCAGGCTCCCATGGAGCCTGTTTATTTTTTTCTGAAGACAGGATTTGCTTCTCTAGTTCACGAAATGAAGCACTGAAAGAAATCCGGTAGGAGGGAAGCCTTGTGCTCGATGAATTGAAGTTGTTTTCCGGACGCGCCCATCCGGATTTGGCCAGGCAGATCTGCACTGAGCTGGGGGTTGATTTGGGAAGCTCGGAGATCATGAAGTTCACCAATGACAATTCCTTCGTGCGTGTCAATGAAAGTGTCCGCGAAAGCGATGTTTTCGTCATTCAACCTTCCTGTGAACCCGTAAACGATGGACTCATGGAACTCCTGATCATGATCGATGCGCTGAAGCGGGCTTCCGTTCGCCGTTTGACCGCGGTGCTTCCCTATTTTCCCTATGGGCGTTCAGACAAGAAGGATCAGCCTCGCATATCGATTACAGCCAGGCTCGTAGCAGACCTGCTGGAGGTAGCAGGAGTGCAGCGTGTCGTATCGGCGGATCTTCATGCCCCGCAGATTCAAGGTTTCTTTTCCATTCCCGTAGACCACCTCACGGCGATTCCCATCCTTGCCGGTTACTTTGCCGACAAGCAGTTGGACGATTTGGTTGTGGTGGCTCCCGACGCAGGCCGGGCCAAGATGGCACGGCAGTACGCAAAACGCCTCCAATGCCCCATGGCGATTATTGACAAGCGGCGCCTCGGGAACGAAGAGTCGGTAGCCATGGAGCACGTCATTGGTGACGTGGGGAACAAGCGCTGTCTTCTCATCGATGACGAGATCAGTTCGGGCGGCTCCCTTGTCGGTGCAGTCAACACCTTGGCCGAGTTCAATGCCCTGGAGATCTATGCTGCTGTAACCCATCCGGTTTTCTGCGGTATGGCGCCGCAGCGCATATCGTCGTCACCGTTGAAAGAACTGGTTGTAACCAATACGGTGCCGGTGCCGGAGAATAAACGCAACGACAAAATTACGGTGTTAAGTATAGCTCCGTTGTTTGCCGAAGCCATCCGCTGCATTCATACAGGTACTTCGGTGAGTACAGTGTTTGAAAAGGAATAGAGATGGGGTGAATCGGTTGCACGTACTGATCCTGCACAGCAGTGACAGAAAAGCTGCCGATATGGCAGAGGCGCTGGTGAATGAACTAGTACTGTTGGACTGCGGGGCCGAAATCAAGAGCTCGGCTGATAAGGGCAGTACGCCGGTGACGACGGCCCAGTACGACGTGGTATGCGTCATGACCCGGTTTTCTGGGCTTTTGAAACCGCAGCTTCCAGAGGAAATGGATGCCCTGCTGCGGCGCTGCAGTCGTCTGGAAGGCAAGCGGGCCGTGGCACTTGTCCCCGCGAAGCTGGGTTCTGGCCGGGCCTTGAAGGCGCTTATGGCTCGGATGGAACAGCAGGGCATGCTGGTGGAAGATTTCGACGCTGTGGGCGGTTCTGGGGATGTTCGGCCGTTGGCGCGCCGCATTGCCAGCTTGGACCCCCAACAACGATGAAAGCCATGGGTTGGTGCCCATGGGACACGGGCCAAAGCACCCCTGTCTGGTCTGCCCAGGGCTTTGCGGGGGGCCGATGGGCCTGGGATCGAGGCTCCAACCAGTATTCCTTTGACAGCAGACAGGCAAAAGAAAAGGAGCGGTTGCCGCCATGTGGCTGCAGCCGCTCCTTGATGATTGCCGTGGGAACCATGTCCTAGCCGGTGTTTACATTCTCTAGTGGACCTCGAACAAATACTGCTTTGTTGGGCGTTTGCGCAGGTGCGGAGTTGGGTCCCTTCGTGAAAGTCGCTGCTGCGGCTGGGACATCAATACCTGCTAGACGGGGATCCGTTCTTCACAGGCTACACCCGTTTGGCATTTCCCGCAGCCGTAGCGGGGTTTGAAGTGCCGTTCTTTGGTGCTGCGCTGGTATTCGGAGCAGACTCGATGGTCTTTTGCCTGGTCCGAGATGGCCTTCACAGGACAGCGGGGTATACACTGCCTGCAGAAGGAACAATTGGCATAGATGTCATCGTGCCGGCGTGTGGTGACGGGCAATTCGGCCGTTGTGACAATGCTGCCGAAACGCCCCGCGGATCCCTTCTCCGTGATAAAGGAAGTATGCAGTCCAAAGGTGCCGAGGCCTGCGGCAAAGGCTACATGGCGCTCAGACCAATTGGAGCGGTATTCGATGACCTCGAACCGGTCATCAAGCATGGGGGCTGTGGCATCCCATCCGGCTTGCTGCAGCCGGTCGGCCACAAACTGCCGCAGGTCGTTGTTGACCTGTTCGCCTTCATAACGCCCATAGACCCACTCCAGCGCGGGAAGGCCGGATTTGCGGTTGGCCGCACGGACCGTTTCACTAAACGGCAGGAAGTAGCTGATGACAGATTGGGCACCAGAGACCCAGAAATCTGGAAACGTGTGGTGGGGGCCAATCACAGACGGCTCTTGGAAGCGATGAAAGAGAGCATCCGATGCGGCGGCGACGGCGGCAATCGGTGCCGAGTAGATCTGGGGTATGACAGGTTCCTGCACTGTGTTGGTCGGGTGATCGGCAATGAACTGTGCCATTTCGCGCTGCAGCTGCTCTAAAGTCAGTGTAAGCATGGCCGGCGATTCCTCCTTCAGCCCCTCGGGGCATGTGAAAAGTATGGGGAGCGATACGTTACCTTCGGTGGTAGATTGGAGGCAGTGATCGTTTGTGCTCTGTGTTCTTGTGCATCCGCTCAATTCTTTCCTTCTCGTCACTGGGCACGGGCCTTCCCTTTAGGTAGTCGTCGATGACGGCGTAGGAGAGACCCATTTCGCCCTCATCGGTTTGGCCTTCCCAAAGCCCGGCGGAAGGTGCCCTCTGCAGAATCTGGGCTGGGACGCCCAAGGCCTGCCCCAGCTCTCGTACTTCTGATTTGGTAAATTCGGCCAGCGGCAGGATGTCGCATGCCCCGTCACCGAATTTCGTGAAATAACCTGTGAAAAATTCGGCAGCATTGTCCGTCCCCACGACCAGATAACCGAGGGCATTGGCGGCCACATAGAGGGCGCTCATCCGCAGTCGGGCCCGGAGGTTGGCATCGGCCATCCGGGGATGCTTATCGACTCCCAAAGAGTGAAGGGCTGCGAACGAAGCGTCCATGATTGAGGAGTGCTCGCTGCTTAAGTCCAAGGTATAGAAGCGGAGGCCGGCCGCTTTCGCCGCCGCTTCGGCGTCGAGAGCGTCTTCCGGATTGGAATGGATCGGCATGATGATGCCCAGCGAATGGGTTCCCGCTGCCCGCTTAATCAGTTGTGCTGTGACAGAAGAATCCAAACCGCCGCTTAATCCGGCTACCAGCCCGTTGGTTCCTGTGGTTCGCAGCTGCTCCTGCAGCCATTCCACAATATGATCGATTTCCCATTGTGCATTCACGTTGTCAAAACACCCCCAAAGGTTTTTCCATCGGGCCGCGGGCCACGCCGCAGCCGTTTCTTTTTTAGATTGGTTCCTAAGGCTTCTGCGGCCGCTTTCCAGCGCCGAAGAACGTATTCTGCTTCTTTTTGGTTTCGTCAAAGATTGCACCCGTTCCTCCGCCTTTTGTATGGCGGGAAACATGAAAGGATTGACATGGGAAACGAAAAACAATGGGTATCCCAGGTTGCCTAGGGGCGGAGGACGGCGCCGGCGCAGGGCTCTTTCTATTCTGCTCTGCGGGCCCTTCCGCAGCAAAGCCTTTAAACCTTGGCCCGGCTGTGGAAAGGAATTGCTCCTTCTATGACGAATGTTAGACGAAGACGAAAATGAACAAGGTGGTGCCATGATGAACCCATACAAGACTGAGCTGCGCATTCCCGGCCCCGTCCCCGTGCCCCCGGCGGTACTGCAGGCCGCCTCCCATCCGATGATCAACCATCGCGGCAGGGAGTTCAAGGACATGTACCCTCGCGCCATGAAGCGTCTGCAGCCCATTTTTGGCACACAACAGCCGATTTATGCCGTTACGGGGTCTGGAACGGCGGGAATGGAAGCAGCCGCAGTCAATATCGTATCGCCGGGAGACAAAGTGCTGGTTCCCGTCGGAGGCGTATTTGGACTGCGCTGGAAATCCATTCTTGATGCCTATGGGGCCGATGTGCAGTTGCTGGAATATGGGTGGGGAGAAGCCCTTGATCCGGATACGGTGCGATCCGTCCTGCAGGCCAACCCTGATATCAAAGCTGTCTTCACGACCCACAACGAATCCTCTACCGGTGTTCTCAATGATATCCAGGCCCTGGGGCAGGCCGCAGCGGGCCATCAAGCGCTGCTGGTCGTTGACGCCGTCAGTTCCTTGGGCGGCACACCGACGGAAATGGACGCTTGGGGCCTGGACGTCGTGTGCACTGCGTCGCAGAAGTGCCTTATGGTTCCGCCGGGGTTGGCTTTCTTGGCCTTTTCGCCAGCGGCCATGGACCGCTCCCAATCCGTTGCGTCATCTCGGTTCTATTTTAACATAAACCGTTATGACGAGATGTTAGCAAAGGGTGAAACTCCCTTTACCCCCAACATCTCCCTTATCTATGGCCTGGAGGCGGCATTGGATATGATCGAAGGCGAAGGGCTGGAAAGAGTATACGCCCGGCACCGTCTCATGCAAACGATGGTGCGTGCAGGCGTGCGAGCCTTGGACCTGCCGCTGTTGGTTGACGAGGAATGCGCATCCCCAACCACGACGGCCGTGAAGCCCGAAGGCTGGGACAGTGTCGATTCCTTCCGGGCACGGGTGCGGGTCAGCATGGGCATTGAACTGGCCGGGGGGCAGGGCCCATTTGCCGACCGGATTTTCCGTATCGGACATATGGGATACGCAGGGCCGTTGGATATGGTGAGCTGTTTGGCGGCATTGGAGGTTGCCCTGGATCGTCCGGGCACAGCGGTGGCCGCGGCAGAGAACGTTTGGAAGCAGAGTTTATTGGCTTTGGAGGGACGATAGACCAATGAAAGCGGTGTTGTTTGATCTGGACGGGACGCTTTTGCCGACGCCTTTTGAAACCATTATGCATAAATATCTGACCATGTTAGGAAGCCACCTCAGGCATTGGGGCGATCCGAAGTGGCTGGTGGGGGAAGTGATGAAGGCCACAGAGACTGTTATCCGAGGGGGCAGCCAGAGGAAGACGAACATGGACCGCTTTGCCGAAGCCTTTTTTGCCTCCACGGGTCTGGACCGCGCCGTTTGGGCCGAGATTGACCGCTTCTATGACGAGGAATTTCCGAAACTGCGCCAAGAGACTACGCAGGACCCCATGGCGCGGGAAGTGGTGCAGGAGGCCTTTGGGGGCGGGTATCAAGTGGTGATTGCCACC
>Ga0207421_10005776_pt1 | contig 13719 bp, 11 predicted proteins | sample SodLakKL_010_SED_4_FD_187542 | JGI IMG/M metagenome (GOLD analysis project Ga0207421, IMG submission 187542) | Alkaline sediment microbial communities from Lake Tanatar, Kulunda Steppe, Russia - 8KL_010_SED (SPAdes) (version 2) | ecosystem: Environmental > Aquatic > Non-marine Saline and...
AACCTAGATATGCTGGGTCTGCATACCTTCGTACTGAATATGGACACCAGACCTGATAAGTTGGATACTATCTCGGAAGATATACTCAACATGCCCGAGGTTCGAACGCTCTACGAACTGGACGGTGGCAGCCTGATGGCTATAGTGTCCGTAGATGAGTTGAGATCACTGGATGGCATACTCAAGGAGTTAAAGGGGATGGAAGGGATGCTGGGATTCGACAGTTCCAGAGTCACCCGAACCTATAGGGAAAGCGGTGCTCTTCTATTGGATGGTAACGCCGCCCTCGATTTGGACTGCTATTACTGCAAAGCCCATATAGAGGGTAAGCCGGTAAAGATGGAGCTCGACGATAGGAAGCACTACCTTTGCTGTGAAACCTGTGCCAAGGAGTACAGGGAAAAGTACATGGAGTTGAAAGAGGGGTCTGATATATGAGGTTCACCGACTGCAATTCTAAATAAAAATTGATTTTTATAAAAACAGACATCAATCATACTTGCGATACATTTATAAGGGGTAATAACCATTACCGTAATGGTGGTTACCGTAATAGAAGTTACCCGAAAACACACTAGCAAACTGAACGAATTGTCCAATTACACATTGATCTATGGGAGAAGGAAAGTTGGCAAGACCTTCTTGGTGAAAAATTTCATCGACCATGATCTCTATTATATCGTAAAGCGTGGAGGAGGGATCATCGCCGAGGGCGACTCGATAAAAAACATAGAATCATTCGAACTATTCTTGGAAATATTGAGATCCGAACTTAAGAGCGGAAAAACCGCAGTGGTGGATGAATTCCAAAGACTGCCTGAAGAGTTTCTAGATCATATTCAATCTTTCCATCCAGAAGGCAGACTGATCCTGACAGGTTCTTCGTTTCATGTTATGAAAGACATACTCTCTCCGAAGTCGCCCACACTGGGACTTATCTCAGAATTCAAACTTTCCTTGATCTCTCCGATCAACATCTTCAAGGAACTCGGAAAACATATCGACATAGTAAAAGCGTTAGAATTTTCCCCCTATCTCAGAGATCCCTGGACCCTCCAATATTTCAAGGGAGAAAAAACCAGTTTGATAGATATTTTAAACTTTTCTAAACATTCTATACCCTCTTTGACGGGAGAAGTCTTCCTTGAAGAAGAAAGGACTTTATCGGAAGTGTACGAAGGGATAATCAGATCTCTAGCTTTAGGCAGGTGGAAACTCAAAGAGATAGCGGACTTACTCTATTCCCGAGGTCTGATAGATATCCCCGATCCAAGCAGGATCAGACCTTATTTCAAGAACATGATGTCCATGGACCTTGTGAGGAGGATCCCTTTATTCCATAAACAGGGTTACCGGTACACCATAAGATCTCCGATAATGGAACTCGGTTACCTTCTCGATGAAAGATATAATTTTTTTGAAAAGGACATGTCGAAAAAAAGGGTCCAGGTAGCCACCGACGATAACATACCTGAACATATCGAGCGTTACTGCGGCGACCTCTTTGCTGAACTTTATGATGGTGAACACGAATATCATTATTCAAGCGAGTTCGATATAGATTTCATAATAACTCAAAACAATGATGTTTTGGCCGTGGGTGAGGTGAAGTGGACGGATAACGTTTCCAAAAAAGATGTCTATGAATTCTTGGAACGAACGGAATATCTTGCAGGCGATAAGATATTCTTTTCGAAAAAAGAGTTCGACATCGAGGGAGTGATCTCCTTGACTCCAAAAAGGCTGTTCGATCTCATAACAGGTGAGGTTACAGACATGCACAAAAAGATATGAGCTAAAAATGCCATCGGATATGTTTCCTATGCAGATCAGATATTTCCTTTTTCTCCATACAGTAGAGGTGCCATCCATCTAAGTACTGCTTTGAACCACGGCATATATATGATGGTGTCCGAGGATAGTTACTTCGATGAAGTCCCTGGGACGGATAGGCTAGGTTGAAAGAGCGATCTGACACATGGCCCTACGTGGGTCACAAAATACTTATATATACTATACCCTTTATATTCATGGAATTTGAGTGAACAAATCGCACAAGAGGGTATGCAGATGAGTGAGAAACCGGAAAAAAACGATATTGGGAGCGTTCCAGCGGATCGGCATCTTCGAAGTTGATGATGGGATTCATACTAGCGGTAATAGTGATGCTGGTCGTTGTTTCTGTTGTAGCTGGATACGGTTACATAAGACACCGGGAATTATCCCGGCGTCCGGAGATACACGTTGAAAGGGGTCTATTTGAATTTCATAGGGAAGGTGAGGATGATACGGTGAACATCACCGCCCATGTTACCATGGTGAACAGAGGTGAAAAGGATAGTGGGCCGCTGGAACTTGAATACATGGTCATGCCCGCCGACCGGGCGTCTGAAAATATCTTCATATCTCAAGATCGTTTTCCCGTGGATTCCATAGGTGTAGATCAAAGCGTTCAGGTATCTTTCAACTTGACCTTGTCCGTGGGAAATTACAGGATCGCCTATCGCAGCTACGAAGACGAATTCTTCAGTTACGAAGCTAGGCAAACCCTTAGAGTGAGAGAAGACGATATCCCCGAGGATGATATAGAGGACGAGTATGCCATGGATGAAGATATGCCCTTCGTCTCTGCCGGGACCATGATATTGATCATTATCATCACGGCGATCATATGGAGGAAAAAGTATGATAAAAGATGATCGAGGCCTCACCGGACCGGAGATGTTCTTTTTGTTCTTCATCATCCTGCTATTACTGTCCACCGTAGCCATGGCAGTGATGATCGACCGGATGGGTCCGGAAGATGAACCCAACTTCGACATCCAAGAGGTATATCATCGTGAGACCGAAGGAGGCTTCACATCATATGTTTACCTTTCCAACCTTGGTAAACCTGAAGGGGACGCCGTGGTCGAATGGACGGTGACCAGAGACGGTGATCGTATGGTGGATTCGGGTGACCTCGATGTGAACGTACCCGGTAGGACCACTGAACGCATCTCCTTCGATATAGAAGTGGATCAGGGACATGTAAATAACATCGAGATAGAGTTAAAGTACGGTGGTGAAGTGGTCAGTAATTATTACGGTAATATCACTCCATAAAACACCGATTAGTGACGAATATACTTATCGACTTTAGCCGTAAATATCTGGTATTTTAGAGGGAAAATCTTCGAATAAAATAAACAATCGTCTTGTATAAAAATGATAAACGGGGTTAACCGACCAAAAAATACCTATATATGTGGTTGATTTTGCTTTAGTTCCATAATACGAAGGTGTAAAATCATGGCAGAAAAAGAAAGTCATATCAAAACAACGTTGGAGGATACGAACATATATCCTCCACCAGAGGAATTCAAGAAGAACGCTAACATCAACGACCCGGAGATTTACAAGTATGCTGAGGAGAACTACGAAGAGTTCTGGGCAGAACGTGCGGAGAAGTTGGATTGGTACGAGAAGTGGGATAAGGTACTCGAGTGGAATCCACCCTACGCTAAATGGTTCGTGAACGGTAAGATCAACGCATCCTACAACTGTGTTGACAGGCACGTTGAGAACGGAAAGGGCGACAAGACCGCGCTTATTTGGGAGGGCGAGCCCACGGATGAATCCAAAAAGCTCACCTTTTCAGAGCTGCAGGACGAAGTCAGCAAGTTCGCCAACGGACTAAAAGAACTCGGCGTGGGCAAAGGAGACATAGTCACCTTTTACCTACCCATGGTCCCCGAACTCGCCATCGGACTGCTGGCGTGCGCTCGTATCGGAGCGCCGCACAGTGTGGTTTTCGGAGGATTCTCTCCAAAGGCGTTGAGGGACAGACTGCAGGACTCCAAATCAAAAGTGCTGGTCACCGCAGACGGATATTACAGAAGAGGTAAGAAGCTGAAGATGTGGGAGAACGCCACCGATGCATTGGAAGGCGCCGACACCGTCGAAAAAGTGGTCGTGGTAGATAGGTTGGAGAGAAACGACATATCCCTTGAAGAGGATAGAGATGTTTACTATCACGATCTGGTCGAAGATAAGTCCACGGAATGTGAACCGGAAAAGATGGATTCAGAGGACATGTTATTCCTAATGTACACCAGCGGTACCACCGGTAAGCCGAAGGGTGTAGTACACACCACCGGCGGATACCTTACGGGTACATCCACCACTCACAAGTGGGTATTCGACATAAAGGACGACGACATGTACTGGTGCACAGCGGATATCGGATGGATCACCGGACACAGTTACATCGTCTATGGTCCTCTGGCCAACGGTGCAACCACCATAATGTACGAAGGTTCACCGGATTACCCTGATAAAGATCGATTCTGGCAGATAGTCGAAAAGTACGGAGTCACCGTGCTGTATACCGCACCGACGGCTATCAGATTGTTCATGAAATGGGGTAAGGAATATCCCGAGAGATGCGATCTATCGACCCTACGATTGTTAGGAAGCGTGGGCGAACCCATCAACCCGAGTGCTTGGGAATGGTACAGAGATGTGATCGGAAGCGGAAAGTGCCCAATAGTCGATACGTGGTGGCAGACCGAGACAGGTATGATACTGATCACCCCGCTCCCCGGACTGACGGATCTCAAACCGGGCAGTGCAACCAGACCGTTCCCGGGTTTGAAGGCGGATATCTACGATGCTGGTGGAAAAAGCCTACCGGCCAACCAGGGTGGATACCTTGTGATCAACCGGCCGTGGCCCGCTATGTTGAGGACCCTCTACGAGGACCCTGAAAGGTACGAACAGACGTACTGGTCCGAGTACGGACCCGACGTTTACTTCGCAGGAGACGGTGCCCGTGTTGACAAGGACGGTTACTTCTGGGTAGTAGGAAGGATCGACGACGTCCTGAACGTCGCCGGACACCGTTTGAGCACCATGGAGATGGAGAGCGCTTTGGTGGACCACGAAGCAGTCGCCGAGGCTGCCGTAGTCGGTAAGCCGGACGACCTCAAAGGGCACGTCCCGGTCGCGTACGTGATCCTAGAAGGAGATCGCCAGGGCTCCGACGAACTCGCTCAGGAACTGCGAGCCCATGTCGGCAAGATCATCGGTCCAATCGGTAAGCCCGCCGCCATCAGGTTCAGCGAGGATCTACCGAAAACCAGATCCGGTAAGATCATGAGGCGTATCCTCAAGAAACTGGAAGCTGGTGAGGACTACGGAGACACATCTACTCTACGGAACCCTGACATCGTAGAGCAGTTGAAATCCAAGCTAGAATAAAAACCCCCTTTCCCCTTTTTCTTATTTTTTTCCCCAGTATTTTAGGTGAAATCTGTTAAGGATTACTAAATTTCCCTGAAGTGATATATATCTTAGCAATTGCTAAAGAACCCAATATCATCAAAGCAAAAATTGCCAAAGTCCATCTGATACTGTGCATGATAGTCGGATCGATAATCATGACCAAACCTAGGCCGAGCATGATCGAGCCACCAACAAATTTCAATATTCTCCCCTCTATTTCACCAAATTTGAACCTCTTCATTTGGAACGCGGCAAATAGATAGATCACCAATTCGATCGAAAGGTAGATGATGATGTAAAGTATCAAAAAGCTTGCGTATGTTGTCGTAGCAAGTTCCCTTTCAGATATCATCTGCGACCATATGACAGGAAATCCTGCTGTACAGGGTAGTTCGATTATCGCTACTCCTGCGGCGATGGCTGCGGTAGCTGTTATGGTGGTTAATGTATCTTCTTTTTTAATCAACCCCCTCAATTTCATATATATCTTTGGTTTATATTTGTCAGGTATCGTGAATGATAAACCTTTTTTAAACCAGAAAAAATCTTTGATGCTTACAGCTGCAAAAAATATTGCGAAAGCAGCGACAGCGAGTCTTATCCAAAATAGTTTGGAAATGAAATGAAAGATCGTAAGAGAGCCTGCGATAAAGAGCCCATAGGCCACTGCAGTAACGATCAAAAAAGTTATGCCTACCAGAAAAACCTTCTTTTTTCCAGAGTACAACATCATCCCTAGTAAACAAGATAGAACCCAAATAGAGCACGGATTCAAACCGTCGACGAAAGCGATCAGACCGGTAAATACAACTAATGAATGGGCATCTCCCTCCACCTCTCCGATAATCGGTAAATTATAGGATTCTACCCCTGTTGATCCTGGGAGATCAGGGTTAGATAGTCTATCACCGGGGCTGAAGCATTGATTGGATTCCTTGCAGTTATCGATGGCTTCTTCTATCTCGCTTTCAATCCTTTCATCGAAGCCAACCCAATATTCGTCTCCGATGAAAGTGGTCGGAACATTAGCGATAGATACATCATAAAGATCGATCAATTTTTGAAACACCTTTCTATCTTCCGTATTTCGGTATATCTCAAAACGCTTGACTTCGATATCATCGTTCTTTTCCCACTCATCAACATATCTCTTCTGCTCTTCACAGATCGGACAATCCTCGCCCCAAAACCAGTAAATCGTTACTCTATCTGGATCATCTATCAACTCGACTTCAAAATCTTCATCCGAATCAGACGCCCATATCAAATATGTAGATGCCGTGATAACTAATAATATCAGCCCGATAATGACAGCTTTTTTTATCGCTTTATCGTCGACTATATCACCTCACAGCTTGCATAGATATTGGGATCATTTTTTGTCTTTCTCTCTTTTCTTGTTTTTCTGCCAAATCACAATAATAACAGCCATAAAAACAAGTGCGATTAGTATCACAAACAAAACCATATTATCTTCATCGGGAGAGTCTTCACTAAAATCGATCGATTGGGTCAGTGGGTAATCATCTATGAACCCTTCGCCGCGATATGGTGTTACCCAAATATTACCATCGTCGATTGTATCTGCGTTAGGGTACTCCCTCTCATAATCCGACCAGAAATTACCACCGGACGGAAAACCATCGTCCCATTGGTTATCGCTGTGGTCCATTGCTTGTACCATATTGTCGATAAAACTGTTATGATATATCGTATTGTTACTGCTTCGAAAATCTAGCGATAATCCAGGGTTGTTGTTGTAAATTCGGTTGCTGTGGATCAGGTTGGATCTCGAGGACCGTAAGGATATACCCGCGTCCACATTAGAATTAAGGATATTCTTTCCTATAGCGTTGTTATTAGAACCCGAAAGATGGATCCCGTGACCATCGTTGTTTGAAACTTCATTCTCTGTAACTATGTTGTTGTTTGAATGTCGGAGAGATATACCCACCCAATCATTACCCGATGCATCGTTCGAGGTGAGATTGTTTTTCGACGAAAAACCTATCTGTATCCCGACTGATCCGTGGCTAACGTTTTGATCTTTGACCTCGATGTTCTCGCATTCGACCAAGATGATCTGCCCAGCTCCGGAGGGGACACTTTGATTTTGTTCATCTACCCAGTAATATAGAGGTCTATTGTTTACTGTATTAGACGTTGAGATGACGTGAGAGTTCCAATAATCTACTCGATCTCCCCAGATTATCAAACCGTTTTTCACCAACTCATTATTGTCTAATGAATGATATTCTGAGTTGGAAAGCATTATCCCTCCCCAATCATTCTCAGAAAGAGAGTTCTTTTTGATCTCACTACTGTGGGCTCTAGATATAGAGATACCGTATCCGTTGTTATGTGAGATCGAATTTTCGTTGATCTTGGTATCATCCGATGATGAAATATGGATCCCATGATACCCGTTATCAGTGACATGGTTGTTGGAGATGGTGTTTTCATCGGACTGAACCGTGTGGATACCATCCTCTAGGTTGTTAGAAATCGTATTATCTGTGATATCATTATGCTGAGACAAATCAAGATGTATTCCGTGTTTAGTGTTCGACTTTATATCGTTCTCACTTATCGTATTGTCTTGAGATTGATATAATTGTATTCCGTAGATGCAGTCGGACACATCATTGTCTATGATGTGGTTGTTAGATGAAAATCCGATCTGAATACCGACAGTACTGGCTTTGGTTTCAACTCCCTCAACGATCATGTTCTCACAGTTGGCCAAAATGACTTGGCCTGCGTTCTGGGGTACAGTGTCCCCTGAAGTGTTGCTGAAGTAATATATGGGTTTTTCACCGATTGAATTACTCGAAGCTATCCTGTGAGTACTCCAATGTTCTACTTGGTCTCCTGTTATGAAGATCCCGTTTTCCTCCATGATATTACTTTCGAAAAATTGGTTTTTTGATTCCGATAAGTAAATACCATATTCATTGTGCGATATGAGATTCCCAGTGACATGATTTTCCTCTTTCGCATCTGAAAAACTGATACCGTAATCATTCCTTTCCGCAGTGTTATCTTTGATCACGTTATCGCCCGAACCGTATACTTGTATACCAACGGTGTTGTTAAAAACGAGGTTAGATTCTACATCATTATCGTAAGAATCGATCAGACTGATACCGAAGTCATTATCCTCGGCATAGTTATCGAGGATCTTGTTGTCTCTGCTTGAGCCGTAAAGGTATATTCCTCTGTAATTATTCAAAAGCTGGTTGTTATAGACTTCGTTGTCGATAGAGTTACACAAACGTATCGAATATATGGTATGATTTCTTAGTAGATTATCAGCGACATTTATGTTCCTTGAGTCTTTAAGCCAGATACCTCCGCCTCTATTTTTCTCCAGTACATTCCCCATTATCGTTCCGTTTTCAGCATTGTACAAATGTATACCGGAGTTCAAAAAGTGTTCTCTCCTATCACCCGAGGCGTTATAAACATGACAATTTTTTATAACGAAATGATCTGTAACATTACCGATATAGATACCACTGCCATATCCCTCTGCATCGATCTCATACCCCTGTATCATCCATGGTTCTTCAATGCTACCGCTGCCCGGTAGATCAAAATGCTCGAAATCGTTGTTGTCATCAATACGTATGGGTGATATAGAAGTATGATCGTTGATAGAAAGGTTTTCTTTGAGCTCGGAGCTGTAGTTCGTCTCCATGATTTCTCTTTCATGTATCTCACAGTAATCAACGGTAAGAAAAAAAGAGCCAATGATAAGGCATAAGGTTACATATACCATCACAATTCTTATCAATTCATTTCGCATATATATTACACCAAACCCTCCGATAGAATATCAGTATAAAAATTTTATGGAATTTAATTCTTAAATCGTAAATATATCAAGGTTCTTCTGGATATTCATAAATATTTAGAAATTTTACTGTAGAAAAATATATATATACCTATGCTATACACAGGTTTAGGGAATTAGCATGAAAAAAGGGATAACAAAAATAACATCCTGCATAGTGATTTCGCTGGTAATCCTCGCCGGATTTACCGTGATGTTTAGCGGCACTATGGATGTTCAGGGAGAAAACGAGAAAGAAGAAGAGAACATGTATTATCAGTTCGTCCAAAATGTATCGATAGAAGAAAATGAAACTTATTCTGAAGAAGATATCGAAGAGGAACTAGAACTGTTAATAGAGGCATTAGGATTAGACGACGGCCCGAGGACCAACTCCGAAGTCGATATCATGGAGTGGTTCGCAAGCCTTGACGAGGATGATTGGGAAGCCCTCCTAGACATGGACGAAGACATGGAAGCAGACGGATGCGGGCCGGTCAGGCACGATACTAACGGTGCCGAGGGGCCGAGAGAGCGCGAAGATGAGATCGAGTATAACTCACCACCGGGTCAGATCAATGGTGGCGGTGGCGGTGGTGGAAGTACTGACGAAAACAACCAGTGTATAATGACCTGTTTAGGTAATGGTTATAGTAGTTCTGATTGCAATTGTTGGTGTTTAGGTGGAGATTGGTGCGATTCTGGTGGAGATGACAGTAGTTTCCCTGACCCACCCGAAGATGCTGATTGTGGTATAGAATATATGGAATTATACGGATTAATTATTGGATACGAAATATGGTGCAATAAAGAGGCTTCTTCATACATCTCAACATGGTGTGGTGGGGCCACTGCTGTTTCTATAGTGTTAGCAGTATTTTTCAAGCCGTTAATTTCAATTGCTATAGGATGCACATCCTTTAGCGCACATGCATTTACCTGCGCACTTTCTGGAAAAGGAGTTGTATATTATCAAATGTTCGGCTCCCCTTATGTAACTTGGTGTCATTCGGAGTGATCATAGTGTCTGAGTTTACAACAATTGGTTATAACATTCTAGTACCTGTTGTAGCTATTTTAAGTACTATTGCCATAGTAATGTTAGTCAAAATGCAGAATAGGCTTAAAACGTTAGAAGGATATAAATTGAAACTTGATGACAGAATACCGGTCATAGCAACATTAATCATTGTAATTGTTGCATATCTGCAAACCTTTTTTGGGTTTATATTCCCTTCACATAGAATAACGTCTTTTTTGCTATCAATGGGTGTTGGTGCCTATCCTCTTGGTTTCCTCGCCCTTCTTTCTTTGGATTGTATAGCACCGATAAAAAAATTGATGGATGCCGAGAAACATGTCAAGTGTTACCTGTATTATGGAATATTTGTTAAATCAGTATTCACAGTCGGGGTGATAGGTGCTATTCAACTTCCATTGATGACCACCTTTATGGTAATAATACTTGGTATTACTTGGATATTCGGAGTGATTATACTTCCAAAAGGATCCATATCTAAGATTAAAGATTATTTGGAAGTAAGAGCGCAAATTAGTTAAAAAAACAATAGACACATCGATTCAACCTGACCGAACGAGTTATATATCGAATAAAGCATACAGAGCGAACATAGAGGTGATCTGAAAAGTGAGATCTGAGTATGAAGCAAAAAGTCGCCTTTGGGTGAACGGCGATGGGTGTTACTACGAACGGCCGAGGACCAACTCCGAAGTCGATATCATGGAGTGGTTCGCAAGCCTTGACGAGGATGATTGGGAAGCCCTCCTAGACATGGACGAAGACATGGACGCAGACGGATGCGGGCCGGTCAGGCACGATACTAACGGTGCCGAGGGGCCGAGAGAGCGCCAAGATGAGCTCGAGTATAACTCACCGCCGGGTCAGATCAATGGTGGCGGTGGTGGCGGCGGTACCTGTCCTAATTCAGGAGGTTTTTACTATTATTGGGATTGCTATGCACATTATCGAAACTATCCAGGACACGGTTGGGGCGATTATTATTATTCACCCAATGCAGCAGAGCAAGAGTGTCATCAGGTTTGTTATGGACATGATCCCATCGAAGAGACAGTAACTCTTGGTGAAGACTTTTGGGATTGTATGGGAATTAAAGAGTCTTTGACTACTGTTGCCTGTGTGCTTACGGCGATTAGCATTATTGCATCAGCATCAGCAGTTACTGGTGGTGCAGGAATAGTTGTTGCATTTTATGCTGGTACCGTAGCTGCTGGTATTGGATGTGGACTTGCGTTGCACGATATACTAGTATGTTTATGAGCTATACAAAAAACAGGCAAGAGGTCAAAGTTCATGGAAAACAAAAATAATACCAACGGGATATTCAAGCGATTTTACCTAATCGCCTTCCTGTTTTTGGTATTTCTGATCCTAACAACACATTACATTTCGTTGGTATTTCTGTTATTTGTGATATTAACACTATATCTCATATACGATGTTTATTCTGATACCAAATATATACATGGGTGGTTCAATCGAAAACCGGTTTATTATCTAGTTCTGATACCCAATATCATCCCTCTGATCGGTTGGCTTGGTGGTTTTGGGAGAGATATAGGAAAGATACGATACATCGGAGATGTAAATAATCTCTTTTTGATACCTATCATCTTACTTGCTTTTTCATTAGTACTGGTTACCTTATATCTCCTAAGGATTTATCCTAAAGAATTTCGGAGTATCTATCATATTTTCAAGATCCATAGGAACTCTTTCTTTTATCCTAAAGGTGTGGATTCAAAGAGGGTATTAAAATGTATAAATGAGATGACTATAGGAACAGATTCTGGAGGGAAGATCAGGACAAAGAAGGTCAAATCTTTATTTACAAAACGAGAATACACGGTCATATTCATACGTCCCTTAAAGGCGGTGATCGATATCAGACCTGAGGGGATCTATGTTAAATTACCAAGGGTTGGAAAAAAAGAAAAAGAATTGATGCGATCATTGGGGGATCTGTGAGCAGTATGACTCGACGACCCCTGGGCGATATTGGCTACCTGTATGAAACCAGTCAGTATTACTACCGGGAGTGGATGAACTCGCCGGCGCAGTATAGATCAAAGTATATGAAAGATAATGAGGGATAATAGAATGGCATATATAAATAATTATAACACTCTGTCGATCTTCAATGGTTATTGGACTAAATCAAATAAAAAATGTGGTATGGCCATGAAAAAAGAGCGACTAGAAAAAATATTGGCAAGTGTCAGCGTACTGATCTCACTATATTGGATTCTGGTAGTTCTGAATATCAGTAGATGCGATTTGATATTCATGATGGCCATGTCAGCATTTGTGTTGTTCACAGTTACAACATGGATCTATTACAGCAAGTACCCAATAACACACTTGGACAAAATTCAGTCATGTGGGCACTGTCAAACCAGATGATTTACATCAGGAATTGATGAAAATGTTTAAAAGGAAAGCAAAAGTAAGTATAACATCGAGTATCGTAGTACTGCTGGTTTTGAGTGTGATCTCCGTCCCGTTTGTAACTACAGGCGGAATGGATGATGATCATACCGGCGACATAGGATCTCTATTCGCCGGAGGTAGAGGTACCGAGAACGACCCTTATCTGATAGAGGATGTTCATCAACTGCAGAACATGAGTTTGGATCTGAGTGCACACTACGCACTTGCGAACGATATCGATGCATCGGAGACCCACGATTGGGGTGGGAATGGTTTTATACCTGTTGGGTCTGAAATAGAACCGTTCACAGGCAGCTTGGACGGTAGAAATCACACAATTAATGATATTCATATTTTTGTTACAGGGATTAGATCCTATGGAGGCCTTTTCGATCATATAGGTAATGATGGATATGTGAATAACATAGGATTTGTTGATATGCATCTTATAGCGATAGGATTGCAATCGAGTGGTAGTCTTGCGGGATGCAACTTTGGTGTTGTAAATAACTCATATGCGATAGGTACTACAGGCAACTATTCCGGTGGTTTTTTGATCGGCTCTAACTATGGAATAGTAAATAATTCGTATACATCGGGTAATGTGGACGATATATCAAGAGTTAGGGCTGGGCTTGTAAGACTAAATCGTGGTTTGATCAACAATTCACATTCATCAGTGAACATATCCGGAGCAGGTGGGGCCGGTCTGGTTTTGAACAACAATGGAGATATATCTAATTCTTACGCCACTGGAGATGTGATAGGAGGGGACAGTACAATGGGTGGGCTTGTAAGTTTTAATAAAGGTATCATAAGTAGTTCATTTGCAACCGGTGATGTGACCGGAATCGGAAATCTTGCCGGTCTGGTTGGAATTAATTCAGGAGAGATATCTAATTCTTATGCCATAGGTGATGTGACGGGAGATAATGCTGTTGGAGGATTAGTTGGTATAAATGAATACATGGGCACTGCTGGATATATATATAATTCTTTTTCCACCGGTCATGTCGACGGTGAGTCCGGCGTAGGAGGCCTGGTAGGCATCAATGAAGTTGGTGATATCGAAGATTCCTTTTGGGACGTGGAGTCTTCAGGACTATCAGAGAGTGCAGGCGGTGAAGGTAAGACCACGGCCGAGATGATG
>Ga0207421_10005777_pt1 | contig 13719 bp, 10 predicted proteins | sample SodLakKL_010_SED_4_FD_187542 | JGI IMG/M metagenome (GOLD analysis project Ga0207421, IMG submission 187542) | Alkaline sediment microbial communities from Lake Tanatar, Kulunda Steppe, Russia - 8KL_010_SED (SPAdes) (version 2) | ecosystem: Environmental > Aquatic > Non-marine Saline and...
AGTTGATGTTGAAAGCGGGGACAAAGAAATGCCGATCGGTGAAGTTGGCGAAATTTGCCTGCGCGGTCCTCAGGTTATGGAAGGTTACCTGAACATGCCAGATGAAACTGCACATAGTATTCGTAACGGTTGGTTTTATACAGGCGATATCGCCAAGGCAGACGAAGAGGGCTATGCTTATATTGTTGACCGGAAAAAAGATATGGTGATTGCCGGTGGGTTTAACATTTATCCCCGTGATATAGAAGAAGTCCTCTATACGCACCCTAAAATCATGGAAGCAGCAGTGGCCGGCATCAATGATCCTTACCGCGGTGAAACCCTGAAAGCATATATTGTTCTCAAGGAAGGCGAATCAATGACTGAAGATGAAGTGGCTGAACACTGTAAAGCCAACCTGGCTCCTTATAAAGTGCCAAAACTGGTAGAGTTCAGGGATGAGCTTCCTAAAACAATGATTGGGAAAGTACTGCGCCGGATGTTAAGGGACGAAGAAGATAAGAAGTTGCAAGATGAGTAAGCTGCCCTAAATTACATGAATCCAAATGTACAGGGTTGCATATAATAAGCATCTAAAGCGGAGCCTTTCCTCAGGCTCCGCTTTTTCGTTAAAACAAGGACTTCTCAAGCTAGCTGATCTTATCAAAACATCAAGTTTTTACACGCACTATAAGTGTCCGTAGTCGATTAATTGCTGCTGCTACTTCCATAGGGCGAGGCCGGGCAAAATCTCCGCGCGGTTGCTGTGGACTTGGCGAGACTGCCTCCAGTCCGTTTTTATCGATGACTTGTTCCAGTTGTTCCATAATTTCCTTTAAATTTTGCTGCCCATCAATTATTTTTTTCCGAAGAGCATAACAAATCATCTCGCCGATAGCCCGGGCTTGAGAAGGATCCATGATTTGTTCCAGATAATGTAAATCTATATTCTCATACCCAAGCTGCAGACCTTCCACACCTTGCGCTTTAACTTTAACCTTGTTCTTTCTGTAGGGGTTTATGCTTTCGGGCTGCGGCACACGTTCCTGCAGACCGCCGAAGTTAGTTCCTGCCTCCTGTTTCCTGTAATTAGGATGCTGACAGGCGATATCCCTGGCTTCTTCAGTAACCAGCCTGGGACGATATTTATCCATCATCAAAACAGTATCAGCTAGATCAAAGTAATCTCCGGCCCCGCCAATCACCAGGACGGTGGAGACATCCTGGTCCCGGTATAGCTGTTGGACTTTATCAATAAAGGGGGTAATTGGTTCCTGTTCTTTCGCCACCAACATCTGCATGCGCGCATCACGGATCATAAAATTGGTGGCTGAGGTGTCTTCGTCAATCAATAAAACCTGCGATCCTGTTTCAAGAGCTTCGATAATGTTCGCTGCCTGGGAGGTACTGCCGCTGGCATCATCAGAAGAAAATTTCTGAGTATCTTTCTTCAAAGGCAGATTGCTGATAAAGGGACTGATTTTAACTTTTTCCACCCTGCGCCCATCTTCTGCCCTGATCTTAAATGCATTTGGATTGGCCACCACTCTCTCACGGCCATCACCGGGAATATGATTATAAATACTCAACTCCAGGGATCTTAGTAAAGTCGACTTGCCATGGTAGCCTCCACCGACTATAAGAGTTACCCCTTCCGGAATGCCCATCCCCCGAATATTTCCACCATGGGGACATTTTAGTTCTAAAGCCAGATCGGAGGGGGCTTCGAAAGCAATTGCTTTTTCAGGAGCAAGGGGCCGTTGATCAACCCCGCTTTTCCGCGGCAGAATAGAACCGTCAGCCACAAAAGCAACCAATCCGTTTTCTGAAAGCTGTCTGCGCAATACTTCCTGGTCTTCCACCACCTTTAGATGTGTAAACAAATCACCGCTGTTAAGGTTGGCATAGAACAAACTGTTTAAAACCAGTTTAGGAAGTTCATCAAAAAGCATTTTCTCAGCCTCATGGCCAAGAATACGGCGACCGGCAGCAGGCATTCCGGCAAAAAAACGGAGTTCTACCCAATGTTCATTAAGCATTACGCTTGTCCGTTCCAAAACTTCCTGTCCGGGCCGGTCAATTTGAAAGTCGCCGCTTTTCCCGCTACCCTGCTTTTGCCGCGGCAGTTTTCCAACCTGCCTGTAAAAAGAGCGAGTCAGATAATCTGCCAGGGCAATTTTCCTAATCTGTGGTTGATAGCTTTCTAAAGGAAAGCCTGCCCATTGCTGCGGCACCCGCACCGCCAACTGGGAAGGTGCAGCAAATGGGTCACCCTGCACATGGTAAAACCAAAGTTCAAAGTCAGGAAATTTAAAACTTTTGCCCTGGAGCTCTTTGTAGGCTTTATATCCTTTACCGTTAATCTTGGAAAGAATCTGCTTCAAGCGTTCCATATTAACTAGCCACATCCTCCTTTTCAAAAAAAACAGGAGCACGAATCACCGTGCCCCAATTTTTGTGAAAATAGTATATCTCAGATATGCATTAATCGTCAAATCACTTTATCATAATTAACTAAGTAAACCACGGGCTATCTTCATCTGCTCTAGCACTGCTGAAGGTGCCGTGCCGCCGCGACTACGCCGAGCTTCAACCACTTTTACCGGATCAAGCAAAAATGATATTTCCCCGGCCAGGGCAGGATGAAATTCACTGCGTTTTAAAGGGGTAAGCTCCCTTAAGCGAATTCCTTGCTGCCCACATAAAGCAATCATTTCACCTACAACATGATGCGAATCCCTAAAGCTTAAACCCTGCCGGACTAAGAAATCGGCCAGGTCAGTGGCACATAAGTAATCATCATCAACCGCTTTTTGCAGGCGGGTTTTGTTAATACTCATGCTCTGAAGCATTTCTGCAAACAAAGGCAGCAGTGCTTTTAAATTGTCAATAGTATCAAAAAGTCCTTCTTTGTCTTCCTGCATGTCTTTATTGTAAGCCAGGGGCAGGCCTTTCATCACAGTGAGAATAGAAATAAGTCCGCCATAAACCCGGCCGGTTTTGCCTCGAATTAATTCTGCCAGATCAGGATTTTTTTTCTGGGGCATCATGCTGCTTCCGGTAGTGTGCGCATCATCAAGTTCGATAAAACCAAATTCAAAAGATGACCACATTATTAATTCTTCACAAAATCTACTCAGGTGCATCATCAATAAAGATGCAAAAGACATAAATTCAATGATATAATCCCGGTCACTTACCGCATCAATGCTATTTTCATATAAATGCCCAAAACCAAGCTTCCCGGCAACCTGTTCCCGGTCAACAGCAAACCCTGTCCCGGCCAATGCTCCCGCTCCCAGGGGCATCAGATCAGCCCTTTTATAAGCACCTTCCAAGCGTTCCCTGTCCCGTTTCAACATCCAAAAGTACGTGAGCAGGTGGTGAGAAAATAAGACCGGTTGAGCTCTTTGCAGATGGGTATAACCGGGAATAAGCACGTCCTGAAAAAGTTCTGCCAGATCAAGAAGTGTTTCCTGCAGCCTTTTAAGAAGTGAATCTATCGTAGAAATCTCTTCTTTTAAATAAAGATGGGTATCAAGGGCTACCTGATCATTACGACTGCGTCCGGTATGAAGCTTGCCCCCAACCGAACCGATTTTTTCAGTAAGTCTTTTTTCTATATTCATATGGATATCTTCAAAATCAAGGTCGTATGGGAATGAGTCGTCTTCAACTTCTTCACGAATTCCAGCCAGTCCGTTAACGATCAGTTCAGCCTCTTCAACAGCAATGATCTTATTTTCAGCCAGCATCTGCACATGAGCAATACTACCCCTTATATCGCAAAGCGCGAGGCGCTGATCATAGGGTAGAGATGCTGTAAAATGCAGCATCTCGCTGGCAGTATCTTTAGAAAAACGGCCCTGCCACGGTTTTTTCAGCTTTTTTGCACCTCCTGCTTAGGTTTATCCTTCCCCTTGTCCTTTCTTTGGCTTTCCATAATTCCTTTTATCATCAGCGGTAGCCCGTATAGATTTATAAATCCTTGGGCATCTTTTTGGTCAAACAAATCATCGGCTTCGAAGGTTACCATTTCAGGGTTATAAAGAGTGTAATCAGATTTTCTGCCTGCAACAATGATATTTCCTTTATAAAGTTTTAAGCTGATCGTTCCACTGACATTTTGCTGGGTAGACTGGATAAAGCCATCCAGAGCCTCCCGCAAAGGCGCAAACCACATCCCGTAGTAAATCTGTTCGGCATACTTCAAAGCAAGCTCTTCTTTATAGTGAAAAGTCTCCCGGTCTAAAGTAAAATGCTCCAGTTCCCGGTGAGCAAAAGTCAGGAGAGTTCCACCGGGAGTTTCATATATCCCGCGCGATTTCATGCCTAACAAGCGGTTTTCGACCAGATCAATCCGTCCAACCCCATGCCTGCCTGCAATTTTATTCATTTCTTCAATTAATTGGACTGGCCCAAGTTTCCTACCGTTAACAGCATAAGGAATTCCCTTTTCAAAGCTAATAGATAACTCTTCAGGCTGATTGGGTGCATCCATCGGATCAACGGTCAGCCGGAACATATCGCGATCAGGCATGCGGGCCGGGTCTTCCAGCACTCCTCCCTCAAAGCTGATGTGCCATAAGTTGCGATCTGTGCTGTAAGGCTTTTCTGCAGTAACCGGGATCGGAATATTATGTTTATTGGCATACTCTATACAGTCACTTCGTGATTGCAGGTCCCATTCCCTCCAGGGTGATATGATTTTTAAAAACGGGTTGAGCGCTTTGACGGAGAACTCGAAACGAACCTGGTCATTGCCTTTACCGGTGGCTCCGTGGGCGACAGCGGTAGCCCCGACTTTTTCAGCTATTTCTACCATTTTCTTTCCAATCACCGGTCGGGCAATAGCCGTTCCAAGCAGATATTTACCTTCATAAACTGCCCCTGATTGAATCATGGGAAAGATATAGTCTGTGACCAGTTCTTCCTGAATGTTTTCTACAAAAACCTGGGAAGCACCACTTTTATATGCTTTCTCCTCCAAGCCTTCCAATTCATCCTCACCCTGCCCGACATCAGCGGTCATTGCCACAATATCGTAATTATATTCCTCCTGGAGCCACTTGACTATAACCGAAGTGTCCAGTCCACCTGAGTAGGCCAGTACTACTTTTTCTTTCGCCATTATTGATCTCCTCCTAATTTTAAAATTTAATTCCGATATCTATATAAATTGTGTCTGCTCAGCCGTGATGTGTTTTGGCCTGGTGCCAGCTCCTCGCGGGCAATAGCGGCGGCTCGGCTGCATGTTTTCGCTTTGGCTGCTCTCGGCATTCGCCATTAATGCCTCAGGCCTCGGCGGCCTGGATGAATCCAGGCCGACCAGCTACAACCTTTGCTTCGTCGACCATTGCGACTGCTCTATCCCAATGCCACCCGCCCAAAATGCATCACGACTATAGCTGATCAGTAACTATAAATTAAAATATAATCATTCGGTAATCATCCGGCTCTCAGATAATTAATTTTTGGTGCTGTGCTCTGTTAGCAAACTATTCAGGATTTTCAAACCATCTTTAAGCTCATTTTCACTGATGGTAAGTGGTGGCAAAAATCGCAGGATGTTATCACCGATTGCGTTAATTAAAAGTCCTTCTTCGGTGCACCTGCCCTGTATTTGCTTTGCTGCTGGCTCAGATAACTCAAGTGCATATATTAAACCGACACCCCGATAATCTTTTACCAGGTTTGGATAATCTGAAACCGCTTTTTTAAGAGCTTCTTTCACCATTAAGCCTTTCTTCTGCACCTGCTCCATAAAACCATCTTCCTTTAAAATTTTGAAAACTGCCCGGGCAGCGCTGCAAACTACCTGATTGCCTCCAAAAGTGGAGGCATGTTCACCCGGCTGAAGCAAAGCAGTATAGGGGTCACTGACTATTAAAGCGCCAATCGGCAGGCCTCCGCCCAACCCCTTCGCTACAGTAAACAAATCTGGACTTACACCCCAGTTTTCAAAAGACCACAGTTTTCCGGTTCGGCCCATACCACATTGCACTTCATCATATATAAGTAAAATGCCACTACGATCACAAAGTTCTCTTAACCCCTTCAGAAATGACTCTTCAGCAACATGTACCCCACCTTCGCCCTGGATCGGTTCAATTAATACTGCTGCCGTTTGATTGTCGATCAGTTCTTCAAAAGAACCCAAATCGTTAAAGTGGGCATAAGAAAAACCTTCAACAATCGGCTGAAAAGCTTGATGGTATTTGGGCTGTCCGGTAGCAGAAAGGGTAGCCATAGTTCGGCCGTGGAAAGAATTATAGGCTGTGACTATCTTGTATCGACCGGGATCTTTTTTACGGGCTAATTTAATTGCGGCTTCGTTTGCTTCTGCTCCGCTGTTCGCGAAAAACACTTTACCACCGGGCAGTGAATTTTCAACTAACACTCTGGCCAGTTCAATCTGTGGTTCGCTGTAATAGAGGTTTGAAGTATGAATAAGCCGGGCGGCCTGCTCACCGATCGCCCTGACTACCTCCGGATGACAGTGACCAACCACATTGACTGCAAGGCCGCTTAAAAAATCAAGATACTTGCGGCCTTGTTCATCCCAAACCCAAGACCCTTCTCCTTTAACCAATAACGGCGTTAAATCGGCGTTGCGATTATACGTATTTATAATATACTTGCTTTCCAGGTTTTTAAGGTTACCCATTTGCAATTCGCCCCTCTCCTTAACCAATTTTTAATTTTTACTGCTTGACCATAGTGCCGACTCCAGAATCGGTAAAAATCTCTAAAATCAGGGAGTGTAGAATTCTACCGTCTATAATATGTGTTCGACGGACTCCTCCATCCAGGGCCATCAGGCAGGATTCTACCTTCGGGATCATTCCGCCACTGATCTCATTTTTCGCAATCATTGCCCTGATTTCATCTCCGGTGATAGAAGATATAAATTCCTGCTTTCCATCCTGCTCATGGTAAATACCATCTACATCTGTCAAAACAATGAGCTTTTCCGCCTTTAAAGCCACGGATAGTTCACCGGCCACATGATCAGCATTAATATTAAGGCTTTCCCCGTTCATACCGGAACCGATGGACGATATGACTGGTATGTAGCCGTTATCACTAACTGTATGTATCAGGGTAGGATTGATCTGAATTATTTCACCGACCCTGCCCAAATCAACAGTTTTACCCTCCTGATCCCCTTTTACAGGTTGCTGACCAACCCGCCTGGCCTGAAGAATTTCAGCATCTCTACCGCTAAAACCAACCGCCTTACCTCCCTGCTGATTGAAAAGGCTAACAATTTGCTGATTGATTTTGCCGTTCAAAACCATCTCGACAATCTCCATCGTTTGATCATCGGTGACACGCAGTCCATTTACAAATTCCGGTTCTTTGCCCATTCTATCCATTACTGCAGAAACTTCTTTACCGCCACCGTGAACCAGGACTGGCTTGACCCCAATATATTTAAGCAAGACCAGGTCCAATATTACAGAATTCATAAGTTCCGGGCTAACCATAGCCTGACCGCCATACTTAATGACAAAATATTTGCCGGTAAAAGTCCGCATGTAGGGCAGCGCTTCTATAAGTACTTCCGCTTTAGGAATAAGTGTGTTCAATTCTTCCTGATTCATTCTTCTCACCCACCTTTAATAACCTAGGATCGATAATCACTGTTAATACTGATATATTCATGGCTCAGATCTGTTCCCCAGGCCGTCACTTCTGCCGACCCCTGTTTAAGATCAATTGAAAGGTGCTGGTCACGATTCTTCAAGACCTTTTTCATTTCTAGTTCACTGAACGGAACTGACCCACCGTCAACTGCAACCTGGTATGGACCGATCTGAATATCAACCCGGTTTGGATCAAAATCTATACCGGCGTAACCAAGCGCAACTAGAATACGTCCCCAATTAGCATCTTCACCATAAAAGGCAGTTTTAACCAGCGGAGAATTAAGCACACTGCGCGCCATCACCCGGGCTCCTTCTTCATCAGCAGCCCCTTTGATAGTAAGGGTAAGCACCTTGGTCACCCCTTCGCCGTCTTCAACGATTTTGTAGGCCAGCTCCTGGCAGACCTGTTCAAGCAAGTTTTTAAACTGCTCACAAGAAGCGCTATCTTTAGTAATTTCAACTCCCTCAGCGGCCCCGTTTGCTAAAATAAGAGCAGTATCATTAGTAGAGGTATCTCCATCTACGGTGATTGCATTGAATGATTTATTAACTACCTCCTCAAATAGCTCCTGCAAAAGAGAACGCTCAATATTTACATCGGTTGTCAAAAAAGCCAACATAGTAGCCATATTAGGACAAATCATCCCGGATCCTTTTGCAACTCCGGCCAGATGAAAATCACCTTCTGGCAAAGTACAGCGATAGGCAGATTGTTTAACCCTGGTATCTGTAGTCAGAATCGCTTCTGCAGCGTCTTGATCAACCTGCGCCCCCCGGTTTAAAGAAGCCAGAGCCTTTTCAATTCCGGTTCTCACTTTATTCATCGGCAGGGGTTGACCGATTACCCCGGTTGAACAAACCAGAGCCTGTCCTTTATTAATGTTTAAACCTGAGGCAACTTTTTCAGCCATTTCGGCCGCATCACGCTCACCCTGTTTGCCTGTACAGGCATTGGCATTTTTGCTGTTCACAACCAATACCCTGATCGGATTTTCCAGGTGCGCCCGACAAAGATGTACGGGGGCAGCCTGAACCAGGTTGCGGGTAAATACGCCAGCAGCGCTGGCGTCAGTTTCACTGTAAATAACAGCAAGATCTTTTTTGCCGTTTTTCATCCCACTGGCTATTCCTGAGGTTTTAAAACCAGGAACAGCTGTAATACCCCTTCCTTCCAATTTTGTCCATTTTTTATCTTTACTCATCGGTTACCTCCAGTTATTACTTTTTTATATTTAGTAAGGCACTTGACCAAGCCCGCTATCCTCATCCAGACCAAGCATAATGTTCATGTTTTGCAAAGCCTGACCTGCGGCACCCTTGATCAGGTTATCTATCGCTGAAATAATGATCAGCCGGCCAGTCCGTTGATCCAACTTTAAGGCCAGATCACAATAGTTGCTGCCACGAACCAGACGGGTTTCAGGCAAAACCGGAGTATCTAAAACCCTGACAAATTTGCATTCAGCATAAAAACTGCTCAATAGATCTATATATTCTGCTTCTGTTTTCAGCGCTGCCGGTTCCAAATATATAGTGCTCAGAATACCACGAATCATTGGTACCAGGTGCGGGGTAAAAGTAACTTTCATATCCTGGCCCGCTAACCTTCCCAGTTCCTGTTCAATCTCGGGTGTATGCTGATGCGAGGCTACCCGGTAAGCCTTAAAATTTTCAGTACACTCGGGAAAATGAAATGGTTGTTTAGGGGTCCTTCCCGCTCCGGAAACCCCTGATTTGGAATCAATAATCAAACTGCCTGCAGAAACCATCTTAGCATTAAGCAAAGGCGCGAGTGCCAGGATAATACTGGTCGGGTAACAACCAGGATTGGCAGCAAGCTGTGCTGTAGCGATTTGCTCTTTATTGAGTTCGGGCAAACCATAAACTGACTCTTCTAAAAGAGAGGGATATGGATGATCAAGCCCATACCATTCTTTATAAAGTGCAGCCTGCTTTAGCCTGTAATCAGCACTTAAATCTACGACCCTGACTCCGTTTTCCAACAAAGCGGAAACTACTTCGGCAGATTGCCCATGGGGCAAAGCGCAAAAAACAAGTTCGACTGTTTTCGGGATATCTTTAATCCGCATCTTATTTAGAGTTAAGTCAGTCCTTTCATGCAGTTGCGGATGAATATCACTTATTTTTAGGCCGGCATGACTTTCAGAACTCAGAAAAACTGCCTCTGCTTGCGGATGCCCGTCAAGTAAACGGACTAATTCAAAACCGGTATAGCCTGTAGCGCCCAACACTGCAACTTCTGTCATAATAATTCCTCCCTCAATATAAAAAGCCTCGCGCCCTTTAAAGGACGAGAGGCTCGCGGTACCACCTTTATTGATCGGCAAAAAAGAGCCGATCCTCTCTTACCGTTTTTATAAAAAACGGCCTTGATATCGGTATAAAACCGGGCCGGCCTACTCACCAGTTTTTAACCGGCTTCAACCCGCCATCTCCGGGGTGCGCTTCACCGCTTGCTTCAGGTCCGGACTCTCACCAACTCCGGCTCGCTCTAACCACCACAACACGGATACTCTCCCCATCATAGATAAAACAATAATTATATTAGCTAACAGTTTAGCACACCCTTTTAAAATGTCAAGGGGTAAAATGCTATTTAATAATTTTTTTTACAGCGGTATATTGCCGTGCTTACGAGGCAGGCGCTCTTCCCGCTTATTTCCAATCATTTCTAGTCCCTGGATCAAATAAATCCGGGTCTGACTGGGATGAATTACTTCATCAATCCAGCCCCTGGCAGCTGCAATATATGGATTAGCATAACGGTGCCTGTACTCGTCAACCAGATCTTTGCGTTTCTGCTCCTTATCCTCTGCTTCTTCCAGGTCCTTCTTATTGACTACACTAACTGCACCCTCCGGACCCATCACAGCAATCTCAGCAGACGGCCAGGCCAGGCAGAGATCAGAGCCAAGTGAGCTTGAACTCATAGCTATATAGGCTCCACCGTATGCTTTACGCAAAATAACTGATATTTGCGGAACTGTTGCTTCCGAATAAGCATAAAGAACTTTAGCGCCATGGCGAATAACCCCGCCCCACTCCTGCTCAACTCCTGGTAAATAGCCAGGCACATCTACAAATGTAACCAGGGGAATATTAAAGCTATCACAAAAGCGGACAAAACGGGCAATTTTATCAGATGAATTGACATCAAGGCAGCCGGATTTCACCAGGGGTTGATTTGCTATGATCCCAACCCCACTGCCAGCCAGGCGAGCAAAACCGACTACCGCGTTAGATGCGTAATTCCGGTGAATTTCCAGCAGTTCACTATTATCCACAACGCGCCGTATAACTTCACGAACATCATATGAACGATTGGGATTATCAGGCAATATACTGTCGAGCTCATCCTGATCCAATTCAGGCTCTATAGTTTCAGCAGCAGGTGGATCGTCAATATTGTTCGAGGGCAGATAACTGATCAGTTTGCGAATCTGAGAGAAACAGTCTTCCTCATCTTCAGCAAAGAAATGTGCTACCCCGCTGGTTTCATTGTGGGTAGCAGCGCCTCCTAATTCTTCGGGCGTAACGCTTTCTCCGGTAACACCTTTAATCACCTGCGGTCCTGTAATAAACATATTGCTGGTTTTATCGACCATAAAAATAAAATCAGTAATCGCCGGTGAATAAACAGCACCCCCGGCACACGGCCCCATTATAACCGATATTTGGGGAATTACTCCTGAACAGAGAGTGTTGCGGTAAAAAATATTACCATAACCGTTTAAGGCAAACACTCCTTCCTGGATACGGGCACCTCCGGAATCATTAAGACCAATAACCGGTATTCCGTTTTGAACCGCTAAATCAAGGATACGGCATACTTTAGATGCATGGACTTCACTAAGGGAACCTCCGGCTACTGTAAAGTCCTGTGCATAGGCATATATGCTCCGTCCGTCAATCTTACCATAACCGGTAACCACCCCTTCTCCCGGATTAGGGTAATCGAGACTGCTGGCATCTTCTAACCCGGTCTGGGCAAAAGTCCCTACCTCAACAAAGCTTCCCTCATCCAGAAGCTTTTCCAACCTTTCTCTTGCTGTAAACTTGCCCTTGCTGTGCTGGCTTTCAGTCCTTTTTTCGCCTCCACCGGCAAGCGTGCGACGACGTCTTTCTTCAAGGTGTTTAAGTTTTTCGTCCACTTCTATCACCGCCTTCTGCAAATTTCCTGTTTCTGCTTAGTGCTGACATAATTCAATTAAGACTCCTCCGGTTGATCGGGGGTGTAAAAAAGCAACTTTGGCTCCACCTGCTCCGTAACGGGGTTTTTCATCAATCAATACAACCCCCTGAGCTTTTAACTGCTCTAACTTAGCTTCAATATCGGAAACGCGAAAAGCAAGGTGGTGAAAACCTTCCCCTTTTTTCTCTACAAATTTACCTACCGGTCCTTGTGGATCAGTGGTTTCGAGTAGTTCAAGGTTACTTTCACCTACCGGGAAAACAGCAACTTTAACTTTTTGTTCATCAACTTCTTCGATATTTTTTAAATCCACCCCAATCTGATCCCTGTAAAAACTGATCGCTTTATCAAGATCTCCGACAGCAATTCCGATATGATCGATCTTCTCAAACAAGGTGCACTCTCCTTATTTTAAGATTTTATTGATTTTGCTCTACCTTTTGTTTAATAAAGTTTAAAATATTTTCAGTTGAAGAGCCGGGAGAAAACACTTCGGCTACTCCTTGTTCTTTAAGATAAGTCACATCTTCCCGCGGTATAATTCCGCCTACGATGACAATTATATCACTGCTTTCCTGCTCACGCAGCAGTTCTAAAACCGGCGGTAAAAGCTGCATATGGGCCCCGGAAAGAATGCTCAAGCCTATCACCCTGACATCTTCCTGGAGCGCTGTTTCCACGATCTGCTCCGGAGTCTGTCTAAGTCCCGTATAGATTACCTCCATCCCGCCATCACGCAATGCCTGGGCTACAACTTTTGCCCCGCGGTCATGGCCATCGAGGCCAATCTTGCCAACCAATACCCGAACAGGTTTTTCAGCCATACTATGTCGATTCCTCCTTTATCCCGTACGCTTGTCAAGCCATTTCAAGCTACATTGTTATTTGCTGCTGATACTCGCCGAAAATATCTTTTAAAGCGCCGCAAATTTCACCCAGGGTAGCATAAGCTTTCACTGCAGTTAAGATATAGGGCATCAGATTATCATCAGACTGGGCCGCTTTCCGTAAATCCTGCAGGGCAGAGGCCACCTCTCCCTGGTCACGGCTAAGACGGACTTCTTTTAATCTTTCAACCTGCCGGCGGCTGGTTGCCGGATCCATTTTCAACAAATCAACCGGTTGTTCACCACTGGTAGTAAAGCTGTTAACCCCGACGACCACCCGTTTCTGCGCTTCGATTTCTTTTTGGTACTGGTAAGCGCTCGCTTGGATTTCCTGTTGAATAAACCCGTTTTCAATAGCCTCGACTGCGCCGCCGATCTGATCTATATGAGCAATGTAACCGAGAACTTCTTCTTCTATATGATCCGTCAGGCTCTCAATATAGTAAGAGCCGGCCAGGGGATCAACCGTATCTGTAACCCCGATTTCGTGGCCGACAACCTGCTGGGTGCGCAGAGCCAGGAGTGCAGATTGTTCACTGGGCAAAGCCAGCGCTTCATCGCGTGAGTTAGTATGTAAAGACTGGGTTCCACCCAGAACAGCACTTAAAGCCTGATAAGCAACTCTTACCACATTGACATCCGGCTGCTGGGCGGTAAGTGAGGACCCGGCGGTCTGGGTATGAAAACGCAACATCATTGAACGCGGATTCTGAGCACCAAACCGGTCTTTCATCAGGTTGGCCCAAATCCTCCTTGCTGCCCTGAACTTTGCAATTTCTTCTAAAAAGTTCGATTGAGCATTAAAGAAAAAAGAGAGTCGGGGTGCAAACTGATCTATTTCCAAGCCAGCTTCCAGGGCAGCTTCAACATACGCAATAGCGTTGCTCAGGGTAAAAGCTAATTCCTGAACAGCAGTTGAACCTGCCTCCCTGATATGATAACCGCTAAAACTTATAGTATTCCAATTCGGTATGTTTTGACCGGCAAA